>FRDC01001203.1_pt1 | contig 18642 bp, 12 predicted proteins | sample 1106171 | NCBI WGS metagenome assembly FRDC01 (sample SAMEA3930566, study PRJEB13176) | freshwater metagenome | biome: Drinking water system; feature: drinking water; material: water | place: Singapore | collected 2014-12-20 | reverse complement strand
TCCCGCTCGAACTGCGCGAAGGACAGCAGGATGTTCAGCGTCAGGCGGCCCATCGAGTGCGTCGTGTTGAACTGCTGGGTGACCGACACGAACGACACGCCCTTGCGGTCGAAGAGCGCCATCAGCCGGGCGAAGTCCATCAGCGACCGGCTGAGGCGGTCCACCTTGTAGACCACCACGCAGTCGACCTTCCCCGCCTCGATGTCGTCCATCAGGCGCTTGAGCGCGGGCCGGTCCATGTTGCCGCCGGTGAAGCCGCCGTCGTCATAGCGGTCCGGGACGCAGGACCACCCCTCGTTCTTCTGGCTGGCGATGTACGCGACCGCGCTCTCCCGCTGAGCGTCGAGCGAGTTGAACTCCTGGCTCAGCCCCTCCTCGGTGCTCTTGCGCGTGTAGATCGCGCATCGGACGCACTTGGCACCCCGAGTAGTAGCGGGCGCGCTGACCGTGACCTCGGCGGATGCGCGGCGGGGAGCGCCGGCTCGCTTTGTGCTCGGCGCGTTCATGCGGACCCCTTCTTGGTCAGGCCGAAGAAGAGGAAGCCGTTCCAGTGCGACCCGGTGATCGCCGTCGCCACGGCCGACAGGGAACGGTACGTCTTCCCCTCGTGCTCGAAGCCGTGGGGCAGCACTGCCACCTCGTGCTCAACCCCCTTGAACGTGCGTCGCAGCACGCTGCCCGGAGCGGGCAGGCGGTCGGCCCCGGCGGAGGCGATTCGCCCGGTGACCGTCACGAGCCGCGCCCCGACTCGGGGTTCGTTGCCCTCGCGTTCCCCGGGCGGCCGAACCCGCACGTCGACGTCCCGGGCCAACTCAGCCGCCCGACGGCGGGCCCGTTCGGATAGGTCCCCCTCCGCCAACGCCTGGATGCGCCAAGCGACCCGTCGGTAAAGCCACTGGCGGTTGCCCGAGGACGTCGGCTCGCCGAAGACCTCCGCGTAGCGCTCACGCAGCTTCGAGACGGGCATGTCGCGTAGATCGTCGATCCTTTGCTGGATGGTGCTGGTTGCGGTCGTTCTCATCGTCCTTCAGGCTCCTTCGGGCAGCATCGTCCCGGGATCTCCAGTTCGGGACGGTGGCGTTCACCCGTAGGCACACTGAGGGCGGCATGATCTGCGAGTTCAAGTCCCGCCCGAAAGGAATCGGGATGCCCGACGCTCCCGCCCACGTCGTAGGCGCTCGCGTCGATCAGCCGGGCCGCCCCCGCTGCAAGGAGCTCGACGGCGCGGATGGGCAGGCAAATCGAGCCCGCCTGCGTCTGGCTGTTTGGTGCTTCGTGTCGAGGCATACGGCGAGGGAATCAGCCCTCGCCCATACCTCTCTGATCGCCAGTGGGGTTTGTCGCGCAGCGCCGCCAAACCCGGGTCAGAGAGGTGCTGGGTGTGGGAACACGATGCACCGCGCAAGATGCGCTGTCGGGCTGTAGCATGGAGAAACTCGACACCATCCGAGCCACGAGCGGACCAGCCCTCGTACCCTCGTTGTTCCCTTGGTCCGATCCCGTGCGGATCGGCGAACATGAGCGCGATCGGTCGGCAGGACACGAGATGGCGACGAACGACGAGATCCCGGTGATTGACATCTTCGCTGGCCCCGGCGGCCTAGGCGAGGGCTTCTCGGCGTTCAAGTCGTCCACTGGCTCGCACCCGTTCAAGATCAAGCTGTCGATCGAGATGGACGAGTTCGCCCACCGCACGCTGCTTCTAAGGAGCTTCTTCCGACAGTTCGATTCCGGCTCCGTCCCCGACGCCTATTACGAGTATCTTCGCGGGGAGGGCAAGTGGAAGGGAAAGAACTGCCAAGCGTTGCTCGAAGCTTTCCCTATCGAAGGGAAGCTTGCCTTGGCCGAGGCGTGGAGAGAGGAGCTTCGTCCTTCAGTTGCGGAAGAGGTGGACAGGCGGATCACGGCGGCGCTGGGCCCACGGAGGAACCGACCGGCGTGGGTGCTCGTCGGTGGGCCACCATGCCAGGCGTACTCGCTCGCAGGACGCGTTCGCATGCTCGGCGAAGACCCGGCCGCGTTCTACAAGGACAAGCGCCACACGCTCTACAAGGAATATCTACGACTGCTGGCGGTCCACGCGCCCTCGGTGTTCATCATGGAGAACGTGAAGGGTCTGCTGTCGGCCACGTCGGAGTCCGGCGCACGCGTCTTCGAGCAGATCGTCAAGGACCTCCAGCAACCCCCCGACAGCTCGCATCGCTACCGGCTCTTCGCGCTCTCGCGAGGCGAGGGAGGCGACGACCAGTTCTATTCGGATGTCGGCCACGCAAAGCAGTTCGTCGTCGAATGCGAGCGACACGGCATTCCTCAGGCCCGGCATCGGCTCATTATTCTGGGCGTGCTCGAGTCGGACTTCGGAAATGCCACCCGGCTGCCCCGCCGCCTCGCCAATCGTGCGGCCAAGGTCACGTGCAAAGAGGCGATCGACGACCTTCCCAGGGTGCGGAGCGGCCTGTCGAAGGAAGAGGATTCGCCCGAACGGTGGAAGACGTTCGTCAAGTCGGCGCTGAGCGAACCCTGGTTCAAGTACATCGCCGGCAACGGGCACGCGGATGTCGCCGACGCCATCCGTGCGGCACTCGATCGAGTGACGAATCCACACAAGGGAAGGGGCGATCGCTTCGTGCCCTGCGAGGCCGCACCTGGACTCAAGCCGGACTGGTTCCACGACGCCAAGCTCGGCGGCGCATGCAACCATGAGTGTCGCTCCCACCGTTCCGACGACCTTCACCGATACCTTTTCGTCTCCGCGTATGGCAGCGTGCGCAAGTTCTCGCCACGTCTGAGGAACTTCCCCGCGGCTCTTCTCCCGGACCACCTCAATGTGGACGAGGCGCTCGAGTCCGGACTCTTCAATGACCGCTTCCGAGTGCAACTAGCAGGTTCGCCGGCGACAACGATCACTTCGCACATCTCAAAGGACGGCCACTACTTCATCCACTATGACCCGTCGCAGTGCCGCAGCATGACCGTCCGCGAAGCAGCCCGCATCCAGACCTTCCCCGACAACTATTTCTTCGAGGGACCACGGACAGAGCAGTATCGTCAGGTCGGCAACGCCGTCCCGCCCCTGCTCGCCAGCGAGATCGCGCGGATCGTCTTTGAAGGCTTCAATCGGCAATGGGCGTAGTGCAGTGGTCGACCCGCTCTCCAAATCCGAACGCAGCGAGATGATGCGCCGCATCCGCTCGCAGAATACGAACCCGGAGATCATCGTCCGGTCGTGCGTTCATCGCCTCGGCTACCGGTTCCGACTACACGACCGTCAGTTGCCGGGTTCGCCCGATCTCGTGCTGCGCAGGCTGCGGACAGTGGTGTTCGTCCACGGCTGCTTCTGGCATCGGCACCCGGGCTGCAAGAACTGCTCGACGCCACGGACCAGGACGAAGTTCTGGAACGCAAAGTTCAGGGCGAACCGTGCGCGGGATGCGAGGGCGATATCAGCACTCTCGCGGGTTGGCTGGAGGGTCGTGGTAGTGTGGGAGTGCGAAACCAAGGATCTGTCGCGTCTCTCTGGAAGGCTCGGACTTCTCTTGTCGAAGGCGGAGCTGCGGGTCAGTCAGATCACAAACGGATCGCTCGAACGCTCGGCGACTCGCAGGTGATCAAACCCCGACAGATTGACCTCGTACTCGATGCGTTCGACGCCCACAGGCACGCCCGCAACAAAGCTCGACGGCACGATTCGCGGAAATTCGGTTGTCACGCGGTAGAGCCCTTCGCCCACGACGCGCAGATGCATCTTCGCGTACTCGGAATCATGGGCGGGCGAGTAGCCAGCCCGGGAAAGGCGACTGTCGAGCACGCTGGACGCGTCCGCGTCATCCGAGACTGCCTGCTGGCAGATCCGGATCAACGCCGGGAGCGTGTTCTCGGCTCCGGCCTCCTCTCGCAATCGCAGGCTGAACAAGAGCAGCTCGCCCTGCTCGGGCGGTTCGAGCTGTTCGGCACCGTTGATTCGGTGAATTGCTCCGCGTGTCGATGTCGTCGCTTTCACCTCCACCGATCGGCCGGTCCACTCGAAATCGTGGCGAGAGCCGAGCGGTCCGCGCCAGCGCTCCATTGCCTCGGCGATCGGGACCCTTGCCGCGAGCCATGTCTTGAGGAACCACAGTTCGGCGAAGAGCCCAAGCTGTTCCGACGTCGAGAGCATCGATCGGGGAACCTGTCCCCAGAAGCGTCTCCACTTGCCGATGACCTTTGCCACTGCCACAGGAGCTGGATCGGAACCGGCAATCAAACGGTCGGCGATCTCCCCGCCGATCAGATCAAATGCAGGGTGGCCGGAAGGATCTTGGCAAACCAAGTCGAGGTAGCGACCTGGATCGTGCCCCTCGCCTCCGAGCTCGCGAGTTGCAACTCGCACTCCGCGCGTTTGCTGGTCATCAAGGTCGAGATCGGTCTCCAGGAGCTTGATAAGGACGTGCCGCTGGGACTGCGCATCCATGCCGATGAACAGCCGATCAAGCTGTCCGGGTGCTGCTCGTCTAACGAGCAGAATGTCACCGCGGACCTGCCCGGTGCCGAGTCGATCCCAGGCTTCCGGGCCGATCAAGCTCACTCGGCCGACCTCCACGCGACGGTGCCCTCGACATAGGCCTCGACGGTCTGAGGCTTGTTGGACCTTGGAAATGAAATCGCAAACGCGACAAGATCGCGTGCGATCGGAACGCCCGAGTCCGGATAGAGCGGCTTGCGCGAACCGCCCGCTTCGAGGTCGTAGCCCGAGTGGCGGCTGATCGGATAGAGAAGAAGCACGCCGTGTGTTGGATCCCTGAGCTGCCGAGCGATCACATTTTCAGACTTTGGCCGGCCGTCCCGCCTCGACACCTCCACTTGCTCCGCAACCTTGGTCAGCTCGGCCTCGACCAGGCCGACGGCTTCGTCGCCGGGGCTGGTCACGACGCCCACCGACTCCGTCGCTCCGAGCCGCGAACGACTAATCTGGTTGAGCGGACCCGTGGGCAGGCCCCAGTCCGCAGTGCCAAGCCTGGCATCTCTATCGATTCTGCCGCGCACCGCGACGGTCCACCGCGTCAGTTCACCGAGTTCCACTGCCTTCTCGATGTACTTCACAAGAAGCGGGATGGAGACGCTCTTCGCCTGGTCGTCGACTCGGTAGCTCTGGAGAAAGGCGATGACGTTTGAAGGCGCGACGTTGTTCCAGAGAGGTCCGGAGGAGGCGTCGGTCCTCCCTCCGCCGGCCTCCAACGCTCGCACAAAGGTCCGAACCGCCTGAAGGTTGGCCTCGGCCTGGACCGCGAGGTCTTCCGGCCGCTGGAGGGGGAACTTGAAGGTCTGCTGGACCGTCATTGCATAACTCTGCGAGATCGTGGTCGTGGACGCGAAGCGGCGTTTCAGGGCTGCCGTGACCTGCATCGCGGGATGCTGCCAGATCCTGACGCCGACCTGAGTAGGAGTCAGTCCCTGATCCTCGTAGACCTGAATGTCCTCGCGCAGTCGGTGTTCGACGAAGGCCAGATCGCTGAACCATCCCTCGAGCTCGGGGGTGGTATAGATGCGAGTCAGATCCTCGTAGCCTCCCCGATAGCCGAACCATCGGCCCATCTGCATCAACGTGTCGTAGCTGGCGCTCGGACGGATGAAGTAGCTGACCAAAAGCCCCTCGAGTGTCAACCCGCGGGATAGCCGGTTGCCGCCAACGGCAATGGCCTTGAGTCCTCGCTCGCGGTCGTAATCGAGGACCGCTCCCGTCGCACTGTTGATCTCCCTGACCTGCACGGCTTCGACGAAGGGTCCCACAAACGCCTCGATGTCATCGAACGCCACGTCCTTGTCGAGGTGGGCGGCCCTCGTGACAGGTCGGAAGTCGGTCTCCCATCTCTGGCGGAGGCGATCGCGCAGCCCGTGGCCTCGCTGGTATCTCCACTCATCGCGGAGCTCCGAGAAGCGAGTGGACACGAGCGTTCGCAGATGCGACTGAACGAGGATGCGCTGGCTCGTATGAACCAGCATTGTCGCTGGCGCATCTGCTTTGCCGCGATGTGCCCTCGCTGCGCCCGAGAGCATGAAATCGATCAGCGCCTGTTCGAGTGACGGTGGCAGCTGGCCGTGCTCAAGGGACGCGAGATCCTCGTCGGGAACATGACGGATCACATCAAGTCCGCCGTGCTGCTCGCCGGAGTCTGAGTCCATTCGCCCGAAGAACTCCTCCGCTCCGAAGTACCCCTGCGGCTTGGGTAGATCGACGATGAAGTCCTTGGGATACAGGTCGTTGCCGACCGTCGGATCGTTCGTGTCGTGGGGAATCAGGACATTGGCGAATGGCGTCGCGGTGTACGCCACATACGCACGCCGATCAAACTTGAGGAGGAGTCGTCGAATCAGGCCGTTAATGGCGGAGGGAGGCTCGTAGTCGGGGTCAGGCGGGTCATCTTCGCTCTGGTATGTGCCACGCGTATCGACGCTCGCAAGGTCGGCCTCGTCATCAACCAGCAGGAAAGGAATGCTCGCTCGCACATGTGCGGGAGCAGCGTCGAGCCAGGTCAGCAGCCTTCGGAGCACGGGACCGTTCTTCTTGACGACCATCAGAACGGGCTGTGAACCCTGCAAGGCAGCGTGGTTCGCCCAGCCCGGCTGAAAATCGCCGTGGAAATCATCGCGCGTGAACTCATGCCACTGCTGACCGATCGGCGGGAGACGCACGGCGTCAGGTCGCGGCTCGGCATATCCGACGAGTTCTCGCTTCAATCTGTTGTTCGTCTGTTTTCTCAGACCGTTGTCGATGCCCGAGAGCACGATGACCAGTCGGTACCCCGCGTCCACGGCTTTGGCGATGACAGCCGTGTAGTTCGCCGTCTTGCCGCTCTGCACAAAGCCAAGAACGAGGCCGCGGATATCAGATCGGGCATCGGTGGGTGCGGCAAGCTGGCTGAGAACCCTGTCGGATGCATCGTCGAGCGATCGCACGGCCGGAAGGCTCCACCCCTTGACCGACAGCAGGTACTGCCGAAGTTCCGGCCAAAAGTACCACGAGGAACGATCGCACGCACGCAGCCAGTCCGGGCGATCCGAACTGTTCACGATCGATCTCACGGGCCCAAGCTGGAAGTTCTCATCCTGCCGGATTGTGTTCTCGACGAACGCTCGCAAATCGGCTGGTATCAAACCGGATGCGAGGATCTGATCGATCGCATGACCTGCGGCAAGAAGTGATCGTGCTGTCCGTATCGCCTGGGATTCGCGTTGGTTCATAGGACCTCTCGGATCAGCGATCATTCAATAGTTGACCGCAGGCGCTGCAGCACCCTTTCAACGGTTGGTCGTTCGTCATCGGATGCCGCCTCGAGCAGCTTGGTCGACCACTGATCGACTGTTAGGACTGCGGGAGCGGCGACTGCAGTCGCAGGCGAATGACCACCCCAGGTGCCGTTCCGTTGCGACTCTGTGCCGTTCGGCCCGGGGCTGGTGGACGACGGGCCCACTGTTGCGATAGGGGAGCGCGTTGATGGAGACGGATTGGGCGGATTTGTTGACGGGGGCTTCCGGTCGTACACCTCGCGAGCGAGCTTCACGACGGGAGCGACGGCCTCTCGCACGGCGTCGCGGATCGAGCCCGGCAACTGAACGCGCATCTTGGCGACATTGATTTTGAACGCCTCGTCCAGAGCCGGGGAGAAGTGGATCGCGATGCGGGCCAGCTTGGTGTGTTCGTCGGGAGATCGGAGGTTGGACCAGCCACCGCTCTGGATCATGCGGTCGGCCCGGTAGATGTAGAAGCCCTGCTGCTGATTCCAGTTGGCAGGGCCTGCGGCCGCGTCGGCTGCGGGCTTTGAGCTGAACGCCTGCTGAGGCGGCAGGATGAATGGTTCGAGGGTGACCTCACCATTCACGCCTTCATGCTCGATCTTGAGCACAATCGGCTGAAGGCGCATGGTCTTCACCTCAGCTCGGCAGAACGGATCCCACGGGGCGATCGTGTTCCCGTTCACCATGAGTTTGAACTTGCGGCGGCCCGCTTCGCCAGCGAGGAAGCGATGAAACACCATCGCCAAGTGAGTCTCGACCTCGCGACACATCTGCATCAGGCGCTTGCGTGACACCTCGCCGTAGGGATGCTTGTAGCCAAGCAGTCGGTCGAGCCGCTTCCACAGCACGACGGTACCGGGCCGATCCTTCAGCGGATCGCGGATCGACGCGTTGAGCCCGCTCTTGTCGATCGGAATGATTTCCCACTTGTTCGATTTCTCGATGTGAGCCAGATCCCAGGAGTAGCCCGCGATGTCAGCGCGGTCCCGGTTCCATCGGCTTGCCACCGAGAGGCACTCGCATTGGCTGAGCGACGCGGTCTTAAGACCGAGCCCGAACTTGCCCAGGTCGTCTGCTTCATACGAACGCTCGGCACCGAAGCGCATCGCCTCCCGCAGGGCATCAGGCTTCATCCCTTTGCCGTTGTCTGCGATCCGCACCCATGAGTCGTCGCCGTCGAACTCAATGTCGATCGCGACGAGGGTCGCGCCTGCCTCGATCGAGTTGTCCACCACATCGGCGACGGCCTGTGCGAAGTCGTAGCCCATGTCGCGGAGCGACTTGATCAGGCGTCGGGCCGACGGGATGACTTCAATCGCGCTCATGCTCTGCTGGCCTCTTGAGTCGTGCCACAGTTCCGTGAAAACACCGCCCTTCAGGAAAGTGTACGGGGCGAGGCGCCATAGATGCCACGCGTTCAGCCCCGAGCGGCGGGGGGCCTTCCCGCCACCAGCCGCCAGCTTCTACGCTTCCGTCGATGGAGCACATCGAGGTCACAGCCGACGACCGCACAAGGGGCTGGTGTGTCTATTGCGGTGGAGCCGATGAGACGCTTGACCATGTCCCGTCCCGGGTCTTCTTGGACAGACCGCATCCTGCGAACCCGCCGACCGTCCCCGCGTGCTGGGCCTGCAACAACTCATTCTCCGTTGATGAGGCCCACCTTGCGGCGCTGGTCGAGTGCGCCCTGTGTGGTTCCGTAGAGGCGGCGTGCGTCAGAGCGAAGATCGGGGATCTGCTCAAACACGCGCCCGCCCTCGCGGCTCGCTTGGGCTCGGCTCGGTATGACCGAGACGGCGAGGTCGGATTTACACCAGAAGTTGAGAGGGTCAACACTGTCATCGTAAAGCTCGCACGCGGACACGCTGCATACGAGCAGAGCGAGCCGCAGTTGGATGCTCCCACATCGGTCGCAGTTGTGCCGTTCACCGCTTTGAGCCGGGAGCACCGATCGGTCTTCGAGACGAACCGAATCGTCGGCCCTCAAGGATGGCCAGAAATCGGAAGCCGTGCCTTCACGCGCGCAGTCTGGGCCGCGGAGGGCTGCCCGCACCCGGATGTCGGACCAAACGGCTGGATCATCGTTCAGCCCGGCAACTACCGGTATCGCGTCGAGTTCGGAGGCGGCTGCCGCGTGCAAATTGTCTTGCGAGAGTATCTGGCCGCCGAGGTGGTCTGGAACAGCTTTGCTGATGGTCCGGAGCAATCGTGAGAGCCCCGCCATCATTGCCGTTTGAGCTAAGCTTCAGTGGACGCCCCGAGTATGAGCAAACCCCTGCCACCTTGCGGCGAGATTCCGGAGCGGCCGCGAACTGTGGCGAACATTGGGGCTACGCACAACCCTTCTGTAAACCAGTCCGCCGACTCTCGATCGAGAGCCGAGAGTCTGGCGACGAGAATGGGCGTCACGGTGCCGTTTGAGACTGCGGCTTTCGACGAGGCACGAAACCAGAGAGCGCCGTCGGCACGGGGGCCAAGTGCCCGGGAGTCCCGGATTCCCGTGGAAATCGGGGCAGGATCGAACGACCGGGATGTGGCAGGACCCGTAAACGAACAGGGCCGCGTCCTTTGGACGCGGCCCTTGAAGCTCCGTATCCACAACCTCTACGAACCGATTCTCGCGGGTAAATATGGGGAATCGAATCGAAAAAGGCCGGTTGACGCGCGACCAACCTCTTTTCCGAGACAAGAAGCGAGTTTGGCGCGGGGGGGTAGAGCGAACCCGGACAACCAGTCTGGCGTACCAATCTCCGGGCCGATATACTCCCCCCGAGCATGCTCCACCGCAGCAGCACATTCCGCTTGTTCATCACCCTGCTTCTGGCGGTGGCGGTGCCTCTTTGCTGCTGCAACCTCCGCATGGGGCTGACCGCGTGCGAACCGTGTGATGCCGCGACGGCTCACGCCACGGTCGAGCCGGTCGCCCATGAGCATGCGGATGGGAACGGACACGATCACGAATCCGACCATCACGCGTCCACCTCCAAAGAAGGCATCGAGCCGGACTCTTCGCCCTGCGGGCCGGGCCATAAAGACGATCACGACTGCACCTGCGGCAAGCAGAACACGCTGCTGACGGTTGCCAAGTCGAACTTGGAGCTGCCAACGCCCGTGTTGGTGGCGATCCTCTCGTTCCCGGCGTTCGCCGATATGTCGGCGCTGCCCCTGTTCCGAGCGGCTGAACGAGGATTGTGGGTGTCCGCACGACCACCCACAACGCTGCTGCGCCTGCATTGCGCGCTCATCGTGTAGCAACACCCCTATTTGGTGCCACTTTCCCCCCTCCCAGATGAGCATCTGCGCGAGGATCGAAGGGTCGGTGTCTGCCATCGGTCTGTCCTGACCCGGTGATTGCACGCTCATTCCAACTCATTTGAACTCCAACCGGAGGTCTCGCATGGCACGCTCACGCGCGGCTGTGGCGATCGGCGCTGTGGCGCTCATCACCGCGGCGATCCTGATCCCCGTCTATGCCCACGAGGGGCACGGCAAGCCCACGGGGGCAACGTTTGATCCCAACGCCCCCAAGAAAGTATCGGATGCCACCGCCCTGGCGATCGGACTCAAGACTGCCGAGGTGGACTTCGGACAGGTCGAAGACGTGGTCCGGCTCACGGGAATGGTTCGTGCGCGACCAGACTCGTTGGCCGCGATCTCGCCCAAGTACGCGGGCGTCGTGCGCGCCATCACCGTGCAGCCGGGCGACATGGTCAACAAAGGACAGATCGTTGCTGAAATCGACTCGCCCGAGATCGCCCGGCTCATGTACGACCTCAAGCGTTTGGAAGCCGAGAACGAACGGCTCCTGGCGGAGGGGACGCGTGCCCAGTCGCACGTCGCCTCACTCGAGATTGAGGTGCCCTCGCTTACCAAAGGGGCGGAGCTTGCCGAGGCGGAGGTGCAGCGCCTGAGCAGCGCCGGGGAGAGTGTGTCCGCCAACCTGCTCTCGCAGCGCAAGGCCGAGTCCCTCAAACTCCGCGCCGATGCCGGGCTTCGCGCCGTGGCGCTCACGCAGGCGCGGGCCGAGGTCGAATCACTCCGCCGACAGACAGAGACCACGCGGCTATCGGCCCAGGCGCTCCTCGGCACGTTGCCGAGTACGACCGCAGAAGCGGAATCCGAAACGCTCGCGGACCCCGCAAGGCCCGGGCTTGTCCGATTCACATCGCCGATCGACGGCGTGGTCATCAGCCGAAGTGCTGTTGCCGGCCAAGGCGTTAGCGCGGGAACGGCGATCCTGACGATCGGAAACCTCTCTTCCGTGCAAGTTGAAGGCGAACTGCCCGAGGGACTTCTTGATCGCGTCGGGTCGGTGCAGCAGGCCGTGGTCCGCGTGCGGCGCGGCGTGAGTGCTGCAAGTGACGTGAGTGCCGTGGGCAAGGTGCGGTTCATCAGCCCGGTGATTGACGCCACGAAGCGAACGGCGCACTTGATTGTGGACGTGGAGAACGCGGCGGGACTACTGAAGCAGGGGCAGTTCGTTGATCTTGCGGTGGTGCTCAACACGAACGAGTCGGCGGTGGTCGTGCCCGCGGCGGCCATCGTCAGAGAAGGTCCGTTGCAGTACGTCTTTGTCAAAGAAGGCAAGGGCGAGACCGCGGTGTTCAAGAAGCGGGATGTCGCTACGGGTGTTCGAGACGACCGCGTCGTCGAGATCAAGCAGGGACTTGTGCCGGGCGACTTGATCGTGGTGAGCGGTGCGTTCAGCGTCTCTCAGTTGCGTGGGTTTGTGCCCGGAACGCCGGAACCCGCCGAGCCCGCGAAGAGCGGCGATGGCCACGGACACACCCACTAACGAACACACGGCTTCACGCAACTGATCAGGAAGGACCTCCCCTTGCTCAACTGGATCATCCGATCATCCTTGAACAACCGCGTGCTGGTGCTGATCGCTGCGTTGCTCGTCTCCGTTTACGGAATGTACGTGACGCTGCGGACACCCACGGACGTGCTGCCCGACCTCAACCGGCCGGTTGTGACGATCATGACCGAGGCCGCCGGGCTAGCGCCCGAGGAGGTCGAGGCGCAGGTCACGTACAACATCGAGACGGCCGTCAACGGCTCGCCGGGTGTCGAGCGCGTCCGGAGCGTCTCATCGCTGGGGCTTTCGATCGTGTTCGTCGAGTTCCAGTGGGGCACCGACCTCAAGTACAACCGCCAGGTCGTCAGCGAGCGGATGGGCACCATTTCCGAGAAGCTGCCGCCTGGAGTGGTGCCGGTCATGACGCCCGCGACCAGCATCATGGGCGAGATCGCCCTGATTAGCGTCTCAAGCAAGACGCTCTCGCCGATGGAGGTGCGGACTGTTGCTGAGTTCACGCTTCGCCCGGCCATTCTCTCGATTCCGGGGATCGCCCAGGTCGCGGCCCAGGGCGGCGACCTCAAGCAGTTCCGCGTGCAGGTGGACCCGGACAAACTGCGTTTGTTCGAGCTCAATATCGAGGATGTCGAGAAGGCACTCGCGACGGCCAACCAGAACACCGGCGGTGGGTTCCTGGTCAGCGGGGCGCAGGAACTCGTGGTGAGAAATCTGGGACGCGTACTGACCACCGAGGACATCGCTTCTTCGCTGTTGGCAACAAGGGCCGGTGATCACGATTCGCCGCCGCGGGCGGTGCTTGTGCGAGATGTGGCAACCGTCACCGAAGCTGGCCCAACGATCAAACGCGGCGACGGCTCCGACAACGCCGCTCCTGCGGTCATCATGGCGATCCAGAAGCAGCCCGGAGCGGACACCGTCAAGTTGACGAGGGCGCTCGACACGACGCTCGCTCAGATCAAGCCGACGCTGCCCAAAGGCATCGAGATCAATGCCGATGTCTTCCGGCAGGAGCACTTCATCCACTCGTCGATCGGCAACGTGGTCGAGGCCCTCCGCGACGGCGCGATTCTCGTCGTCATCATCCTCATCCTGTTCCTCATGAACGTGCGGACGACGATCGTCACCTTGACCGCCCTGCCGCTCTCGATCATCACGACGTTCCTGGTCTTCCACTGGCTGGGAATGAGCGTCAACACCATGACGCTGGGTGGGCTAGCAGTCGCCATCGGCGAACTGGTTGACGACGCGGTCGTAGACGTCGAGAACGTCTACCGGCGGCTGGGCGAGAACCGCCGGGCTGCACATCCCAAGCCCATCGCGGATGTGGTCTTCGATGCTTCCAGCGAGATTCGCAACCCGATCATTCTCGGCACGGTCATCGTGAACCTCGTCTTCCTGCCCACGTTCTTCCTCCCGGGCATCGAGGGCCGCCTCTTCGCCCCGCTGGCCACCGCGTACATCGTGAGCATCTTCGCGTCGCTGCTCGTGGCCCTCACCATCACGCCGGTGCTCGCGTATTACCTCCTCCCGGGCATCAAACGCATGGAGCACGGCAAGGACGGGCCGCTGCTGCGGGCCTGCAAGCGTTTCGCCCTCAAGTCCTACTCGATCTCCATGCCGCGTCCGGTGGCCGTGCTGGGCACGCTCGGGGCCTTGGTCGCGGTCGCGCTGTTTGTGGTCACGCGGCTGGGCTCTGAGTTCCTGCCGCCCTTCAACGAGGGGACGGCCGTCGTCTCCTTCATGCAGCAGCCGGGCATCTCGCTCGATGAATCCAACAAGCTCGGCACCAAGGCCGAGGAGATGATCCTGTCCATCCCGCAGGTCAAGAGTACCGCTCGCCGCACCGGCCGCGCCGAGCAAGACGAGCACGCGCTGGGTGTCAACGCCAGCGAGATCGAGGTGGACTTCTGGACCAAGGAAGAGGCAAAGGCACCCGACAAGCACACGACACCCTCGGGACGCAGACCCCCGCCAGTCAAGGACATCCTTCCCCGCGAGCAGGTCTTCACGATGATCGAGGAGAAACTCTCCGCGTTCCCCGGCGCGGCGACGGGCATCGGCCAGCCCATCAGCCATCGCATCGAGCACCTGCTGTCGGGCGTCCGCGCTCAGGTCGCCATCAAGATCTTCGGCGATGATCTCAACACCCTCCGCACGCTCGCGGACCAGACCAAGGCGGCGATGGAGGGCATCACCGGCGTAGCCGACTTGCAAGTGGAGCAGCAGGTGCTGGTGCCGCAACTGCACATTACGGTGAACCGCGAGGCGGCGGCCCGCATCGGCTTCACGCCGCAGTCGCTCACCGACGCGATGGAGACGGCCACCAAGGGCAAGGTCGTGGGCCAGGTGCTCGACGGCCTCAAGGTCTTCGACATCACGCTGACTTTGGACGACAAACACCGCACCGATCCGACGGCGCTGGGGCTTGTGCGGCTGGTGTCGCCGACCGGCGCGGTCGTCCTCGTGCAGGACGTCGCCGAGATCGTCGAGAAGCTCGGTCCCAACGAGGTCCAGCGCGAAAGTCTGCGACGCCGCATCGTCGTGTCCTGCAACGTGCGTGGGCGCGACCTGGGCTCCACGGTCGAGGAGATCAAGAAGTCAGTCGCCACCGACCTTCAGTTGCCGCAGGGCTACACGATCCAGTACGGCGGGCTGTACGAGGCGCAGCAGGAGTCCACACGGCTGCTGCTCGCGCTGGGCGCGGGTTCGCTCATCGCCATCTTCGTGATCCTCTACACGCACTACCGATCAGGCATGGTCGCGGCCCAGATCATGCTCAACGTGCCGTTTGCCTTCATCGGGAGCGTCGCGGCGCTCGCGATCACCCGCGAGCCGTTCAGCGTCGCCTCGCTGGTGGGCTTCATCAGTCTTACCGGCATCGCGACGCGCAACGGCGTGCTCATGGTGAGCCACTACGTCCACCTCATGACCGAAGAGCGCAAGACGTGGAGCAAGGAACTCATCATCCAGGGCAGCCAGGAGCGCGTGGCCCCCGTTCTGATGACCGCCGTCACGGCAGGACTAGGACTCATCCCGCTGGTGCTCAGCAAGGGCGAGCCGGGCAAGGAGATTTTGTATCCGGTCGCCGTCGTCATCCTGGGCGGGCTGATCACCAGCACGCTGCTGGACTTCTTCGTGACGCCGGCGGTCTTCTACCGCTTCGGCAAGACCGCTGCTGAGCGTCTCGCACAAGAGCATGCGGCGAAGCATGGCCACCAAGTACCCGCTTCCAGTCCCCTCACAACCGAGTCAACCAAACCCGGGACGGCAGATGCCGCTCCCGTTCAGTCAAGTGACCAAGTCGTACCTCAGGCAGGGGCGAGCGACGACGGCCGTGCATCCGCCCCTGCCAAAGACTCAGAAAGCCCCCGCCCGAGTGATGGGCCGGCCAACTGAAGGAGTTCATCAATGAAGAAGCGTTCTGTAGGTACTCTCTTGGCGGCACTTGCGGCCGCGGCGTTCTGGACCACGCCTGTTCTGGCCCAGCATTCCCACGACGACAAGGCCCAGCCCGGGCACAAGGACGACGGACACAACCACGCCCCGGCCAAGGCCGCCGCCGACTACGCCGCGGCGGTGCGCGAGATCGGGGAGCGCATGACCGCGCTCGACGGCCTCATCGCCAAGGGCGATCTCGAAGAAGCACACGAGCAGTCCGACGCGATCGGGGCGCTCGCCAAGTCGCTCGGGGCGCTGGCCCTCAAGGCCGATTCGGGCGTGGACAAGGCGATGGTCAAGGACATCAACAAGGCGGGCAAGGCGCTCGCCGAGGCCGCCGACGGCGTGCACGAGGCGGGCGAGAAGAAGGATGCCGCCGCCGCCAAGGCCGCGTATGCGGAGATGAAGAAGCAGGCCGAGGCGCTCGCGGCGTTTGCCCCGGCCAAGTACTTCTGCCCCATGCACTGCGAAGGGGCCAAGACGTATGACAAGCCCGGAAAGTGCCCCGTCTGCTCCATGAACCTGAAGAAGCAGACCTCCGACAAGTTCACGATGGACGTGAAGCCGGTTGGCGGCACCATCGTCAAGGGCAAGCCGACCACGCTCCTGTTCACCATCAAGGACCCCACCGGCCTGCCCGTCAAGAAGGTCGAGGTGGTCCACGAGAAACTGCTGCACCTGCTCATGGTCAGCAAGGACCTTTCGTGGTACGCGCACGAGCACCCCGAGATTCAGCCCGACGGCACGTTCACCTTCACCTACACCTTCCCCGAGGCGGGCGAGTTCTTCTTCTACAACGACTTCACGCCGCCCAACGTCGGCCAGCAGGTCGTGATCGTGCCGGTTGCCGTCGAGGGCGTGGCCCCTGCCGACAAGGCGCTCAAGGTTGACGCGGGCACGCCCAAGACCATCGACGGGTACACCGTGTCGCTCGATACCGGCGGCCCGGTCAAGACCGGCGCGGCGACGCACCTGTCGTACACCGTGACCAAGGACGGCAAGCCCGTGACGACGCTCGCCCCGTACCTGGGCGCGATGGGCCACCTGGTCATCATCAGCGAGGACCGCAAGGAGTTCGTCCATTCGCACCCGCACGAAGGCGGCGAGCACGCGGGGTCCGCGATGGGCGGCCCCAAGGTGGACTTCGAGGCCCACTTCAACGTGCCGGGCACCTACAAGGGCTGGGCCCAGTTCAACGTCGGCACCAAGGAGAAGGAGCAGGTCATCACCGTCCCCTTCACGTTCACCGTCGCCAATGGCGACGGGAAGGAAGAGGGCCACGGCGGCGCGGGCCATGACCACGGCGGCGGCGAGAAGAAGGAAGGCGGGCACGACCACAAGTAAGTCATCCACCCGACCCGTGCCGCGAGAGCGGCGCGGGCCGATTCAACGTTCCCCGTGTTGCCGAAGCGCTCGGCGGGGAGAACGAGGACCGTTCCCGGAGATTCACCCATGACACCCATTCGCACATGCCTTCTGCTCGCGTCCGCGTCCGTGTTCCTCGCCGGAGGCTGCGCCACCACCAAGCACGACATGGTGAAGGCCCAGGCCGGGCAAGTCTCGGTCTGCACCAAGTGCTACGACCAGATCAGGACCGTCCAGGACAGGCAGGGTCGCCGCTTCGGCCCGACGGTCCCTCGCACCATCACCACGCACATGTGCGAGGACTGCAAGAACGCGATGACCATCTACGTGAAGGACGGCGTGATGAAGGTCCGCTGCCCGACGTGCGCCCCCGAGGGTGTGGATTGCGACCGGTGCGTGCCCAAGTCATGAACAACCGCCACAACAGTTGATTCCCTGCCGGAGATGAACTCGATGATCGTCCAACTGCCGCAACGCTCATTCCGCCCGCGTCGGATGCTGGTGCCTGCAATGTTCTCGCTCATCGCCGTCGCCGGCGGGTGCGTTTCGCTCGATCCCAAGCCCGACATCAATCGCGCGGCTTCGACCGTGGGGGAACGCTCGGGCGTCACGCCGACGTGGAACGATCCGTGGGAGGTATCGCTTAATACGTGGGACGGCCGCTCGCCGCTGAAGGTCGAGCAGGCGCTCGCGATGGCGCTCCGCAACAACCGGGAGATCAGGTCGCAGGTCGAGCAGATCGCCGTCTCGCGGGCCGACCTCGTGCAGGCGGGGCTGCTCCCCAATCCCGTCGTCGGGCTGACGCTGCGCTTCCCCTTCGACCCCGTGAGCGGAGGCTCGTTCGTCGGAGCCCAGGTCGTGCAGTCGTTCACGGCCCTGTGGCTGCGCGGCGGCAAGATCAGGGCGGCGGACGCGCGGCTCAATCAAACCGTGCTCGACATCTCCGACAAGGCGCTGCTTCTGGTCGCTGAGGTGAAGTCCACGCACGCTCGCATCGCCTTCGGGCAGCGGGCCGTCACGCTCTCGAATGAGAACCTCGAGACCATCCAACGATCGATCGACTCCCTCGAAACCCGCATCCGTGGCGGTGAGGGCACGCCCCTCGACGCTAACCGGGCCAAGCAGCAACAGGCCAAGGCGCAGGCTGAGCGAGCGATCGTGATCCGCGACCTCGCCAAGGAGCGCCGCCGGATGCTGGAGTTCATCGGCTTCGCCGCCGAGAGCGCCGACTGGACGGTGGAGGCGAGTGTGGGTGAATCGGGTGTTGTGACAATCGACGAGTCCGCCGCGATCGCGCTCGCGGGTTCGCAGCGTCTGGATGTGGCCGCCGCCCGCTCCATCGTCGAGGCCCAGCGTGCCGACCTGTCGATCGAAGAGAAGAGCCGCCTCAAGGACTTCGGACTGGGGGCAGACTTTGAGCGTGACGTGGACGGCAAGAAGACCATCGGCCCGGTGGTCGAGGTCGGCATCCCGATCTTCGACACCAACGCGGCCCAGATCGCCAAGGCCGGCTCGCTCGCCCGCGCCGCCCTCGCCAACTACGAAGCGATCTCGCAGCGGGCCGTCCGCGAGGCCCGCGTCGCGTGGGTCGAACTCGACAGCGCGTCGCGGCTCGCCGAGCAGTACCGCTCCACCGTGCTGGTGATCTCGGAGCGGAACCTGACGCTCGCGGAGGCCGCGCTCAAGTCCGGCCAGGCGGACGTGACCGTGCTGCTGGACGCCCAGCGGGAACTGATCGACGCCCG
>FRDC01003846.1_pt2 | contig 18648 bp, 13 predicted proteins | sample 1106171 | NCBI WGS metagenome assembly FRDC01 (sample SAMEA3930566, study PRJEB13176) | freshwater metagenome | biome: Drinking water system; feature: drinking water; material: water | place: Singapore | collected 2014-12-20 | reverse complement strand
CCGTTGGCGTTCTTCCACTGCTCCTTCGCCGGAATCGCCTCGATCACGTCCCAATGCTCCGCGAGCTTCCCGTTGGCGACCCGGAAGAGGTCATAGAACGCGGAATGTTTGCCAGCGAACTCGCCCTCGCTCACCACCAGCACGAAGTCGCCTTCGCCCAGCACCTTGTGGATGCGCGTGTACTTGAGCGTGACGCCTTGCTTCGCCAGGGCCTCGAGGGCTGCCCCGAGGCCGGTCAGGCCATCGGCGATCTGCGGGTTGTGCTGCCGGTAGTTCTCGCCGTCGAGATACCCCGCGAGCTTGTCGCCGCGGCCGTTCACCAGCACGTCCTCGACGAACGAGCGCACCAGCTTCTTGTTGGCTTCGGTCCGACCGAGGTCGGAGGCCGTGACCGGCCCATCGATCATCGTGCGGCCGCTCGGGTTCGGCTTGGCCGGTGCTTCCTGCAGGTTGTCCCAGTGCTCGACGATGCGGCCGTTCTCGAAGCGAAAGATGTCGAAGCCGATCTTCGGGCCGAAGAATTCGTACTCCGAGTGGGCGAAGACATGGTCGCCGTCCTGGAAGACGCGAACTGTCTGCACCTTGATGGCTCCTTTCGGCACTGCCTGCAGCAGCGCGCCGATGCCTGCAAGCCCGTCGGCGACCGCGAGGTTGTGCTGGATGTACTTGTCGGGATTGATCGCGGCGACCGGCTTCGGGTCGCGGGTCTCGAGGCTTTTCAGAAGGGCTGTGACTTGTTCCTTCGGATTGGTGGACATGGCTTTCTCCTGGGCATGCGCGGTGAGCGGAAGGACGGCGATGGTGACGGCGGCGAGTGCCGGGACAAGGTGTTTCATTGGGGGGCTCCTGTCGAAGGGGTGGAAGGGCTGTGACGACGATGGTCATTTTCGTCATCGAAGTCCGCCTGAAACAGGTTCAATCGGTACCAGTTGTGGTAGAAATCGGACAACAAAGTCTTGTCCACGCAATCCATGGCACGCGCAAAGCGCATCACGACCCTCCCGTACCGGCCGCCGCAGCGCTACGCGCTCGACCTCGAAGTGATGACGGTGGCGGAACTGCGGAGCCGGATGCCCGTGGGGCAAAGGCATTTCGTGCACCGGATCGAATTCCACATGCTGGTCCTGGTGACGCGCGGGGCCTTCACCCACATGGTCGATTTCGAGCACTACCGCTGCACGAAGGGCACGTTGCTCGCGCTACGACCGGGACAGGTCCAGCGCTTCCAGCGCGCGCCGGAATGGCAGGGCTGGGTCGCGATGTTCCGGCCCGAGTTCCTGCTGCCGCTGCACGGCCCGGCGGGCGACGTTCACGGTCAAGGGCGGATCGACGCGTTGCCGACCTCGCTGCACCTCGGAGCGCAGACGCTCACCGCGGCGGTGGAGTGCCTGCAGCGCATCCACGAGGACGCCGGCGGGCTACCGGCCACCGCCGACACCGGCACGCTGCTCAGGCACCAGCTCTATTCACTGCTGTTGCGGCTGTCGATCGAGGCCGTCGGCAAGCGGGCGGTGGCGCCGGCTTCGGCGGCGAGTCTGCAGCGCTTCCGGCGGTTCCAGGCGGCGGTGGAACAGGACTACGTGCGGGAACACGGTCTCGCGGGGTATGCTCGGCGGCTGGGATGTTCGGAACGCAGCCTGACGCGGGCGACCCTGGAAAGTGCCGGGGTCAGCGCCAAGGCCTACCTCGTGAACCGCATCGTCCTGGAGGCGAAGCGGTTGCTGGCCCATACCGCAGCGCCGATCTCGAACATCGCCGATGATCTGGGTTTTGCCGAGGCCACCAATTTCGTGAAGTTCTTCCGGCGCGAGGCCGGCTGCGCACCGGGCGAATTCCGGCGGCAGCAGGACAGCGCCGGAACGACCAACAGTCGCCCCTGAACGAGCGCCCGAGGAAACGCCACCGATGTTGAGTCCCGTCCCCACGACCGCCCCCGAATCCACACTGGCGCAGCGCCTGCGCAGCCGCCTGGTGCTGCCGGTGATCGGCGCGCCCCTGTTCATCGTTTCCAACCCCGACCTCGTGATCGCCCAGTGCACGAGCGGGATCGTCGGGTCGTTCCCGGCACTCAACGCCCGTCCGGCGGAGGTGCTGGACGAGTGGATCGCGCATATCGTCACGTCGCTCGCTGCATACGAGCGCGAGCATCCCGGCGGGAAGGTGGCCCCGTTCGCGGTGAACCAGATCATCCATCAGTCGAACGATCGCCTCGATCACGACCTCGACGCCTGCGTGCGCCACAAGGTGCCGATGATTATCACCAGCCTGCGCGCACCGGACGACGTGGTGAAGCGTATTCACGACTACGGCGGCGTGGTGTTCCACGACGTCATCTCCATCCGTCACGCGCAGAAGGCGCTCGAGGCGGGAGTCGACGGCCTGATCCTGGTGTGTGCCGGTGCCGGCGGCCACGCGGGCACGTTGAGTCCCATCGCACTGGTACGTGAGGTGCGGCGCTTCTTCGACGGACCCATCGCGCTTTCGGGCGCGATCACCGACGGCGCCGGAATCCTCGCGGCCGAGGCCATGGGGGCCGACTTCGCCTATCTCGGCACGCGTTTCGTCGCGTCGCGCGAGGCCAATGCGACGGACGCCTACAAGCAGGCGATCGTGGACAGCGCGGCTGCCGACATCGTCTACACGCCGTACTTCACCGGCGTGCACGGCAACTATCTCAAGACCAGTATCGCGAACGCCGGCCTCGATCCGGCCAACTTGCCGGAAGTGGACAAGACTTCCATGAACTTCGGTACCGGCCGCGGCAAGGAAGCCGGCAAGAAACCGTGGAAGGATATCTGGGGCGCAGGGCAGGGTGTGGGCAACATCCAGGATGCGCCGCCGGCGGCAGAGATCGTGCAACGGCTGGTACGTGAGTATTCCGCTGCGCGTGCCCGGCTGCTCGCCGGTTGAGGGCACGGACCATGAGCCAGCCATCGCAGCCCGCACCGATTCTCGAGCCCGGTCATGTCGCGTTCATGACGAGCGGCGTGTCGATCAACGTGGCAGCGCGGGACGCGCACAACATTCCCGCGCTCACGCGCGCGCTCGGATGCCGCGTTTCGGCGGACCGCCGCACCGTCACCGTATTCGTGGCAGTGCCCGATGCTGCGCGGCTGCTCGACAACCTGCGCATCAACGGCGCCATCGCCGCCGTGTTCAGCCAGCCCAGCACGCACCACACCATCCAGTTGAAGGGAGCCGACGCCCGTGTGGTCGCACGCGAACCGGACGACCCCGTGCTCTTCGAGAACTTCATCGTCGCCCTGGCAGCCGATCTGGCGCACTACGGCTGGATGGAGTCCTACGTCCGCACGATGCTGAGCCATGACGACGAGAACATCGTCGCCGTCGCGTTCACGCCGAACGCGGCCTTTAACCAGACACCCGGTCCCGCGGCGGGAGCGCCGCTGGCATCGACGGGGATGCCATGACTCTCACCATCGATTCGATCCGCGACTGCTTCGACGGTGCCATTCCCGGGCTCATCGCCACGTGTTCGGCCGACGGCGTGCCCAACGTGAGCTACGTCTCCGAGGTGCATTACATGGACAGTGAGCACCTGGCGCTCACGTTCCAGTTCTTCAGCAAGACGCGCGAGAACGTGCTGGCCAATCCGTTCGTCACCGTGATGCTGCTCCAGCCCCACACGGCGGCCAAGTTCCGCATCGCGCTGCGCTACCTGAGGACGGAAACCGAAGGGCCGCTCTTCGAGCGCATGAAGGCGAAGCTGGCCGGCATCGCATCCCATTCCGGCATGAGCGGCGTATTCGTGCTCCGCGGGGCCGACGTGTATCGGGTGCTGTCGCTCGAAAGAGTGCCCGGAAGGACGTTGCCGCCGCCGCCGTCCGCCATCAACATGCTGTCGGCACTGCGCGTTTGCACGCAGGGCCTGGCGCAGGCCGCCGACCTCGACCAGCTCATCGACGAGACGTTGTCGTCCCTGGAGCGGCATTGCGACATCCATCATGCCATGCTGTTGATGTTCGACGAGCCGGGGAAGCGGCTCTACACGGTAGCGAGCCGCGGCTACGAAGTGTCGGGGGTCGGCTCCGAGATCGCCATGGGCGATGGCATCGTCGGTGTGTGTGCACGCGAACGCACGCCCATCCGGCTCACGCACACGACATCCGATTACGTGTACGGCCGTGCCATTCGCGAGAGTGCCGCCCAGGCCGGCTTTGCCGATCGCCTCGAGACGGAGATTCCGTTTCCGGGGCTCGCCGCGCCGGGCAGCCAGCTGGCGGTGCCGCTCACCTTGGGCAGCCGTTTGCTCGGGGTACTGTTCGTGGAGAGCCCCGAGGAGATGCGGTTCGGGTACGACGATGAAGACCTGCTGGCGGCACTCGCGGCGCAGCTTTCCATGGCGATCCACATCCTCCAGTCGAGCCCCGAGGTGCACGAGGAGCGGGTGGCACCCCCGCCGCGGCGCGCGCCGGCCGGCGGCCCGGCCATTCCCATCCGCTACTACCCCGCGGACCACAGCATCTTCATCGGCGAGAACTATCTCATCAAGGGCGTGGCCGGTGCGATCTTCTGGAAGCTGGTGCGCGACTACGAGCGCGAAGGCCGCACCGAATTCAGCAACCGCGAACTGCGGCTCGACCCGACCATCCGTCTGCCGGACATCGCGGACAATCTGGAGGCGCGCCTGATCCTGTTGACGCGTCGGCTGGCCGAGCGCAGCAATGACCTCGGTATCGAGAAGACCGGCCGGGGGCGGTTTCGCCTGCGCGTTGCCGGCGCGGTGAAACCCGTGGAGATTGCCGGCAACGTCCGCTAGGCGCCAACGGCGTGTCGGCCCTCCCGCGAGAGGGCCGCAGGCCCGTCGGGGGGGACCTTCACCTCAGACCCGCAGCGCCTCGGTCAGCTTGCGCCACTCGTCCGCCGACAGATGCTGGCGGACCATGGCAAGGACGCCACGGAAGGCTTCCGCGGGCATGCCCTGACGCATGCCTCCCAGCATGATGGCGCGTTCGCTCGCGTTCATGAATGGCAGCATCCAGCGCAAGGCCGCCATCATGGCATCCGGTGGAATCGAGGCGACGAGGGCATGCTCGATCTCCCGGATCTCGGCGTCAGTGTGGGTCTCCCACAGTGCGAGGTTGTTGTGGGATTCCTCCATGGCCATGTGCTCGAGGTTCTCTGCCACGAACAGCGCGAGCTGGCGGTACAGACGCTGCAGGCCGTCGGCGCTGTCGCCGGGTGCCGCGAACTGTACCGATGTCATGATGCCTTCGAGCTCGCGGATCGCGTTCTCGTGGGCCACGTGGTCGGCCGCCGTCAAATCGGCCGAGCCCGGCCGGCGCGATTCCATGGCCCGATGAATGAAGTGGTTCTCGTGGGCGACGTGGCTGCGACAGAACGCAAGCAACGCGCTCAGCGCGTCGAGCGTGGCGGCGATCTCGGCGACGTCGTCGGGGTCGGTGCGCCCGACGCGGGCCAGCACTTCACCCATCCAGGCGCGCAGGCCCTTGTGGACGAAGGCGTAGATGTCGTGGCGAGGTGCAGTCAGCGCAGCCTTGCCGGCCGCGCGCTTGGTGACGGCGTGTTCCATGTTGTCCTGTCTCCGAGTGGGGACCCGATGGTCCGGTGGGTGGCACGGGATCGACGCCTTGCGTGGATCGATCCCATGCCTCCACTCTAGGGAACAGGCGAATCGGCGGCCGCTAAATCGCCGCTATCGAAACCTTAAGAATTCGCTAAATGCGGCCAGCGCCCAGCGCGACTGCACGGCTCGCAGCCGTCAGGCCATCGCCGTTGCGCGCAGATAGGTGTCGGTGCCGGACAGCCAGTCTTCACGCGGCGGCGTGAAGATGTCGTAGGCAACGAGCTTCTCCACGGCGTCCGCGGTGTGCACGACGTTGGCCGGGATGAAGATCATCTCGCCCGGACCGACATCCACGCTCTTGCCTTCCAGATGGAAGCGCCACATGCCGCTGAAGACCCAGGTCACCTGCTCGTTCGGGTGCGAGTGCGGGGGCACGACGTAGCCCTTTTCCACTTCGGTCAGGCCGATCATGACTTTGCCGTCCCAGGCGAGCTTGCGCTTGAAGCTGGGGTTCAACTCTTCGTAGGGAATGTCGTTCCAGTTGATGTGTTTCATGGCGCGGATCCTCGAAATTCGCGGGCGGGACTGAAGCGTAGCACCGAAATCGACCTGGCCCAGGCCGGAAGGCACTTGACGCAGATCAACGCCCGAGTGGGCGGCCGGCGGCAGACTGCCCCAATGGACGTGTCCGTGCAGACGCCGCGCCGCGGGCTTGCCGCCAAGTTGATCGGTGTCGCGCTCGTCTTTCTGGCGATCGCGCTGGTGGCCGTGGGGTTGACCCTGCTGCAATCATGGAAACTCGAGGGGGCGGCAGCGGCGGTCAACGACATGGGCAGTGAGCGGATGCGCAGCTACCGCATCGCGTTGCTGGCCTCGGAACTGGTGGTCGCGCCCGACAGCACCGACCTTGCAGCCGAACTGCGCGACGCGGTCCGGGTCTTCGAGGCGACGCTCGAAGGTGTGCGGCATGGTGACGCGGCCCGGCCGCTCTACCTGCCACGCGATCCCGTCATCGAAGCGGCCGTCGCCGACGTGGCCGCGCGCTGGGCGGCCGAGTTCCGGCCGGCGTTGGACACGATTCTCGACGATCCGGCTGGAGCCGCGGCAAAGGTGGAAGACCTGCGACGCGGCGTCGACGGGTTCGTGGGCGAGATCGACGCAGTCGTGCGCACGATCGAGAAGGACAATGCGCTGGCGACGTCGTGGCTGCGTTCGTTCCAGCTGATCCTGGTGGCGCTCGCCGTACTGGGCACCGTCGCGCTGATCTATCTCATGTACCTCCTCGTGGTGCGTCCGGTAGGCGCGTTGCAGGAGGGTATCGCCCGGCTCGCGGGCGGCGACTTCGAGGCCCGGGTACGTGTCGAGTCGGACGACGAGTTCGGAGCCCTTGGGCGCGCGTTCAATGCGATGGCTCTGCAACTGCAAGACGCCTATGAAACGCTCGAAGCCCGGGTCGAGGAGAAGACCCGCAGCCTGGAGGAGCGCAATCGTGAGCTGGCGACACTGCTGGACGCGACCACCGCGTTCAACGATGCGCCCGATGTCGAAGCGTTGTGCACCGTGTTCCTGCGGTTGATCCTGCCGGCCGCCGGTGCCGCGGGAGGCGCCGTGCGGCTGCTGCAGAACGGCTCCAATGACTTGCACGTGTATGCCAGCGATGGTCTCGAGACCAAGTTCCTGGCGGACGAGACCTGCGAGCACGCACAAGGCTGCGCCTGCGGTAACGCGGTCGCTCGCGATCAACCGGTGGTCGACACCGTGACCGCGGACTCGGGCCGGCATTGCGGTGCCGCGGGATTTCGGGGCGTGGTGGCGATCCCGATCCGCTACGAACGCCAGGTGCTCGGATTGTTCAACCTGTATTTTCGCGAACCGCGACTGGTACCGGTGCGGGAGCAACGGCTGTTGACGGCGCTGGGTCAGCAGGTGGGTGCCGCGTTGCAGGCGCATCGCCTGCGCTCCATGAAGCGCGAGATGGCGGTGTCGGACGAGCGCAACCTGATCGCGCGCGAACTGCACGACTCGATCGCGCAGTCGCTCGCCTTCCTCAACATGCAGGCGCAGATGCTCGACGATTCGCTCGGCAACGGCCGCGTCGACGACGCCCGGACCGAGGTCGCCCGCATCCGTGCGGGAGTGCAGGCAAGCTACGACGACGTGCGGGAACTCCTCACGCATTTTCGCCTGCGCGTGGCCGAATCCGACCTTGCCGCCGCGTTGCGCCAGTCGCTCGCGCGCTTCGAGGCGCAGACCGGCATCCACACGGAATTCGCGGAGTCCGGCAACGGCATCGAGCCTTCGGCCGAGGCCCAGGTCCAGGTGCTGCACGTACTGCAGGAGGCATTGTCCAATGCCCGCAAGCATGCGCACGCCGGCGCGGTGCACATGGAACTGGAACGCGGGCCGATCTATCGCTTCAGCGTGTGCGACGACGGCGAAGGTTTCGATCCGGCGCGACGCGACGAATCGGGGCGGCACGTGGGACTTTCCATCATGCACGAGCGGGCCCATCGCATCGGTGCGACCCTCGCCGTGGATTCGACGCCCGGGCAGGGCACGCGTGTCACGCTGGCGCTGCCCGTGACCGGATGATGCCGCGCATCCGTGTCCTCGTGGTCGACGATCACACGCTGTTCCGCAGTGGCGTGACGGCCTTGCTCGCACGCCAGCCCGACATCGAAGTGGTCGGAGAAGCGTCCGACGGGCTCGAAGGGGTCAAGCGCGCCAAGGAACTCGCCCCCGACATCGTGTTGCTGGACCTGCACATGCCGGGCGTGCCGGGCAAGGAGGCGCTGCGTCTGCTGGCGGAGGAAGTGCCCGGGACGCGGGTGCTCATGCTCACCGTATCGGAGGACGGCCAGGACCTGATCGACTGCCTGCGTGGCGGCGCCGCGGGCTACCTGCTCAAGAACATGAACATCGACGCGCTGGTCGATTCGCTGCGCCGTGCCTTCGAGGGCGATTCGGTGGTGTCGCCGCAGATGACGGGCAAACTGGTGCAGGGGCTGCGAGCGCCGGTCTCCGATCCAGTGGAGGCGGCACTGGCGCAACTGAGCCCGCGCGAGCGCGAGGTGCTGCAGCTGGTAGCCCGCGGTGCGAGCAACAAGGAAATCGCACGCAAACTCGAACTCGCGGAAAGTACGGTGAAGATCCACATGCAGCACATCCTCAAGAAACTCCAGCTGCAAAGCCGGGTGCAAGCCGCCGTCTTTTCCGTGGAGCACGGGTTGCTCGACTCGCGATGCGGGTGACCCGGCTCGCGGATCTGCCGCGTCCACCCGGCGGCTTCGGTCTGTTCAATCTCGGTTTCCGACCCTTCTACCTGCTCGCGGCGCTGCTCGCCTGTGCCGGCATGGTGCTGTGGCTGGCGCAATTGGACGGCTACGCGGTGCTCCCCGGTCCGGTCGCGGGTTTTCATTGGCACGGTCACGAGATGGTGTTCGGATTCGCCGTGGCGGTGATCGCCGGATTTCTCTTCACCGCCGTCCGCAACTGGACCGGGCTGCCGACACCGTCGGGCCTCGTGCTCGCTGGCATCGCGACGCTCTGGATCGCCGGACGCATTGCGTTGCTCACCGTGCCCGAGCCTTGGGCTGGTCTCGTCGACGTCGCGTTCCTGCCGGTGGTGGCGATTACGCTGTGGGTACCGCTGCAGCGGGCGCGCAATCGCAACCGGTTCTTCGTCGGTCTGTTGCTGTTGCTGGCCGCGGCAAACGCCACGTTTCACTTCGCCGTGGCCGGCAGCATCGCCGTGAGTCCGTCGGCGGCGACGCGTTTCGCCCTGTATGTCATCGTGACCATCGTGACGATCATGGGCGGCCGCGTGATCCCGAGCTTCACCGCCAATGCAATTCCCGCTGCGCGCATCCGCAAGGGTCCCGCCCTGGATCGCGCGGCCATCGGTTGCTCGACGATCGCGCTGTTGGGCATCCTGGCGGGTGTTCCCGACTTGCTGGCCGGCGTCCTGTGCGGCATGGCAGCGCTGCTCCATGGCCTGCGCGCCTGGAGCTGGGATCCGGTCAGCACGCGCGCGGCGCCGATCCTGTGGATCCTCCACCTTTCCTACGCGTGGATCCCGGTCGGACTTGCGTTGCATGCATCGGCGGCCCTCGGTGCGCCGGTTCCGGCGATGCTCGCGGATCACGCGCTGGCGGTTGGCGCTGTCGGCGGTGTGATCATCGGGATGATCACGCGTACCGCGCGGGGCCACAGCGGCCTGCCGCTGCAGGCGGGCCGGCTCGAGATCGCAGCGTATGCATTGGTGCACGTCGCGGCGGTCCTGCGCGTCTTGCTGCCGATCGTCTGGCCCGCGGGCCAGGGGTTCGGGCTGCAGCCGGCGGGCCTCTGCTGGAGCGTCGCTTTCGCCCTCTATCTTTGGGTGTACGCACCGATCCTGGTGCGGCCGAGGGCCGACGGACGCCCCGGCTGAGCGCCGCCGCGTGCCCGGCTGCCCGCCGGTAGTTCGAAAGAACTAGGCGCCATCCTGCTTGCAGCGCGCGCTGCACCGGCTTCCGGTGAATGGTGCGTGCGGGCACGCAACCCTAGCCTTCGTGGTGTGAACGATCGCGCGGCGAAGGGAGCACCCATGGCAGGGCAATCGGGCAAGGCGATTCCGGTGCTGGTGATGAGCACCATCGCCTTCACCATCTGTTTCGCGGTCTGGATGGTGTTCGCCGTGATCGGGATTCCGATCCGCCAGGCGCTCGATCTGAACGCGACCCAGTTCGGATTGCTCACCGCCACGCCGGTGCTGACCGGGTCGCTGGTGCGGGTGCCGCTCGGCATGTGGACCGATCGCTTCGGCGGTCGCGTCGTGTTCTTCCTGCTGATGCTGAGCACGGTGGTGCCGATCTGGTTGTTGTCATACGCCACGGCCTACTGGCATTTCCTGGTGCTGGGCCTGTTCGTCGGTCTGGCCGGCGGCTCGTTCTCGGTCGGTACCCCATACGTGGCACGCTGGTTCAAGCGGGAGCGCCAGGGCTTCGCGATGGGCGTGTTCGGCGCCGGTAATTCCGGCGCCGCGCTGACCAAGTTCGTGGCACCGGTCATCGTGGTCGCGGCCGGCTGGACGATGGTCCCGAAGGTCTATGCCGTCGCGATGTTGGTGACCGCGGTCGCCTTCTGGCTGTTCACGGCATCCGATCCGTCGCATCGGGTCGACGCCCGGGTGACGTGGCGCGAGCAACTCGTCGCACTGCGCGATCCGAAGGTGTGGAAGTACTGCCAGTACTACTCCATCGTCTTCGGTGGCTACGTCGGCCTGGCGCTCTGGATGGTGCAGTACTACGTGAGCGAGTACGGCTTCGACATCCGGTCGGCGGCGTTGCTCGCCGCCTGCTTCTCGCTGCCGGGGGGCGTATTGCGTGCGGTCGGGGGCTGGATGTCGGACCGATGGGGCGCGCAAACGGTGACGTGGTGGGTGCTCTGGGTGAGCTGGGTGTGCCTGTTCCTGCTCTCGTACCCGCAGACCGATTTCACCATCGCGACGGTCGCCGGGCCGAAGACGTTCCACATCGGCCTCGACGCATGGAGCTTCACCGCGCTGCTGTTCGTGATGGGCACGGCCTGGGCCTTCGGCAAGGCATCGGTGTTCAAGTACATCGCCAACGACTACCCGGGAAACATCGGCGTGATCTCCGGGATCGTCGGCCTGGCCGGGGGCCTGGGCGGCTTCCTGCTCCCGATCCTGTTCGGTGCGCTGGTCGATCTCACCGGCGTGCGCTCGAGTTGCTTCATGTTGCTGTACGGCGTGGTGTGGGTTTCGTTGATCTGGATGTATCTCACCGAAGTGCGGCGGATCGAGGTGCTGGGGCCGCGCGCCGTCTAGGCATCGCAGCCGCCAGCGAGGAGAAGACGACATGACGATATCGACCATGGAGCCGGGTGCGAAGCGCGGCCGCCTCCTGACCGTGTGGACGCCGGAAGACCGGCAGTTCTGGCAACAGCAGGGGCAGGCCATCGCCAATCTCAACCTGTGGATCTCGGTGCCCGCGCTGTTCCTCGCATTCGCGATCTGGCAGCTCTGGAGCGTGGTGGCGGTCAACCTGAACTCTCTGGGCTTTCGCTTCACCACCAACCAGCTCTTCTGGCTGGCCGCGGCGCCGGCACTCTCGGGCGCGACGCTGCGCATCTTCTATTCGTTCATGGTGCCGATCTTCGGCGGTCGGCGCTGGACGGCGATCTCGACGGCGTCGCTGCTGATCCCGGTGATCGGCATCGGCATCGCGGTCCAGGATCCGACGACGAGCTATCCCACCATGCTCGCGCTGGCGTTGCTGTGCGGTCTGGGTGGCGGCAACTTCTCCTCGAGCATGGCCAACATCAGCTTCTTCTTCCCGAAGGAGCGCAAGGGCTCGGCGCTGGGGGTCAATGCGGGGCTCGGCAACCTCGGCGTGTCCTCGGTGCAGTTCCTGGCGCCGCTGGTGGTCACGATGCCGATCTGGCTCGCGTTCGGCGGCGACCCGCAGCTCGTCACCAACAAGGCCGGACAGCAGGTGGAGATCTGGGCGCAGAACGCGGCGTTCATCTGGGTGCCGTTCATCGCGCTCGCGGCCGTCGCGGCCTGGATCGGCATGAACGACATCGCCGACGCCAAGGCGTCGTTCGCGGAGCAGGCCATCATATTCAAGCGGCGGCACAACTGGATCATGTGCTGGCTCTATCTCGGAACCTTCGGTTCGTTCATCGGTTACGCCGCCGGCTTTCCGCTGCTCATCAAGTCGCAGTTCCCAGCCGTGAATCCGCTGCAGTTCGCATGGCTCGGACCCTTATTGGGGGCGATCGTGCGGCCCTTCGGCGGCTGGCTCGCCGACAAACTGGGCGGCGCGCGCGTCACGTTCTGGAACTTCGTGGTGATGGCGCTCGCGGTGGTCGGTGTCCTGTACTACCTGCCGTCGGGACCTTCCGGCGGGCACTTCGGCGGCTTCCTCGCGATGTTCCTGCTGCTGTTCCTCACCACCGGCATCGGCAACGGTTCCACCTTCCGCATGATTCCGGTGATCTTCGCGACCGAACGCATGCGCGCGGCGGCGGGCAAGGGCAAGGCTGCCGAGGAACAGGCGCTGAAGGACGGCAACAAGGAAGCGGCCGCCGTGCTCGGCTTCTCGGGTGCGGTCGGCGCCTATGGCGGCTTCTTCATCCCGAAGAGCTACGGCACCGCGATCGCCATGACCGGCGGTCCCGAAGGTGCCCTGTACCTGTTCATCGCCTTCTATTTCACCTGCATCGTCGCCACGTGGTGGTTCTACGCTCGCCGCAACGCGCCGATGCCCTGCTAGTTCCAGCAACGGGAGTCCTGCCGTGAGCCATTTCCTCGACCGACTGACGTACTTCACCCGCGCCAAGGAGACGTTCGCCGACGGCCACGGCGTGGTCACCCACGAAGACCGCACCTGGGAAGACGGCTATCGCAAGCGCTGGCAACACGACAAGATCGTGCGCTCCACCCACGGCACCAACTGCACCGGCTCATGCAGCTGGAAGATCTACGTGAAGGGCGGTGTCGTCACCTGGGAGACCCAGCAGACCGACTATCCGCGTACGCGGCCCGACATGCCCAACCACGAACCGCGCGGCTGTTCGCGCGGGGCGTCGTACAGCTGGTACCTCTACAGCGCCAACCGCATCAAGTATCCGATGGTGCGCGGCCGTCTGATCCGGCTCTGGCGAGAGGCGCGCAAGGCGCTCGATCCGGTCGCGGCGTGGGGCTCGATCGTCGACGACCCGGCGAAGTTGAAGTCGTACCAGTCGGTGCGCGGCATGGGCGGGCTGGTGCGCTCCACCTGGGACGAGATGGAGGAACTGATCGCCGCCGCCAACGCCTACACCATCAAGCGCTGGGGGCCGGATCGCGTGGTCGGGTTCTCGCCCATCCCCGCCATGTCGATGGTGTCGTACGCAGCGGGCAGCCGCTATCTCAGCCTGATCGGCGGCGTGTGCCTGAGCTTCTACGACTGGTACTGCGACCTGCCGCCGTCGAGCCCGCAAACCTGGGGCGAGCAGACCGACGTCCCCGAATCGGCCGACTGGTACAACTCGACCTTCATCATCGCCTGGGGCTCGAACGTCCCGCAGACGCGCACGCCGGATGCGCACTTCTTCACCGAGGTGCGCTACAAGGGCGCGAAAGTGGTGGCGGTGACGCCGGACTATGCCGAAGTCGCCAAGTTCGCCGATCTGTGGCTGCACCCGAAGCAGGGTACCGATGCGGCGCTCGCGATGGCGCTGGGGCACGTCATCCTGCGCGAGTTCCACCTCGATCGGCAGGTGCCGTACTTTACCGATTATGCGCGGCGCTACACCGATCTGCCGATGCTGGTGCGGCTCGAGCGGCAGGGCGAGCGCTGGGTGCCGGGACGCTTCGTCCGTGCGTCGGACTTCGACGGGGCCCTGGCGCAACCGGAGCGGGCAGATTGGAAGACGGTCGGATTCGACCTTAGCAGCGGCAAGGTGGTCGTCCCCAACGGTTCCATCGGGTTTCGCTGGGAAGGGGGCGCGGACCGCCGCTGGAACATCGAGGCACGCGATGCCGGTTCGGGTGAAGAAATCGAGCTCGCGTTGTCCTTGCTTGAGCAGCGCGACGAGGCGGCCCCGGTGGCTTTCCCGTATTTCGGCGGCATCGAAACGCCGCACTTTTCCCATTCGACCCAGGGTGGCGACGTGCTGGTGCGCAAGGTGCCGGTGAAGCGGCTGCGCCTCGCGGACGGCGAGACGCTGGTGGCGAGCGTATTCGACCTGTTGTGCGCCAACTACGGTCTCGACCGTGGCCTGGGGGATGCCACCGTGGCACGCTCCTATCAGGACGACGTTCCGTACACACCGGCCTGGCAGTCGCGCATCACCGGCGTCAAGGCCGAGGACGTCATCACGGTGGCGCGCCAGTTCGCGGACAACGCCGAGAAGACCGGCGGCAAGTCGATGGTGATCATCGGTGCCGCGATGAACCACTGGTACCACTCCGACATGAACTACCGCGGGGTGATCAATCTGCTGATGCTGTGCGGCTGCGTCGGCAAGTCGGGCGGCGGCTGGGCGCACTACGTCGGCCAGGAGAAGCTGCGCCCACAGACCGGCTGGACCGCGCTCGCCTTCGCGCTCGACTGGCACCGCCCGCCGCGGCAGCAGAACTCCACGTCGTTCTTCTACTCGCATACCGACCAGTGGCGCTACGAGAAGCTCGACGTGAAGAGCATCCTGAGCCCGCTTGCCGACCCCTCGCGCTACAGCGGCAGCCTGATCGACTTCAACGTCCGCGCCGAGCGCATGGGGTGGTTGCCGTCGGCGCCGCAGTTCTCGGCCAACCCCATCGACCTTTGCCGCGCGGCCTCGGCAGCGGGCGTCGATCCGAAGGACTACGCGGTGCGCGGTCTCAAGGAAGGCACGCTGCGCTTGGCGAGCGAGGACCCGGACGACCCGGCGAGCTTCCCGCGCAACCTGTTCGTGTGGCGCTCCAACCTGCTCGGCAGTTCCGGCAAGGGGCACGAGTATTTCCTGAAGCACCTGCTCGGCACCCGTCACGGCGTGCAGGGCCGCGATCTCGGTGCCGACGATGCCCGTCCCGAAGAGGTCGTGTGGCACGAACGCGCACCCGAGGGCAAGCTCGATCTGCTGGTGACGCTGGACTTCCGCATGTCCACGACGTGCCTGTACTCCGACGTGGTGCTGCCCACGGCCACCTGGTACGAGAAGAACGATCTCAACACTTCCGACATGCATCCCTTCATCCATCCGCTGTCGGCGGCGGTGGATCCGGTGTGGGAGGCGCGCTCCGACTGGGAGATCTACAAGGGCATCGCGCGCAGGTTCTCGCAGGTGTGCGCCGGTCACCTGGGGGTCGAGAAGGAACTGGTGATGACCCCGCTCATGCACGACACGCCGGGCGAGTTGTCGCAGGCGATCGGCGTGCGCGACTGGAAGCGCGCCGAGTGCGACCTGGTGCCCGGCCGGACCGGCCCGAACCTAACCGTGGTCGAGCGCGATTACCCGAACATCTATCGTCGGTTCACCGCCCTCGGTCCGCTGATGGGCAAGGTCGGCAACGGCGGCAAGGGCATCGCCTGGAACACCGAGCATGAGGTCGACGCACTGGCCCGCCTCAACCGCACGGTGACCGAGCCCGGCCCGACGCAAGGCATGCCGCGCATCGAGACCGACATAGACGCCGCCGAGGTGATCCTGATGCTGGCGCCCGAGACCAACGGCGAAGTGGCGGTGAAGGCCTGGGAGGCGTTGTCGAAGGTCACCGGGCGCGCCCACAACCATCTCGCGCTGCCGAAGGAGGACGAGAAGATCCGCTTCCGCGACGTGCAGGCGCAGCCGCGCAAGATCATCTCGAGCCCCACGTGGTCCGGCATCGAATCGGAGAAGGTGAGCTACAACGCCGGCTGGACCAACGTCCACGAACTCATTCCGTGGCGCACGCTGACCGGGCGCCAGCAGTTCTACCAGGATCACGACTGGATGCGCGCCTTCGGCGAGGCACTCGCGGCCTACCGCCCGCCCGTGGACCTGAAGACCGTCGGGCCGATGCTCGGCGTGCGCGGCAACGGGCACGCGGAGCTGGTGCTCAATTTCATCACGCCGCACCAGAAGTGGGGCATCCACTCCACCTATACCGACAATCTCATCATGCTGACGCTGTCGCGCGGCGGTCCGATTGTGTGGTTGTCGGAAACCGATGCAGCCAAGGCCGGGATCGTCGACAACGACTGGATCGAGCTCTTCAACGTGAACGGTGCCATCACGGCGCGCGCGGTGGTGAGCCAGCGGGTCAATCCGGGCATGTGCATGATGTACCACGCTCAGGAGAAGATCGTGAACGTGCCCGGCTCGGAGATCACCGGGACTCGTGGCGGTATCCATAACTCGGTGACCCGGTGCGTGACCAAGCCCACGCACATGATCGGCGGCTACGCCCAGCTGTCGTACGGGTTCAACTACTACGGAACCATCGGCACCAACCGCGACGAGTTCGTCATCGTGCGCCGGATGGCCAACGTCGACTGGATGGACGCGCCCGCTGCGGTGCACGCGTGACGAGGAGACGAGCGATGAAAGTGCGCGCGCAGATCGGCATGGTGATGAACCTGGACAAGTGCATCGGCTGCCACACCTGTTCGGTGACCTGCAAGAACGTCTGGACCAACCGCGAGGGGATGGAGTACGCGTGGTTCAACAACGTGGAGACCAAGCCCGGCGTCGGCTATCCGAAGGACTGGGAGAACCAGGATCGCTGGCAGGGCGGCTGGGTGCGCAAGCCCGACGGGCGCATCGAGCCGAAGCAGGGCGGGCGATGGCAACTGCTCATGAAGCTCTTCGCGAACCCGCACCTGCCGCAGATCGACGACTACTACGAGCCCTTCACCTTCGACTACCAGCACCTGCACGTCGCGCCGGAAATGCAGGCGGCACCCGTGGCCCGGCCGCGCAGCCTGGTGACGGGCCGGCGGATGGAGAAGATTGAATGGGGCCCGAATTGGGAGGAGATTCTCGGGGGCGAGTTCGAGAAGCGCTCACGGGATGCGAACTTCGAGGCGGTGCAGAAGGAGATCTACGGCCAGTTCGAGAACACCTTCATGATGTACCTGCCGCGGCTGTGCGAGCACTGTCTCAACCCGGCGTGCGTCGCTTCGTGCCCGTCGGGGTCGATCTACAAACGCGAGGAGGACGGCATCGTCCTCATCGATCAGGACAAATGCCGCGGCTGGCGCATGTGCGTCTCGGGTTGCCCGTACAAGAAGATCTACTACAACTGGTCTTCGGGCAAGGCGGAGAAATGCACCTTCTGCTATCCGCGCATCGAGGCCGGGCAACCGACCGTGTGCTCCGAGACCTGCGTCGGCCGCATCCGCTACCTCGGCGTGTTGCTCTATGACGCCGATGCGATCGAGGCCGCCGCGGCGGTCGTGGATCCGCAGCGCCTGTACCAGGCGCAGCTCGACATCTTCCTCGACCCGGACGACCCGACGGTGATCGAGCAGGCCCGCAGGGACGGCGTGCCGCACGCGTGGCTCGAAGCGGCCAAGCGTTCGCCGGTGTATCGCATGGCGGTGGACTGGAAGGTGGCGCTGCCGCTCCATCCGGAGTACCGCACGTTGCCGATGGTGTGGTACGTGCCGCCGCTGTCGCCGATCCAGGCGGCGGCCAACAGCGGCCAGGTGGGCATCAACGGCGCGCTGCCGGACGTGCGCAGCCTGCGCATTCCGGTGCGCTATCTCGCCAACCTTCTCACGGCCGGGGACGAAGCGCCGGTGATCGCCGCGCTGGAGCGGATGCTGGCGATGCGCGCGTTCATGCGCGGCCGTCACGTGGAGGGCCGCGACGATCCGTCGGTGCTGGCGCAGGCCGGGCTCACGCTGGCCGAGGTGGAAGCGATGTACCACACATTCGGCATCGCCAACTACGAGGACCGCTTCGTGATTCCGACGACCCATCGCGAATACGCGGAGGACGCGTTCGACCTGCGTGGCAGTTGCGGCTTCTCGTTCGGCAACGGCTGCTCCGACGGCACCAGTGCCCCGAGCCTGTTCGGCGGCAAGCGCAGCAAGTTCGTCCCGATCGCGGCGAAGCCCTGAAACCGCAGTTTGCCGGGAGGAAAGACCAATGAAGTCGACGCAACCCATGAAGACGTTCCAGGCGCTCGGCGCGCTGATTTCCTATCCGACCGGCGCGCTGCTCGAGGCTCTGCCCGACGTGCACGCCGTGATCGTCGAGGAAGGGCTGGTGGATCGGACCCGCCGCAGCGCGCTCAAGGAACTGATGCACGAACTCCAGGCGACCGATCTGCTCGATCTCGAGGAGCAGTACGTCGGCCTGTTCGACCGCGGTCGGGCCACGGCGCTGCATCTGTTCGAGCACGTGCATGGCGATTCGCGCGATCGAGGCCAGGCGATGGTGGATCTTGGCCGGGTCTATGCCGCGGCGGGATTCGACCTGGGCCCCCGCGAACTGCCCGACTACCTGCCGGCGATGCTCGAGTTCCTGTCGCACCGCCCGCTCGAGGAAGCGCGCGAGATGCTCCGGGATTGTGCGCACATCCTGCGGTCGATCGGATGTGCGTTGCGCGAGCGGGGCAGTGCGCATGCAGTCGTGTTCGATGCGCT
>FRDC01002011.1_pt2 | contig 18665 bp, 14 predicted proteins | sample 1106171 | NCBI WGS metagenome assembly FRDC01 (sample SAMEA3930566, study PRJEB13176) | freshwater metagenome | biome: Drinking water system; feature: drinking water; material: water | place: Singapore | collected 2014-12-20 | reverse complement strand
GCGATCACCGCACTCTATGCGCCCGCCGGCAAGCCGCTGGCGGAAGGCGAAATGGTGCGCAACCCCGCGCTCGCCGCGACGCTGAAAGACATTGCCGCGCGCGGGCCGGACGCTTTCTACACCGGCGCCAACGCCCAGGCGATCGTCGATGCGGTGACCAAGGCGCAGCGCAACCCGGCCGACATGACACTCGCCGACCTGGCCGCCTATCGCGCCAAGGAAAGGCCGCCGGTGTGCGGCAGCTATCGCGGTTACCGGATTTGCGGCATGGGCCCGCCCTCTTCCGGCGCGACGACGGTGCTGCAGATCCTCGGCATGCTCGAACGCTTCGACTTGAAGGCGCTGGGCGCGAACAATCCCGAAAGCTGGCACCTGATCGCCGAAGCGATGCAGCTCGCTTATGCCGACCGCGAGCGCTATCTGGCCGACACCGATTTCACCCGCGTGCCGCTCACCGGGATGATCGACAAGGCCTATCTCGCCCGGCGTTCGGCGCTCATCTCGCGCGGCAAGGCACTGGGCACTTACGAAGCCGGCACACCGCCGGGCGCCGAACCGCGCACCGCGGCACTCTCGGGCGAAGTGAGCGGTACCACCCATTTCGTCGCCATCGACCGGGCGGGCAACATCGCCACCATGACGTCAACCGTCGAAGGGCCGTTCGGCAGCCAGCTGGTCGCCGGCGGCTATGTGCTCAACAATGAGCTGACCGATTTCACCTCGACGCCGATGCGTGACGGGGCGCCGGTTGCCAACCGGGTGGAAGGCGGCAAGCGGCCGCTCTCCTCCATGTCGCCGACCATCGTTTACGATCCGAGCGGCAAGCCGGTGTTCACCGTGGGCGCGGCGGGCGGCAAGACTATCATCATGCAGGTGGCCAAGGCGCTGATCGCGCATCTCGACTGGGGCATGAATGCGCAGGACGCGCTGGGCCAGGGCCTGGTTTATTTCAGCCCGCGCGGCATCATCCTGGAACAGGGCACCGCGCTGGAACCGATGAAAGCCGCGCTGGAGGCCAAGGGGCACCGCGTCAGCATTGCCCGGCTGGGGCTGAAAGCCAATGCCGCCGAACGCACCGCCAGCGGCTGGCGCGGCGCCGCCGACCCGCGCAGCATCGGGGTGGCCTTGAGCGAATAACCCCGCACTGGCAGGAGTGCGGGAACGACATAAAGAGAGTCGCCGAAAAAGGGGGCGGCCGCTTGTGCGGGAGAGACGATGCGTACACTCGAACATTTTCCGAACCTGGTCACCATGTTTTTCACGCGCGCGCGTGAACTGGGCGACAAGCCGTTCCTGTGGCACAAAGAAAACCGGCAATGGGTTTCGCAAAGCTGGCGAGAGGCGGCCGAACAGGTCGCCAGCCTGGCCACTGCGCTGAAGGCGATCGGCCTGAACCCCGGTGACCGGGTGATGCTGGTCGCGGAAAACCGCCCCGAATGGTGCATCAGCGATCTGGCGATCATGGCGGCGGGCTGTGTGACAGTGCCAACCTACATCACCAATACCGAGCGTGACCACAGCCACATCATCGAAAACAGCGGCGCGCGCGCGGTGATCGTGTCCGACGGCAAGCTCGCCAAGACGTTGCTGCCCGCCGTGCTGCGCTCCGGCGGCTTGCGCAGCGTGATCGGGATCGAAGATCTGCGCGTGGCGCAATCGGGCGATGTCGCCTTCCACAACTGGCGTGATCTGATCGCCAAACACCGCACCGATCCGGCCGAGGCGGAAAGCGCGGTTGCGCATCTCCAGCGCGGCGATCTGGCGTGCATCATCTACACCAGCGGCACCGGCGGGGCGCCGCGCGGCGTACGCCAGCACCACGGCGCGATCCTGCACAATGTCAACGGCTGCACCACCGTGATTACCGAGGATTTCGGCTGGGATGACGAAGTGTTCCTGTCGTTCCTGCCCCTCAGCCACGCCTATGAGCACAGCGCCGGGCAGTTCTTCCCGATCGGGCTGGGCGCGCAGATCTATTATTCTGAAGGGCTCGACAAGCTGGCCGCCAATATCGAGGAAGTGCGCCCCACGCTGATGGTGGTGGTGCCGCGCCTGTTCGAAGTGCTGCGCACGCGCATCGTGAAAAATGTCGAAAAACAGGGCAAGCTGTCGAAATTCCTGCTCAACCAGGCCGTGGCAATCGGCGCGCGGCGCGCGGCCAGCCGCTTTGGCCTGTTCGACGCCCCGATGAGCGCGGTGCTGGGCGCCACGCTGCGCCCGAAAATCCAGCAGCGTTTCGGCGGGCGGATCAAGGCGCTGGTCGCCGGCGGCGCGCCGCTCAACCCCGATATCGGCGTGTTCTTCGATTCGCTCGGGCTCACGCTGTTGCAGGGCTATGGCCAGACCGAGGCGGCCCCGGTCATCTCATGCAACCGGCCCAAGGTGGGGCTCAAGCATGACACGGTCGGCCCGCCGCTGATCGACACCGAAGTGCGCATTGCAGAGGATGGCGAAATCCTGGTGCGCGGCGAGCTGGTGATGCACGGCTATTGGAACAATGTCGAAGAAACCGAGCGCGTGCTGAAGGACGGCTGGCTGCACACCGGCGACATCGGCGAGATCGACAGCAAGGGCCGCATCAAGATCACCGATCGCAAAAAGGACCTGATCATCAATGACAAGGGCGACAATGTCGCCCCGCAAAAGGTGGAAGGGATGCTGACCCTTCAGCCCGAAATCATGCAGGCGATGATCGCGGGTGACCGCAAGCCGCACATGGTGGCAGTGCTGGTGCCGGACCCGGAATGGACGCAGGAATTCTGCGCGAAATCGGGCGCGAGCTGCAATTTCGAAGCACTGGCGGCAAGTGCCGAATATCGCGCCGCGCTGTCGGCCGCGGTCGAGCGGGTCAACCGCGATCTGTCGGTGATCGAACGGGTGCGCCGCTGGGTGCTGGCGGACGAGCCCTTCACGATCGAGAACCAGCAGCTGACGCCGTCACTCAAGATCCGCCGCCATGTGCTGAAGCAGGTCTATGGGGCCCGGCTCGACGCGCTCTACAAGCAATAGCGGGCGTGCCGAGCGCGTTTAGCGCCCGGCCGCCTTGCGCTGCGGCGCAGGCCGACGCGCCGCATTGTCATTGGCCGGGGCCAGCGAACGCGGCAGCACCACCATCGCCCATTCGCTGTCCGGGCGCAGATATTTGCGCGCGGTGTCGCGCAGCGCTTCGGGCGTGACCGAATTCAGGTCGCGGCCAAGGCTCGCCGGCAGCCCGAACCGGCCGGGCTGATAGGTCGCCCATTCGAACTGGGTGAACCAGAAGGTGTTCCCGGTCGATGCACGGCTGATAAACTCGCGGTAAGGCACGATGGTGCGCTGCAGCTCGTCCGCACTGACCGGATTGGTCGCCAGATCGGTGGCGATCTCGCGCGCGAGCTTGAAGAACAGCGCGGTCTTGTCCGGCGGCACCTGTCCCACGCCCATCACCCGCCCGCCACTGGCAAGCCCGGTCGGCCAGCTGCTCTGCACGCTGGGCGAATAGCTGGCGCCGGCGCCCGAGCGCAGCTTGTCGAACAGCCGGTCGGTGAAGATCTGCGCGACCAGGTCGAGCTGGCGACTCTCGCTGATCGCGCCAATCCCGCCCCCGGTCGGCCAGGCGATCAGCGCGACCGCCTGATTGGTGGGGCCATTATGGGTGCGCACGATCGGCTTCGTCGTATGCGCGGCAAAGCGAACCGGCGGCACCGGCGCCGTGCTGGCGGCGCGCGGCGGCAACGCGCCGATCGTGCCGGCAACGGCGGCAATCGCATCGTCGGGCTTCACATCGCCGAATATCTGCACTTCGATCGGGCCACTCGCCAGGATCGGCGCCCAGAACGCCTTGAACTGCGCGGCCGTGGTCGCCTGAATCTGCGCGCGGCTCGGCGTCGCCCAGCGCGGATCGCCGGCGTGGATCAGCCCTTCCAGATCATGGCCGACCACGCCCAGCGGGGACGAGGCGTAACCGTCATAGGCCAGCAGCGCCGCCGCCTTGGTGCGGTCAAACGGGGCGGCATCCCAGCGCGGGAAGGCCAGCTTGGTGGCGAACAGCCGCAGCTGGTCGTTCAGGTCCTGCGGCGAGGTGGTGGCCGACATCACAAAGGCGTCTTCATCAACCTTGAAGTCGAGCCCGATCCGCCGGCCGCTGGCGAGCTGGTCGAGCGCTTCCTGCCCGAGGTCGCCAATGCCCGCCTGCATCAGTGCGGAGCCGGCGGCCCAGGCCGGCGTCTGCCGGTCGGCGGGCAACTGGTTATAGCCGCCGCCAAAGCGCACGCGGACATAAACGCGGCCCGCCTCCGCATTGTTCGCAAACAGCAGCATGCGCGCGCCGTTGGAAAAGTTGATCTGTTCGGTGCTGAAGGGCTTCGCCTCCCGCGAAACGACGGTGCCCGCCGCGCCCAGCTTGGGCAGCTGGCTCCAGTCCGCCTTCACCACCGGCCCGCGCTTGGCGGCGATGGTGCTCACATTGGCCTTGAGTGCCGCCGCAAGCTTCTGCGCGGCCATCGGGTCCGGCGTGCGCGTGTTGACGATGGCGTGCGTGGCCGTGCCGATCATCACGCGGCGCGTCGCTTCCTGCACGGCCTGCGGCGTGAAGAAATTCTTGCGCTTGGCATCCTGCAGAATGTCATAGGCAGCCTGCGGCGTCGTTACGGTTTCGCGGATGTCGAGCGCCTGGCCCATATCGTCGGCCTGCTTGGCGCCGGCTTCGGCGCGCGCGGTTTCCACCTGGGTGCGCAAGGCCGTGTCATAATCGGCGACCTCGCGGTCGATCTCGGCCTGGTCGGCGGGCGCACGCTCGGCATCTGCGATCACCGCGCGCACATCCCTCAGTGCGCCCAACCAGTCAGGGCCGGAGGGCAGAACGGTGATCAGCGTCGCATTGGCCGAGCGCTGCACATCATCGATCTGAACATTGGCCTCGATAAAGCTGCCGCCGTTGCGCGCGCGCGCCTCAAGCCGGCGGCTGATGACGCGCAGGGCGATCACATCCACCATGCGCTTCTGGTTGAACAGCACTGTATCGTCCCGATAGACCCAGGGGCGCATGACGCCCACCTGCACCAGTGGCGGGATCGCCGCTTCGCTGGTGGCGCGCGCGACCGGCTTTGCGGGATCGGGCTTGCCGAAATCGGGGTCGGCAGGATTGGAGCCCTTGCCCTTCCACCCGGCAAAATTCTTCGCAACCAGCCGTTCGAGCATCGCCGGGTCGACATCGCCGGCAATGATCACCACCGCGCGTTCGGGGCGATACCAGCGGTCGTGAAAGCCGCGCACCTTGTCGGCGGTGGCTGCTTCCAGTGTCTTGATCGTGCCGATCGGCGAGCGGCTGGCGAGCGGCTGGCCGGCGAACAGCGTTTCGCGCACCGCATCGCCAAAGCGCACCTGCGCCCCCGGCGCCTCGCGCTGTTCGGCGAGCACCACCGGGCGTTCGGCATTCAGCGCGGTGTCGTTGATGTTGGGCTGGCTGACCATGCCGGCGAGGATCTTCAGGCTTTCATCGATCCCGCTTTCGGTCGCGCTGGGCAGGTCGAGCTTGTAGGTGGTCGATACCGGCGAAGTGACGGCATTGGTGTCCGACCCGAAGGTGGTGCCAAGCCGCTGCCACACACGCTTGGCCTCGCCATCGGGCACATAGACCGAGCCGCGGAACGACAGATGCTCGATCAGATGCGCAAAGCCGCGCTCGGCCTCGGTCTCGTTGAGCGAGCCTGCGTCGATCCGCACGCGCACCGCCACCTGCCCCGGCGGCACCCCGTTCTTGCGCACCGCATAACGCAGGCCGTTGGGCAGTGTGCCGAAATGCCAGTCCGGGTCGGGCGTGATGTCGCTGCCCTTGTAAAGCCAGGGCGTGGTATCGACCGCCGGATCAGCAGATTTTGCGGACGAGCTGGTCGGGTTGCTTTGTGAGAAGGCTGTCAGCGGGACCATTGTTACCGCAGCCAGACCCAGCAGCGACAACAACGGATAGGCGCGTCCGGCGGCGCGATGGGGAACGTTCATGACCATCGTCTAGCGGCGTGCCGTGCCGAGCGCCAGCCATGTTGATGATGCGTTCTGCAGCGACACCAGTGGCATCGACCGAAACTGAAACCAACTTTTTGCCAAGATTCTGCCCGGCTCGTCATTTATTCCCGGTGCTGCCAGGGGGTTGATTTTGCTTGTCCTCGTGCCAACCAAAAGGCGGCGGACGAGGCACCGATGCGCGTTGTGAGGATAGGGAAACTGCCGATGACCCTGAAGACCGAGACGATGAGCCGTCCTGCCGGACAGAATTTGCCCGAAGCCCCGTCCGGGATGCTGCCCAAGCTTTCACATGTTTCCGGTGCCCCGGACCTGGACGCCGCCATGGATGATGATGGCGGGCCGCGCCCGTTCATCATCGAATTGGGCAAGCGGCTGCGCGGGCTGTTCGACCGGCTGATCGGAGCATCGTCGCTCGTTTCCACCGCGCCGGTGCTCGATGCCCGCGATTTCGCCTGGACGCAGGCGCTACGCGATAACTGGCAGGCGATCCGCGACGAAGCCGAGCAGGTCGCGCTGGTCGGCAACGCCGCCCCGTCACTGGCCACCATCTCGCCCGACCATCGCGGTATCGCCGAGGTTGATATGTGGCGCTCCTATTTCCTCTATGGCTATGGCTATGCGATCGAGGACAATCTGGCGCGCTGCCCGCGCACCGCGCGCGTGGTCGAGCAGATTCCCGGCCTCAACAGCGCGTTCTTCTCGATCCTGGCGCCGGGCACGCACATTCCCGATCATCGCGGCGTCACCAAGGGGCTGATCACCTGCCATCTGGGCCTGATCGTGCCCGAGGATGGCGACGTTCGAATGCGCGTGCACGATCAGATCGTGCGTTGGGCCGAAGGCGAGACTTTGGTGTTCGACGACACCTATCGCCACGAAGTGTGGAACGACACCGGCGGCACCCGCGTGGTGCTGCTCATCCAGTTCGAGCGGCCGCTGAAGCAGCCGGGCAAATGGTTCGCCGATTTCTTCATGGGCTTTGTCCGCCGCTCGGCGTTCGTCCAGGAAGCGCGCACCAACCTGCAGCGGTGGAACCAGGCAGTGCGGCAGCTCGATGGCTAGGCAGCATCGCCGAGGCTTGACCGGAGCGCGCCCGCGCACCAGATGTCTGCTATGCTGATCGAAACCGAAACCACGCCCAACCCGGCGACGCTCAAATTCCTGCCCGGCCGCACCGTGATGGACAGCGGCACGCGCGATTTTGCCAGTGCCGACGCGGCCGAGGCATCCCCACTTGCCGAGGCGCTGTTCGATCTGGGTGACGTGACCGGCGTGTTTTTCGGCCGCGATTTCATCTCGGTAACGGCAGCGCCCGGCACCGACTGGTCGGGCCTGAAACCCGATGTGATCGGCGTGCTGCTCGACCATTATTCGGCCAACATGCCGCTGTTCCGCCAGGGCAGCGCCGACTTTGCGGTGCCGGATGATGCCGCCCAGTTCAACGACGATCCAGCCGATGCCGAAATCATCGAACAGATCCAGGATCTGATCGCCACCCGCATCCGCCCGGCGGTGCAGGGCGATGGCGGCGACATCAGCTATCGCGGGTTCGAAAAGGGCAAGGTTTACCTGTCGATGCACGGCGCCTGTTCGGGCTGCCCCAGCTCCTCGGCCACGCTGAAGAACGGCATCGAGCAGCTGCTGAAATATTACGTGCCCGAAGTCACCGAAGTCCGCGCCGTTTAACTTCCCGAAATCAAAAAAGGTCATCCAGATGGGCGAGAAGCTGTCCGACGCCGCGCTCGACACGATCTTTCGCGCCGCGCGCACGGCCAATGGCTATACCGATGCGCCCGTCACCGCTGCGGACTGCGAGGCGATCTGGGAGCTGATGAAATGGGGGCCGACTTCGGCCAACCAGATGCCTGCCCGGCTGATCTGGTGCCTGAGCCAGGACTCGCGCGACCGGCTGGCCGCCCATGCCAGCGGCACCAATGCCGCCAAGATCAAGGCAGCGCCGGCGGCGGTGATCGTGGCGATGGACGAGAATTTCCACGAACATCTGCCCGATCTCTTCCCCCACGCCGACGCGAAAAGCTGGTTCGAGGGCAATGTGGCGCTGCGCCAGACCTCGGCGATGCGCAACGCAACCCTGCAGGGCGCCTATTTCATCATCGCTGCGCGCGCGCTGGGTTTTGATGTCGGGCCGATGTCGGGCTTCAACAACGCCTCGCTCGATGCCGATTTCCTGGCCGCAACGCCGCATGTGAAATCGAACTTCATCGCAACGCTGGGCATTGCCGATCCAGCGACGATCTTCCCGCGCTCGCCGCGCCCGGCCTTTGACCGGTTCAACAGCTTCGCCTGACCAAGCGGGCCGCAAACCCCCTTGCCCTTGCGCGCGGAGCGACGCATGGCCACGCCATGCACGGCAACGGAGACAAGGCGTGAAGGTCGACCTGTTCGATTTTGACCTGCCGCAGGACCGCATCGCGCTGCGCCCGGTGTCGCCGCGCGATGCCGCGCGCATGCTGGTGGTGCGCGGCGCCGAGATGACCGATGCCGGCGTGCGCGATCTGCCGCGCTTGCTGAACCCCGGTGACATGCTGGTGTTCAACGACACCCGCGTCATCCCCGCCCAGCTGGAAGGAACGCGCGGCGACGCCGCAATCGGCGCGACGCTCCACAAGCGCGAAGGCCCGCGCCGCTGGCGCGCGTTCATCCGCAACGCCAAGCGCCTGCATAACGGTGACCGCATCCTGTTCGGCATCGATGCCAGCGCCATCGCCACCGACCGCCAGGCCGATGGCAGCTTCGCGCTGGAATTCGAAGGCGACGAGCCGGTCGAGCTGATGCTGGCGCGGGTCGGCACGATGCCGCTGCCGCCCTATATCGCCAGCAAGCGCGAGATCGACGAACGCGACGCCGATGATTATCAGACGATGTTCGCGCGCGAGGAAGGCGCAGTAGCCGCCCCCACCGCCTCGCTCCACTTCACGCCAGACCTGATGGCAGCGATCGAGGCGGCGGGCATCGAGCATGCGACGCTGACGCTTCATGTCGGCGCGGGCACGTTCCTGCCGGTCAAGGCCGACGATACCGACGATCACCAGATGCATGCCGAATGGGGCCGCATCGACGCGCGCACCGCCGCCCGGCTGAACAAGGTGCGCGCACGCGGCGGCCGCATCATTGCCGTCGGCACCACGGTGCTGCGCCTCCTCGAAAGCGCAGCGGACGACAACCGCTTCATCCAGCCTTTCGAAGGCGATACCGCGATCTTCATCACCCCGGGCTATCGGTTCAACGGCGTCGATGGGCTGGTCACAAACTTCCATCTGCCCAAATCAACACTGTTCATGCTGGTCTCGGCGCTGATGGGGCTGGAGACGATGAAGACCGCCTATGCACATGCGATCGCGCAGGATTACCGCTTCTATTCCTATGGCGATTCGTCGCTGTTGATCCCGTAGCTGCCTGATGACCGCAGAAACGGGGCGCAGTTCAGGATTTGGCGATCGCTGCCGGTGACGCGCGGTTCAGCCCGCGCGACACGCGGTAGAGGACAATCGCGGCTTCGAGCCGCTCCTGCCGGCTGACCAGCTCGGCATCCTGCGTACTGATCAGCAGATCCTGTGCATCCAGCAACTCGCGCAGATCGGTGTCGCCTTCCAGATACTGCACCCGCGCGAGTGCTGCCGTCCGGCGCGCTTCCTGCGTTACACTGGCCAGAATGGTGGCGCGGTTGCGGGCCCGGTTGACCGCAGCAAGACCGTTCTCGACATCGGCAAGCGCAGTCAACAGCACCTGGCGGTAGTTCTGCACTGCTTCACGCTGTTGTGCCGCTGCAAATTCCAGATTTCCTTTCAGCCGGTTACGGTTGAAGATCGGCACCATTGCGTTGGCAAAGAAACTGACGCCCGAAAAGACGCCGCTTTCCAGAAACGATTGGGCATTGCGGCCAAGCGAAAGGTCAAGCTGGGGGAAGAACGCCGCCCGCGCCTGGCGCACATCGCCGCCGGCGGCCTGGATTCGCGCCTCTGCCGCGAGCACATCAGGCCGGGTAGCCACAAGCTGTGATGGCCGGGGCGGTCGGATGTCCGGCACCGCAAACAGGCTTATGTCGGCCGGTGCGATCTGAAAGCCCGGCGCTTCTTCCCCCGCCAGCAGTGCGAGCGCGACCCGGGTCTGCTCAAAGGCCAGTTGCAGCCGTTCGCGTTCGGCCTGAAGCTGCTGCACACGGATCGCCTGCAGCCCGACATCGACCCTGGTCGCAACGCCTTCGCGCCGACGCATCTCGACAATGCGCTGCAACTGCGCAGCTTGATCGATATTCTGGTCGATCAGGCCCAGGCGCGCATGCAACGTCGCCCGCAACACATAGGTTCTGGCCAGTTCGGCCGTAAGCTGGATGAGCAGGGCGTCGCGGTCGAATGCGGCCGCCATCATCCGCTGGCGCGCGCTCCGGCGGCCTGCGGCCATCCCGCCGGCGAAGTCGATGGTCAACGCGGCATCGATCGTGGCGAAATTGCTGGCGAAATCGAATGCCTGCCCATTGTCGCGGCTGTTGGCGGAAGCATTGGTGCCGACCGAAAGCGACGGCAGCGCCGCCCCGCGTGCCACGCGCAGCATCGCACGCGCCTGATCGATCCGGGCGGTCGCCTGCATCAGTTCAGGGCTCTGGGCCTGGGCACGGCGGATCAGATCAGCCAGGGCGGACGAGCCGAGCAACGCGGCCAAGTCGGCATCGGTCGCCGGCGCACTGCCGATCGAAGGGCCGCTCCAATCCGCCGACAGCACTTCGGGCGCGACATCAAGCCGCGGCGTACCGGTGCAGCCTGGCAGCAACAGCAGCGCGACAGGCGCAAAGCGGTATGGGGACGGCAGCATCACTGCCACAATATCCAAACCGCGTTAAAAAACGCCTTTACGCCGCAGCCACGGGAATTGGCGGTTAACGTGCACTTTACCCTCAAGGGATAACCATGCCGGCTTTGGGGCCGGGGCAAAGCAGGTGGCGGATACGCTTTTTCGACAGGAAGTCGTCGATGCCCGCCGGCACCGGCTGGCCGGCACTGTCATTGCGTCCGTACCCCCCTCGTCAAAGCTCTACACCGCGATCACCGCCAGCGTGGCTGCCGTGATGGTCGCCGTGCTGATGTTCGGCAGCTATGCCAGCACCGCCAATGTGCGGGGCATCATCTCCTATGATGCCGGCCTGGCGCGCGTGACCATCACAGCCCCCGGCGACGTGCGCAAGATCCTGGTCGCCGCCGGGCAGAAGGTGGATATCGGCACCCCCCTGGTCAGCGTGTCGACGGCGCAGGGTGCCAAGGGACTGGCCACTCAGCTGCAGGAAGTGACAAGCCAGATCGCACAGACCGACCGGCAGGTCGCGATTTCAGCCGCCGCCACTGACAAGGATATCGAGGCGCTCCGCCAGCAGCGCAGCGCGTTGCTGGACACTGCCGCATCGATCGAGCGGCAGAAAGCGATCAGCGAAAGCCAGATCAAGCTTGCGGAACAGGCACTCGCGCGCTTTCAGCGCCTCGCCAAACAGGGCGCCGGCAGCCAACGCCAGGCCGAGGAAGCGCGCGCCGATCTGTTGTCGCGGCGTGCCGACAGCGAAGCGCTTGGCGAGCGGCTGGTCGAAGTGCGCAGCCGGATCGACGCGATTGCCATTCAACTGGGCCAGCGCACGCTGGAAGGGGACAAGGCGCGCTCACTGCTGCTGGCACAGCGCGCCGCGCTGGCCGGCCAGATGGAAGACATCAGGCGGCAGGACCATGTCGTGCTGGCGGCCCCGGTCGCCGGCACCGTCAGCGACATTTCCACCGAGATCGGCCAGCATGTCGGCCCCGACAAATCGCTGGTCACCATCATTCCCCAGGGCAGCCGGCTGGAAGCATGGCTTTATGCTCCGTCCAACGCGGTCGGCTTTGTCCAGCCGGGTCAGAAAGTCCGCCTGCGCTTCGAAGCCTATCCCTATCAGAAATATGGGTGGGGCCGCGGCACCGTGACTGCCATCTCGCGCGCGGCGATCGATCCCGGCAATGTCGACCCCGCCATCCGCCCCGGCGAACCGACATTTCGCATTCGCGTGCGCATCGATTCGCTGGGGTCGATCCCGATGCCGCGCAACGGACTGCGTCCGGGCATGACGCTTGCCGCCGATCTGGCGCTGAAGCGCCGGCCGCTGTGGGCGCTGCTGCTCGGCCCGATCAAGGGAGCGGTCGGCACATGAACCTGCCTTGGCTGACCCGCCCCGGCACTAGGGTCGTGCTGCAGACCGAGGCCGCCGAGTGCGGCCTTGCCGCGTTGACAATGGTCGCTAGCCACCATGGGCACCGCGTCAACCTGAGCGGGCTGCGGCAGCTTTATCCAACCTCGATGCAAGGGGCGACGCTGTCGCACCTGATGATGATCGCCGCCGATCTGAAACTGGCGCCGCGCGCGGTCCGGCTCGAGCTTGACGAACTGAGCCAGCTCAAGCTGCCGGCAATCCTGCACTGGGATCTCAACCATTTCGTGGTGCTGGACGCGGTCAACCCGGAACGCGGCATCACCATCCTTGATCCCGCTGTCGGCAAGCGCACCATCACCATGGACAAGGCCAGCCGGCACTTCACCGGCATTGCCCTGGAACTGACGCCGACGGCCGAATTCGCCGCCATCGAAGCCCAGACCAAGACGAGGCTGAGCGACCTGTGGAGCAGGATGACCAATTTCCGGCAAGCCTTTGCGCAGGTGCTGGTGCTGTCATTCGTGCTGCAGCTGACGGCGTTGCTGATGCCGTTCTACATCCAGGTCGTCATCGACGACGCGATCGCGCAAGGCGATGCCAACTTGCTGGTACTGCTGCTGATCTGCTTTGGCGTGGTCTATTGCCTGAACAGCGTGACAAAGGCGTTGCGCGACTGGGTGATGCTCACGCTTGGCCAGTCGCTGTCATTCGATCTTGGCGGCAATGTCGTGCGCCACCTGATCCGATTGCCGCTTGCCTATTTCGAGCGCCGCCATGTCGGTGACCTGATGTCGCGCGTCGGATCGATCCAGCCGATCCAGACCTTGCTGACGCAGGGCCTGGTCAACATGCTGATAGACGCGGTGCTGTTTCTCACCACTTTGGGGGTGATGCTGTTCATCAGCCCGCTGCTGGCGGGCATCGTGCTGGCCAGCACGCTGGCCTATCTGGCCTATAATCAGCTGGTCTATCCGGCGATGCGGCGGCTGTCCGAAGAGGAAATCATCGCCCGCGCCAGCGAAGAAACCTATCTGATGGAAACGATCCGCGCCGTGCGTGCGATCAAGATCTTCGGGCACGAAGCAGAACGCGAGAGCGGCTGGCGCAATCAATATGCCGATGTGATGTCGGCAACCTATCGTTCCCGGCTGTTGGATATCCGCGTCGATCTGGCTGAAAATCTGCTGTTCAGCGCGGCTTTTCTGGTGTGCGTCTATTTTGGCGCGTTGCGCGTGATCGACAGCAGCATGACGATCGGGACGCTGCTCGCCTTCCTGTCCTATCGCACCAATTTCGTCAGCAGCGCAACCGCACTGGTCGACCAGTTCCAGCACTGGCGCCTGCTCGGCGTTCATCTGGAACGCCTGTCGGACATCGTGACCGAGAAGAAGGAAGAATTTGCCCCCCATGTGCGGCAAAGCCTGTTGCCCGGGCCCGCGATCACGCTGGATCATCTTACATTCGCCTATGATGCGGGCGAAGCGCCGATTATCGACCGGGTGAACCTGGATATTCCGGCCGGCGCCTTCGTCGCGCTCGTTGGACCCAGCGGCGCCGGCAAGACTACGCTGCTGCGACTGCTGTTGGGGCTGCTGAGTCCGCAAATGGGCCGCATCCTGATCGATGGCGTGCCGCTTGGCCCGGCGACGCTGTCTGCCTGGCGTGGCCGCATCGGCGCGGTGCTGCAGGATGATTGCCTGCTGACCGGCACGATCGCCGAAAACATCGCCTTCTTCGATCCGGCCGCCGACCGCGACAAGATCATCCAGGCCGCCCGCATGGCCGAAATCCATAACGACATCACGCGCATGCCAATGGCCTATGACAGCCTGATCGGCGATATGGGCGCGGCCCTTTCCTCGGGCCAGCGTCAGCGGATCTTCCTGGCCCGTGCGCTGTTCCGTGATCCCGACATCCTGTTTCTGGATGAAGGCACCGCGAATCTGGACCCCGAAGGCGAAATCCGCATTGCCGACATGATCGCGGACCTGCCGATCACCCGGATCGTGATTGCGCATCGGCCTGCTTTGGTCGAACGGGCTGACGTTATCCTGCATCTGGAGGGTGGAACGATCACGCGGAAAGATTGCAGCACCCCGCGCACGGCAGACAAGCTGGCGGCAAGGCATTGATCCGCGACTTTATTTACATTCAAACTCAGCAACTCACAGAAATGTTAACCAATTAAATAAATATTAAGTAAATAATATGGTTACTGTTTCGCTGTGAAACAGTAAAAAAATCGACATTTACAGCGCAACAATTCAGTAATAACCCACCTCTCAACGGCGCTTTCCAAGCAAAAAGAGCTCCGTTTCAGGACGAGAGGGTTAATCATGCGCGATCTTACCAATATCGAACTCGATCATGTCTATGGCGCTCGTGGCCGCGGCTGCTCGCCTTGCGCGCCGTCGAAGCCTCCGAAGTGCGGCACCAAGGGCAAGGGCCGCTCGAAGGACAAGGGTCGTTCGAAGAAGAAGGGCCGTTCGAAGCACAAGGGTGGCTCGAAGGGCCGGTACTGCTAAGCACGCATTGATTGCTGCGAAGCCGATGCTGGGGGCAGGGTGACAAAGGTCGCCCTGCCCTTTTCGCGTTGATAAGCACCGCCTAAACCCAAATTTCAACTTTATGTGGTCAAGACGGGTCTCTGCCGTGTGTTATTCATGGCTGGAGACTGCATTGACCTTGGCCGTTCGACCAACAGACATCGTTACCAAGGATGCCAATGCGTCGCTGCTCTGGCTGCTCGGCCAACCGCAGCTGGAGGAATATCTGTCCTTCGTCGCGACGCGGGTGGTTGGTGGCGACAAGCTGCCGGTGTTTGCGCTGGCAGAGGAATGGCGCACGGCGAACGATCGCTACTTCGCCCTCGAGCAATCGGAAGCTGGCGAGGCCGACCGGATCCGCACGCGCCCGCTGCCCAAAGCGCTCCAAAGGCTGGCCGGGGCGGTGCGCGCGGATCGCCATTACCAGGCAATTTTCGACACGCTGCCGACCACCATTGAAATGGTGGAGATCGACCGGCTCGTGCTGTGGCAGGGGCAGGTGGGCGATGGCTTTGCAGCGCTGCGCGGCGAATTGCTCGGCAAGGCGCCCACGCCGGAGACGCTGTTCGAATACTGCCTTCCGCTTGAGCGGCACCTGCCCCCTGTTACGATCCGCCGGCTGGACGAGGATCATTACCAGCTCTGGTCCGATGCCACCGATTTCGGCGCTCAGACGCCGTGCCTGCTGCCATTTGACCAGCTCGACGCGCTCGTATCGACCGGCCCGCTCGCCGCAGCCCTTGCGATCCCGATCGGCTTTGGCGCCAATTTCATGAGCGCAATCCGCAGCGACGACCGCCTGCTCCTCCACAATGGCTATCATCGCGCCTATGCCTTGCGGGCGCTGGGCATCCGTTACGCCCCGATGATCGTGCAGACGGTCACCCGGCTCGATGAACTGCGCTACGTGGCCGACCCCCGCGTTACGGCCGACCCGGCCTTTTACTTCCGGGCGGCACGCCCCCCGATGCTCCGCGATTTCTTCAATCCGGCGCTTGTGAAGCGGCTGGAACTGCTGCCCCACAAGACCGTGATCGATATCCGGATCAAGGTGAGCAGCAGTTCGGCGATCGATCTGCCCATGGCGGCGCGGCCATGATGAAGCTGCATGTAAACCCCGACCTGGACATTGCCCCGCTCGCCAGGGCTTTCCGGAAGGATCGGCGCGTTCGGATTTATGATTTTCTGGAAAAGTCGAGCGCCGAAGCCCTGCACGACCATCTCGAAGCACAGGATGACTGGTGGCGGCTGATCAATACGCCGGATGGCATTTTGGAATATGATCGGCGCGCCTGGAATCGCATGAGCCAGCGCCGCAAGGCCGCGCTCGATGCAGACGTGTTCGCCAATGCCCGCGACGGATTCCAATATCGCTATGAAGGGCTGCGCGTGCCCGATGACGAGGAACGGATCGCCGAGGACGATGATCCGCTGACCGCTTTTGCCCGGCTGATGGACAGCGAGGCGATGCTCGGCCTGCTCCGCCGCATCACCGGCGAGCGCGAGATCGGCTTTACGGATGGCCACGCCACCGCCTATTCCGCCGGCGATTTCCTGACCGAGCATGACGACGATGTGCCCGGCAAGGACCGGCTGGCCGCCTATGTCTTTGGGCTGACGCGCGCATGGCGGGCCGAATGGGGTGGCATCCTGATGTTTCACGCCGATGATGGCGCGACGATTGCCGGCAATGTGCCCCGCTTCAACACGCTCGACCTGTTCGCGGTGCCGCAGCAGCACAGCGTGTCGATGGTGACGCCATCGGCGCCGCGACGGCGCTATGCGGTAACGGGGTGGTTGCGCCGGTTCTGAAGTTCGGCGCGTCTTCCACCGCCAACAGCCTTGCCGATCCGGCCCGGCAAACTTACGAGGATGTCTGACGGCGGCCGGTCATGCGGTTCAGGCCATCTAGAACATTGTCTTGAAAGCATAAGGCGCATGCCGACTCTGATCATCATCCTGCCGGCGTCGGCGCCGATCCCGCAGCACCGGATGCGCGCCGCGTGAGCGCGTTGCTGGCGCTCATCGCCGCCGCGCAACAGCCGGCCACGCCCGTGCCGCCGGCGCCCCCCGCGCAGCCGCCCGCCACCATCGTGGCCGAGCCGGTGGCCATGATGATTGCCGCCTGCGACAGTGATGGCGATGCCCGCGTCACCATGGCCGAGATGACCGCTTGCCTGAAGCGCAGCTTTCAGCTGAGCGATCCCGCCGGGCGCGGATCGATGGGCTATATCGCCTTTGCCGACTGGGCAGAGCGCTGGCTGGGGGACCGCAATGCCTTGCCCAGCCCGTTCGAGGTGGATGGCGATGCCGACAACCAGATTACGCTGGCCGAATTGCAGCGCTCGTTCGACCGCGCCTTTGCCCGGTTCGACCGCAACCGCGACGGTGTGCTGGTGCGCAGCGAACTGCTGACGCTGGACATCAGCCGCGGCATCGGCCGCACGCGGCCCGACCCCAATGCTCCCCCGCCCGATGAGCGGCGCCGGGGCCGGCGATGACGGCGTTGACCAGCCCGGCCCCACGCCCCGATCCGCGTTATGCGCTGGCGATCTTCGATTTCGACGGCACGCTCGCCGATTCGGGCGACTGGTTCCTGTCGATCGCCGATGATCTGGCGGATCGCTTCCGCTTTCGCCACGTGAAGCCCGAAGAGGTGGAGGGGTTGCGCGGCCGCACCTCGCGCGAAGTGATCAAGCATCTGGGCATTCCGCGCTGGAAAATCCCGCTGATCGCGCGCCACCTGCACCGGCGGCTGGCGGCGGAGACCAACCAGATCGCGCTGTTCGACGGGGTGCCGGCACTGCTGGAAACGCTGCAGGCGGCGGGCGTGACGATCGCGCTGGTCACGTCCAATTCGGAGGACAATGTCCGCGCCATTCTGGGCGCCGAAAACGCCGCGCGCATCGCCCATTGGGAATGCGGCGCATCGATGTTCGGCAAGGCGCCGCGCTTTCGCAAGGTGATCCGCCGCGCGCGCCAGCCGCTGTCCGCGTGCCTCGCGATCGGTGACGAGACGCGCGACATGGTCGCCGCGAACAAGGTGGGGATCGACGCGGCGGCGGTGCTGTGGGGCTATGCCAACCGCGACGCGCTTACCGCGCAGGGACCAGTGACGACCTTCAGCGCGCCCGATGAAGTTCTGCGCTTCGTGCTGGGCGACGCAGCCGCCGGGGCAACCGCCCCCTAGCCTGCCCTGCCCGGCTGGGTTATGCGCGCGCCATGGCGCATGTTCACGCCCCTTCGCATCGCGGCCATCCCCATAGCCATGCCGATGCCGCCGATTTTGGCCGCGCCTTTGCCATCGGCGTGGCCCTTAATCTCGGCTTCGTGGCGATAGAGGCATTGGCCGGCGCGATGGCCGGATCGGTCGCCTTGCTGGCTGATGCCGGTCACAACCTTTCCGATGTGATGGGACTGCTGGTGGCATGGGGCGGCGCGCACCTGGCGCGACGGCGACCATCACCGCGCTTTACCTATGGCTGGCGGCGCACGACCATCCTTGCGGCCCTGGCCAACGGATTGCTCCTGCTGGTGGCCTGCGGCGCAATCGCGCTGGAGGCGGTGCAGCGCTTCTTTGCACCGCAACCGGTGGCCGGGTTGATGGTGATGGCCGTGGCTGCGGTTGGCATCGTCATCAACGCGCTCACGGCCTGGCTGTTCGCCGCCGGCCGGCGCGACGACCTGAACCTGCGCGCGGCCTATCTGCACATGCTGGGCGATGCGGGCGTTTCCGCCGGTGTCGTGGTTGCGGGTGGGCTGACGCTGTTGACCGGCGCGATGTGGATCGATCCGGTTGCCTCTTTGCTGGTCGTCGCGGTCATCCTGTGGGGCACCTGGGGGCTGCTGAAGGAAGCCAGCGTGATGGCGCTCGACGCGGTGCCAAGCGGGATCGACGCGATGGCGGTTGCGGGCACGCTGCGCACCTTGCC
>FRDC01000787.1_pt3 | contig 18688 bp, 15 predicted proteins | sample 1106171 | NCBI WGS metagenome assembly FRDC01 (sample SAMEA3930566, study PRJEB13176) | freshwater metagenome | biome: Drinking water system; feature: drinking water; material: water | place: Singapore | collected 2014-12-20 | reverse complement strand
AACACTGTGATTTATAGTGTGATTGGTATTATTCAATGCTTCAGATACTGCATCTGAGGCATTGATAATATCCTGATTTCCTGCAAAATTCTTATTAATATTAGCTGTGAACTGTTTCATATCAACTAAGTCAACTGTTGAGCTTGAAAAAAAAGCAGATGTCTGATAATCTAAAGAATATAACCGTGAATACGCAATAGATTCCCAGCCATTAATTGATCCAGTAACAATTGGTAAAAGTCTACTTGACAATACATTTGTTGTATCAATTACTGCCTGCATTTTATCCAGTTGCGTAACAGATAACGTATATACCAGATTTGATTTATTCATTTTTGCAGCAAAACCATCAACAATTACTTTGCCAATTTGTGCTCCTGTGGCATTTGGCTGTGCTGTAACATATGCCAAGAAAGGGGTATAATCCCAGCCAGCACCTGGTTCAATATCTTCTGATCCTACCATATATCTTGCAGAAGATTTCAGCCCTGCAGCAATCTCGCCACTTCCCATCAAGCATTCATCAAAACCAACAATTTCAAACTTGGTATTAGCACTAGCAACAGCTTTTAGAATAGAGGGTGTACTAATTACACTACCATTAGATACTCCGGGAACAGCAAATAACTCATCTGGTCCCATACCACCATTTGGACCACCACCATGATCCCACAATACCAGAATATATTTTTTGGATGGATATGTTTGCACCCCCCACTGAACAAAATTTTGCAAAGCACTCTCACTACCCATATTTACTTCTTTATCAGAGCCTAAATCTTGAACCAAGAGCATACTTTCCGGAGCTTTACGAACATACCAACGCTGTGCGTTCTGCCATTTAACTCCGTAACTTGACTGACTTTCTGGTAATTTTGAACCACCAGTTTGAATGATAACATTCATATTTAGAGTTGAGCCAACCTTCATCATTTCAGCTATATTTTTAGTCGCAGCGCTCTGACCTGTTTCCAGATCAGTACCAAGGATATATACTAATACTGTTGTATCTTTTGCCTGGGTAGAAGAACTTCCACCTCCGCCATTTGAACAAGAGCTAAATATGGCGACTACTCCAACCATTATGATCAAATAAAATAACTGAAATAGGCTTTTATTCATTTTTTGTCCTTCTTGGTTATCACTTCAAATTATGTTAACACTATGATTATAAAGCAGCAATTAATTACCAAGTAAAAAGCGATCATTTAGTTGAGAATATTTTCAAAAACCACAACCCCACATATCACAATGTAAAACAATATGTTACAAAAAAACAACAATTAAAACATAATCCGTTACCCCCTATAATTTATAGAGGTTTAACTTGTTGGTAAAACAAACAATAATCAAATGGATAATACTAATATAAGATTTAATAATTATCAATAAAGAATAGCCGATAGATTCGACATTTACTCTTAATTAAGAATTAAAACAGATTTGTAAAACTGAAGGTTTAAGAACTTATGGTGCATCATAAATAGATTTGCTAAAAATAAACGGATATTGAAAGTAAACCTATCAATATCCTATAACCTACATATTCATTTAGCTTAGCCCAAGCATGATTACTTTCATTAATGTTTGAAGTGCCGAATACCTATAAATATCATACTAATGCCGTGCTCATTGCAGGCATCAATAGACTCTTGATCACGCATTGAGCCACCGGGCTGGATGATCGCTTTAATACCAGCTTTAGCACATTCATCAACGCAATCGCGGAACGGGAAAAATGCATCTGATGCTAATACACCACCATCTTTTGCACGTTCAATCGCTTGAGCGGTAGCCCAGATACGATTCGTTTGTCCAGCTCCAATTCCTTTAGCAACGCCACTTTTGGCAACAACAATTGCATTTGATTTTACATGTTTGACAACTTTCATTGCCATAGTCAAATCAGCAATATCTGACTCTTGTGGCTTAGTACTAGTAACAACATTTAAACCTTCGGCAAATTTGCTATCACTATCTTGAATCAAAATACCACCATCAACGGTTACATACTCGAATTTACCTTGTGGCTTCTGAGTCTTAATCTTAATCACCCGTAGATTTTTTTTAGTTTGTAGCTCAGCTAATGCCTCGGGGGTAAACGAAGGTGCCATCACAATCTCAAGAAAAGTATTATTCATATCTTTAGCAGTTGCTAAATCAACCTCTTTATTAATCGCAACGATACCACCGAAGATTGACACAGGATCGCTAGCATGCATTTTGGCATAAGCATCACTAACCGAAGAGCCCGTTGCTACACCACAAGGCGTAGAATGCTTTACACCGCAAGCAGCAAATTCATCAAACTCACTAACAACTTTCCATGCTAAATCCATATCGCGGATATTATTGAAAGATAGCTCCTTACCGTGTAACTGCTCGAAATCTTTTAAAACACCAGCTTCAGTAGTTGCAACATAATATGCAGCTTTCTGATGTGGATTTTCGCCATAACGCAAATCATCAACTTTTTTATAAGACATATTGAGATAGATCGGAAACTCTTCATCACCAAGTAAGAACTTACTAATCGCTGCATCATAAGCTGAAGTTAAGTTAAATACTTTCCCAGATAACTTCTTGCGCGTAGCAAAACTAACTTCTTTTGTAGTAGTCAGCTCTTCCTGAATATTAATATAATCAGCCGGGTCAGTAATCACGATTACGTCTTTAAATGCTTTGGCAGCAGAACGCAGCATGGTTGGTCCACCAATATCAATAAACTCAACTTTTTCTTCAAAGCTAATATCTTTTACCACTTCATCAAAAAATGGATAGAGATTCACAATCACCATATCAATGGTTTCAATATTATGTTTAGCAATAGTTTCCATATGTACCGGATTATCGCGAATCGCCAATATACCACCATGTACATTTGGATGTAAAGTTTTTACCCGTCCATCAAGCATTTCTGGGAAGTTAGTAATTTCACTGATATCAGTTACTTTCAAGCCTTCCTGCTGAAGATATTTATAGGTGCCACCAGTAGAAACTAGCTCTACACCTTGGGAAATAAGGAATTTTGCAAAATCAGCAATTCCATTTTTATCATAAACACTTATTAACGCTCTTTTTAACATCAATTTTCCTTAAAAACTATAGGGGTTTCTTCAATATTAAGATTCTTAGCAGTAAATCTGGCTAAAACAAATAGGTAATCAGATAAGCGATTCAAATATATTTGCTGGCTAGGCTCAATACTTTCAAACTGGAAGGCAGCAACAAGCTTACGCTCAACCCGCCGGCAAACACTTCGGGCAATATGAATTTGCGAAATCACCGGATGTCCAAATAAATAGATAAAATTACTCAATGGCGGCAACTCTAGATCCATCTTATCGATAAAAGACTCAAGCTGATCTATATTTTTTGTTAGATTAAGGGTTTCATAACCTTGTGCCTTGGCAATCGATGCATTAAGCCTGAATAATATATTAATAATCTCGCTAATCTGAGTTTTGCTATCCTTATTTTCAACTAGATCATGGACTAGCCCCAGATAGCTACTTAATTCATCACTATCGCCAAGCACATCAATAAGAATGTCCGCCTTACTAACTCTAGTACCATTATAAAGACTGGTCTCACCAGTATCACCAGTTTTGGTATATATTTTCATCTACTACTCGGCTATTACTTTTACTGCGTTAGCAACTTCCTTAGCTCTAGACCTTGCAATATCAGTAGAGTCAGCAAAACTTAGGGCAACACCCATGCGGCGTTTGATAAAACCTTCTGGTTTACCAAATAATCGTAAATCACTATCTGGTACTGCTAATGCCTGTTCAAGATTAGCATAGGACAATCCTTCTTTATCCATCCCAGCATAGATAACATGACTGGCACCAATTTCTTTCTGCATAGTATTAACTGGTAAGCCAAGAATCGCACGCGCATGAAGTTCAAACTCATTCTGATATTGCGTAATCATAGTTACCATGCCAGTATCATGTGGACGTGGACTTACCTCTGAAAACCAAACTTCATCTCCACGAATAAAGAGCTCTACGCCAAATATACCAAGTCCACCAAGATTATCAGTAATAGTTTTCGCGATTTGTTGTGCTTTAGCTAAAGCAGTCTCCGACATTGCTTGTGGCTGCCAACTCTCAACATAATCACCAGCTACCTGACGATGCCCAATCGGACTACAGAAATGAGTTTCTACTTTGCCTTCTGCATTTTTTGCGCGTACTGTAAGTAGTGTAATTTCGAAATCAAATTCAATCTTGGCTTCAACAATTACTTCACATTTATTAACTCGTCCAGCCTGATTAGCATATTCCCATGCAGCTTCAACTTCACTGACAGAAGTTATCATTGATTGCCCTTTACCAGAAGAAGACATCACCGGCTTAATGAAACAAGGAAAGCCAATTTCATTAGTTGTAGCCTTCAGCTCATCAAGAGACTTAGCAAAGCGATAGTTTGAAGTTGGTAATTTTAGCTCTTCGCTTGCAAGTCGTCTAATTCCTGCGCGATTCATGGTGAGATTTACTGCTCTTGCCGTTGGTATAACTGTAGCTAGCCCAGATGATTCTACCTCAAGTAATACTTCTGTTGCAATTGCTTCTATTTCTGGCACGACCAAGTTAGGTTTTTCACTTATAATTAGTTCACGTAATGCTATTGGATCAGTCATGGCAATTACATGTGAACGGTGTGCTACCTGCATCGCTGGTGCATTGGCATAACGATCAACAACAATCACCTCAACACCAAGTCGTTGTAAAGCAATTACAACCTCTTTACCAAGCTCACCGCCACCAAGAAACATAACCTTAAAAGCATTTTTCGTTAGTGCCGTACCTAATTGCATTTCTATTTCTCCAATATTTTTCTGATTGCAGCAAGCATTGCTGAATGTTCAGTCTCTTGTACCCTTAATCGTAAGCTTTCAACTGTATCATCCATTAAAACCGGAACTTTCTGCTGAACTATTATCTGCCCACAATCAATCTCACTAGTCACCATATGGACAGTACAGCCAGATTCAGTCTCACCACTAGCTAATACCGCTTCATGAACGCGATTCCCCCACATACCATGCCCACCAAACTTCGGCAATAAAGAAGGATGAATATTGATTATCCGGTTTTGCCATTTATCAATAAAAGCATTATCTAAAATAGACAAAAATCCGGCAAGAACAATCAGGCTAGTACCAGACGGAATCAGCTTATCAATTTCTTCCGATAATCGTTCACGATGGATTTTCCTATCTACGATATAGGCAGGAATGCCAGCTTCTTTTGCGCGCGTAAGTCCATAGCACTCGCGATCTGCAATTACACCAGCAATATTACAATCTAACTCATCATGATTAATTGCATCAATAATACTTTGTAAATTTGATCCGCTCCCGGATACCAATACTACTATTTTAGGCATATTTTTTCATTACCACTGGTAATAGTACCGATAACTTCTGGGAATTCACCATTTTCTTCAAGAATCTTTACTATATCAGCCGCATTTTCAGGAGCAACTATCATCACAAAGCCAAGTCCCATATTGAATGTACCATACATCTCTTCACGTGGCACACCCAGTTTTTCAATCAGATCAAAAATCGGTAAAGCCTTGATTTTAGCCTTATCAATTGTGGCACATAAACCATCTGGGATTACACGTGGGATATTTTCATATAAACCACCACCAGTGATATGCGCCATACCGTTGACTGCAAATTTATCCAGTACAGCTAAAACAGGCTTAACGTAAATCTTGGTTGGTGTCAATAAAGCTTCACCGATTGGCATACCATTAAAGTCAATAGTTAAATCAGTAATTAGTTTACGTACCAAAGAGAATCCATTACTATGAACTCCACTACTTGGTAAGCCAATAATTACATCACCCGCACGAATTTTTTCACCAGTTATTACAGCATCTTTTTCAACAACGCCAACGGCAAAACCAGCAATATCGTATTCACCTGGCTGATAAAATCCAGGCATCTCAGCAGTTTCACCACCAACTAATGCAGCTCCTGACTGTAAACAACCTTCGGTGATTCCGCTAACTATCTGTGCTGCAACCTCGGCATCAAGTCTGCCACATGCCAGATAGTCAAGGAAAAATAAAGGCTTAGCACCATGACATAAAATATCATTGACACACATTGCCACGCAATCAATACCGATGGTATTATATTTATTTAGGGTAAAGGCAATTTTTAGCTTGGTGCCAACCCCATCTGTACCAGAAACAAGAACTGGATTATTATATTTACCAAGTTCATAAAGCGCACCAAAGCTGCCTAATTCAGTTAAAACGTTTTTATTATAGGTGCGTTTAACCATATCCTTGATTAGACCAACGCTTTTATAACCTTCTTCTTTATCAACACCTGCACTTTTATAAGTTACCATTATTTAATTTTCCTAAATTTATTACGCTCGTTCAATATGTGCGATTGGATAGCTCGCGGTAAAGCAGCCATCACAAAATTGATCACTACCCAAAATCCTACGTTGATTATCTAATGAGAGAAAATCCAGACTATCAGCATCGATCTCTCGGCAGATTTCATCACAATTCATTTTGCTAGCAATCAGTTCTTCCTTACTTGAAATATCAACTCCAAAGAAACACTCACTCCTAACCATTGGTGAAGCTAGCCTAAAATGAACTTCTTTTGCCCCAGCATCACGTAGTAGTCGCACAAGTTTTTTGGCAGTAGTACCACGTACCAGTGAATCATCAACCAAAATCACCCGTTTATCTTTGATTACCTGTTTTAACGGATTAAGTTTCAATTTAACTGCTTGTTCGCGCATGCTTTGATTCGGTAAGATAAAGCTACGTCCCATATATTTGCTCCGCACTAGGCCCATTGCATATGGGATACCACTTACTTCGGAGTAACCAATCGCGGCTACTACTCCAGAATCAGGTACTCCGATCACCACATCGGCTTCAACCGGGCTTTGGGTATATAGAGCCTTACCAGCTTCCTGACGAATATTATAGACATCCAATCCATCAAGATGACTATCTGGACGTGAAAAATAGATATACTCAAAAGAACATGAGGCACGGCGAGTTTCTTTGGTATAACGAGAAGAGTGAAGACCATTTCCATCGATAACTATCATTTCACCCGGCTCAACATCGCGTACTAGCTCAGCACCGACAATATCAAGAGCGCAGCTTTCTGACGCAAAAACATAAGTATCACTATCACGCATTTTACCATAGCAAAGTGGTCGGATTCCCAATGGATCACGTACCGCAATCAGTTTATTCCCGATTAGCATAACCAAAGCGTATGCGCCGCGAATGATATTACAAGTATCATGTATCGCCTGCTCTAGCCCCATCCAGCCGCGTTTTGCCAATAGATTAAGTATAACTTCGGTATCACTACTAGTTTGAAAAATCGCACCATCTAGCTCAAGTTCACGTCTAAGCGAATGAGCATTAACCAGATTTCCATTATGGGCAAGTGCGATTGCACCTAAAACAGATTGTGCAAATAATGGTTGTGCATTGGCTAATACCGAGCTACCTGTCGTTGAATAACGAACATGTCCGATAATCGCATTCCCGATTTTGCTTGCCAATTCATCTGGATTAAATACCTCATTTACAAGCCCCATACCTTTTACAGTTTCGAGATGCCCAAAATTCCCGATCGAAATTCCAGCACTTTCCTGTCCTCGATGCTGAAGAGCAAAAAGCCCACAATATGCCATATAAGCAATAGCCGGAACCTGTTCTTTAGAATAAACGGCAAAGACGCCACACTCTTCTTCCATCTTATCCGGAGCAAAATCATTCTCATTAATCGGCTTGATGGGTATAGTTTTATGATTCATATTTAATTACTTGTTAATCGTTTAAGTACTTCCTGATAGGCTTCTTCAACATTTCCTAAATCACGGCGAAAACGATCCTTATCCATCTTCTCACCCGTTTTGGCATCCCATAGACGGCAAGTATCAGGGCTTATTTCATCAGCAAGAATTATCTCGCCACTAGCGGTTCTACCAAATTCAATCTTGAAATCAACCAAGATAATCCCACGACTCGCAAAAAACTCTTGCAAAACGCTATTTATCTTTCTGGTTTCAGCATAAATTTTGTCTAATTCTTCATAGCTTGCAGCTTTTAGCGCAACAGCATGATGATCGTTAATTAACGGATCACCTAGCTCATCGTTTTTATAAGAAATTTCCAAAATCGTATTATCTGGTTTAGTTCCTTCTTCGATATTTAGACGCTTTGCCAAACTACCAGCTATCAGATTTCTAACGATAACTTCAAGAGGAACAATCGTAACTTTCTCACACAACTGATCACGCTCATTTAGCTGTTCTTTAAAATGAGTGCGAATACCATGCTTAGCAAGTTCGTTAAATATTGCTTGTGCAATTTTATTATTCATCACACCTTTTTCGGCAATGCTACCTTTTTTTTGATTATTAAAAGCAGTTGCATCATCTTTATAATGAACGATAATCAAATTTGGATCATCGGTTGCATAAATCTGTTTGGCTTTACCTTCGTATAAGAATGCTCTTTTTTCCATATCATACCCTTTCTAATAAACTGGCTTACTTCATAAATAATCAATAATTTGATTTTTAGTAACTTCTTCAATTTTCTTAAAATCACCATCGCACGTAATTATTCTGGCACCAATGCATTTTGCTGTTGCATAAACTAATACGTCGATCAATATTCCTTTATACCTATCTCTCTTTGTTAATTCGGTATGTAATTTTCTCTGAATATCAATAGCTTCTTCATAAATGGCTCTATCAATATCAATCATTTTAATGACTTTATTTTTTTCTGCTTGTTCTAAAAATTCTTTAATTCCTAAAAATTTAGCTTCATCAATTTTTGAAATGCCTTGTAGTAACTCTGTATAAATCAGCATATTAATACAAATTGTATTTCGGTTATTTAATAACTCTAATACTCTTTGATAACTTGGCGTCTCTTGTTTATTTCTTACAAAATCATTAAGAACGCAGCTATCAACTAAATACTCAATAGTCATTATCAGAGTCCTTTATATCCAATCTCCCAATTAACTCCAATAACTTATCTTTTGAATCATTGAAATCTACATCATTATGTTTTTTATCTAGCCTAGAAATAAAATATCTACTTATGAAATCGTTAATAAACTGCATATTACTTTGTTCAACTTTTTCAGCAGTTACTAGGTTTTTTTCGTCTTTATGCAGTTTATAACCTTCACCGTTTTTGAGATTAAATAATACTAATGGTGAATGTGTGGTAATATAAAATGTGACTTTTGGGAAAAATTCTTTTAATAAATCAATAATTCTAAATTGCCATTTAGGATGTAAGTGTAAGTCTATTTCATCAATAAAGACAATTCCCTCGGCAGAGTATAAATCAGTAGCGTTATCCCAATCACTAATCCCTGCCACTATCTCTTGAATGATTCGTAAAATAGAAGCATAACCAGTTGATAAGTTCTGAATTGCAATACCTGCTATATAAAAGTCTCCATTTTCATAACTACAATTTATGACAGCTTTATTATCAGTATCGTACTTTAATAATTTTAATTCTGGGGCAAATTTATTCAGGCACTCTAAAACAAAAGTAACTTCTTTCCGCAACCCCTCTGTACCAGAAATCGCAGGATTTGCCATAACTAAACGCTGTAGTAACCAATTAGTAACACTATCAGTTTCAATTTCTTTGTCATAGATAGAATTGTAAGTGTGCAGAAAACTTTTAACAAATCGCTCAGTACGGCTTCCATCAAGACGTAAAGTACGAGAGTCATTCAGCCCACTGATATAACCACGATTTCTTGCGGAGATAAAAATAACTGGTTTATCAATCGTTTGTCTATTACCAAAATACTCACTTCTATTATCAATATCTTCAATTGCTACTAATGTTGCTCTATGAGCATTATCGTATTCAGTATAACCATGATTAAAGTAAATCTTATCCGAAATACTTATCTTTTGTTTCTTTATTTGGTTAAATAATCCTTCATTAGACTTAAGTTGGCTAAATTTACCATTTTCTCTAGTCTGATAATAGTCAAACATACTATGTTTATACAATGAAAAGCCAGCCAAGGTTTGTAGCAACTTCGTTTTACCAACGCCATTTTCACCAATAAAACAATATACCTGCTGATCTTTTTCTAGCTGAATATCAAAATCTAAGTTGAAATAATTACCTGATGCTTTAAAATCATAAATCATTTTCTTCTCGTTCTAATTGGTGCATCATCAAATAGGCTCATCATTTCAGCCACTTCAAATGGGTTAAATAAAAAATCATCTTTTGATTTATTTAGATCAATACTTTCACGGATATAACCACGAAAAGCTTTTAAATCTGTCTTCCATAAAGCTATATCATCATTTTTAGCTTTATACTCTCGTTGAAGCTGTAACTGAAGCTTTTTTATTTCAGATTTGAACATTATAGTTGCAAATGGGCTAAAGATTTCTGAATTGGGATACTCAAATTTAAATTTTTCAAATACCATAGATATTTCATAATCCAATTCATCAAGCTGATTTTTCAATATTGCATTAAAATGTTTTAACTTCTCTATCGCAATCCCATCAATATGATCTTGATCGATTTGTTCAATTTTTAGTTGAATAGATAATAAAGTCAGTAAGTCCTGCTTGTCATATGCTGCATTTACCTCTTGCATAAGTTGATTCTTTACTTCGTAATCCTCATCATCTGCAATCCGATCTGGATGCAAAGACTTAGCTAATTGACGATAAACTTCACGGATAGATTTACTTTGTAAATCTTGAGCTTCCTTTTCTCGTGCTTCTTTAGCTAAGGTTCTAGCACTTTTTTTACGAGGTGGTTTTTGCGCTTCTCTTTGTTGCTCTTCTTCAAGTTTTTCAAACATCTTTTGTTGAAGTTCTTGTTGGAATAGTCTTGGATCTTTATTTATATCTACATCTATGTCCATACCAAACATTTTTTCTAAAATATCATGGATTTCCTGATTTGCAGATTCACTAGTTTCTTGAACAACTTCATCATAATCACTATCTAGACGACGATTGTAAATATCTTTAAGCTTTTCATCAATATCTTTAGGATCAAAACCACCAATAATCTCATCCAATAGAATACACATTCTTTTACGATCTGCATTGCTAAATACTTTCTCATCAAAGTGAGTGTCTATAAAATATGATAATATTACTGCGAGTTGATTGTGCTTCTGTTGCAATGGAACAATATCTTCCACATAGTGTTTTTTATATACTAATATTTCATCATTTAATTCACGCAAAGATTGTCGGTATTTTTCTAAATCTTTAGTTAGTTTATTAAAGCGTTTCTGCTCTTTTAATAGTTTAGCATCAACCGACGCATTTTTAATTTTCACCATTGCTGTTTGTGTCATTATTAATCACCACCCTAAACATTTTATTCTTTAATAGTTTTACAAATATTAATCCATATTTTAAGATAATCCCAATACTTCCTAAAAGCAAAAACGACCATCCCAATGGAGTTAATACAAAGGGTTCATGTAAAATTCCATTTGCATCCACATAAGAATCAGATATTGTAAATGTCAGTAATAAAGCAATCCCCAGAACCATCATTGCATAACAAATCAATAGATATTTAGTCAAAATAATTAACACCGTTGGCAAAAATATCTTGATTTTTATCGCCAACAATGTTTTTATAAAGGCTCTCGCCCTTACGCTCCGAATGTCCCATTTTACCTAAAATCCGCCCATCAAATGAAGTAAGTGCTTCTATCGCATAATCAGAGCAATTTGGATTGAAAATACCATCCAAAGTTGGCTGACCATTTAGATCAACATATTGACAAGCAATTTGTCCATTAGCTGCCAGCTTTTTCGCTAATTTAGGATTAATTACTAGACGCCCTTCACCATGTGACATAGCAATTTGTTTGATCTCACCAACATTAAACGAACTGAACCAGGGCGACTGATTACTTATGATTTTAGTTGCAGATAAACGCGATATATGTCGCCCAATAACATTATAAGTTAAGGTAGGATTATCTTCAGTTAAATCAGCTATTTCACCAAAAGGTAGTAAGCCGGATTTAATCAATGCCTGAAATCCATTACAGATCCCAAGAATCAATCCATCGCGGTTTAATAAACCATGTACCGCATCGCGTACTTGAAGATTGCGTAATATCGTAGCAATAAATTTTGCCGACCCATCTGGTTCATCGCCAGCACTAAAGCCACCCGGCAACATCAAAATCTGCGAGTTATTAATCAAACTAACTAATTTATCAATTGACTGATTAATATGAGTTGGCGATAAATTATTAAATACCATAATATCGCTTATAGCACCAGCAAAATCAAATGCCCGCTTGCTATCATATTCGCAATTAGTGCCCGGGAATACTGGGATTACTACTCTTGGTTTGGCTATTGACTGTCTTGGTTTAACTCGAGATGCTGTACCTTGTAGCCCCACACTAAAATCACTAGCAAAATGAGCATCGCTAACGGGTTTCGTTATTGGGAATACAGGATTAAGCGTACCTTGCCAAATGGCGATTAATTCATCCAGAGCAATAACTTCACTATCTAATTTAGCCATAGGCTCGGCGATTACATTTCCTAATAAGATAAATTCATTAGACGATAATTTCTCATTAGTCGTAAATACCAGTCCACCATAATAGCTATTAAATAAGCCTAATGACTCTATTCCATCAGCCAATTCAAAACCAAGTTTATTACCAAAACTCATTTTTGCGACTGCTTCAAGAATACCAGCAAAGCCGATTGCCATAGCAGCATTGATTTTACCAGTAGTAATTAGCTCTTGAATTAATTTATATGTATTAAGCGTTTCTTTAGCATCAAGAATATTATTTTCATCATAAACTGGCAAATAAGCATAGATATAATTACCCGCGGCTTTAAATTCTGGCGAGATTATCCTACTAGCTAAAGTCGGCGCAACAGCAAATGAAATCAAGGTCGGCGGAACACTAATTTCATTAAATGTACCACTCATTGAATCTTTACCACCAATAGCTGCCAATTCAAGCTCTTGCTGTGCTTTATATGCACCAAGTAAAGCATTAAATGGTTTAGCCCATTTTTGCGAATCATTACCTAACTTTTCAAAATATTCCTGAAAAGAAAATCTTATTTTTTGATAATCACCACCAGCAGCAACGATTTTGGCAACTGACTCATAAACCGCATAATAAGCACCGTGGAAGGTAGATTTACTTGATAAATAAGGATCATAACCAAAGCTAACAATCGAAGCCGCATCAGTTTGTCCATCAATCAATGGTAATTTTTGTACCGATACTTGCGTAGGGGTTAGCTGATATTTACCGCCAAAAGGCATTAATACCGTAGTAGCACCAATCGTGCTATCAAACATATCAATCATGCCTTGCTGTGAACAAACATTAAGATTTGCTAGCATAGTTTTTAGCTGATCAGCTAAGGTATTAGTAACTGACTCTTGCTTAAATAAATCATCGCCTTCATTAGCCGCAACGATTATTTTTGCTTCAGATTTAGCACCATTGGTATCAAGAAAAGATCGTTCGAGATTTACAATCATATCGCCGCGCCAAGTCATGGTCATTCTTGGCTCACTGGTTACTTCGGCAACAAATGTAGCTTCAAGGTTTTCAGCATTAGCTAGCTCGATAAATTTAGCCATATCATTTCTGACAATCACAACTGCCATTCGCTCTTGTGATTCAGAGATCGCAAGTTCAGTCCCAGTTAAACCATGATATTTAGTTGGAACCTTATCAAGATCAATGGCAACTCCAGCAGCTAGCTCACCAATTGCAACCGATACGCCACCAGCACCAAAGTCATTACACTTTTTAATTAGCCGTGTAACTTCTGAATTTCTAAATAAGCGCTGAATTTTGCGTTCGATAACCGGATTGCCCTTTTGTACCTCGGCACCACAATTCGCCGCTGATTTATCATCATGTTCTTTAGATGAACCAGTAGCACCACCACAGCCATCGCGCCCGGTACGTCCACCAAGAAGGATAATTACATCGCCAGCTTCCGGCTGATCGCGGCGAATATTTGCATAAGGAGCGGCCGCAACCACCATCCCAACTTCCATCCGCTTCGCCTTATAGCCCGGATGATAGATTTCTTTTACATGAGTAGTTGCTAGTCCGATCTGATTTCCATAACTAGAAAAACCGTGTGCAGCCTTAGTCGTGATTTTTTTCTGCGGTAATTTACCCGGCAAGGTCTCTTCAATCGCTTCAAGAGGATTAGCTGCACCACTAACGCGCATAGCTTGATATACATAAGAACGACCAGATAATGGATCACGGATTGCACCGCCAACACAGGTAGATGCGCCACCATAAGGTTCAATCTCAGTTGGATGATTATGGGTTTCATTTTTAAATTGCAACGACCATTTTTGTGGCTTACCATCTACCTCAATATCAACCAGAATTGAGCAGGCATTTATTTCATCGGACAACTCAAGATCATCAAGTTTACCTGCTTTTTTAAATTGCTTACCGCAAATAGTTGCGAGATCCATTAAAGTAACTGGCTTGTTATTTATCTTATTAGCATGAACATATTCGCGACTTAGAAGATATTGGTTGTAGGTATCCTGATAAAGCTTGCTATATTTACCAGATGCAAATTGAATATCAATCAAATGCGTTTCAAAAGTAGTATGGCGACAATGATCTGACCAATAAGTATCAAGAACTTTTATCTCTGTTTCGCTAGGATTTCTACCTGCCTGATTTTTAAAATAATCCTGTACGCACTTTAAATCAGCAAGAGTCATTGCAAGCCCATGCGAAGCTCTAAAACTATTAAGTCCAGCTTCATCAAATTGATTAAACCCACTATAACGTGGAACTGCTGCTGGCTGATTATCTATAAATATTGGCTTGATCTCAGTTAGACTTTTCTCGCGGTATTCTAGTGGATTAATATAGTAGTTCTTTATTTTTGCCAACTCATCATCTGTCAGTTCTGGGTTGGTAATTATCAGTTTGCCGGTAGTTATGTCAAGATTAGGGTTATTGATGGATAGAAGATTAAAAGCCTGAATTGCAGAATCTGCGCGTTGATCATACTGTCCAGATAATGGTTCAACGGCAAACCAGCATTTTCCAAGATCAGGTATCTTATGAGTTATCAAATCAACAGGCAGCTCAGCCAGAACGGTATTTTTTACCAACTCTAAGTCAGCAGCAGTTATATTAAAAAGGTCGTAGATATTAATTAAGCGGAGAGAAGAAAGGTTTTTCAGATGTAGATTTTGCTTAAGATCAGCAAGTAATTGACTTGCTTCAATATTAAACTTGGCCTTCTTCTCGACAAACATTCGATAATTGGTCATTAGATCACCGTAGGTATTAAAAAATTGGAGCATGCGAAAACAGCATTTAATGCACCGCACAATTTACCCGTTATTATACACAATTTCATGTGCTAACGGGTTTAAATAGCACTCTATTTTACTATACCCGAACTAGTGATGGAGTGGAAAAGATTATTATATTTAAAACATCTAAATGTCTAACATTTTTATCTTTATAGCCAGAAAAGAATATATGTATAGGCAGAATATTAAATTCCACCCATACTAGTTTATCAATATTGAATCACATTAACCAGATCTTCACTTGAGTTGGTATCAACGGCAGATTCTGTTGCTGACCAGCTTGAAGTAAGAGAAGGACTTGTATAGATAGCAGAGCTATTTTGAGACATAGCAACTGCTGCCGAAACTTTACCAGTCCAGACTAGATTATTTCCATAGTAAAGCTTATCTGCAAATTGAGTTGCGGTATAAGAAACACCCGCTACTGTAACTGGATTAAAGATAACCTTATTACTTGTCCATGACGATGAAGTAACCTGGTTTGACGAATAGATTTCATTACTTGCAGGCATAAATCCAGCAAAATTTGTTCCATCAAAACTAAAAACGGAAATTTATAGTATAATTTGATATCAATAAATTATGTAGCTAAGATTTATAAATGAAAATTTCACTACAAAACCGTCAAGATGCACTAATTTTATGGAACTACCATAATATAAGTAAAAAATTACCCGATGTAAACAACTCAATAATTATTGGTCTTGGCAGCTATGATTTAAGAGTTGCTGAACATTGTGCGAACTTATTTAACCTTGGTAGCGGTAACAAAATAATCTTCAGCGGAAAAAATGGCAACTGGACGGTTGATCTATGGGGAAATGGCTGTATTGAAGCTGAATTATTTGCAGAACATGTAAAAGAAATGGTTTCTAATGAAAAGCTTATTCTTGAAAGAGAAGCCTGCAATCTCGGAGAAAATATCTTATTTTCAAAAAAAATTATTGATAAGCTAAATTTAGAATTTAAAAATATTATTCTGGTAACAAAACCTAATACCACTAGAAGAGCTTATGCAACTGCATTAGCTCTATGGTCGGAAATAGAAAATAATCTGCATATATCTTCACCAGATTATAATCTTGATAACATTTCACCAGTAATTTCAGAAGAAAGTATAATTTCAGAATTAGTTGGCGACCTTGAAAGAATCATTATTTACCCCGAAAAAGGCTTTCAAATTAATCAAGAAACCCCAAAGCCAATTATCGATGCATATATCCGCCTGAGAAATGATGGCTACACCGAACATTGCCTCTGAGCTTAAGCGATTCAGCTAAAAAACTAAACTTTCTTAAATTAGATATTTAATCCACTCTCATCAGTTTTAAAAACTCTCGATCTGGAGATAATTAATCACTGTATAATTTCCCAACTCTAGTGTTTTTATTAGCTAAGTAACATACTCATTAGGTGCTTTATTAAAGTTTATTAAATTTAAATCAATAACTTAACCACCACAACTTACATTAGCAGGTACAATCCTCTGATCTATCCTATTCGGTTAAATCATTCCGATGTCCTTGAGAAATTTTGTGCCCTGTTTAACTCCATCATCAATCAATAGCTTGATATGCCTAGGATCTCTATCAAGCTTACCTGCAAAATTTAATGATTTTTGTAATTCTGGAGACATTTCAATCATTGGAATATGATATGGTTTATCCGGATCATCTGGAAAACTTTTAGGTATCCTAATTTGATGAGTGATACCACGTGCCTTCAAATGTGATTCTTTATATACACCAAGCTCAAATAGAAAATTCAAAAAGTCAATCTGACTAAGATTCTGAAAAAGTGATACATTTCCTTCTAATTGATTACGCCGATCATGAATCTCAGAAACCTCGGTTGGGATATGATCTATAGTAGTAGGATTAATCTTGATTACCCAAATTTCATCAGGCACAAATGGACCAATAACAGGCTCTTTAATTAATGAGTCTATTGGTGGATTATCCGAAAATAAACCGTCCCAATATGCTTGCCCATTAATTTCAACAGCGGGGAAAATATTTGGGACGCATGCAGATGCAGTAAGATGTTCTGGCTGGATTACCTCATTATATGATGAAAACTTAGTTAATCTTCCACTTAAAATATTACATGCACCAAGAACTAATACAGGTGCTTGACCTTTAAAATTCTCCATTTGGCTAAAATCAGCATGTTGAAGCAGCAATTCTTTTAAATCACTAAATTCTGGACGTAACCCCGCAGTAGTCATTTTGGCAATTGCTTTTGCTGACTCTGAAGTAGGACTTTGATTTAATGTTGGAATAATTCCTTTATTAACTGCATTAATCCATGCTATCATTAAATTATTAATGAACTGCTCCCTACCTGTCTTAGCAGAATTATTCTGCCAAAAATCGATTAATTCGTCACAATCTTCATGCCCAAGATGTAGTGCTAGCCATGCAAAGAAAGCACAAATCCCACCCCCTGATGTACCACTAAGGCTCACAATATCATATTTATCCTGAACTTTATGTTTAAAAAAAGTCTTTAATACTCCCGCAGTAAATGCGGTCTGACTTCCCCCACCCTGACAAGCTATAGCTATCTTAGATTTCATTTATAAATGTCTTTCCTAATTCTAAATTAACTACTGTGATTGTAACCTAACCAATGTGATAAGGTAAACTAAATTATGTTAAGCATTATAGATAATGAGATGATCAAAGATTAATATAGTTATATTTGGTAATGTAAATTTCATACCCAAAAAGATAAATACAATTAATCAAACTGACATTAAAAAGCCCAGTAATTTTAATTAATCACTGGGCTTTACATTTTTGTATCTATGGTGCCGGGAGAGGGACTTGAACCCTCACGCCATTACTGGCACCGGATTTTGAGTCCGGCGCGTCTACCAATTCCACCATCCCGGCTAAAAGATGAGATAGTGATTATATATTATGTTAAAAGCATGCGTCAAAATATTTTACTGGTTTATTTCCTGTAAACTTAACCCCTAAATAAAAAATCCGGGAAATTTCCCGGACTTTAAGTTAGACTAAAAGGGTAATACATTACTTGAACCAGTATATAATGTCCACGCATCACCAGATGCCCATCCATAACCAGGCTCGTACGCTCCAGAGATATTACACCAACCAGAATATGGCCAAGGTTTACATTGATAAAGCTTACCATTTTTTGCCATTACTATACTACCAGCACTATAGCTTCCCAAACCATCAGGATAAACCTTATAGTTACCAGCTGGAATTGGAGTCGGTGTCGGCGTCGGTGTCGGTGTCGG
>FRDC01003825.1_pt2 | contig 18701 bp, 18 predicted proteins | sample 1106171 | NCBI WGS metagenome assembly FRDC01 (sample SAMEA3930566, study PRJEB13176) | freshwater metagenome | biome: Drinking water system; feature: drinking water; material: water | place: Singapore | collected 2014-12-20 | reverse complement strand
GGGTGACGTTATCCGGGTGGCCAGGACAGTTTTCGGCCCCCTAATAAATGGATGTGTAAGTGGAAGACAGTCTGCCCGCCATGGTCACCTGCATTAATCACTGTGCGAAAACCCTCCTCTGAAAGTTGAAAGTCCTTGGCCAATTTGGACACGATTGTCAGCAAATGTCCCATTAGGTCTTTGTCCTTTTCCTCAATGTCTGCCAGCGAACGAACCTCCTTTTTTGGAATGACCAAGATGTGAGTGGGAGCCTGAGGATTGACGTCGTGGAAAGCCAGACACAGCTCGTCTTCGTAAACGATTTTTGCGGGGATTTCGCGGTCGATGATCTTCTTAAAGACAGTCATAAAACAGGTCTCCTTTCGTAGGATTACATCAGGTTGTAGTTGGGACCGCTCCCGCCCTCACGAGGCTGCCAGCGGGGGCCTAAAACGTCAGTAGCCTTGCAGTCCACGCAGTTCGGAGCGTTGATTTGCAGTTTGTCCCCCACGCGCTCGTAAACACCAGCAGGGCAGAGGTGGGAGTAAAACTCGGCCACCTCGGGCGAGACGTCCTTTCCGACGGTAAGATGTTGGGGGATATCATCGCGGGTTTTATTTCCGGACAGATAGACTGCGTCGACCTTGCTCAGGCCCAATTTGGTTGAGTCGGCGGCGGGCGCGATTTGCTTTGGTTCGGCCGCGTCTTCGACCTGGTCGTCAGAGGCACCAGGAAACATCCCTTGGCTTGCGATCATCAAAGCGGATTTGACCCCTCCCGCATAGAGGCCATCTTTGAAAGCGAGGCGCATATTTCGGACTTTAAAGAGGTCGTTGACGACATAGCTTTCTCTTAAAGTCGTATCAAATGAACTTAAAGATCGCGCCGAAACATCACCGGCTTTCAAAGCAGCAAAAATGGAGCGGGCAGCATAGATTCCAGACATCATAGCATAGTGAATGCCTTTCAAAGCCGGAACATTCACAAGGCCTGCAGAATCACCCACTATCAATACGCCGTCGCCGTAAAGTCGTTCCGGTAGAGCATGATAACCTCCTTCGGGAATAGTTTTGGCGCCCCATTCGACGATCTCGCCATCTTTGAGGAAATCTTGAAAGAGCGAGTGGGTCTTCAGTTTTTGCAGGAGGCGATGCACATCTAAATTGTGTTGGTGGTAATCGAGGCCTACGACCAACCCGAGCGAAACCAAATCATCAGCCAATGGATACATCCAGGAGCCACCAAACGCGTTGGTAGGCAGCGGCCAGCCCAGAGTATGATAGATGGCCTCAGGAGCTTTTTTGACTTTCCATACTTCTTTTACGCCGAGAGCGTAAATTTGCGGATACTTGGAAGCGATGTTTTGCGACCTTAAATACGCTTGGGTCAAAGTGCCGCGAGTGCCCTCGGAGAGGACGGTCACACGTGCCGAAATTTCGGTGGGCGGCATAAATTGGGCGCCTGGCTCCCCATCGCGTTTCAGGCCGGCGGGCGTGGTGCGTACGCCGACAACGGAGCCTCTATTTGTATAGATAGCGTCAGCAGGGAAGCTGGTGAAGATGTTGACGCCGAGCTCTTCCGCCTTTTGCCCCATCCACCGGACAACCTCGCAGATCGAGGCGACATAATTGCCGTGGTTTTTCATGGTCGGAGGTGTTGGAAGGCGCAGAGCCGATCCTTCGCTCATAAAAAAGACCTTTTCCTGCGTGACTGGTCTGCGAAATGGGAAATCTTTGTCTGTCAGCTCAGGAAAAAGTTCGCGGAGGGCTTTAGGGTTTATCACGGCACCGGAGAGATTGTGGCCACCCAGTTGTGCTGCTTTTTCGAGCACACCAATCTGAAGTTCACCCAGAGGGCCGCCGGCCGCTTGATCCTTTTTTGCTAGTCGCGCCAGTTCAATGGCACCAGCAAGACCTGCAGGACCGGCCCCCACAAAGACGACATCCAATGGAACCACGTCATTGCCCTCGGGCGTTTTTTCAATGAGGAGGTGGGGCATGGGAAGATCGGCTTGATAGTCTTTGGGGATGAATTGCGCCATCGAGAGTCCTTTTGCTAAATAATAATAGAGCAATAATTTCGGATATAATTGTGCTGTGATCCAGTAAAAAATGGACTTTAGGGCGAGTTCTGATCTTTGATTCGCTGCTTTAAGGATTCGAGTTCCTTCAGTACTGTCTTGTCTTTATCTCGTGGCATTGACTTTTTGACTTCGATTAAATCATCGAGAGAAATCACTTTGCAGGAGTGGCCAAAGAGAGAAATGGTTATGGATTTTTCTTTTATGCGCTCAAACGATCCGATGGGTCGAACATCCTGAATAATATCTAAAATGCCGATTTTCGTTTTTAGATAGAGGTTATCAATTTTTTGGCCTTTTGCTGGATAGTTTGCGAGCGAAGGTTGAAAATTAGGGTTCATGCGGTGAACGGGGTTCAAATCCGAAAGGATTCTTCGCAATTCCTCGAGATTGGCATCGGTCATCAATGCGCATAGATCAATATCTTGTGTAACCTGGGAGCTGCCGTACAAAACGGCGGCGTATCCACCAATTAAAATAAAATCCATTTTGCTTTCAAGGAGCCGTTGGAGGAGGTGGTTCAGGTTCTCCATAAAGCTCCTTGTGCGCTTTCAGAATCTCCATGAGAAGTTCTAGTGCTCGCTGATGATTTTCCAGACGTTCTTCATAAGATAAGGAAAGGTTGTATTCGAGAAGACTTTCGTCAACTTTCGCGATTGAAACCGACCGCTCCATTGAGTCAAAATACAATAAATGCCGATTTCATTCAACAGATGTGTCGAACCCTCAATTTTCGTATGGCCTTTGTTGCTTCGCCCTCGACGTGCCTTTGGGCTGCATGTTTCAGACATCTAAGTATGGGGTCAAATGAGTCGGAAGGGCTCGCTTTAAAATTTTACCGCTGTCCCCTTTGGGTAGATCCGGCAAAAATACCACCGATTTTGGAATTTTGAATTTAGCGAGTCGAGTATAACAGTATTGTAGAATTTCGTCGCTCGAGACTTCGGCGCCATTTTTCGTGCTCAGATAGGCGCGGCCGACTTCGCCCCATTTGGGGTCTTGCACACCAATGACCGCGGCCTCACGGACTGCGGGGTGGCTGCGCAGAACTTGCTCCACCTCAGGTGGATAAACATTTTCTCCGCCGCTTATGAACATGTCCTTTTTGCGACCACTGACATAAAAATAACCGTCTTCGTCGAAACGTACGAGATCTCCGGTATGGAGCCAACCATTGCGGATGGTCTCAGAGGTGGCGGTGGGGTTGTTCCAATAGCCAGGAGTGCAGACGGGACCTTTGAGCAAAAGCTCACCAATCTCACCAACGTTCACTTCGTTCCCATCTTTATCCACCACTTTTGTTTGGATGTAAAAATTGGGAAAACCGATTGAGCCGATCTTTCTTAAAGAATCTTCTTGGTTGAGTGAGAACACGTTAGGGCCAAACTCTGTCAGTCCGTAGCCTTGACGTATGGGAATACCCCGACCCTGCCATACGCGGATCAGTGGAACAGGCATGGGCTCACCGCCGACGATGGCGTAGCGAACCGAGCTGAGGTCGGCCGATGGGAACAACTCGCTTTGCGCCATCATATCCATCATGGTGGGAACACCAAAGAGTAATGTGGCTCGCTCTTGAGCTGTATACTTTAAAATTAAATCCGCATCGAATTTCTCAAGAATGCACGTTGTTGCGCCCCGGTGGATAAAAGGCGTGAGGAGTACATTCCATCCACCCGTATGGAAGAATGGCAAAAACGAAATATGTTTATCATGTTGAGATATGTTCAGCCGCAGAGTTGTGTTCACGGAATTCCAAAAAAGCATTTTGTGCGTGATCAAGGCTCCCTTTGGCGCCCCAGTCGTGCCAGAGGTGTAAAGAATCATGCAGGGGTGGTCGACTGGCACATCCGCAAAATCGACTCGCGCTGAAGGCCGAGGGGATTGGATCATCTGTTGGACGTTTGAAAACGTCAGCGACCGAGCGGATTCAAACGAGAATCCCAGGTATTCTTCTTCGGCGATGAAGAGGCGGGCTCCACTGTCGGCTAAAATGTGCTGGACTTCTCGACCTGTAAGACGAAAGTTAATAGGAACCATGATCACGCCCAAACGCTGAAGAGCATAGAATAAAATCACATAGTGCCAAGAGTTTTTGGCCATGACCGCAACGCGATCCCCGGTACTCAGAGAAGCGCGTTCTTTCAACTCCCACGCGACACTTTGTGCAAGCGTGAAAAACTCCGAATAGGAGATTTCTCTTTCTGTAAGCAAATCTTTGAGCGCAACTTTCTTTGGTGAGATCAGTGCCCAACGATGAAGCCAATCGAGTTCGATGGTTTGATTCTCGATAAAACTCATGTGTCGTAACTCCATTTAAGCAAAAGGCCGCCCATGCTCACTCCGCCGCCGGATCCAATCATTAAAATAGAGTCTCCTTTTTTAAGTTTATGTTGAGCTTGCGCTTCGGCCAAAGCCATCGGCAGACATGCACTCCCTGTGTATCCATACTTGTCCATGATGTTAAAGCTCTTTTCGCGCGGCACTTTGAGGGCATCCATCGTTTGGTGAATGCTGTCGATATTGATTTGGGTCAGGAAGTAATGCGAAACCTCATCGGCCGTCATGCGCGTGCGATCCAGCAAGAGATTGGCCACGCGAGGCCAGTGATGGGCATTGAACTCGGCCGGAATTTTTTTTGTAAATTTAAGAAGATGGGATTTTTTGTTGAGAACTTCGGCGTCAACGGGTTCGGCTGTGCCGCCTGCGTAGATCCCCATGTGATCGTGATAGAAACCGTCCGCCCAAAGATGTGTGGCCAGAATTCCATCCTCGGGATTGTCTGTCGGCTGAATGATCGCAGCCCCCGCTCCGTCGGCGAACAAACTAGCAATTTTGTAGTCATCAAAATCAAGATGTTTACTCATGCCATAGGCCCCGACGACCAAAATATTTTTCATATAAGGATCGGCTTGGATGAATTTGCTTGCTACATCGAGCGCAGTCACAAATCCGGCGCAAGCGGCATTGAGATCAAAGGCGCCGGCGTTTTTGGCTTGGAGTTTGTGATGAACAACGCTGGCCGTAGACGGAGAGATAAAATCTGGGGTGTCTGTTGCGACAATGATGAGATCTAGAGCATCTGCTCTAATGCTGGCTCGCTCCATTGCGCGCTTTGCGGCAGGAACGATCAGGTCGGAAGTGGATTGGTCGTCGCGCATGAAGTATCTTTGATGGATATTTCGCTTTGTTCGTAAGAAAGTATCAATGTCTTGTTTGTAGAGATCATTAAAGTAAGAATTAGGAATGAATCTCTCTGGTATTTCCATCTCGATAGAAGCTACTTTTGCGTGTCTCATAATCCCCCTCTTTCGTTCGAATTTCTCGCTTAACAAAATCCTTGCGCGTGTGACGCGTGAACAGAAACCTAATTAAATCTTGACCATTTTTCAATCGAAACGATACACGCTCTTGCATGACAAACAACACACAAAATTCAAACAGTCTTCGCAACATCCAATTTCAATTCTCAACAAAACATGTCGTAGTCACCGGGGGGGCACAAGGGATCGGGCTCGAGATTGCCAAAAAATTTCTCGAGGCCGGGGCCGATGTGACCATTTGGGATTATTCTCAAAATGCACTCGATCAGGCTCGCCAAACTCTTTCGAGCTTTGGTGATAGGGTTCATTTGCAAAGTGTGAATGTGGCTTTAGCTTCCTCGTGCATTGATGCAGCTAAAGCGCTTGCAAAGCCGATCGACGTTTTGATCAATAACGCCGGTATCACTAGGGACAAGAGCCTTGTGAAGATGACGGACGAAGATTTTAATGCTGTGATTTCAACCAACCTGACGGGACTTTTCAATGTGACTAAAAGTTTGCTTGAATCCTTCGTGAGGGACGGGAAGAACCTTCGGATCATCAACATGTCGAGCGTCGTCGCTCTTTACGGAAACTTCGGACAAACAAATTACGTCGCTGCAAAGGCGGGCGTCATTGGGCTGACGAAAACCTGGGCGAGGGAGTTGGGAAAGAAAGGTTTTACTGTCAATGCAATTGCTCCGGGTTTTACAAAAACAGCAATGGTTGAAGCCATGCCCGCCGAAGTTTTGAAAGGTATGGAAGAAAAAGTTTCTGTACGACGTTTAGGCGAGACAGCAGACATTGCTAACGCGTGCCTGTTTTTGGCGAGTTCAGAGGCCTCCTATGTAAATGGGATTGTTCTAAGCGTTGATGGTGGGATGACGGTTTAGAGTAGGGTGCACTGGGAGGAAAATATGAGCCAGACTAGCGTGAATGGATTTTCAATGAATTGTGATGTGGTGGAAAATATTCTTCCTCGTGACACGCTTTTTATTCATGGGAATTTAGGATCCAACGCTTGGTGGGTTAAAGTCCGTCACGAGCTCGAAAGTCGGGCCGGTTATCCAAAAAACTGTCGAATGGTGGCGGCCGAGTGGCGAGGTTGCGGAAAAACAGAGGCGCCAAAATTGCGAGCGGATCTGAATGTTGAAAAACTGGCGATGGATTACATTGCATTGGTAAAAGAGCTGAAAATGGATCGTCCTGTGGTTGTCGGGCATTCCACGGGCGGTGCGATCGCCACAGTGATGACGGGAATGGAGCCTCAATTATTTTCACATTTAGTTTTGCTCGACCCGATTGCGCCCGACGGAGTGAAATTCACACCTGAGAACATCGCTGGGTTCGATATGATGAGAAAGGACCGGGCGATTTGTGAGATGGTCATGGCGACGACGATTCATCAGTGTGAGACACAAGATCCGACTTTTCAAAAAATCGTAGACGATGCATTGTCAGTCGCACCTTTAGTTTGGACAGAGATCCCATCGATTTTGATGCATGGGTCGTTTGATTATTCTAAGTGGGCGCGCGCGACGGAAGTTCCAGTCACTCTCCTTCATGGGAAAGAAGATGTTGTATTGCCGATCGAGGGCTCTCGTGAGTTGGCTTCCTTATTCAGGCAGTGCCAGTTTACGGAAGTTGAAAGCCACGGGCATTCATTGAATATGGAAAATCCGCAAAAATTTATCGACTTGATATGTGGCGCCTGGCTCTGATGAGCTTGCGTCATGCGCATAATTTCAGTGATCTTAGAGCAAATGCTCACTAAAGTTTTAGCAGGTCTTTACGGGAGTGAGGGGTCAATCTTGTAAAGAAAGAGGCCTCGCGAGTCGCGAGCGCAACACGAGGGGGGAAAGTGCTGCGGTCATTTTGGTTTACACAAATATTATTTACGATCACTGTATTTGTTGGAGTTGCGTCGGCTCGGATTCATGAACGACTCCCAACTGAAGGTTTTGTTAGCTTAAAGCTGGATGGAATTCCTCAAGAATTAAGAATTTTCGTTCGATATTACCCGCCCAAGGCCACAGCGGCTAATCCAGATCCGGTGGTCTTTGTAAATCTCAATGGTCTGACTTATACAACGGATAGCTGGGGTGAAGTCGTTGATGAACAGCTTCAAGACGGGGATGGTGTTTTGTTGTTCGATTTCTTAGGACAAGGTCGGACGCTTCTTGAAAACAGTTTACTCAATTATGACATGGGTTTTGATGTTCAAACGCAGCTTTTGCAAAAGCTATTAGAACCGACTGGCGCTTTGAAGATCCCAGAGAATACGCGCAAGGTTTTGTTCGGAGTCTCTTATGGTGGGGCCATAACGTTAAATTATTTAGCCAAGTATCCCCAAGCTAATGTGGAGGGTGTGGCCGTAGCCCCATATGTGCGGCCTATCGACCAAATGGATCGGAAGATTCGTGATCAGATTGCTATTTTGAATCTGAATCCTTTTTTTGCGAGTGTCCCGTTTGAAGATAAGTACCGCATGCTCTTGTGGCAGGATATTTATCTCTATCCTTGGCTCGAGCCGACGCTGCTTCGTCCGCCATTGGATCTGACCATGAGGGCTGTTCATGCGTTGGTTTACGGTATGCGTGATTTTTCCGCAGCGACCTTTGTCGACAAGATTCCGAAAGAAAAGCTGCACGGAGTGATAGCTGGCCGAGATCAATACATCAATGATGACGTAAAGAATTTTTTCTTGAAGACGGTTGGCGTAGAAAATATCGCAAGTCTTCTGCTTATCGAGTCTTCGGAACATAAGGTCCCCGAGGCTGTGCCAAAGACTCAGGTTTTTTGGTTAAAACTTATTGCGCGGCAAGATTCTCGCATTTTCTTCACGGGACGCCTCTTTGAAGCTCAAACCGAAAAGGGGTTGATTCAAGCGGGCTCTGGGAGTGTTTTAAATTCTCCGAAGGAAGTGGCTAAATCTCACCTCACGATTTGGATAGAGAATTTTTCGGATGCTCTTCTCCGGTGGCCAAAAACATTTTGCTATCGGTTTCTGGAAACAAAACCGGCGGCCAACTAAGCACACAGAGAGAGTGTGCACATTTATGGTTTGATCAGCAAGGCACGTAATTTCGCGCGTTCCATAAGTATTTCCTGGCACCCACGCGCTTCATCGGGCGTTCGAGGCTGCCGTAGTTCATAGGATCCGTCGTGGTCCATTTCCCAGGCTAAGCGATGGTCATTGAGCATAATTGTAAGAATCTCAAAGAGTTTTTCGCAGAGGGAGCGCTCTTCAATAGGTGTGGCGACTTCTACGCGACCTAAAAGATTGCGGCTCATCCAGTCGGCTGAACCGATATAGAATTTGCCGTTGAGAGGGTCAGTTGCACCATGCTGGAAATAAAAAATACGTGAATGTTCAAGGAACTGGCCCAAGATCGAAATCACTCGAATGTTCTCGCTGAGGCCTTTGATCTGAGGTTTTAAGCAAGAAAAGCCACGTATGATAAGTTCGATTTTTACGCCAGCTTGGGAGGCTCGATAAAGAGCTTCGATAATGTCTTTATCTTCAAGGTTATTAAATTTGCCGACAATCCTCGCCGGCTTTTTGGCTCGACCGAATTCGATTTCTTTTTCGATGAGATCCAAGAAGGCACGTTTTAAATTAACTGGTGCTACCAGTAATTTTTCGTAGTTGGATTTGAGACTTCGGCCGGTGAGGTAGTGAAACACCTCGACAACTTCGGATACAATCTCAGGGCGCGAAGTGAAATAACCGAGATCCGTGTATTGCTTTGCTGTTGTTGGATGGTAATTGCCCGTGCCGATATGGCAGTAAGAGCGGAATTCATCGCGCTCGCGCCGAACAACAAGAGTGAGTTTTGAGTGAGTTTTTAAGCCTACAATCCCGTAGACCACGTGGACGCCAGCGTCTTCCATGGTTTGCGCCCAGAAGATATTTCTCTCTTCGTCAAAGCGAGCTTTAAGCTCAATCAGACAGACGACTTGCTTTCCGTTCTCTGCGGCGCGGATGAGAGCGTGGACAATGGGACTATTGTCACCGGTTCTGTATAATGTCATTTTGATCGCAATAACATCGGGATCGTCGGCCGCAGTGAGGACGAATCTTTCGACGGAAGTTGCAAAGCTCTCATAGGGATGGTGGACCAGCAAATCCTGGGTCTTAAGAAGAGTAAATATATTGAGGCTTTCATCAGAAAGGGGATGGGTCGTGATCCCTGCCCAATGGGGATATTTGAGATGCGGTTTTGGAAGACTGATCAATGGTTGCAGATCATGATATTCCAAAGGTTTTGCAAACTCGTAGATATCTGTGGGGCTTAAGTCTAATTCTACCATTAAGAACTGAAGCAGCCAGGGGTCTGGATCTGGTCCGTGTTCGAGTCGAACGATTTCTGCGAATTTTCTCTGTTTAACTTCTTCTTCGATCAATTCGAGGAGATCTTCCACTTCCTCGGCGGCGGCCATGCGGACATCAATGTTGCGTGTGACCCGGAAAGACATGACATTCTTGACGTCCATCTTTGGAAAAAGAAGATGGATGTGTTGCTTGACCACTTCAATCAGGCTGACGAAGCGAGAACTTTTGTTGTCGACGCTCGGAATTTCGACCCACGAAGGAAAAACCTGGGGAATTTTAATCCGCGCAAAAAGCAAATCTTCTTCATGAGGAAGCTTTAAAGAAACGGCTAGTGAAACGGAAAGATTTGAAATCAAAGGAAAAGGGTGTCCTGGATCGACAGCCATGGGGGTCAACACGGGGAAAACTTTTTGCATGAAAAAATCTCGAGCCCATTGAGCTTCTTCGGGAGTGAGGTTGTCCCATTTTAAAAGCTCGATACCTTCTTTATGAAGCTGTGGAAGGAGATCTTTGTCCAAAAGTTCCCGAATTTTTGCGCTGTGTTTAAGGACCTTAGTGCGAATCAAACTCAGTTGATCTTCGGCAGTGAGGCCATCGGCGGAAACTGCCGTGACTTTGGCAAGGTATTGGCGCTGAAGGCCGCCCACGCGCTTCATGAAAAACTCATCCAAATTAGATAAATAGATATTAAAAAATCGCACGCGGTCCAAAAGCGGCGTGCGCTCGTCTTGAGCTAAACGCAACACGCGGCGATTGAATTTGAGCCAACCTAGTTCGCGGTTGAAAAATTGTGGGGTCATCGACACCTACTTTTAGGAGCAGCTTAGGGGCGGGTCAAGAACTCCTCGATTTCTGTCTGACGTTTGAGAGTATCTTGATAGCCCAGATCGACGAGTTGGCTGCAAAAGGCTGGCTCAAACAAAAGATAGCTCAATACTTCAGAAGATTCGGTTGGATTTCCAAGGCCGTTAATCAAAAAGCGAATTACGCGGGGGAGGTCGTAGCTCGTATTCTTGGCGATCTCACCAAGATCTTTAGAAGGCTGTAAGTAAAGAGCATCGATGGGGCGCATGTATTGTTCCTGCACACCAAAGCCGCTATCAGGTCCCCCGAGGTTTTGATTGATGATCTTTAGACGTTCCAGATCTGTCTCGATGGCATCCATAAAAATGGCGTTGATCAAGACAGAGAGAATACGTCCCAGTGTAGGTTGAATCTTTGGGGAATCTAAAAGAGGCTCCGTGCGCATCTTCCTCACGCCAATGACGAGGATGCGATCGGCCCCCAAGTGAATGGCAGGGCTCAAAGGCGCTGTGTTGCGGAGGCAGCCATCCCCATAGTAGTAGTTACCAACTTTAGTGGGCGGAAAAAATAGAGGAATCGAACTGGAAGCCATGACATGTTCGACCGTGATTTGTGCGCGGATGGAAAGACGGGTGGTTCTTTGCCACATTTGCGTTGCAGGGGGGCCATCCACGAATGTAACGCCCATAGCAGAAGCATAGTCAGTTGCTGTGATTGTCAGAGCGTCTAAATGTCCTTGCAGGATGTTGTCATGAATCTTATCGAAGTTAATGGCATTGCTTAGAAGTTCGCGAAGGGGTTCTGTATTAAGAAGACCGACCGTTTTTGGTCGCAAGTGATCGCTGATTCCGCCAAGAGAAAGTCCCCGCAAGAACTTAAAAGCACTTGCTGTGACACTACCGTAGTCAGTTCGAAAAACCTGTTCGGCGGTAAGAGTTCTCCAAACGTTGGCGAGATGGTTGGTGGCGGCATCCAGATCAAAAGCGGAAGACGCAAGAAAGGAAGTGTTGATGGCCCCAGCACTCACACCCGTGAGAATTCGAAAATGCTTCTGGTGACCCACTTTCTGCCCGATTTCATAGAGGGCTCGTGAGACGCCGGCTTGATAAGCTCCTCGCGCGCCGCCACCGGAGAAAACAATTCCATACTTTGGAGAATATCTAGATGCTGAAGACACAGTTTTTATGATCTCAGATATTTTGCGGACTCTCAAATCAGTCTCGACAAAAGGGAAGAAGTAAAGGACCTTCGTCGGACTCGACTGTGTGGATTTTGAAAATCAACTTGGAGATTGATAGTCTAGACCTATGAAAGAAAAGCGCAGAGACATGCCACGTATTGGATCTGATAGACGGATCATCGAGAGATTTTCCGATGCCCGCGTGACGAATTCGCTTAAGCAAACACAATTGTGGTTAAGAATCTTAAGCGGACTCATTCTCAGTGTTGCCGTTGGTGAAATTGTCGAAGGTTTTCTTCAAGGTGAGGCTCGACAATTTCTTTGGAAGGTATTTGTTTCGACGTTTTTAATTCTTTTAACGGTCTTGTTTTTACAATTCTCGGCGGCGATCACATTTTTTCTCGACAACGAATCTGTCGAGAATCTAAGTCGGACCTTTGAGCGACAACACACCTTCTGGAAAACAGTTGGCATCTTCAGTGTGCTGTTCACAGCCATCTACATTGTTTTAAAGATCTAGTTTTTAGTACCGGCTAATTTTACTGGCAAGAAACTGGGACGCCCCAGTCCTGTATGAACATCAGTGAGCCACGACAGCTGCTGCCATCGTTACTGCAGTAAGAGGGCCGCCAATAACCATCATAGTAGCTATAATACCATCCAGCACAAACGGCTTTCATTGGGTTTGTGAGTCGTTGACAAGGTATGTTTGATCCGACAAGTGAGTGAGTCGTCGAAAAGTAACAAGCTCCCGTTGTATCTGTGTAGTATGGCAGATTTGCGGGGATGCAATAGTCGATGTCGACATAGCGTGCGGCGATATTGTCTCGGCAATAGAGGCCCTGAAATGAGAAAGCGCCAGCCGCGCAATACCGGTTATCGACAACGATGTTATTTGTCCGATCTAAACACTGGCCGTATGTGTTGAGTTGAAACAAGCTCGTATTATATGGGATCGAAGAGCACGATTGATTGCTGGGTGCGGGTTGCCCTGTCGTCGCATCGACGCACAAACCAGTCGATGTATAAACAAAGTTTCCGTTAGTCGGAGCTCCACCACCGCCGCCAGAGCTGGTGCAAGCGGAAAGAGCTAAAACAAATGTGAATAATGCAGCGACCTTGCGCATATTTCTCCCTCAAGCAAATGACTACCGCCCCTAAAAAGCAGGTTTGATGCCAATGTTAAGAAAGAAAAAAACAGCAAAGGACATTTGCAGAGGCTTCAGACTGACGGTTTTCGTCACTAGAAATGGCCGGTTTTGAGCACGGATCTATTTTCTGCTCAATGCTTTCAATTCGATCATTTGAAAGGGATTGATTTGAAATCCATTTAGGTTTTTGCCCACCCCAAGAACTTGAAGTCGCAAAAGCAAGGGCACCAAGACCACATCCTCTTGGACGAGTCTTTTTTGGGCGGCCAAGGCCGCTTGCGCCCGTTTCTCTCCGATTGGTGCGATCCTTAACTTCTCTAAAAGGTGCGCGTAGGCGGGATTGTCGTATCTCGAGAAATTGGGAATACGATCAAAGGCAAAAGAACCCAAGTGATTGAGGGCATCATCATAGAGAGCGCTGAGCCCCAAGATATACATTTCTGGAGGATCCGTTTTGAGGCGGGCAAGGAGAGTTTTGAGTTCCATAGGTTCGAGTTGCAAATCCAGATTCAGTTTGGCTTTGAGATCGCCTTGGATTTTTTCTGCCACGACGCGAGTGAAGGCGGACGCGCCGTAAGCCAATCGCACCCGCGGCTTGGCTGTTTGCTGTTTCACATGCAGAGTCGCACCGGATACCGGAAGAGGGGAGAACGCTTTGTAACCTGCAATCGATGGTGGGATAAAACTAGTTGTGGGTTCATACAGACCTTTGAGAGCTCCCGCCATTCCTGCGCGATCTAAGACTGAGGCGACGGCTTGCCGCCACTTCAGTTGATCGAACGGAGGCTTTTTTAAGTTAAAGGAGACGAAGAAGACGGTTGTGCTAGGCGCTGTTTGCACCAAATCCAAAGAGCGAAATCTATCCACCTCGGTCGCGGTCATCGTGGAGATGATATCAAAATACCCCGACTCAAATAGATTCAAAGCGGCGATTTCTTCAGAGAGCACTTTATAGGTGACGGCTTGCTGAGCAGGTGGCGCTCGATAAGGGTTGGGTTGGAGATCGATGTGATCCGCAGGTGAATAACCAGAGATGACGTAGTCGCCAGTAACAGGTCGCCTAAAATCCCAAGGTTCGGAAAAGTCTTCCCGGGACGGAGAGGCAACGGGCAGCGAGAGCACCATTAGAAGAATGGGATTTGGGCGTTTCAGTTGGATCTGCACCTCCGAACCTAGAGCTTCGACGCCCAAACTCTCAGGCGGTTTTTTGCCGTGAAAGATCTCTTCGGCATTGAGAATATCGAAAAATAAATCGGCGTTTGGCGCCCCGGTTTTTGGTGACAAGGCTTGTCTTAAACCCAATACGATATGTTGAGCCGTCAGAGGTTTTCCATCCGACCACTTTGCGTTTTTACGAAGGGTAAAACGGTAGAATCGCCCGTCGCTCGAGACAGAAAACTTCTGAGCGAGTCCCATTTGAATATGTCCTTGAGCGTCTGTCGTGGTGAGGCCGAGAGTCACATTGTGAAGAATACCAAACGCATATTGGTCTAAAGCGCGGGCAGGGTCCAAAGTACTCGGTTCTCCGCCGATTTGGATCCGAAGAGGTGCCTCTTTCGCAAATGAAAAAAGACAGCATAGGATGAGAAGCCACTTCATCTATTGAGCTTAAGTTTTTCGCTCCGTCACGGCAAGCGGCGACTAAGCACCCTCAAGCACTCTCCTGAGGTTTTGTAGGTAAATAAAGCATTGATCCCATCCCTGCGCTCTCGCGGCACGGGCGGCTTTCTGGTCCAAGTGTTTTTTTGTTGCTAGTAATCCTCGAACCAAAAGGTCCTTTCTTAGGTCTTCTCCCGTTCGTTGAAAATGTGAGAACAAGGAGTTCAATCGGGAATCAGAATCCATGGCCCGTTCGATAAAACGGCCCAAAATATTTTGTGTTTTCAAAAGGTCATCTTGGGAGATGTATCCGCTAGAGTTCGGCGGAGACCAAAGGATCCGCTGAGCGGATTCGGCCAACAAGCGAGCTCCCGGAGCTGGCCAAATGTAAGAAGACAGAGGAAATGGATAAGGTTCATGGCTTGCTGTGGTCAAATACGGGCGGCCAATGGATCGCATGAGGTCAATGCTATTGCGTCCCTTCACGAGAGGAGGAACTGTCGAATGGATATAAACCATTTCAAAGATTTTTTGTGGCACGGGCCCGACTTCGACTAGCAGTATTTCTCCCGGCTTTAGGTGTTCTCCTCTATGTCGCAAGCTTGAATCTGAAATCGATGTCATATGAATTTTGCCGACGAGATCAGGATAAGCTTCGATCAATCGCCGAATGGTTTCCATAGAGAATCTCATGTCATTGAAGACGGGGACAACAACGCCACCTTGAAAGATATGAGAGTTTCTCAAGAAGGCTCCGCGGATTCCGACTAGATATTGGAGTAATGGACGGCCCAATTCCACTCCGTGTCCGTAAACAGGAGCGATATCTGCCGTTTTAAAAAGATGGGCGAGTCGAGCCATGTTTTCGCTCAATTCGAGAGAGTTGGCCCCCCCAGGAGCCTGAGCGTAGATGTAGTCGATGTCCATGATAAAGGGCTGATGAAGGGTTCGCGGAATCCCCAGGTCAAAGAATCTTTCGAGGCTGATAGCTTGGTTGCCATCGATGATTCTTCGGTAGCCCCCGTCCCAGTGAGCGGGTTGGAGTTGGAGAAAGATTTGCGCTCGCAAAGCATCAGGCGTGAAGTCTCCCGTCGGATTTCCAAAGCCTCCACGCAGATTGTCCCGGGCGCCAAGGATAGCCAAGGTCACAGGACCATATTTCTCGGGGCTCGCTTGGAACTTTGAAAAGCAAACCGTTCGAATTTTATGAAACTCGGAACTATATTCTCCGGTTCTAAGATTAAAGATATCGGGCATCATCTGGTGGAGTTTTTCATCGACAGAATCGTCATAAATAATTTCTATTTTTCCTAAATAACCGAGTTCCCGTAGGCGCCGGTAAATAAGAAGGCCTGCGGCTTGATTGCCCATTTGACCGCCATTGGTAATCCCGATGCGGATGGTGGGAAGGGTTTCAACAAACGACAAAAACCGAGCGTGCATTGACGAAAAAGGCTGTACGTCTTCAAGCTCGGTATTAGCCCGAACATCTGTCCCGAGGAATGTGAGAATTGCAATCAATAGCAAAGTCTTAAACCGGCTTTTCAAGTGAATCTCCGTACTCTTTCGAGTGCAGGTTGAGTGCCATAGTTCGGAGGCGTTGGGAAGACGAAAAGAGGCTGGTTTAAGAAACTTAAAGAGCCGGGGGGGTTACTCTTCCGAGGTGGGTTCGCTTTCAGTTTCATCCACATCTTCGTGAGAGGCATTCTTCAACACGGTTGTTGGCTTTCGTTGAGTGAGCCGAGGATCGCCCATGTATTGTTTAAAAAATTCGCTGGCCAATTGGGAAGAGCGAACACGCCACAATTTTTCATGCACAGTCACAGCGCCAAAAGCGATGCGTTGATCATGGAAACGTAGGTAGCCCACAAACCAATCTGTTCGTCCCTTGGGCTGAAGCCCTGTCAGGCTTCCGGTTTTACCGCCCATTTCGACGTCCTCGGACAATCGGCGAGTTAGCAAATGACGAAAAGCTTTGCGAGAAGTTCCGCGCTCGACAGTGCTGCGCATGAGTTCGCGAACTAATTCGGCGGTTTCTTGCTTCATTGTCGCACCAAACACTTTGGGTTGGGCTTGGTAAAGAACATCGCCGGTTGGTGTTGAGAGTTTTTGCACAGCATAGGGCTCCATCATCAAGCCATTGTTAATTACAGATGCGGCCATCAAGGCTCCATGAAGAGGGCTCAACGTTGTGCTGTGGTTGTACCCGGATGCGGCCTCGGCCACGGAGAAGGGGTTGCCCATTTCAGCGCCTGTGATTTTGACCGTGGACATTTCAAGAGGCAGATCGACAGGTAAAGGGCGATTGAAGCCGTAGCGTTCCGCGTACTTTTCAAGCCCATCCGTGCCGACATGATAAAGTCCAAGCTTACCAAAGAAAGTGTTCACCGATTGGGCGAAGGCTTCCTTGAGAGTCATATAATTGGTCCAGCGATTCAGGTCTGTCTTGAGGACATTTCTTTTGTACAGAGTGTGATGTGCGCCGTTGAAAGGCAGAATGGTTTCAGGTGTCACAAGATTTTGATCTAAGGCTGCGGTCGCCGTTACCAACTTAAAAACAGATGCGGCCGGAAAGCTGGCAATCAATGCATAGTTCTTTTCGGCATTATCCCGATTGTAACTTGTCATAGCAAGGACTCGGCCAGTTCCCGCATCCAAAACGACGAGACCCGCGTAGTCTGGATGATACTGGCGTAGAAGATTCTCTGCGATATTTTGTAGTTCAGGGTCGAGAGTCGACGTGATCTCAACATCCAAAGGATTGGGATCTTCTGGAATGCGAAATGAATGAGGGAAATGATTTTTTTCGATGTCGACACGCAATCGCTCGCGGATCCACGCTTTTGTATAACGGGTGTTCTGATCTTCAGGAGGAGTTCCGCGCAAAACCAACCAAAGACCAGATAACAACAGCAGGCCAAAGATGGTCAGAATCGCAAACACTTGAAGGCGTTTGAGTTGCATCTTTAGATGCTGCCACGAAACTGCAGGACCGTCAGCTCGACTTTGTAGACAAATAGGTGATTTTCAACAGAACAAACGACCTCGGTCCAGTTGGAGAAGCAAACTCCACATCGTCGCCTTCCGATTTCCCGAGAAGAGCTCGACCTAAGGGCGACTTCCACGAAATGCGGCCGATCTTCAGGTCGATCTCCTCCTCACCGACAATTTGATAGATTTTTTCCGTTCCGTCTTCGTCCTCAAGCGTGACCATTGCACCGAAAACCACTTTATCTGAGGAAACTGTCGTAAGATCCACGATCACAGCAGAGTCGAGTCGATCCCGCAAAAATTTGATGCGGCTATCAATTTGGCGCAATCGTCGTTTTCCGTAAATGTAGTCGCCGTTTTCAGAGCGATCCCCATTGCCTGCGGCCCACGCCACGGTTTCGACGAGCTGGGGGCGTTCAATATTGAGTAGGTGTAGATATTCGGCACGGAGTTTCTCCGCCCCCTCTTTGGTGATGTAGTTTTTGGCCATGAGCTATTCTCGAATCAAAAGCTGGTTTTTAAGCTCATTGCGCGCGGGTCCCTGCGAGGGAAAGTGCTGTGCTAAAATCTTTCCGACTTCTTCGATGGCATGGCAAAGGGCTCGACCGAGATCTTTTTGATGTGCATGAGCGACAAGTTCGGTAACGATTTTCTGCCATTGCGAATCGTCGATCTTCTGCGCAATTTGTTTATCTGCCAGAACGATAGCTCGCCGCTCGGTGAGAGAGAGGAAAATCAAAACCCCTGTTGCCTCCCGAGTGCCATTCAGGCCATTGCGATAAAACTCAAACAGCGCGCGGGATTCTACCAGGTGCAGCATTTCACGGCGCTGGGTGAGCCAGCGTTGCACACGATGGCTTTGGCTCAAGAAAGGGATCAGGGCCAAAAGTCCCAAGGCCAAAAGAATTGTCCATTGAGGGGCTATCGGATGGAGAAAAAAAGCATAGGAGATCAACTGCATGAGGAGAAGAGCACAAATGAGAAGTAACACCAGTATGGTAGGAACATGGCCGAGGGGGATGCTCCGGCGTACGATCATGGGAACGATCTCACCCGTTGTCTTGGCTTCGGCACTTTTCAACGTCTCTGTGATTGAATCTAAATGATCACGTGTGAGAGAGGAGTTCAACCAACGCGGAAATTCCATCACCAATCTCCTGAGGCGCCACCGCCAGAAAAACCGCCGCCGCTGCCGGACCAGCCGCCGCCATTACCGAAGCCGCCCCCTCCGGACCAGCCGCCACCGCCCCAACCCCCAGAGTAAGGGCCGCTTCCACCA
>FRDC01003761.1_pt1 | contig 18704 bp, 19 predicted proteins | sample 1106171 | NCBI WGS metagenome assembly FRDC01 (sample SAMEA3930566, study PRJEB13176) | freshwater metagenome | biome: Drinking water system; feature: drinking water; material: water | place: Singapore | collected 2014-12-20 | reverse complement strand
TCGTCTATAAGGGCCTGGGTCCGGTGGTGAAGAAGGATCAGGGCGTGGTGTGGCCGCCCTTGGCGTTGCGGTAGGCCGGCGGTTTACTGCGCTCCGCCGCGTCCGGCCAGCAGCCCACGGATGCTGATCGCAATCAGTTCGATGACCGTTTCGGCAAAGCGGGCCGTGGCCCGGACAGCCTGTTCGACATCGTAACGGAATTCGACGCCGCCGAACGCATAACCGAACACCAGCCAGAAGCACAGCGCCAGCCAGGCCAGCGACCACAGTGCGGAGAAGACCCGCACGATAAAGGGACGCTGCAGCCGGAGAGCCCGCCGTTGGGCCTTCCACGCCGCGCGCTCGGCCTTCCAGGCACTCCGTTGCGCCCGTGATGCCATCCGATGGGCAGCGTAGGCACCGAACAGTCCGGCACCAAACAGGCCGGCACGGGGTCCGAACAGAAGTTGGGCGAATCGCATGGTGGTGGTTTAAGTCTTTCCCTTACTCGACCAGTACGCACCTGCTGCGGGGATTGTTCCACGGGAGCGAAGAAATTTGGTCCCGCTTGAATGCTGAGCGGATTCTTGACGCGAAAAACCCGCCGGGAGAAGCCTCCACGGCGGGTTTCGTGAATCTCGAACGAGGCGGTGCGTCCGGCTGCTACTGCTTTTCGAGCACCTGCTTCATCTCAATTTCGCCCATCGGGGAGACCATCTTGCGCTGGATGGTGAGCACCTTCTTGTCCTCCGACAGCGTCCACTTGTCACTCTGCTCCATCTCGCCCTGGCTGAAGGACATGTTGGTTTTCACCGTCAGCGCTTCCTTGTCCCACTTGGCGGTGGATTTGATCGTGACCTCGCCATTGGGCGTCTCGCGCTTCATGACGGACTCTTTGCCGTCCGTGGAGAGCTTGTTCTCCTGGGCGCGGCCGCCCATGCCGGGCTGGGCGATGGTGAGCGTCGGGTCTTCGTGCGAGATTTTGACGACAAAGTTCTCCGGCATGCGGTCCGCCATCATGCCGAGATCGCTCTTGGCTTTGTTGAGCTTCCATTCGCCGGTAAAGTTGGGCTTATCTGCGGCAAACACGGCCGCGCTGGTCAGAGCCAGAGCAGCGATGGCCGCCCGGCGAGTGAATGACATCATGCCCGCAGGATAGCACCAGAGCCACCTGCCGCAGCTTAAGAAATGTTTCCCACCACGGCATACCCGCGATTCGCCCCACCCGGCCACGCGGCAGCCGGAGGCCCCAAAGACGGTAGCGAGAAATTGTACGCTCCGAAACATTACCCTGTAAGAATGACTCGACGGGATTTTATGCTGGCCACGGCCGCCAGCGTCTTGGAAGCGGCACCGGCCAACGACGATGGGGTATCGATCAAGGTGGGCGAAGTGACGCCCACCACCGCCATCATCTGGATCCGGAGCAAACGCCCCGTCCGTGTCGTCACCGTCAGCGAGCGGCGGCCGCCGTGGCGCCGCGCCTTGGCGTCCAACGATTACACGCTGCGTTGGGTGTTGACCCGCCTGGAGCCCGGACGCGAGGTCCGCTTCCGTGTGGAGTCAAAACGTCAGGCCCCGGTGGAAGGGCACTTCCGCACCGCGCCGTTGCCGAGTGAGCCCGCCGAGGCGGTCTTCACCATGCTTTCCTGCCAGATGTACAAACATCGCGATGACCCAGCGCGCGGCTTCAAGATCTACGACGCCATTCGCGCCTTGTCACCCGCGGCCCTGTTCTCCTGCGGTGACAACGTCTATTACGACAACGAAGAGCCCGTGGTGACCTCGGCGGAATTGGCGCGCCTGCACTGGCACCGCATGTACGCCCTGCCTTCGATTGCCGAATGCTTGCGCGCCGTGCCGGGCTACTGGCAGAAGGACGATCACGACGTCTACGACGACGATTCCTGGCCCGGCAAAACCAGCGCCAAAATGGGCGGGTTTACCTTTGCGGAAGGGCAGCGCATCTTCCGGGAACAGGTGCCCATGCCGGACCCGGCCTATCGCACCGTTCGCTGGGGGTCGCACGTGGAGTTCTGGCTGCTGGAAGGCCGTGACTACCGGACCGCGAATACGGCACCGGATTCGAAATCGAAATCCATCCTGGGGCCGGATCAGAAGGAGTGGCTGCAGAGCTCGATTGCCGAAAGCAACGCCACCTTCAAGATCGTGATCAGTCCGACGCCGCTGGTGGGGCCGGATCGCAAGACGAAGAACGATAGCTATGCCAACGCCGCCTTTGCCACTGAAGGGGCGGAGTTGCGGGCTTGGTTGGCCAAGGCGCTGGGCTCACGGGGCGCAGTGCTGTGTGGAGACCGGCACTGGCAGTATCACTCGGTTGATCCCAAGACCGGATTGCAGGAGTTTGGCTGCGGTCCGGCCAGCGATGAGCATGCCAGCGGCACGCCCGGTGAAGACAAGACCATGCACCGCTTCCATCGGGTGAAGGGTGGCTTCCTGTAATTGCAGGTAGGCGCGGGGCGCTTCACGCTGACGCACTGTGACGTCCTGGGCGCCCCGGTCTATCAAGCAACGTTAACGGCCTGAACGGGCAGCCGACTTCTGCAAGTGGCTGCGGCTAGCGCTATAGGTGAAGTAGATCAGCAGGCCAAACGCCATCCAGGTGAGGAAGGCCGTCCAGGTGAGCGAATCGAGCGAATACATCAACGCGAAGTTCGCCAAAACACCCAAGCCCGGGATCAGCGGCACCATGGGGGTGCGGAACGGTCGCGCCAGTTCCGGCCGCGTGCGGCGCAGCACGATGACACCGATGCAGACCACGATGAACGCGCACAGCGTCCCGATGCTGGTAAGGTTGCCCAGCAAGCTGATCGGCGTAAAGCCGGCCAGCAGGCCGACAAAGACCAGCAGGATCAAGTTGGACTTGTAGGGCGTGCGCAGCGTCGGGTGGATCTCGGAGAACGTCTTGGGCAGCAGGCCGTCCTTGGACATCGAGTAGAAGACGCGGGACTGGCCGAACAACATCGCCAGCATCACGGTGGTCAAGCCCAGCAGTGAACCCAGCTTCATCCAGAAGCCCAGCCACGGCAGGCCGGTCATGCGGTCGACGGCCAGGGCGTAGGGCGCGGCAACGTTCAGTTCCTTGTAGTTGACGATACCGGTCAGCACCAGGGCGTACATGATGTAGAGCATCGTGCAGACCGCCAGAGAGCCGATAATGCCGATGGGCATGTCACGTTTGGGATTCTTGGCTTCCTGCGCGGCGGTGGAGACGGCATCAAAGCCGATGTAGGCGAAAAAGATGGTGCCGGCTGCGCTCATCACGCCGGTCCAGCCAAACTTGCCGAACTCGCCGGTGGTGTTTTCGGGCAGGAAGGGCGTGTAGTTGCCGGTGTTGATGTAGCTGTAACCCAGCACGATGAAGGCGATGACGACGGTCAGTTTCACTGCCACCACCAGTGAATTAAAGCGGGCCGACTCCTGGACGCCCCGGATCAGAATCGCCGTGATGACCATGATGATGAACACCGCCGGCAGATTCACCAGGCCCGGAGTAGCGTCCCAGGGCGAGGCCAGAAACTGCGCTGGCAGCGTGATCCCCGCTGAATTCAGGATCGACACTAGCGTGCCCGACCATCCAACTGATACGGTGGCCGCTCCGACCGCGTATTCCAGCACCAAGGCCCAGCCAATGATCCAGGCCACCAGTTCGCCCAGCGTGGCGTAGGAATAGGCATACGCCGAACCCGCAATGGGGATCATGGTCGAAAACTCGCTGTAGCAAAGGCCAGCTAAGGCGCACCCGATGGCCGCCAAAATGAACGAGTAGACAACGGCGGGTCCGGCGTGATTGGCGGCCGCCGTTCCGGCCAGCACAAAGATGCCCGCGCCCACGACGGCGCCGATGCCCAGGGCGACCAGCTGCATCGCACCCAGCGTGCGTTTCAGATCACTATTGCCGCTGCCATGGGAACCATCGCCGCCTTCGGCGATCAACTGATCTACTGATTTCGTCGCAAACAGATTCATCCCTTAACCTCTTTTCCGCGGCCTCTCCAAATGAAGTAGACCGGTACTCCCAAAAGAACGATGATCAGGCCCGGCCACGTATAGCTGGGCTTATAAAGCAGCAGCAGCCATTCAATCGTCAGTGCCGCGACAACATAAAGCGCGGGCACCACCGGGTAGCCAATGGCCCGGTACGGCCGGGGCGCATCGGGGCGCCGGGCCCGTAAAACAAACACGCCACAAATTGTCAGCGCGTAGAACAGCAAAACGGCAAAGATAACATAGTCGAGCAGATCCCCATAGCGGCCGCTAAGCGTCAGTACGCAGGCCCACAAGCACTGGGCCCACAAAGAGACGTTGGGCGTCTGCGTTTTGGAGTCCACTTGCGCCACCTTCTGGAAGAAAAGGCCGTCGAGCGCCATGGCGTAGTAGACGCGCGCCCCGGCCATGGTGAGGCCGTTGACGCAACCAAAGGTCGAGATCATGATGGCCACGGCCATGATGGCCTGGGCACTGTCACCCAGCAGCGCCTGCGCCGCCGCGGTACCCACCCGATCCTGCGCGGCGTTGGCGATGCCCGCCAGCGGCAGCACGCTCACGTAAACGTAGTTGGCCCCTAAATNNGAGCAGCGACACGATGGCGACACCCAGCGCCAGCGACAGCGGCACATTCCGCCGGGGGTTCTTGGTTTCGCCCGCCGTAAAGGTGACGCAGTTCCAGGCGTCCGAACTGAACAGCGAACCCACCATGGCGACGCCCACCAACCGGATCGTGGTCCAGCTCCAATCCGCCCCCTGCCAGAAGTTGTCGAAGTTCGGCAAGGCCTCCGGAGTCCGGCCGTGCCACAGTCCCAAGCCGATCAGCCCCAGCAGTGCGCCGGTTTTGGCCACGGTGAAGATGTTCTGCACCAGCACCCCTTCGCGGATGCCTCGGGTGTTGACGTAGGCCAGGGCCACCAGCACGGCAATGGCCACCATCTGTTGTTCGCGCGGACCCAGGGGAATGAAGACGCCGAGGAACTTGGCAAAGGCGACGGCCACCGCCGCCATGGTGCCGGTTTGGATCACCAGAAATAGCGTCCAGCCGTACAGGAACGCCGGCAGCGGCCCGAAGGCTTCCCGCAGATAGACATACTGCCCGCCTGCTTGCGGCATCATCGCCGCCAGTTCGCCATAGCTCAGCGCGGCCACCATGGTCATCACGGCGGTGGCGATCCAGACGATCAATAACAGGCCGGGAGACTGCACCTGGCGGGCAATGTCGGCGGCCACCACAAACACGCCGGAGCCGATCATGGAGCCCACCACCAGCGTCGTGGCATCCATTAGGCCCAGGCGGGCGGTCAAGGCCGGGGCTTTCAACTGAGTCGCTTGATCCATTCGCTTACCCGTGCGCGCAGGCTGTGCGCGGTTAATTCTGCCGGATAGAGGTCGCCGATGACGGCCACCGAATCCGCACCAGCCTCCAGCACGGCCGGGGCGTTATCGCGCGTGATGCCTCCGATGGCCACCAGGGGGCGCCGGGTCAGGGGGCGCCATTCGCGCAACTGGTCCAGACCCACTTGAGGATCGGGGTTCTGCTTCGAGGCGGTCTGAAAGATGGGCCCCAGTGCGACGTAGTCCACTGGTTGGGCGGCGCTGGCTTCCAGTTGCGCGGCGTTGTGCGTGGAGAAGCCCAGCATGCGGGGGCCAATTTGCTTGCGCGCTTCGGCGGGCGGCAAATCCGTTTGGCCGACGTGCAACCCCGCACCCACCAGCGCCGCGATATCCGCACGGTCATTGACGATCAGTGCCGGGCAGAGCCGGACCAGCATCTCCAGTTCCGCCAGCCGTGCCCGAGTCCAGGGGCCTTTGTGTCGCACCTGAAAAAACGACGCCCCGCCGTCGAGCACAGCCTGGGCCTGCTCAACGACGGGGAGTGCACGCTCGGGATCGAGAATGGGGTAGAGGCGCGGCAGCAAGGAAAGGCTCGCCCTACTTCTGCTTGGCGATGATCAGATCCTTGATCTTGTCGTAGGTAGCCTGCGGGATGATCTTCTTTTGCGGCAGTTCGTCCTTGCGCTTATAGGGACGGCCCTTGACGATGGCGGCTGAGTAGGCGTCGCCGATGCCGGGGATGGTCTTCAGAGTGTCGGCGGAGGCGGAGTTGATGTCAATCAGCTCACCCTTCTTCTCGGCGGCCTTCTTTTCCGGGGCGGCTTTCTTCTCCGCGGCCTTGGCATCCGCAGCCGCAGCCTTGGCCGGCGCCGCCTTCTTTTCGGGGGCTTTGGGCGCGTCCTTCTTGGCCTGACCAAAGGCCGCGGGCAGCGTCAGGGCCGCCGTCAACAAGAGTAGTTTGGCAAGTGCTCTCATAGGCCGTCAGTTTACCCGATTTCGCCCCGGCTCTGCCCGGCCCGGCGAGGGGTGGCGAGGGGCGTGCAATTGAAGGCCCGGCATGATACCCTTTGGCCGGAGAAACCGGAGGCATCGGGTGGCTCCACCCGGACCTGGTTGCTCCGGGAGGTGAGTATGAAAGTCAGCAGATGGGTGAGCGCCGCTGGGTGCAGCAGCTTGATGGGAAGCCTGCTGCTGCTGGGCACCGCGCAAGGTCTCTGGGCGCAGAAGGCAAAGGCCGCGCCCGTGTCCGGNNCGATAGCTACCGCAACTATTGCGCCACCTGCCATGGCCCCAAGGGCAAAGGCAACGGGCCGACGGCCAAGGCACTGAAGTCAGTTCCGGCCGACCTCACGCAGCTGAACAAAGGGAACTCTGGACAGTTTCCCGCCGAGCGCGTAACCGCCATTCTGAATGGCCTGGNNTCGGCCCACGGCCGCAGCGACATGCCGGTCTGGGGACCGATCTTTGGAACCTTTGATTCCGATCCGGCCACCACCGCCGCGCGCATCTCGAACCTGGTGGAGTACCTGCGAGGTTTGCAGGGCAAGTAACGGCTACTCGGCCGACTTCAACACTTCCGCTGGCCGGGGCATACCGCGCTGGCTGAAGCGGATCTTGCCATCCTTGCCGATCAGGTAGACCGTACGCTTCACGATCAAGCCATCGGCCTGGTAGAGCTTGGCCACCCGCTTGCCCTCATCCACCAGCAAGGCGTAGGGGAGATGGTGCTTCTCGCGGAAGGCGCGGTGGCTTTCGGCTGACCCGGGGTTGACACCGTACACGACGGTGTTGTGCTTGGACATCGCGGACCAGTTGTCGCGAATGTCGCAAGCTTGTTTGGTTCAACCGGGGGTGTCGTCGGCCGGGTAAAACACCAGTACGACGTTTTGCTTGCCGCGGTGCGTGAGCAGATTCACCACCTGCCCTTGTTCGTCACGCAGGGAGAACCCGGGGGCCTCCGCGCCGACGGGCAAGGGATCGGACCAGAGCCAGCCTAAGTTCATGCCTACAATGATGCGCCCCGCGCGGCGAAGGGTGCAATGACTGGGAGCCGCCCAGCGTTTATTCCACGCCGCGCAGCCGTGGGGCTAGGGCCCGGGCCTGCTGCGCGCTTTCGGTCACCACCAGGATGGTATCGTCACCCGCCACGGTGCCCACCACTTCCGGAAAGCCTGCCTGATCGAGGGCGCGGCAAAGGCTCATGGCGTGTCCGGCGTGGGTTTTCACCACCACGATGTTCTGGGCCGCCCGGGCTTCGAGCAGCAGATCGGGTGCCAGAGTCCAGAAGGTCGGCCCCTTGGTTTCGCCCTTGCCCGTCGAATAGCCGCGGCCCGTCTTGATGAGGCCCAGGTCGTGGATGTCGCGGGACAAGGTCACCTGCGTCACTTCCACGCCTTCCTGCTTCAGCAGATCCGCCAACTGCTGCTGCGTATGCACCTGATGGCGGGCGATCAGCGCCAGGATGCGCCCGTGCCGCTGCGCTTTGCTGATCCCTTCCATCGGCGCGCTATCCCTTCCAACCGTTCAAGCGCTCCTTGGCCTGCGTCAGAGCTTGCGCGACGGCCTTGGGGCCGGTTCCGCCCGGGAGCTCGCGGCTCTTCATGCCTTCCGCCGGGTTTAGCAGCCGCGCGAACTCCGCGGTGAACTGCGGGGCGAACTTCTCGAGCTCCGCTGGGGTCCAATCCGACGGCTTCATCTGGTGGCGAACCGAATGCAGCACCAGTTTGCCCACCAGTTGGTGCGCTTGATGGAACGGGGTGCCGCGCCGCGCAAGTTCTTCCGCCAGATCGGTGGCCACCACCCAGCTGACCTCCGCCGCCTGACGGGGCAGGGCCGGGTTCAGCTTCGTCGTATCCACCACCACCTTGGCCATCTTCAGGCAGCCGGCCACTTGATCGACAGCGTCAAACAGCGGCTCCTTGTCTTCCTGCATGTCGCGGTTGTAGGTGAGCGGCAGGCCCTTCATGGTGGTCATCAGAGCCAGATAGTCGCCCACCACGCGGCCACTCTTGCCACGAATCAGTTCGAGCGAATCGGGGTTCTTCTTTTGCGGCATCAGGCTGCTGCCGGAGGTGACGCCATCGCCCAGGTCCAGCCAGCCGAACTCTTCGCTCGAATAGAGAATCCAATCCTCGCTTAAGCGCGACAGGTGCAGCACGGTGAGATTGGCGAAGTGCATGAAGTCGAGCGCCCAGTCACGGTCCGCTGAGACATCCATCGAGTTCTTGGTGATGGCCGCAAAGCCCAGATCCTTGGCGATCGCCTCGCGGTCAAACGGGAAGCCACTGCCGGCCAGGGCGCCAGAGCCCAGGGGCATCACGTTGACGCGGGCCCGCGTCTGGTCCAGGCGTTCGAGGTCCCGCGCCAGCATTTCAAAATAGGCCAGACAGTAGTGCGGCCACAGGACCGCCTGCGCGCGCCGCATGTGCGTGTAGCCCGGGATGATGGCATCGGAGTACTTGTCGGCGATGGTGAGCACGGAGCCTAACAGATCGATCAGCAGCTTGCGAACGCCGTCAATTTCGTCCCGCAGCCACAGCCGCACGTCCAGCGAAACCTGCTCATTGCGGCTGCGCCCGGTGTGGATCTTGTCCGCTAGCGGAGTCTTCTCCTTCAGCTTGCGGATGACCAGCGTGTGGACATCTTCGTCGGTGGCACCTGCAAAGAACGCGGGCGTGGCCGCTTCCTTGCGCATGTCCTCAAACACGCTCAGCAGCGTGTCCAGTTCGGAAGCATTCAAGATGCCGACGCGCGATAAGGCGCGGGCAAACGCCTGCGAGCCCCGGATATCGGCATCCACTAGCCGCTTGTCAAAGTGCAGCGATTCGCCAAACTTCTCAAAGACCTCCGACGGGCCTGCTTCAAAACGTCCACCCCAAAGCTTCATCTTGATTCTCTTTCCTCGAAAGTCTTTCTGGGCGGGACCAATCGTCCCGCTGCAAGGCTGGCCGCCTGCCCCACCCGTGTCCTAGAGCAACATCAGCAGCAACGCCTTTTGGGCGTGCAAGCGGTTTTCGGCTTCTTCAAAAATACGTGATTGCGCCGATTCCATCACGGCGTCGGTGGTCTCTTCGCCACGCTTGGCGGGCAGGCAGTGCAGGAAGATCGCTTCCGGCCGCGCCTTGGCCATCAGCGCCTCATTCACCTGGAAGCGCGCAAAGTCGGCCAGGCGCTGCGGGACGTCGGTCTGCTCGCCCATGGAGAACCAGACGTCGGTGTAGACGGCGTGAGCGCCGGTGACGCCCTCAACGGGGTCGTTGGTGATCTTCAGGCTGCCGCCGCCTTCCTGGGCCGCGGTGTGGGCCAGGACAATCATTTCGCGCTTGGGCTCATAGCCGGGCGGCGTGGCGACACAAACCTCCATGCCCAGCCGCGTTGCGGTCAGCATCAGCGAATGCGCCACGTTGAAGCCGTCACCCACAAAAGTCACCTTCTTGCCGCGCAGGTCGCTGCCGAACTCCTGGCGGATGGTCAGCACGTCGGCCAGCGCCTGGCACGGGTGGTAGTCCTTGGACAAAGCATTGATCACCGGCACGCGGGAGTACTTGGCCAAGTCCTCAACCGTGCGCTGCGAATAGGTGCGGGCGACGATGACGTCTACCCACCGGTCCAGGTTCCGCGCCATGTCCTTGACCGGTTCGCGCTCCCCGATGGGACCTTCGACAAAAGTGGAATGCCCGCCCATTTGGGCCATGGCCATCTCAAAGGTGACGCGGGTGCGGAGACTGGGCTTCTCAAACAGCATCGCCGCGCTACGGCCGTTCAGCGCCTGGCCAAAGTCGCGAGGATTCGCCTTGATGGCGGCGGCCAGGTCGAGCAGGGCGAACAGCTCATCACGGGTTAAATCGAGATCCGTGCGCAAATCGCCAACCGCAACGCGGGGGAGGGCTGTATTTTTATTCACAACTATGAATAATTACACAGCCCGGGGCAGGGGTCAACCGTCCCGCTCCCCGTGTCGCGAGTACTGCCTATACTTCCAGAATCACCGGCAGGATCAGCGGCCGGCGGGAGGTCTGTTTGTTCAGGAACTTCTTCAGGTCGGCGCGGATGCGGTCCTGCATGACACCCCAATCGCTGCGCTGTTCGGCGGTGGCGGATTCCAGCGTCTTCAGTACGATGGCCCGCGCGTCGGCCATTAAGGGCGAGCCGTCTTCGAGCGACACAAAGCCGCGGGAGACGATTTCCGGGGACCCCTCGACACGGCCCGACATCTTGTTGATGGCAATGATGGGCAGCACGAAGCCGTCCTCGGCCAGGTGCTTGCGGTCGCGGATGACCATATCGCCGACGATGTCGTCGATGGAGCCGGAGTCGATGCAGACGCGGCCCACATGAATACGGTCTCCGCGGCGGGCGCCCTGTTCGTCGATCTCGACCACGTCACCGGTGTCGAGGACGAAGGTCTCCTTCAAGGTATGGCTCTGGAGGTGTTCCGCCAGGCGGGCGTGCTTCTGCAACTGGCGGTATTCGCCGTGGACGGGGATGAAGTACTTGGGGCGGACCAGGTTCAGGATCAGCGCCAGTTCTTCGCGGGAGCCGTGGCCGGAGACGTGGATCGGCGGGTCACTGGACCCGTAGATGACCTCCGCGCCGCGCCGGGCAAAGTGGTCGATCATGCGGTAGATCGGCTTCTCATTACCGGGGATCACGCGGGAACTCAGCACCACCGTGTCGCCTTTGCGGACACTCAAGCTTTTGTGGTTGTCGACGGCCACGCGCGACAAGCCGGACTGTGGCTCACCCTGGGTGCCGGAGACCACACAGCAGGCCTTCTTGGGGTCGGTGTCCATGATGTCCTGCGGGCGCAGCAGAATGGCGTTGGGGATCTCCAGGTGGCCGAGGGAGTGCGCAATCTCGGTGGCGGAGATCATTGATCGGCCCAGGAAGGCCACCTTGCGGCCGTACTCCTGCGCGATGTCCAGAATCTGCTGCATCCGGTGAATGGAACTGGAGAAGCAGGAGATGATCAGGCGGCGTTCCGCCTGTGCGAAGACCGACTGCAGGCGCGGCCGGACGGCGCGCTCGGAGGGCGTGTAGCCAGAGCGTTCGACGTTGGTGGAATCAGACAGCAGCAGCAGCACGCCCCGCTTGCCGTATTCGGCAAAGCGGTGCAGATCAAACATGATGTTGTCGGTGGGCGTCTGGTCCACCTTGAAGTCGCCGGTATGGATGACAACGCCCAGCGGAGTGGTGATGGCCAACGCCACGCAATCCACGATGGAGTGCGTCACTCGGATGAACTCCACCGAGAAGGCCCCCAGTTGGACCTTGTCGCCGGCCTTTACTTCATGCAGGTCCGCGTCGTCGATCAGCTTGTGTTCTTCCAGGCGCCGCTCCACCAGGGCCAGCGTGTAGGCGGTGCCGTAGATCGGCAGGTCAAGAACGGAGAGCAGGAAGGGGATGCCGCCGATGTGATCCTCGTGGCCGTGCGTCAGCACCAGGCCGCGCACCTTCTCCCGGTTCTCTTTCAGGTAGGCGAAATCCGGCGTGACAATGTCGACACCCAGCAATTCGGCTTCAGGAAACATCATCCCGGCATCGAGGACGATGATGTCATCCCCATATTCAAGCGCCATGGAGTTCATGCCGAACTCGCCCAGGCCGCCCAGGGGAATGACGCGTAATTTGTTTTCAGGCATTCTTTTGCAACTTAAGGGTAGCAGGCCGGGCCCGATTGTTTGGCTGGGGCTGGCTCGCCGCCGGGAAAAACAAAAGCGGCCGGTGGAGGCCGGCCGCTGGCATCGGATAGGGGACCTAGGCCTTAGTTGGCGCGGATGGGCAAGGTTCCCACATAGAAGCGCACCGGGTTGGTGATGGTGTTATCCCAATCGACGGTGGCGGTAGCGCGTGTGCAGAACAGCTCATCTTTGCCCGTGTTCGGATTCAGCTTCTTGCAGCACTTGGTGATCGACTGCGCATCCAGCCGCAGGACAAAGGTGATGTCCACCGGCTGCGTGGAATTGAAACTGCCCAGGTTGAGCAGGATGGTCTGCTTGGTGCTCTCTTTGGACTCGGTCTCGGTGAAGCCAATCGTGCGGCCATAGGTGGACAACAAGTTGGCCTTCTCAAAGCCCGGTTCGCAGGCATCTTCCGGTCCGACGTTGGCGTTACTGATGACGGTTTGGCGCAAGGCCTCGGACTGCCATACCGGGTGATCGTGCACCATCAACTCCGCCCGATAACGCACTTGCCGGCGGCCTAGTCCATCTTGTTCGGTGAAGCCGTTGATAGTGATCTTCGGCAGGACAAACTGCACGTAGACCGGTGTCGCGCCCACACTGGTGGGAACCACCCGGGTGGACCAGCTAACGGTCCCGCGGGCATCCGCCTGACCAAATGAGTTGACGTACATAAAGGGCAAGCCATTGGCCTGGGCGGTGGCGAAAACCTGGGCCGAATCGCCCGACTTCTTGAAATCGAAGTACTGGTTCACCGGCGCGGCGTTGACGGCCGGGGCCGGGCTGACCGGTTGGTTGGGCAGGGCGGCACCCACATAGATGGCCGCCGCGACATTGGACTTGCGGTCGGTATCGGCGGCGCTGCCATTCTTTGTCGTCACGCTGCCTTGGGTGGCGACCTTGAGGGCCGGGAACACCTGGGTGAGCGACCCGCTTTGGAACAGCGAGAGCGATTCAAACGGGCTCAGTTCGCGGGCGGGCATCACGGTGCCGGTTTGGGCGGCCGCAGTGGCCAGAGTCATCAGGCCGGTGACCATCAGGGAAGGGATCTTGTTCATGGTAGTGGTTCTCTTTTCTCGTGGTGGTCAACGCTGCTTACAGGCCGGTCTTACCAAAGATCTGAACGGCGGGCACACTCTGGGTGTCGCCCGGGTTGCCCAGTTGCAGGCTTTCCTGCACCTTGGTGCAATGCACGGTGATGACGGGGTTGTAGAAGCCGCCGCCTTCGTAGCCGCAGGTCTTGGCGTCGGTGACCACATCGGTGTGGACCACCAGATTGAGGTTCACGGTCTGGCCGGCCGAGAGTTTACCCAGGAAGACGACAGAGGTGTCGCCATCCAGGCGCACATCACCCCACCTGGATTCCAGCTTGTCGGTCGCAAAGTTGGCCTGCGAGGCCGGGAAGAGGTAGGTTTCTTCGGAAGAGTAGATCGGCAGACCGTCGGCCATCAGGTCCACGGTGGAACGTGAACGGGCCGCCTTAGGCTTGATGTAGGAGTACGTTCCGCCATTGGAATCGCCGGAGCAGCAGAGGCTGTAGGCGGCGTCGAACGAGAACGTCCGCTTGGGATTCCGGATGGAGGCAAAGTAGGAGACCGGCGTAGCCGAGGTGTGCTGGATCTTGATGGCATAGCTGAGCGTGGTCGTCGCCGAACCGGACGCGTGGGTGAATGAACTGGTCTTGCGTGGTGAGGCGATCATGTCCACCAGCGCCCGCTCGCTAACGCTAGAGGTGTAGGCATACTCCTGGCCCAGATCCACGTAGCCGGACAACGGCTTCAAGCGTTCCACCTTCGGAAACAGGGGGCTGGCGGCATAAGCGTGGAACCACGGCGCCAGCGCATAGTAGGTGTTGGTTTCGGATCCGATCTTGCCTTGGCCCAGTTCCCGGAACGTCAGCGCGCCGGAGACGTTCGCGTTGGGGGCAAAAACAACTGATTGCCAAATCACCGGCGTAAACGTGCCGGAAGCAGTCTTGGAAGCATTAATCAACGCTTGGCCCGAGGCCACCGTCGACACAGCAAGCAGGCACGCCAGGGTACCCGCACGAGAGGTATGGAGAAGTTTCATGTCTGTAACGTGAATCAGATTAGCAAGGCGTTTCAGGGTCAACAACGTTTTCGAGCTAAATTTTTAGAAAAAATCTTGCAAACATGCCTAAAAGGTAAAATCTAATTCGCTTACCAATGTGGCGGCATGGTTATTGTGATTCCGGTCTGGGCCTTTGCGATCACTGAACACAAATCGAGTACGGTGGTTCTGCCGATGAAGTTCCCGCCGTACCCCCGAGTTGCCTGGGTTTTTGCGAGAAGGTGGCACCGAGAGTGATTTGTGAGGACGAATGTGCCCCTTGCGGGTAGGGTTTCACGCTAATGTACAAGGGCGGTTTGGGTTCCCGATTCCGTCTTCCAAATCCGGGAGAGGTTCTTCCAAATCAAGAATTTAGATCGTGATGACAGCATTTGATTCAGCGGGGGAATTCGTGTATTCTGGCGTTAATTTAACTTTGCCAGAGTTGGCAATTCGATTGCTCTGATTCGGCCGAGTTGGTGCAAGTTCATGCGGGGTCTGCAGGCACAAATCGCGGGCGCGCTGGTCATCATTTTGACGGTGGCCGCGATGGCGTGTGCGCTGGTGAACTTTCAGCAGACCGCTAAGTTCCGCCTGCCGGAAGATGGTGCCGTTTGGGTGGAGCGCACGCTTCCCGGCGGCGGCCTACGTGTGGAAGCCATTCATGTGGAAGTAGATGGCCCCGCTTACCGGGCCGGCATCCGCAAGGGCGACGTGCTACTGAAGATCGCCGAAGCTCCCGTGGCGCAGGCGGCGGACGTCATGAAGTTGCTGGTCCGCATCTCGGCGTGGCAGACGGCGGAGTACCGGTTGCGGCGGGGCGACGTGGAAATTCCGGCCAAGGTGATTGTGGCCGAGCGCATTCCGGACTTTTCCTTGTACTACCAGTACGCGGTGGGTGTGGCATATCTGGCCATCGGTGTGTTTGTTTGGTTCCGCCGGTCCCGCGCGCCGAAGGGCACCCATTTCTTTGTCCTCTGCCTGGCGTCGTTCATCTTCTCGACCTTCCATTTCACCGGCAAGCTGAACACGTTCGACAAGCTGATCTATTGGGGCAACCTGACGGCCGGCTTGTTTGCTCCCACCATTTTTCTGCACTTCTGCCTCACCTTTCCGGAGCCCTCCCGCCGTTTCTCTGGTTGGTGGAGCCGGGTTCTGCTCTACCTGCCCGCCTCGTTGGGGCTGATGTTTGTCTTTGCGGTTGCAACGGGTGCCTTGCGGACTCCACTGCCGTTGGGAGAATTGGCCTGGATTCTGAACCGGACCTGGTTGCCCCTGTTGTCGTCAGCATATTTGGCGGGTGGCGTAATTTTGTCGCTCCGTCTGCGTCACGCCGAGGATCAGGTGCTGCGCCAGCAGCTCAAGTGGCTGCGCAACGGGGCAATCCTGGGGGCGCTGCCGTTTACCGTGATCTACGTCCTGCCCTACACGATGGGCGCGGTGCCGGGTCCGCTGGCCAAGCTGGCGGTGTTGAGCTTGGGCTTTATCCCGCTCACCTGGGCTTACGCGATCATCCGCTACCGGTTGATGGACGTGGATGTGATCTTCCAACAGGGCTACGTCTATACGCTGGCGACGCTAGCAGTATTGGGGGTGATGTACGGCCTGGTGTTCTCGTTTGGCAAGGTGGATGAACTCAGTGCCAGCGCCGCCGTCATTCTGGTGTTGATTGCCACGTTCGTATTTCAGCCCATCCGCAACTATCTACAGGAGGTGCTCGACCGCCACCTGTTCTACCGCCACAGCTATGACTACCGGATGACGCTGATCGAGTTTGCGCAGGAGCTGAGCTCGGAAACCAACATAGACCAGATGCTCCGCCAAGTGTCGGAACGGCTGCAGCAGACGCTCTCGGTGGCCCGCGTGGGCTTCTTCCTGGCGGATGGCCCGCGGTGGCCGGACTTCCTGCCGGCCGAGTTTGACCGGCCCTACCTGTTTTTTGAGTCGGCCCGCCGTGCCGGGGGCGAGGTGGCCGCACTGGACTACACCTACTATCTGCCGTGCCGGGTCCGCGGCAAGGTGATCGCCTGGATTGCGGTGAGCCGGACCGACAAGGGCGACTATCTCTCCTCCGATGACGTGCAACTGCTGACCACATTGTCCGGCTACGTGGGCATCGCGATTGAGAACGCGAGGCTCTATCAGTCGCTCGAGAACAAGGCCAGCGAGTACGAGCGGTTGAAAGAGTTCAGCGAAAACATCGTCGAGTCGATCAACGTCGGCATTCTCGCGGCGGACCTCACCGGGCGGGTGGAAAGCTGGAACTCCCGCATGGAAGACCTAACCGGCGTGGCTCGCGAGACCGCCATCGGACAGCCTCTGCGCGCTTTGCTGCCGCGCGATCTGCTGGACCGGATCAGTACGGTTCCCTCCGGCACCGGGGTGCACCATCTGGATAAGGTCCGCTTGGGCACCTGGCAGGGTGGACGGGATGCCACCGTCAATATCGCCGTCGCTCCTTTGGTCTCCAAGGACAGTGAGGAGATCGGCCGCCTGATCATCTTTGACGACATTACGGACCGCAGCGAATTGGAACGGCGGCTGGTCCAGGCCGATAAGTTGAGCTCAATTGGCTTGCTGGCGGCAGGCGTGGCGCACGAGGTGAACACGCCGCTGGCCGTGATCTCAACGTACGCCCAGATGCTGGCCAAGCAGGTCTCTGGTGACCTGCCGAAGACGGCGCTGCTCGAGAAGATTGCCAAGCAGACCTTCCGGGCCAGCGAGATTGTGAACTCGCTGCTGAATTTCTCCCGCACGGGTCCGACCGAACTGACGGATCTGGATTTGGCCCGGGTGATGCGTGAAGTGCTCTCCTTGATCGGCCATCAGCTCGATCAGGCGCGCATTGTGACGCGCCTGGAAATCCAGCCCGATCTGCCGGCCATCCGCGGCAACTCCGGGAAGCTGCAGCAGGTGTTTCTAAACTTGTTCCTCAATGCACGCGATGCGATGGAGTCCGGCGGACGTTTGTCGGTGGAGGCTTGGGCAGAGAACGGCACCGTGCGCATTGACGTGCGCGACACCGGTGTCGGGATGCCTCCACACGTGGCCCAGCGGGTGTTTGATCCCTTCTTTACGACCAAAGGGGCGAAGAAGGGCACCGGACTGGGGCTCTCGGTCACTTACGGCATTGTGGAAGAGCATGGCGGAACGATCGAGGTGGAAAGCCGTCCCGGCGATGGTACCTTGTTCCGGCTGATGTTCCCGCAAGCACGCCCCGGCGGGGCCTCGGTCTCAGCCGCCACCAGCACCGTCGAGGTCTGAGTCCGTCCCGCTTCCCCCGGGCTTCATATCTGTAACGATTGGAGCCGCCAGACCACTTGATAGAGTGGCTTATAGACAGCGCATGCCTGAATTCCAACGTTTACCGCGCATTCTCATCATTGACGACGAGGAAGACATCCGGGACAGCCTGGAGGCGCTTCTCCAATTGGAGGGCTTTCACGTCGAACTGGCCGTCAACGGAACCGAAGGCCTGCAGCGGCTGGAACGGGCCAACTACGACCTGGTGCTGCTGGACCTGATGATGCCGGACCGCTCGGGTCTGGAAGTGATCCAGGAGATCCGGCAGCGCGATGCGGATACGCCGGTGTTTCTGATCACCGCCTATGGTTCGGTGGAGGTGGCCGTCCAGGCGATCAAGGCCGGGGCGAACGACTACTTCTCCAAGCCCTGGGACAACGAGAAGCTGCTGATTGAGATCCGCCGGATGATTGATGCCGCGCGCCTGGAGCGCGAGAACCGGCAATTGAAACAGGCGCTGAAACAGCGCTACCAGTTCCAAAATATCGTCGGCAAGAGTGAGCGGATGGCCAAGGTGCTGGACCTGATCGCGCAGGTGGCCCCCAGCCGCTCCACCATCCTGGTGACCGGAGAAACCGGTACCGGTAAGGAGAGCATCGCCAAGGCCATTCACGCCAACTCTCCGCGCGGGGAGCAGATGTTCATTACGGTCAGCTCCGGCTCGTTGCCGCCGGAGTTGCTGGAGTCTTCATTGTTTGGCCACGTGCAAGGCGCGTTTGCCGGAGCCACAGCGGCCCGCCAGGGGGCCATCGAAGCCGCGCACCGGGGCACACTGTTTCTCGACGAGATCGCCACCCTGTCCATGGAGACGCAGACCAAACTGATGCGCCTGCTGCAGGACAAAGAGTACTCCCCCATTGGATCGGCGGAGGCCATGAAGGCCGATGTGCGCTTGCTAGCGGCCTCCACGCAAGACCTGCGCAAGATGGTGGATGAGGGCCGGTTTCGCGAGGACCTCTACTACCGGCTGAACGTGATCAATATCACCTCGCCGCCTTTGCGGGACCGCAAGGAAGATATCCCCTTGCTGATCGAGTATTTCTTCGGCGTCTATTGCCGGGAGAACGAAAAGTTTCTCGATGCCCACGGCCATAGCCAGCTGCGGTTTGATTCTGATGCCATGCAGATCCTGATGGATCACGCCTGGCCCGGCAATGTGCGGGAGCTGGAAAATGTCGTAGAGCGCGCGGTCGTACTGGCCTCCTCGGAGACGCCCGGTGCCGAGGTTCTTCCCGACCATCTGCTTCATGCCGGTGGGCTGAAGATCCGGCGTGATGAAGGCGGTAACGTGGCCGCCGATGCCAGCCTATTCGAACTGGTAGCCGC
>FRDC01001577.1_pt1 | contig 18710 bp, 17 predicted proteins | sample 1106171 | NCBI WGS metagenome assembly FRDC01 (sample SAMEA3930566, study PRJEB13176) | freshwater metagenome | biome: Drinking water system; feature: drinking water; material: water | place: Singapore | collected 2014-12-20 | reverse complement strand
GAATTGCGTTGGGTCCAGAACAAATTGTTCGACGTCGGGAGCATTCTCGCCACGGCGCCAGGGCAAACGTTCAAAAATATGCCGCAGGTTGCGGCAACGGACGTCACGCGACTGGAAAAGTTGATCGATCGATGTCAAAAAGACCTGGAGCCGCTTAAGGAATTCATCTTGCCGGGCGGCGGAAAAGTGTCTGCTTTTCTCCATCAGGCTCGGACGGTCTGTCGCCGAGCGGAACGGTTGTGCGTGGCTCTGTCAAAATCCGAGCCAGTTGATCCAACGATCATCAAGTTCGTCAATCGGTTGAGCGACGCCTTATTTGTCTTAGCCCGTTGGGTGTCCAAGACGCAGGGCGAGCCGGAATTCTTATGGGAACGTGATGTCGCCAAGCAAGCTCAGTAAGCATCAAGGGCCTCGACGAACAACAGGTCGTATCATGCTCGTCCTTGGTGGGGCGTCATCTGGAAAAAGCCAGGTTGCTCTCCAATTGGCCGGATCGCGAAGTCCACGGGCATTCGTCGCCACAGGGCAGGGATTGGATGAAGAAATGGCGGTGCGAATCGCCAGGCATCAGGCTACCCGTTCGGTGGATTGGAACACGGTCGAAGAAGCAATCGACGTGGAGGCATGGGTTGCCAAGCATGGGGCTCAGTACTCGACGATTCTCTTCGATTGCGTCACGCTGTGGTTGAGTAATCTGGTCGGAATCGGTTTGAATGAATCGACGATTCTCGCTCGGGTGGGAACCCTGCTACAGGCGATGCGGACTGTTGGAGCCAGAGTGGTGATTGTCAGCAATGAGTTGGGTTTCGGGCTGGTTCCGGCTGAACCCGTGACACGAGCCTTTCGTGACCTTGCCGGACGTGTGAATCAGAGGATTGCTGCTGAAGCGGATGAAGTGCATCTGGTCATCGCCGGGCTGCCGCTTCGCATGAAGTGAAAGGGAACTGTGTCATGTCGTTATCGGATGTCTGTGGTCGAATCCAACCGGTCAATGAGGCGCTGCGCGACAACGCGCAGCAGTGGCTCAATCAATTGACGAAACCGCCTGGGAGTCTTGGGCGATTGGAAGAACTCGCGACATCCTATGTCGCGATGACCGGGGAGCTGAAACCCAAGGTTCCTCACGGTGTGGTGTTCACCTTTGCGGCCGATCATGGAGTGGCCTTGGAAGGTGTCAGTGCCTATCCACGTGAGGTGACGGCTCAGATGGTACTGAATCTCTTGCGCGGCGGAGCAGGCGTGAATGTGTTAGCTCGCCATTCCGACGTTGCTGTCCGAGTGGTCGACATCGGTGTGGACCATGAGTTCAAAAAGGTTCCGGGTCTCATCAAACGAAAGGTCATGAAAGGGACGAGGAATTTGTCGGTCGAGCCCGCGATGACACGTCGTGAAGCTGAACAGGCGATCATGGTTGGAGTGGAATTGGCCGCAGAAGCTGTCCGTGACGGCGTCGGCGTGATCGGTACCGGTGAAATGGGAATCGGGAATACGACGCCGAGCGCCGCCATTACGGCTGTGATGACCGGTCGGTCGGTGGCGGAGGTTACCGGACGCGGAACTGGTATTGAGGAGTCCGGCCTGAAGCAGAAAGTGGGAGTGATTGAGCGGGCGCTCGACCTCCATTATCCGAATGCAATGGACCCGCTCGGTGTGCTTGCAAAGGTGGGCGGGCTCGAAATTGCTGGATTGACGGGCCTCATGCTTGGGGCGGCGGCTGCTCGGGTGCCCGTGGTATTGGATGGTTTTATCACCGGCGCCGCAGCGTTGATTGCCGTCGGGCTTCAGCCGTTGTGCCGGGAGTATCTCTTTGCCTCCCATCGTTCCGTTGAGCCAGGACATCGCGCGGTCTTGGACCACCTTGGTTTAAATCCTCTCCTCGATCTTGAGTTACGCCTCGGGGAGGGAACGGGAGCGTGTCTAGGAATCAATCTGCTTTGTGCCGCGATCAAGGTCTATACGGAAATGGCGACCTTCGATGAGGCTGGCGTGTCCGGCAAGGTGTAGTCCATATGGGAAGCAGTCCCCGTCCGTTCATCTTCGCCTGGCACTTTTTGACGACGATTCCCTTGAGCCGTACGCATCATGAGCCGACGGCGCCAGAATTGGCAGCTTCGATGGCATGGTATCCCGTCGTCGGGCTACTGATCGGTGGCGGTCTTGTCGCGGCCGATACGCTGTTGGGGATCGTCTTCGATGTTGCGGTCGTGAATGTGTTGCTGATCCTGCTGTTGGTGTTGGTGACACGTGGACTTCATCAGGACGGGTTGGCAGACACCGTGGACGGATTGGCAGGAGGTCGCACACCCGCCGCGCGACTGTCCATCATGCGCGATCCACGTATCGGTGCGCTTGGTGCGACGGGCCTCTTTCTCTCGCTGATGCTTCGGTATGCCGGACTCACGGCACTGCCGATGGACTTGCGGGTTCCCGCCATGCTCTGTATGCCTGCTGTAGGGCGATGGGCGATGGTGATGTTGGCTTGGATTTCGCCCTACGCCAGAACGGATGGCGGGTTGGCTGCGCCGTTTCTTAGTCATCTCTCCGTGCGCCACGTGGCTTTCTCGACGGTGCTGTTGACGATTGCCCTGCTAGCCGGTTTGGGAGCGGTCGCCGCATGTCTGATCCTTCTTGCCGGAGCTCTGATCATCCTCTTCGGATGGTGGGCCTGTCGTCGCTGGTTCGGAGGGATCACCGGGGATACGCTTGGGGCGGCCAACGAAGTGATCGAAATTCTCTTCTTATTGTTCGTTCCTTTCGTACTCCAGCTGCGATGACGGGCAGCGAAGTATTCATGGCTTCTGTATTGGATGCCCTATTGGGTGATCCTGACTGGTTTCCCCATCCCGTCCGCATCATGGGACGATGTATCGCATGGTGTGATCGTCGAGTGCGAGCGATTGCTCAGCGTGCGATGAGTCTTCGCCTGGCAGGGGGGTGTTTGGCCATGGGACTACCTCTGCTTGTGTATGTCGTCGGTGCGGCCATGATCGATGCAGCAGAGCATGTCGCTGGGTGGCTGGGATCGGCCCTCACGATTGGATTGGCATGGACGACCATTGCGGCTCGAGACCTCTGGGATCATGCGTGTGCCGTACAGCGCTTGTTGGCCATCGACAATATCCCGGCTGCACGTCGAGCGGTGGCCATGATCGTGGGACGGGATACGGCAGAACTACCGGCAGCGGAGATTGCTCGTGCGACGGTGGAAACGGTTGCGGAAAGCACGGCTGACGGGGTGATTGCCCCGCTGTTTTATCTGGTGATCGGTGGAGCCCCATTGGCCTTAGCCTATAAAGCGGTCAGTACCCTGGACTCGATGATCGGCCACCGTGATGCACGGTACGTTGATTTCGGATGGGCCTCAGCCAGGCTCGACGATCTGGCCAATTGGATTCCCGCCCGTGTGGCGGCAGGATTACTCATCATTGGTGCTTGGTTGGTCACCGGCCAGCCAGCTCGAGTTCTCAATGGATGGCGGGTGTTTTGGTGCGATGGACACAAACATCCCAGTCCCAATAGCGGGAGGCCGGAAGCCGCGATGGCCGGGGTCTTGGGTGTACGGTTGGGCGGCGTCAATGTCTATGCCGGTGTGGCACAGGAGCGGCCTGTCCTCGGTCATACAGGACGAGAACCGGTTTCGGACGACATCACGCTGGCCGCACACATCATGGCAGCCGCTGCAGGAATCGGTGTGTTCTTGGCAGGAGTTTCCAAATGGCTCGTGTGAAGGCGCCTCTCCATGGTGGTAACGTCCATGCGGCGTCGCGTGAACTGGGGCAGGACCTCGCGAAACTCATTGATTTTAGCGCGAGCATTAACCCCTTGGGCCCCTCTCCGCGTGTTTGGCAGGCGATCAGCCGTGCCCGTCAGTTGATGACTCATTACCCCGATCCGGATGGGTGGGAGCTCCGTCACGCGCTTGCAATGCGCGGGCAATTGGATCCGGAGGAGATCGTCCTGGGAAACGGCTCGACGGAATTGATTGACGTCTTGCCTCGCGCCCTGAATATCCGGCGCCTGCTGATCGTGCAGCCGACCTTTTCGGAATATGCCGCTTCAATGGAACGCAGCGGCGGACATGTCAGTTGTGTCTATGCGAAGCGGGCGGATCAGTATGCTCAACCGATCGACGACGTTTGTCGGACGATCGCTGCCAGACGAAGCGGATTAGAATCAGCTGACGGAATCATGATCTGCAATCCCAATAGCCCCACAGGACAGGCGTGCTCAGCGGATGCGATCGCGCAGGTGGTACGCACAGCTCACCGATTCGGTCAATGGGTGATCGTTGATGAAGCTTTTGCCGATTATTGTCCTGAATGGTCGGTTCTTCCCTTTGTCTCCTCATGGCCACGCGTGGTGGTGATCCGTAGTCTGACGAAGTTTTATGCCTTGCCCGGATTACGAGTTGGGTATGCGGTGGCGGCTCCCTCTGTGATCAAGTTATTTCGCCGACACATGCCCCCATGGTCGATTAACATGATGGGCCAGGTCGCGGCTCTTGCCGCCATCCATGACCCGAGCCACACGCGAAAGAGCTTGCGATTCATGGCACGGGAACGAGAACGGTTCGGAACGTTGCTCGCTGCTCTGCCGGGCTGTTTGGTGATCCCGACCGCGGCGAACTACTTTTTCGTGGAGTTGCCGCGTGGCCAGTATGCAGGGAGCGTCACGGAACAGCTGCGAGCAGAGGGGCTGTTGATTCGTGATTGTTCGGCCGTGCCCGGTGCAAACGCTCGGTCTGTTCGATTGGCCGTGCGATCACCTCACGATAACGATCACCTTATTCGAGCCCTCTCCCGGCTGCTTCTTTCCCGCGGATCGTGATGAAGAATGCCTACGGGCGAGTTCAGACCCGCCACTACGTGAGTGAACACACGCTTGTGATCGATCTTGGAGGCCGGAGGCGTGTGCTGGCATCAGCACCGCAAGGTGGAGGATTCAGGCAGGCCACACATATTCTGAATCACCAAGTTGACGCGAATGCCAATCCGGATACGGTCTTTCCAGACCCAGCTCGCTATTTGCGCAAGCTGGCTTTGCACCTTGGGATCAGAGGGGGCACGGTTGGACTGATGACTGCCGTACCGATGTCGCAGGTCGTGATGACGCGAGTGTCCGCAGCACGTCTGTGGGTAGAATGTTTCGCTACGGTTGGTGTTACCAATGCTGTTCGTGTAGGAGAGTGGCCTGGAGGTCGGCAATCCTATCAGCAGGAAGCGGCGAGGCCAGGCACGATCAATCTGATACTCATGACGAACGCACGTCTCTCAGACTCGGCCATGGTGACGGCTGTGCAGGTCGCAACAGAGGCCAAGACCGGTGTGTTGTTAGGCCATCCGGTGCTGAACGGCATTGGGAAATCTGGAGCGACAGGAACCGGGACCGATGCGGTTGTGATGGCCTGCCAATTGCGTGGGCAAGGACTGCCACTGGTCTATAGTGGAACTCATACGCTCATCGGCGCCTTGATCGGGCGAGCCGTCGTGTGGTGCGTCTCTCGTGGACTCATGAAGTTCAAGAAGTGGCAAGAGAAGGTGCGATCATGACCCGTGCGTTCGCGGTTCTTGGAACCGGTTCTGATGTCGGGAAAAGCTTGATCACCGCCGGACTGTGTCGGCTACTCCATCGTGCAGGTATCCGAGTCGCTCCCTTCAAAGCTCAGAATATGTCGCTGAATTCCTTCGTGACTCCGGAGGGTGGGGAGATCGGCCGAGCCCAAGCCCTACAGGCCGAAGCCTGCGGACTTGTTCCGCATGTCGATATGAACCCTATCCTGTTGAAGCCTGAGTCAGACAACTGTTCACAAGTTATCGTTCAAGGAAAGGTGTTTTCGAAGCAGGCCGCCGCGGCCTATTTCGAGCACAAGTCACATCTCTGGGCTGTCGTAAAGGACAGCTATACGAACTTGGCAAGCCGGTACGATGTCATGCTTATAGAAGGAGCTGGAAGTGCGGCGGAAGTCAATCTTCGGGATCGAGATCTTGTCAATTGGCCGGTCGTTCGCCTGGCTGACGCGAGGGTACTGTTGGTCGCCGACATCGATCGGGGTGGGGTGTTTGCGCAAATCCTCGGAACATTAGATTTGTTGGAGTCGGATGAGCGTGCCACAGTCTGCGGCATCATGATTAATAAGTTTCGGGGAGATGCAGAGCTGTTCATCGATGGGGTGCAATTCTTGGAATCTCGGAGTGGGATTCCCGTGTTGGGCGTTGTTCCGTTCTTGCGTGATCTGATGCTAGACCAAGAAGATAGTGTGGGGGTGAGGAGTGATCGGCAGAGGGCCTTTTCTTCGGACCATGTCAACATTGCGGTCATCCTATTACCGCATATGAGCAACTTTACCGATTTCAACGTGTTGTCAGCCGAACAGGATGTGGCATTGCAATATGTGTCCATGCCGGAAGGTCTCTTTGGAGCAGACGTTGTCGTGCTGCCCGGAAGTAAGAATACCTTGGCCGATCTGGCTTACCTGCGAAAACAGGGGTTCGAGCCGTTTCTACAGCGGCATGTGGAGCGCCGGCAAGAGTTGATCGGTATCTGTGGTGGGTATCAGATGCTTGGTCTGAGGATTACCGATCCATATGGAGTTGAGCAGGGTGGAGAAGGGGCAGGATTGGGCTATTTGACTATCGAGACAGAGCTCACCAGAACCAAACGTACGACACAGGTGGAGGCGAGTCCGACAGATAGAGGTCGGATAGGTCAGAGCGTCGTTCGTGGATACCATATTCACATGGGTGTGACATCGCGTGGTGATGAGGCTCCATGCTTCCAGATCCGCCATGACTTGAGAGCGGGTGAAGACGAGTTCGACGGGGCTATGCGCACGGATGGCCTGGTCTGGGGGACCTATATTCATGGTGTGTTTGATGAACCGGGATTTCGCCGGGTCTGGCTCAATCGTGTTCGTGAACGAAAAGGTCTTTTCCCACTTGAGATCTGTGCCTCGCAGTCAGTGACCACTCGATTGCAGGGAGAGCTGGATCGATGGGCTGATCACCTATCCCATCATGTCGATGTCTCGCATCTCCTGAGAGTCGGCCTTCCCCTCAATCCTCTACAGCGCTGATCTGTGGACGATGGCGTCCATTGCCCATCCGTGACGGCATTGCTGTAACTGGTGGTTTCAACCTGTTCCGCGGGGATGCCGGATATTCACCGTTTTCTTGCCTATCGATAACAAGTCGTTACACTGCTTGAGAACAGCATGAATCGGTCCTACGGGAGGGGTCTATGCGGGCGGGGGTGTCATTATTTGCCATGGGATGCTGGCTTTGTACCATGGTGACTGTCGGGGCGGCTCAGGCGGGTACCGAAGATGAGATGGAAGTGGCTGAATTACTGATCGCGTTGCTCAAGACGGGATCTTCCGTTGTGTCCGACTACCAGCCGCTGATCAACGATCCGTCCAAAGGAAGTAAGGGCTTCACCGAAGAATTTGTAGGCCGCACCATCATGGAGAAGTTCAAGGCGGAAACGTCGGTCGATTTGTCTGCATCCAACGGGTCGCCTGCGAACGCTCTCTTGTCGGCGATGCTCGATTCGCAGCGCGCCGTCGTGTTCGACGCTCAACCGGCTATTGATAAACCGGGTATAGGGTTCAAAGGATTTGTGTCACCGGTGTTTGCACGCAAAGCTGCAGGAAAGTTTTCCGCAAAGACCGAGGTCATCATTAAGGTGACCGGAATAGAGGCTCGATTGCCCGCGAACAGGCCGGACGATTTTGAGACGGAAGTACTTCGGATGTTTGCCGATCCGCGCCACCCCAAAGGACATCGATATGCACGGGTAACCACCATCAACGGCAAGTCGGTGCTCCGCCTCATGTATCCGGAATATGCCGACACCATGCGGCCCCTCTGTGATCGAGATCCTAGGAAAGACCTGACTTCGGTGGGGCGAGGGGGGCAGACGATCGAAGGCGGAGGCTTGGCTTGTGCGATCAGTGTGGTAATGCCGATGCGCTCAAAGTCGTGAGTCATGTATGGAAAGGAGACGAGGAGTCTATGAGCAAGATCGTGGTCGTTGATGATTCGTATGCAGAGTTACAACTTATCGAGTCATATCTTAAGACCGCCCATCATACCGTGCTCTCATTCTCAACCGCAGATGGATTGGAGGACAAGATTGCGTCCGAGAAACCGGACCTGATCGTGTTGGATGTCGTAATGCCGGGTCGCAACGGATTTCAGGCTTGCCGGGATCTGAAGAGCGATGCCCGGTTTAAGAACATTCCGATCGTCTTATGTACGTCGAAAGGTCAAGAGAGTGACAAATTTTGGGGACAACAGCAGGGAGCCAATGGACACGTGGTGAAACCATTCAAATCTGAAGATCTGCTGCAGGCCGTGAAGCTGGCGCTTGGCTGAATGTGCCGACAAGATAGGGCCGAATGACCATGCAATCACTGCGGGACCTACCTGCCCTGACGTCAGATGGAGAGCCCGAACATCGCAAAACATCCGGCTATTGGAAAGTCTGCCTTATCCGACTAGGCGGTGAGCCCTTTGCGGTCGACCTTCGCCAAGTTAGTGAAGTCTTCAAGCTGGAAGCGATTACACCGGTGCCTGGTATGCCGGAACCGTTGATGGGAGTGGCCAATCTTCGTGGAGTGATCGTCCCGCTCGCGGACTTGCGATCGTGCGTTGGAGCGTCACTTTCGACGACCCCCTCCTATGCGATTGTCGTGCGGCATGGCTCTCAACAGCTCGGTGTCGTGATCGACGATGTGCCTGAAATCCGTACGATTCACGCCGATGATCTGTTGCCGCCTGCGGAGCATGTTGTGACGCAAGCTGCTCCCTTGCTGTCCTGTTTCTTTAAAACCGACAGCACGGTGAGTGGGTTGTTCGAGGTATCTCGGGTATTGGCGATGGTAGAGAGGGGCACGGGTGGCGCACCGCCATGAGCACTGCGTGAAGCTGAGACGATCGCTGAATAGCCATCCAGACAACCTTGTCTCGGACGGTAAGGAGGAACGTTATGGTCAAGTCTAGTCGAGCCTGGAACTGGTCCGTACTGGGTTGGTTCCGAAACTTAACGACCCGAAACAAGCTTCTGATCGGGTTTGCGATCATCATCCTCGGCATGATGGCGATCGGTTCGATCGGTGTGATGGGTCTCAATCAGCTGAAGCTCCAGCTGCAGTCCATTTACAACGAATCAACGGTCGGTATCTCCAACACTGCCGTCAGCAGCAGTAATCTCAGCCTGTATCACAATGCGCTCTTGAGTGTCGCGAGTCAAACGCAGAAGGCGGCGTTTGATGAAGCGATTATTCCATTGGCCGAATTGAAAAAACGGGTGCTGACGCCGCTGGAAGCCTACCGCCCGTCTGCGACCCATGAAACCCAGGATGGCCGTCGCGATGGTCAAGATCTCGATGTGTTGCTCTTCACGCTGCGAGAGTATTTCAAGGCTGCTGAAAGCGCGGTGGGGGCCTTCAATGACAGTTTTGACCCTTCTCTCACAGACGAGCAACGGCAATCGATGCGTGAGTTGGGCTATACCGTACTGTCCGACGAAGTCGCCTTTTGGCACGGTCGATCCATTTGGCGGTTCCAATGGTTGGCACAACTCATTCAGGACCTCGCCAGGGAGTTGAACGAAAGCGGACAGCAAGAGGCGGCCTACCTAACCAACACCATGCTCGGTGGGGCCGCGCTGGCGTTGGCGCTGGCCATGATGATCGGCTACTTCCTGGCTCGCAGTATCGTGAGAAGCATCACGCATGTTGCCGACGTGGCCACACAGGCTGCTGCCGGAAATCTCCAAGCTCGTGCCAGGCTGGACAGCGACGATGAGGTGGGCCATATGGCCAAAGCGTTCAACATCATGTTGGATCGAATCACGGCCTTGGTCTCAACCGAAGAAGAACGGGATGCCATGCAGAAACGGCTGGTCCAGTTCCTTGTATTGGTGTCTGATGTCGGAAAGGGAGATTTGACGAAGCGAGGCGAAGTGACGGCCGACATGTTCGGGAACCTGGCCGATGGGTTCAATCTGATGATTCAGCGGTTCTCTCAATTGATGAAACAGGTCCGTGAATCCGCGGACCGAGTCAATAGATCGGCGGGGGCGTTGCGAGAGAACGCCGGACAAATGGCTGGAACGGCTCGGCACCAAGCCGATGAGTCGATCAAGACACTCAACGCGGTTGAACAGCTGGCCGTCTCCATGCGTGACGTGGCTGACACGGCTGGTGCGTCGTCAGAATCCGCTCGGCAAGTCTTAAAGGCCACGGAAAACGGACGTATGTCAGTGCAGGAGACGGTGCAGGATATGCAACGTATTCGATCAGCCGTCCAACGGATGTCGAAGCAGGTCAAAGCCTTGGGAGATCGCTCTTTGGAAATTTCACAAATCGTGTCGACGATTCGTGATATCGCCAACCAAACAAATCTATTGGCGCTGAATGCGGCCATTGAGGCAGCGGGTGCCGGCGAAGCCGGTGCTCGGTTCGGCGTCGTGGCTGACCAGGTGAGGAAGTTGGCCGAAAGTTCTGCCCAGGCGACGCGTGAAATCGCGGATCTGGTCAAAGTCATCCAAAGTGAGACGCAACATGCGGTCGTCACCATGGAACATGAGACGCAGGCCGTCGAAGCCGGATCGGCCTCGGCCCTGCGAACCGGTGACGTGTTTAAAGAGATCTCCACGATTGCCCAACGGTCCGCCGAGTTGGCACAGAGCATCGCGGCTGCGGCTACCAACCAAACGTCGTCTACCGATCAAGTGGGGCGATCCATCAAGGACTTTACGGGGGGTGCGGTGGCGACACAGAAGGCGACGGACTCGGCGCGTGTTACGGTCGAGGAATTGGCCAAGCTGGCCGAAGGTCTGACAACGTCGGTCTCGCAGTTCAAGTTAGCTTAAACAGCTCCGAAGCACAGTGAATCGGAATGACTCTGTATGTAGAAGGTCTCAATGAGTTCTGAGTTTGACCGGCAACATCTCATCAGCATTTTTGTTCTGGAAGCATCAGATGGGATGGCCGTGTTAACCCAAGCCTTACGCTCCCCCGCGGACGACCTCCCCGCACCGCAGCAATTGGCTGAACAATTCATCGTGGCACATCGTGTCCGAGGAGCTGCGGCATTGTATGGATACAACGGAGTCGCAAGATTAGCAGAACGGTTGGAAGCGTTACTTGAACAAGCACCAAGCATTCCTGTCGGTCAATGGCCACAAGCCGTGGAAGACATGCGAACGCTGACACAAGCTGTTCAGACGATCGTTCGGTCCATTGGGCAGGGTGGAAGTGAGGATGAAGAGCTCATCGAACGTTGCTTGGCATCAACGCGTGCGGTTGGTGATACTGCGCTTGCGCCTGATCTGGCCGCTCCTGAATATGTTCTCCCTCCGCTGGACGATGAGGTCCTCTCATACTTTCAACCCGAAGCCGAAGAGTATCTGTCTGCCATAGCCGAACTAATCCAGATTCTCCGCCATGACAAACATGATGAAGGTGCGATTGAGCGGTTATTCCGAACCGTCCATACACTCAAGGGGTCGGCTTACACCGTTGAGTTTCAAGTCGTCGGAGATGTGGCACATCCGATGGAAGACTGCATGATCGCGATCCGGACACACCGCCTGCTGTTGACGGATGATCTGCTCGACATGATATCGAGGGCGGTTGGCTTCGTCCGCCTGATTCTTCAGCGTAATCCCGCACATGTTCCGCAGCTTCAGCAGGACATACCACGTTTTATTCATGCCCTTAGTCAATGGCCTGATGAGAAGAAACCTGAATCATCATCGGTAACTGATAGGCCCGTGGGACAGGGGGAGACTGCAGGCCCTGTCGTGCAAGAGACCAGTGGTGTTGGAACGGCTCCTCCCATAGACCTGTCCGATGCCTATCTCTTTCCGAAACTCGATACCGAAGTGCTGTCCTATTTCGTGCCTGAAGTGCAGGAATATCTTGAGACGTTGGAAGCGAATCTTCTGCAGCTGGATAAAGACGCTCAGAACCGAGAGCTCATCAATCAGGTATTTCGAACGGCTCACACCTTGAAAGGGTCCGCATATACCGTTGGTTTTCGAGCGATTGGTGACCTGATTCATCACGTGGAAGATTTCATGGGCGCCGTTCGTGATGAGCGGTTCACCGTGGAGCCGGGACATACGGATGTGATCCTTCGTACGATTGATGTCGTTCGCGCACTTGTACAAAGAGACCTGAGCGTATCAGCCCGTACGCGCGAGCGATTTGACGCTGCACGATCTGAATTAAAACGCTTGGAGTCAAGTTCTGCTCCAGAACCTGTTCCGTCGTCTCCATGGGATCGTACGCTGAGCCATGGGGAGCACCTGCAAACCGACACTGAGGAAGTGCAGGAACACGACCATGGAACGGAGGAAAAAGCAGCGGAAAACCGAGAGGTCATCCGTGTCAGTCATGCCCGTTTGGAACGGCTCATGAATCTCGTCGGAGAGCTGGTTACAGGACGAGGTCGGTTAGAGCAACGGCTGAGGGTCCTGGAGCAACTCTCGCAGCAGGTCTTGGTATTCAAGGCACGATTGGTTGACTCCATCCAATCCTTTTCTGACAAGCACATGTTTACCTATCAGGAGGCGCCGGTCAGTCAGCAGGAATCCGTGGGGCTGGGAGGGGCTGGGTTTGGGGATTTCGGAAGTCTTGAGCTGGATAAGTACGATGACTTCAACATTTTGGCACGCCGCATCGGGGAGGTCACGGCTGACATTAGTGAGTCGATGTCACAACTGGATGGATCCATCCGAAAAGCTCATGACGACATGAGTCAATTACAACAATTGTCCCTCCTGATGAGGGACGAAATCGCCCATGCCCGTATGGTTGCGATCGGCACCCCGTTCACAAGATTTCGTCGTGCGATCCGTGAGACCGCGCGTGCCTTAAATAAGGATGTCTCACTGGTGACGTCCGGTGAACATACCGAAGTCGATACGGGTGTTGTGGAACGGTTGGTTGACCCCCTTGTGCATTTAGTCCGTAACGCGGTGTATCACGGCATCGAACGATCGGCTGAACGAATCGCCAAGGACAAGCCGGCAGTCGGGACGGTATATTTGCACGCCGCTCATCGTGGCAACTCCGTCGTTATCGAAGTGGAGGACGATGGCAGCGGTATTGACGTCAGGAGAATTCGTGACAAAGCCGTTCAAATGGGATTGGTACGGCCAGAACAGCTACAACAGATGTCAGATGCAGAGGCACTCCAGCTGATCTTTTTGCCTGGATTTTCGACGGCTGACCAGGTGGGAGAGCAGGCCGGCCGCGGTGTTGGGCTTGATGTCGTGAAACGGGTCATTGAAGGGATGAACGGTCATATCGATATCGAATCCGAACTAGGGGCTGGTACGAAATTTACGCTCCATATTCCACTGACCCTTTTGATCACCACCGCGCTGTTGGTCCGTGTCGGAAGCGAACGCTATGCGATTCCGTTGCCGAGTATCGTCGAAGTGACGATACCGACCGCGTCTTCGCTACAGCAGCGGGAGGAGCGTATCGAGTTGCGGTGGGGTGATCAGATTATTCAGGTTCAATCATTGCACCACCTGTTGCGCCGAGAGTCAGGCCGTGTGGATGAGACAATGCCGATTGTCATCGTCAAAACGGCCGCTGGTCCGGTGGGACTGGGAGTCGATGAACTGTTGGGCCGACAAGAAATCGTCGTGAAGTCGCTTGGACCACTAAAACCGTTGCAGCAGTCGTTCTTTGGGGGGGCAACCATCGATCCAGAAGGGCGCGTCATTCTTGTGATCGACCCAAGTCGTGTGTTCTCAGGCGACACAAAGGTATCGGTGACAGTCGCCTCCGTCTCGAAGGCGGAGATGCTGTCTCAGGATTCACCGCCGGAAGACACCCCATTGAGAGATCCGCACCAGATTCGCCTGCTCTTAGTTGACGACTCATTGAGCATTCGCAAGTTTGTGGGCAGGATGTTGGAGTCGGCGGGCTATCAACTTGATACCGCCGTTGACGGCGAAGACGGACTCCGAAAGGCATCGACCAACCGGTATACGCTCATCATCACTGATCTTGAGATGCCGAAGCTCAATGGGTTTGAAGTCATTCAAGCCCTGAGAAGCCGGCCGGATACTAGACACACGCCGGTTCTGGTCATGACGACCAGGGCTGGGGATAAACATCACCACATGGCGATTAACGTCGGGGCTACAGCCTACATTGCAAAGCCAGTGGAGGAACGGATCTTACTGCAGGAGATCGAGCGTTGGGTAGGTCGGGCGCCAGTGCTCCGCAAGTAACCGTGCGGAAACGTTTGTATTGATTGACGGATTCACACTTGTTGCAGAGAATGGACAGGAAGACATTGGTATGAGCTCCGATGCACAGGGAATTGGAGTGCCGTCGTTCGTGCACTCCTCACGCTTCCTTATTGTGACCATGGGAGGGAGATTGTTCGCGGTGGATGCAAGTGTGGTCCAGGGATTGCTGACCCTTGATGAGGTTGAATCACCTGATGCTCCAGAGATTCACGGGGTGATCTATCGCCGTGTTGATCTGACGGAACGTTTGGCATTAGAAATCGACAGCATCGATACGAATGCCCGCTGGGTGTTGATGGCTGAGGGCGACCTACGAAAAAGCATTCGAGTCGGCAGTGTACATGGACTGATGGAACTTCCGTTATCCCGGATGTTGCCGCTTCCACCACAATTTACTGGGCCTGAACGTTTCTGGTATCGGGGCTTGATCCTATTCCAAAACAGCGTTGCGCCCATTCTCAATACTCGGTGGATGTTTGGGGATATGGTTGACCTGCCGAGTGAAGTGCGAGCGGGTAGGTCGGGTATCAATCCGGAACATCCGGTGATCAAAGGCGGAACATGCTAAGAGGGGTGAAAACAGGTCAACGAGAGGCAGTGTCTGGCGCGAGAAATCTGCTGGTGTTTTCAGTGGGAGGACGAAGGCTTGCGACGAGGGCAGAAGAGGTCGTTGGGATTGGACCATGGAAAGACAGCGTTCCGATTGCGAGTCAGACTCCGTTTGTCTCAGCGATCATCCGTCAGGGGGACGTGGTTCTGCCGGTGTTTGATCTGGCCGCCAGGCTTCACCTTTCGATACAGGGAAGCAGTCCGCTCTGTCTGACCGCGACTCATCCTCAGGGTCATATGGCGATCTGTATCGATGAAGAAGTACCGGCCTTACAACCGTACGAACCGTCTGGTATTCAACGCTATCGAGGCAAAGACTCGCTGGCTGAGGAGAGTTATGTGATTGGCTTCGATGAGGTTCCGATTCTCTCACTCTCTCAACTCGTGCCGGGTTCAGCGTAAACGGAGTAGCGGTTAAGAAAGACAACAGGTGTGGGTATGCCGAAAATTTTGGTTGCAGACGACAGTATCGCGGTTCGGAAAGTCGCTGAGCGATTGCTGACGGAAGCTGGCTTGGGCGTTACTCTCGCGGCGAATGGAGAGGAGGCCTTGGCCAGCTTGGCGAAGGAGCGACCGGATCTCATCGTCTCTGATGTGATCATGCCGGATAAGAGCGGATACGAAGTCTGTGCCTTTGTTCGCGGACATGCATCGCTTGCCGCGACTCCTGTACTCCTCATCTCCGGGATCGTCAATGATGAAGTGAATAAACAAGCCGAGTCATGCCGTGCCAACGGTGTGCTGAAAAAGCCATTTCAAGGGACATCCCTGAAAGACCGCGTGCTCGAGCTGCTTACGAAGCGGCAGGAGAGCACGCCGAATACCGTCGCGAAGCCGGAGACTGCTCAAGTCGCTGAGGGTCTTCAAGATGACGCACGGCTCGTGCGTGAACAGCAGGAGCTGGCCAGACTCGCTTCAGCCAAGCTGAAGGAGGTTGAAGAGCAATTACGTGTGGAACGGGCTCGTACAGAAGAACTGGCCAAACGAGTAGCCAGTGCAGCGGAGCAAATCACTCGTGTCAAGGAGACTGAGCGGCAGTTGACGGCGGAGCGTCAACGAGTCGCTGATCTTGAGGCGAAGATTGCGAGGCTGGAGCAGCAACTCACGAAGGTGCCGGAACTCGAATCGGCCTTGCAATCAGAACGGGATTCCGTCGATCGTTTGAAGCGGGAAGCACGGAACTCACAGCAAGCGTCCAGCCGCATTGCTGAATTGGAATCGTCCTTGACTGCAGAGCGGGAAGCAGCGGCGCAGTTGGTACAGCAATTGTCCAGCCTGGAGCAGGTCCCTCTCAAGTTGAAGGATGCCGAATCGAGATGTGCAGATGAAGCACGACGTGCTGCACAACATCAGCAACAAGCCGCTGATCTTGAGGGTGCACTGGTGGCGGAACGAGAGAAGGTGGCGGATCTGTCACAGCAATTGGAAGAAGCACAGACGGCCGCGACGAAGGTGCAAGAGTTCGAGAAGCTGATTGCCACGGAACGCGATCGTAATGGGATACTCACACGCCGGGTGGCAGATGCCGAGCAAGCCGCCGAAGGGGCGACGAGAAGATTTGAAGAGATGGCGCGTAAACTGGCAGAAATCGCTGGATTGGCGTCACAATTGGGGAACGGGAAGGGGTAGTTTCAAGCCGGTCGGACTGTTTCGGCGGTGTTCGTGCTGAAGGGCCCAACGCCATGTCAGTTGAAACTGAAGACGCGTTTCAGAAAGAACTGGTCGAGGTGTTCGTCCAGGAGGCACAGGAGTGGCTCCAACAGATTCATGTGGCGTTGGATGAGCTTCAGCAGGCTCCGCCCCCGGATCGACACAGAACGCTGGCGCATACGATTAAAGCCGGAATTGCAAACCTCGGTGGCTCGGCGGCCACCATCAATTTAGGTGACGTCGAACGCGCAAGTTTCGCAGCGCTTCCATTCGTGGAAGTCGTTGAAGATCCGTCTGCACGTATCTCGATCGATGACTTTGTTGCACTGTGTAAACAGTTGGGTCACATCCACACGGCTCTGACGCGAGCAACTGGGGTGACGTTCGAAGCGGAGGGCGAATCTCCCACTGTTGAACAAGTTCCGGTCACCATTGCAACGAGAGACTACTTGCACAAGCTTCAGGGCATTCAGGAAAACCATGCTGCGACTGGTACTTCTCGGCGGAACCTCACGCAGGCTATGGTGGCCCAGGCGGAAGGGCTGATCCAACGTGGCATCGAACAATGTGATCTGAACTCCATACGAGAGTTTCTCGAACGCTCGGCTGAAGCGGATCAAGGTTTTCTGCAGGTCCTTCACCAACAGGTTCCCCAGCTGATCCAGGACCTCCAAATGTTGAAGGACAACGGTTCCGATCCTGCTCAACCTGCTGTGGAATTACACACGACGGTGGAACGGGCCGCTCAGTTGTGGTCCGCTGCGCAACAGGTGAATGCACCACAGGCCATGATTTTCTTCATGGGGCTCCACAGTTTTTTGACGATTGTGACGCAAAAAAGAGTGGCCATTGCCACGGAACGCTACGAGACGGTTCGCCTGCGCCTCAGCCACAGCACAACGGCCGTTGAGGAATGGGTCGAAAGTGGGCGGAACGAGCGTGCGGCCATCCGCCATGTCTTGGCTCTGTAACTCACTCCGGCTCCTTTATTCAGTTGCATCCGATACGCTGAGTCACCAACGCCATGACCACGTCCCTCACAGTGCTGAGTGGCAACTGGTTGCGGCGGGAGAGGTGAGATCGTGAGCCATTGGTACCAAGAAGCGCAGCGCACCGTGACCGAAGTGGCGGGTGCCGTCCACAGCCGATCCACTGTGTCGCTGGTTCGACTTGAAGCATTGGCCAGCAGCCTTGTGGCAGCACTGCAACGGAACGATGAACTGGTTGTCGAAGCCCTGTCCGGCCCGCCTGGTTCTCCACTCGTTACCAACCTGATCAACGTCGGGATTTTAGCGGTGAAAATAGGGATCGGCCTTGGGTATTACGGGCAAGAGCTCCATCGGTTGGCGGTGGCTGGACTCGTGCATGATATCGGGTTATTCGTGGTCCCGAAGTCATTGGTGACAAAAGCCGGCCGTCTGACACACGAGGAACGGACACTGATCGAGCAACACCCTGAACTTGGAAGCCAAGTGATCGTACAGTGCGGTCCCACGTATCAGTGGCTTGCACACTTGGTACGTCAAGCACATGAGCGTTTCGATGGGCAGGGATATCCCAACCGGCTCAAGGGACGGCAGATCAGTGAGATGGCTCTGATTGTGGGGGTCGTAGACATCTTCGATGCCTTAGTGAGCGAACGGCCGTATCGTAGACGGCTTCTTCCGCATCAAGCCGTCAAAGAGCTTCTGGTGGCCGAGCGAACAGCCTTTCCGCGAGAGATACAAAAGGCGTTGGTTGAACAGTTATCCGTCTATCCATTGGGGACAACCGTTCGATTAACCACAGGAGAGATCGGAATAGTGGACACCATCAATAGTCGCTATCCTCTTCGTCCCATTGTGAAGCTTGAGGAACCCACAGGGGAAGACATGGCTCGTGGCGGACGGATCGACTTGAGCCGTACTCCGCTGATTTCCATTGTCGAGGCGCTCTATCCGCCAATGACCTCGAGTACTCGATTTTCAGATCCTTCGTCAGAATCAGATAGTGTTCCTGTAATAGGCTCCGCGTCTGGTCAGTTCACCTCGTTGCTAGAAAGTCTGGATGCAATTGCGTCGGCGATTCAACGTGTCGTCGACGATCAGCCAACGGTACCGTGCCAATTGACCGGAATGGATCAGTTGGTTCCTTCAAAGCCGGAATCAAAGAGTCGGCATCCATCGGAATAT
>FRDC01000147.1_pt1 | contig 18714 bp, 14 predicted proteins | sample 1106171 | NCBI WGS metagenome assembly FRDC01 (sample SAMEA3930566, study PRJEB13176) | freshwater metagenome | biome: Drinking water system; feature: drinking water; material: water | place: Singapore | collected 2014-12-20 | reverse complement strand
ACACTTCTTTAAGTGCTTAACTTCCTAAGACCCATATTTTTATTTACGAGACCCGATCCTTAAATTGCCTATCTAAGCGGTCTCGCCTAAAACATCGTCATTAAAAAAATTATTCTCCCGCCTATCAATAATATAGGATGCGGTAATATTTATTTTAGTCACTCCTGTCTTTTAAGATTTTGAATTTATATTGATTTTCGTTGGATTATTTGGCATTTCGCTAGATGTTCAATTTATGAAAGATAAAATTGGGTAAATGTTGAATAATCAACATAATCAGCCTCCATTTTGGCGGTGCATACACAACCGGTTGACCACGCTTAACGCCTTCCACAATATTTCTCGCAATTTCTTCGACAGGCGCCAATTTAGCACCCTGAGCTTTTAGATGAGCAGTCATGGGCGTATCAGTCGGACCCGGTTTAACCAAAACAACTTTAACACCGGTTCCAGCGAAACGATGTTGCAAGCCTTGCGCATAGCGTGTCACCAAACCTTTAGCCGCGCCATACACATAATTGGATTTCCGCCCTCTGTCCCCAGCTACCGACCCTACCAGCACCAAGGTTCCAGAATCCGCTTTTGCCATCTGCTTCGCAAAAGCTTCGGCGAAAAGCAGCGGAGAAATCCCATTGATTTCCAGCGCCTCCCGGCATGCCTTCAAATCATTCTGACAGGCATCCTGCTCCGGCAAAGAACCATGCGCGATCAAAACAATATCAATGGCATGCGGCTTGGCAATTTCATCGACCGCCGCTTGAATGGCAGCTGCATCGAGAAAATCCGCTTGGGTCACATGAATATCAGAGCCAGGACTACGTGCACTTAAATCAGCAGCGACTCGTTCTATCCGATTGGTATCCCTTCCAACCAAAGTCAGATCCAGCGGTTGTTCTTGCGCCCAAAGTCTGGCGCAGTGCTCGGCGATAGCCGATGTGGCACCGATGATGACAATCCGTTTCTTATTATTCAATTCACACTCCCATTAAGCGGCGTGATAACCCCGAACTGATGCCAGGATCACGATATTTCAAAAATTCATTGAGCCGCGGATAGCCCGATTCAAACAAATCTCGCGGCATGCGGGCATCCTTGGCCGGATAAATCCTGCCTCGAGCTTCTCGCACAATCGCATCCAAGCGCTCAAACAACCGCATTGTTTTCGCGCCCTTATTCGGAAAATCGAGCGCCAAGGTAACGCCAGGGCGCGGAAAACTCATCATTCCAACCGGCTGTCTGTCGCCAAAAGTTTTTAACACGGCCAGAAAAGATCCATCACCGGATTTAGCAATTTCGCCTAACATAGCCCGGACCGCTTCTTGCCCGATTTCTCGTGGAACCACGCTCTGGTATTGAAAGAAACCTTTGGGGCCGTACATCCGGTTCCATTCCAAAAGATTATCCAGCGGATAAAAAAAAGATTCGTAGTGTACGATTTCCGATCCTGCCTTCGATTTCTTGAGATTGTAGTAGATGGCATTGAACGGCCGCAGCGATAAGCCATTCACTAGCGAAACAGGCGGCACGAAAGGCATAGTTAGTTGACGTTTCGTGGGTTCCATCTGCTGCTTTTGATCGCATGGATTACCTCGCATGAAAAGCCCCCGCCCGCCCCCACCGGAGACACAATCAATCCAGGATACGGTATGCTCCCAATCAGCTTCGGAGCCGTCGGCCAACCGGAAAAACTCATCCAGATTGTCATAAGGAACCGTTTCAGTCTGCAACCACGGACTCACAACCCGGCGTAATTGAATTTCCGCTTCCACGATTACACCTGTCAGACCCAATCCGCCAACAGTTGCAGAAAACCAGTCCGGTTGAGTTCGGGGACCGCATTCGATCATTTCACCATCGGTACGGATCAATTTGATTCTCTGAACATGATCGCCGAACGAACCAAGAAGATGGTGATTCTTGCCGTGTACATCGTTGGCGATCGCGCCGCCAACGGTCACGAGCTGTGTTCCCGGTGTAACAGGCAGGATCCAACCTCGTGGAATCACCAGCCGCTGGATATCTCGCAACAATACACCGGCCTCGCAAACCAGTCTTCCGGTTTTGTCATCGAAAGCAATGAAGTGATCCAGACCGGTAGTAAGCCAAAGCACACCATCTGGATTAAGACAAGCGTCGCCGTAACTTCGCCCCATGCCATGAGCCAATCCTGAAGGATATTCACAGGAAACGATGCTCTTTACCCGCCCCGGATCATTAAGCACAACAACCTGATGCAGGGGTGCGCTGAGACGGCCCCAAGAGGAAACAGCTTTCACGCCTCCCCCTTATCGCGGAAGACAAAACGCTTATCGAGATGGTATTTAGTCAAATAGCCGATAGCCAAACCGATGACCCCCCCCAAATAACGCATCTCTTTTGTCCCGAAAAGATAGTGAAAACCAAACTCAAACCCCCAGAAAATTAAGGTTGTGGCTCCCCCCATTAACACATAGAGTGTAAAAACTTGACCGTCATGCACCACGCTACGGGCACGAAACTTGAAAATATACCGCTTATCGAGAACATACTTCACCACTAACCCGACCCCGGTTCCTATCGCCACCGATAGCAAGACATCAAACGCTCCGGAGTACACGCGAATGACCAGATCCTGGGCGCCAATATTCGCTGCAGTCGCGATTAGCGCGAGAATCGCATAGGTTATTGCCAGTTTCATCAAGTAAGATTTTAATTAAACTGCAAGATCTTGCAGGTATAAGTGTATGGGAAAAAACTTGTAAAAAATCTTATTTTATTACAATTGCCACCCTAATACTTTGAGTATTAATAAAAATACTGCAATAATCCTATCCATTGACAATAAAGAATGATATTACCTCCAACAATAATATCAGGATCAAAAAACGCATACCTATGAACGATACCAAACAGACCTACACGTTTTCACAGCAGATGATCGGTGTAATTAAACTCATGCGGCCGAAGCAATGGATAAAAAATAGTTTTGTCCTGGCCCCGCTTCTGTTCACCGGTGAATTTCTTAATCCCGAAGCGGTGCAACAGGCATTGCTGGCAACATTGCTGTTCTGTTTGGCTTCCTCTGCCACTTATATTATCAATGATTTGCATGATATCGAGCATGATCGCCGTCACCCGAAAAAATCCAAAACTCGCCCCCTGGCAGCCGGTACCGTGACGATTCCCACTGCATTGTTGACACTGGGTGTGTTATACGCATCATTAATCGGGGGGTGGTTTTACTTCTCAAACGTGGTATGGGTGATCGTTGTTTACCTCGTTCTCAACCTGGCCTATACCTTTATACTAAAATATCAACCGGTATTGGATATTTTCACCATTGCCATCGGTTTTGTGCTCAGAGTCTACGCGGGTGCGATCGCCTTGTCGGTGCCAGTTTCGGACTGGATGTTTATTACCACCCTCAGTTTGGCCCTTTACCTGGCGGCAGTCAAACGACGCCAGGAATTGAGCCAGATAGGCGTTAAAAGCCGTAAGGTTTTGGAAAAATACTCGGTATCGCTCGTAGATCGATATGCTGAAATCTCAGCAACCAGTGCACTGATTTTCTATAGCATGTTCGTAATGTCGGCCAAACCCCAACTGGTTATCACTGTACCTTTGGTATTGTTCGGGATGTTTCGCTATTGGTATATCGTAGAAAAATTCGAAGGCGGCGAATCACCCACTGATGCATTATTAACGGACTGGCAATTACTGCTCACGGTTGCGCTTTGGGTTGCTGCGTGCAGCTGGGCTCTCTGGCCGGTTTAAGGATATAACTATATGGACTTTTCTTATGCATTAACGCCATTTCTTGCTTGGTTAACGGCTGGCAGCCTGAAATTTATTATTAATAGCCTCAAAGCGAAACAACTGGCATTCGGTCAAATCGGTTATGGCGGTTTGCCAAGCAATCATAGCGCCATTGTCAGCAGCATGGCCGCTCTCATTGCGCTTAAAGAAGGCATCGCTCACCCCGCTTTTGGAGTGGCCTTAACGCTTGCGTTCATTGTAATACTGGACGCCAATAGTCTACGTCGCCAAGTTGGAAAGCACGCTGCAGTTATCAACAAGCTGGCGATCGCCATGCCGGATCACCAAGCCCTGCGAGAGCGCATGGGCCATACTCGCATCGAAATCGTTGCGGGTATTTTGGTGGGTATTGCGGTAGCAACAGTTGTTGCTATGATTTTAAATTGAACTAGAAATACGCTGAATACAACGAACAAAACAGTATGCGAAGCACTTAGAACACAACAGCTGAAACATATCTATCCGATAGACAAGGTGGGTACTACGCCGCAATGCGTTTCGTTCGTGCAGTCAACTAATCGGTATTTCCTTGAAACTTAAAGAAGATAGTTCTAAACATTCAAATCGACATCGCCACCTTGACAGAAAATTGATTAGAGCATAACAGCGATCATTTAACATCGCTCATCGAAATCCGGGAAACTTACGAAATGAAAACCGACAAACTTGCATTTTGGTACTTAATCGCAACCCTCTTGTTAGCAATTGCTGGTGCGGTTTCAATGAATATGACTTACTTCTGGTACGATGAACATATGTATATCGCAGCCAGCATTTTTGTTTCAAAAGGCTACTCGCTCTACCAAGATTTTGCTTATTTGCAGATGCCCTATCTTCCAATCCTCTATGGAAATCTTTTTAAAATTCTCGGTATAGAATCGCATTATTTATTAATAGGCAAGCTATTTAGCCTTTTTTTTCTCACTCTAGCGTCCCTAGTTTTGTATTTGCTATCGCGCCGGATCTTGCATGACCGATTTCTTTCCTTAGGTATCGTTATACTGTTTTTATTAAACCTGAACATTCTCAGTTCAGCGGCGCTGGCCACGAATTTCATTATGCCGGTGGCGTTTTCGATAATCAGCTTTTATCTATTTTATATTTCGTTTTTCGAGAATCGGATCAAGCTTCTTGGCATCATGTTTGCCGGTATCTTCCTCGCTCTTGCGATCGGAACAAAACTCACTTTCGCAACATTGACCGCACCATTTGCAATGATGATCATTTGCTTCATGCTATGGAACAAAAACTCATCCGAAAATTATAGAAAAAGTATTCTGTGTATTCTTTTTTATCTAACCGGAATCATCATTGGATTACTTCCCGTTCTGCTGTTCATTTCCGATCTAGAATCCTTCATCTTTAACAATCTCGGATTTCATAATTTCAATACCCAATGGCGGCAGATAACTGAGTTTGATGGGCCAATGTCCTTACATTCAAAACTGCAATATGCATACAGGCATTTTTTCAAATCTGACAACCTGATTCTTCTGCTGGCTATTTCTCTCGGGTTTGGATTATCCGTCAGGATCTTTCAGTCAATGAGAGAAACTTATCAACAACTACCTGCGGGAACAACGCTAACTTTCTTCCTGGTTTTAATCGCGATTGTAACAGCACTGATTCCAACGCCTACCTGGTCACATTATTATTCAATACCCATAAGTTTCTTATTCATTCTACTCATTTTTTCTTTTGCGACCGACTCAGGAAAAATATCAACAATACATAAACGTTTGATTATTATTTTATTATTCATAACCACTGTATACAATGGGCCGAGTTTTCTTACGTTCATATCTCGTCTATCTCACGAAGAATCTTGGACCGCCCTCAAATTACAGGCTATCTCCACAAATATGCGAATTGCACTTCTGGAAAATAATATCGGTACTGATCGTAAGATTGCTTCTTTATCACCCCTGTACGCTTTAGAGTCAAACCTTTCGATTTATCCAGAATTTTCAACTGGTCCGTTTCTATACAGAATTGGCGATCTACTTACCGCTCAGCAGCGAGATCACTTTGTTGGAACTTCGGCAAACAGTCTCAGTGAACTGTTTTCCAAAGACCCGCCCGCAGCGATTATTATCGGTTCTAATGAAGACGGAGACTTGACAGCTTTAAATCAGCCTCTGATTGAATATGCGATAGCCAATAACTATAGAAAAATACCGATTGCCGGATTCACTGGCGAATTTTATATCATGCCTTGAGGATGATTTGTTTTATATATATGAAACTTAAGAAGAAGCAGTTTCTTTTAATTGCGGTGCCACATGCTTTCCAGGCGCTAATTTGATGAGATTATCAACTACAACGCGATCACCGGTTTTCAGCCCATCCATGATTATCCAATCCTTGCCGATCCAATCTCCTACGGTTACCGGCCGCTGCATAACCGTATTAGCGTCATCAATTACATAAACATACCGTCCAAAATCGGAAGTCAATACCGCAACCTGCGGCACCACGAAAACTGCTCTGGATTCCCTTGCAATCACACGTACACGCACAAATTGGCCAGGTAGAATGCGTTGATCGGCATTATCGAAAGTTGCACGTAATTGTTGTGTACCCAGCAACGAATCAATTTTACTGGCGGCGAAATTAATTTCCCCTTCCTGCTGATACTCGGAACCATCCGGTAAAATCATGATGACTTTCTCAACGTTATTGCTATGTAAATGGCCGCCGAATTTCGTTAACTCATTATCCGAGAAACTGAATCGCACCCAGATTGGAGTTAATTGCACCAGTGTCGTTAACACGCTGCTATTAGCCGATACCAATGCACCCTCGGAAAAAAGCGACCGGCCCGTAACACCATGAATAGGCGCCTTGACTGCGGTGTACGACAAATTGAGTTCCGCTTGCTGAACACGAACCTTTGCTGCTTGCAAGCCGGCTAATGCTATCGCCAGATCCGCGGTGGCCAAATCATAAGCCCGCTGACTAACGAAGTTCTGCGCCAATAATTGCCGTTGACGTTGCTCATCGCTTTTAGCCCGCATAACACGCACATCCTGTTCACGAAATTCCGCTTTAGCTTCAGCCAAGGCATTCTGGAAAGGTTCCGGATCAATGAGATACAGCGTTTCGCCCGCTTCCACCTCGGATCCTTCCGCAAACAGGCGCTTGAGGATAATCCCGCTTACCCGTGGGCGGATCTCCACATCTCTCGCGCCCTCCGCCTGCGCGATTGTTTCGAGGCTCACCGGAAGATCAACCGGTTGCGCTGTAATATAGGTAACTGCGATAGCAGAGTTAGAAGGTGCTTTTGTCTGTTTTGTATCACTCGCATTGCAAGCAGCGAGCAGAAAAATAATCAAGCAACATCCAAGAGAAATTACATTTCCCCTCGGTATTAACTTGAAAATCTGCAAATATTGCTGGTGAATTCCAGCAATTAAAAAATAATGATTCGTCACCCGGAAATCTTCTTCAAGAATTAAAATTTAACATCAATTCGATAATGGAAAACCACAAAACCATAATAGGGTTCTGTATAATAATCTATTACAATAGCGTGATAGATGATGAAGTATTGCACATGTAAAGAAAAAACATTCCTCGTAATTCCGCCTGCCTGTGAATACGCTGCTACACGAATTTTATTCTTTTAGAACTGTCCCTGGCAGTAAATCTTGGCTATTGGAACTTGATACCTAAGTTAAAGAATTGCACAACCCGGTTAAAAATTATTTATTGTGATTAGATTAATTCTAAAGGTGCGTTGATATGCCTAACCCTATATTTATTGCCCTATTGACTTCATTTTTCATGTCAACTGCAATAACCGCGCAAGCATCACTGAAGTTGCCCAGTACGGTAAAAGTTGATCCGGCTGCTCTAACCTCGGAGGAGCCATGCGACCCGATTATTTCACCTGCTTGGCGTGAAGCACAAGAAATTGAAGGCGTGAAAATTGAAGCATCACCTGGTTGCAGCCCGGATAATCCGGCGTGGATCGCAGCGGCGGTCAAGGGCACCAATAATATTTCGATGGATACTCTGATGAAAACCGGTTTGTCACCGGATGCCATTATAAAAACCGACGATTTGGACGGCGATGGCGACCCTGACAGAATCATCATCAAACTGGAAATCATGGAATTGAACGGCAAATCACCTGATTTCCCGGGATTGGTACCGACATTCGACATTGCACCCGGGATTCAGCCTGGAGCATGGGTATTCGCTCCTAAAACCAGCGGTATGTCGACCGAAAATTTCGAAAGTGTCAGAGCCAACCCCTTGCTAAGATTGCCATCCCCGGTTATCCGCGTTGAAGTGGGTGATATTGTACAAATCGTATTGGAAAATACGCATTATTTCCCCCATAGCATCCACTTGCACGGTGTTGATCACCCTTTCTCACACGGTGAGCATGGCGGTCAAGACGGCGTGCCGCAAACCAGCGAAAAAGAATTGATGCCTGGCGAACGCCGCGTTTACCAATTCCAAGCGCGCCAACCAGGAACGATGTTTTATCACTGCCATGTGCAAACGCATACCCATTTGGCAATGGGGCTGGCCGGTATGATCGTCATCGAAGAAAACCGGCCGAATAACTGGCTGCAAACTTTGAACATCGGCGCTGGCCATGTCCGCCACCCATCCGTCGCAGTTAAAGAGCAATACGATCAGGAATATGATCTGCATTATCACGCGATGGATAAAGAGCTGGGTGAAATCATTCAAAAGTATAACGATCCCCGGTTGATTGCTCGTGACATGAATCAGCGTTACGACATTACCGATGCCAGCGAAGATTATTACACGTTAAACGGTTTATCTTTCCCTTACACGCTTAGGGAATCGCTGATCATCGTGGAACAGGATCAAAAGATCAAACTACGCATGTTGAATAGCGGTGGCGAACTGATCGCCGTCCATACGCACGGACATCATGCCACGATCACGCATTATGATGGCGTTGAGCACAATCCGGTTGCGCAGATCATGCGCGATGTCTTTGACATGGCGCCAGCGCAACGACTTGATCTTAAATTAGAAACTATCGATGACGGCAAACACAGTTATGGTGAAGGCGATTGGTTGATCCACGATCACCGTGAAAAAGGGATTACCACTAACGGCATGGCCGAGGGTGGCAGTATGAGTTCGATTGTTTACAAATCCTATTTGAATGGCAACGGCCTGCCCAAAGTCAGTCATTTCGGCATCGACTTGAGTGAATATTTTACCAAGGAATATTACCAAAGAAGGTATCCGATCTGGCAGGACCTTGACGATTGGGCAAGTCTCGGATCACCGGGCGAACGCGAAGGGTTGACACCTGCCGGGCAAACTTCAGCGATCTATGCATTTATTGGCCTATTGGCAGGGCTGCTAATCTATCTGGTTTTCGCCAAGCGGGAACATATCAAACAAAGCACGTTAGCGGCCGTTTCACGTTTAAGAAGCCCTAAAGGGGGTAATCAATAATGGCTAAGACTACAACTCTTACTTACTTAATCGCCGGTATTTTTGCTATTAGCATGAACAGTTATGCGCAGCAATCAACCAAACCTAGCGAACACGATCATAGCAGTCACAAAACAACGGAACAGGATGCGCATGACCATAGCGGCCATGACATGAGTCATGACGGACATGATCATAGCGGTCACAGCATGAGTCAGCAAAGCGGCGCCGCCATCGATCATTCAAAAATGGATCACAGCGACCATGAGCATGATCATAACGTCGATCACAGCACACACGGCGTGCAAGCGACGGAACACGGCGACATGCACCACCACCATCACATGGATCACGACCATATGATGGATCACGAAGGCACGATGATCATGGGGCAAAATCTGGATCAATTACCAAGCAGTTGCCGCAGCATTTCCGAAGAAGTGGAAATTACCGTCCGTGCCGGCAGAAAATATTCCGCGAAATTTCCCGGAACCGCTTTCGCTTTTGATCAGCAAGAGTGGCGTGTCAAACCGTGTGCAAAAGTCACGTTTCATTTCATGAATGAAGACAATATCCGCCATCAATTCATGATGCACGGGCTGCCTAAGTATCTGTACAAATACGGTATGTTCCATCTGGAAGTAACCGGCCCCAAAACGGTATCCGGCACGATCATTGTGCCTGGCGGGGACGATACCTACCTGGTCCACTGCGATATCTCCCATCACATGGAAAAAGGCATGAAAGCGCAACTGGTCGTTGGAAAAGGCGGGACGGATATACCGGGCATCCCGGGATTAACCCCTTACAATATCAACGATACCTACGAAGCGGAGAACTTGCCGAAGCTCGCGGATAAAGCCGAGCAAAGCAAAATGGTCAGACAGATCACGCAATTTACTACTAACAATTTACAAACGTATGGCATGATGCTGGCCGGTTTGCTGTTGGGATTATTCTGCGTTCCGTTGATCCGTAAAATCCCGTTGCGCCGCAACAAAGAAAATAAATCGTAGGATAGTAAATTCCGGATCGATACTCACTGGCCGGTTGTAACGTTACAACCGGCCTTTTTATTTGTCATTTTCGATATTTGCCCCACAAAAATAAAAAACCCCGCTGTTCGCGACAGCGAGGTTTTTATTGTACCGGCTTAATAAAAATTAACTGCTTTTTCTCATCCGGCGACCGGCAAAACCGATGATACCCAAACCTGCCAGCAACATGGCATAGGTTTCGGGTTCCGGAACCGGCGCGCTATATTCGACGATATAAGCAATTCCAGCGTCCGGCCGATCATTCCAAAGACCGCCGCCCCACGGGTTGTTATAAACTGCAAAATCTTCATTACCGACGTTGTTCGGCTCTCCCGGGCCCCAATTGGTATAAGTCAGCAAATCACCGGCTTCCGGGCCACTCGCCCAGCGCCATTCGCCTTCCACCGCGGCATCGCTGGCGCCCAGCCAGGCAGCGCCACCGCCGGTGAGTCCATGCACAAAGGCATTTTCATCAGCCGAGGTGATGGTAACCAGATGCCCACCCAGACCCAGATGTGTGCGTGTTGAAGCTTCCGCCACCGCATCGCCAAAACTGAGCGGAGTCGTTACCAATTCATACCAGTGACCGTTTCCGGCCCATTGCACAGGCGCCGCCACGGCGCCGGTCGCCGAAAGTAATCCCAACGACAAAATAACTGTTTTTAGTTTCATATTAACTCCCAATTTCTTAAAACATGATTGATCAGACCAATTGCAAATCCATCAATATTTCACTGATCTCAAGCAAAGCCGATTCACTTAAAATCTCGTTAATATTCGAAGAACCCCTTCGTCTTATTGATATTGATAACCCACACCTATGGAGAAATAAGTTTTTCTCCATATAACCAGAAGTTTAACTTTTAACCAACCATCCTGGCTATCCATTTGTCCTAATAAAATACTAAATTTGTCCTATTTTTATTCTTGCTACCTGTTTGAAAGGCAGTTACATGGAAAAAACTTTTCCAGATCAATCAAACTGCTGATACTACTTCATTGCTTCTATCCGGCGGTCTCTTTATCGGCTTAGTCGGTGATGATAGGTACTATGATCATTCTCTTCTTCCGATGCGAATACCCCACTTTTTTACAAATAAATAATTTCGAAAATGGCAAATCGATGCTTAAATTGCCGGTTTGTTCATAGTAATTCCCGAAGAATCCGAAGCATTTTACAACTCGTTAACCCTCAAACCTTAAACCGCACCTGCACATCACCAATCACGGACCAGGTTGCAACGGCTTGTTTCAGCTCCTGCATCAATGGCGCAGCCTGATCGATGTTTTGCAAGAGATTGATCGGCAGGTCGATGACGACATCGATTCGCCCGACCAGGTAGTGCAGCGTCACAGCGTCGATAGCCGCAACCGGTAATTGCGGCCAGCGTTGTTTGAGTTCCCGGATAACTTGTTCGCGTGGCGGCAGGTCGCTGCTGGGTGAGCTGGCTTCGTCGTTTTCCGGATCGATATGAATGGTCACGTCGGTGACTTCATCGATTTGCTCAAGTAACCGCTGGCGCACGGCATCGGCGATCCGATGACCTTCCGACACGCTCAAGCGGGGATCGACCTGGATATGCACGTCGACAAACGCATTGCCGGCGCTTTTGCGCGTACGCAGGGTGTGCGCTGAGCGCACACCGTTGACGGCATGAATATGATCGCGGATCGCGGATACCTTATCGGGTTCGAGCGCGCTATCGATCAATTCTTGCGTGCTTGAGCGCACCAGATCAAAGCCGATTTTGGCGATCATCGCCGCAACGATAACTGCCGCTACCGCATCGAGATACGCATGCCCGAGCATGACACCGGCAATCCCGATCAGTACCACAATCGACGAGAATGCATCGGAGCGGCTGTGCCAAGCATTCGCCATCAGCATTTCCGAACGCAGGCGGCGGGCTGCAACCATGGTATAGCGGTAGATCCATTCCTTCGAGACGATCGACATCACAGCAACCAGCGCGGCAACCACGCTGAACTCCAATAAAACATCGGGTTCGTTGAGCCGTTGCACCGCACTGTAGGCGATACCGATTCCAATTCCGGTCAGCACCAAGCCAAGACTGACTGTTGCGACTGTTTCAATCCTGCCGTGACCGTACGGATGCGTTTCATCGGCGGCTTGATGCGAATGCCTGGCGGCGTACAGCACCATGAAATCGGTCAACAAATCGGAAAACGAGTGTATGCCGTCGGCGATCAGTGCCTGCGAATTGGCCAGCCAGCCCACCAGGATTTTCGCAACCCCTAATACAAAATCGAGTATTGAACCGATCAGCGTAACCCTACGCACATCGCGATAGCGTTGTTGGTGGGCGGTTTCCTGCGAAATATTCATCCTGGTACCTCGATAGCTGTGATCACAGCGTTTGACCTGTGCAAAGATAGTGCGCGCTGCTACTTATCCAGCCTTGACGGCAACCGCCGGTGTTCGGTTTTAGGATGTTGCGTCAATTGACAGGCGCGGCGGAAAGCCAGCAATGTCTTCTGCGCATGCCCCATCACGGTATCTGACGGATAGCCATGCAAGTGCACCGACTCTCCGCTTCCCGCCGGTAAACCAGCGAGCAATTCCAATCCTTGCGTGACATGTTCCATGGTGTAAATGGCAAACTGTCCTTGCTTGACCGCCTCGATCACGGCGTAATCCAGCATCAAGTGCTGACGGTTTTGATAAGGGATCAGCACGCCCTGATCGCCAGTCAAACCTCGTTTCTCGCACAGTTTGAAAAAACCCTCGATCTTGTCGTTGATGCCGCCCACCGGCAGCACCTCACCATATTGATTCAGCGCGCCTGTCACCGCAATCCCCTGCTTCAGCGGCACATCCGCCAGTGACGACAATAACGCATAAAACTCCGCGCATGACGCGGAGTCGCCTTCGATGCTGGTATATTCCTGCTCGAACACAATCGATGCACTGAGCGCCAGCGGCGCGATATGCGCGAACAATCCGGTCAGATAATTCTGCAGAATCAACATGCCTTTGTCATGAATCGGCCCGGACATATCCACTTCGCGGGCGATGTTGAGCACACCATCTTCACCGGCAAACGTGCGTGCCGTCACCCGCACTGGCGTACCAAAACTATGATCGCCCAAGTCGATTTGCGTCAATGCATTCAGTTGCCCGATTTCCGATCCTGTGACCGCAATTGTGATTTCATCCTCCAGAATGGCTTCCTGCAAGCGTAAATCCGGATAATTGTGACGTTGCAGCCGAGCCTGCAATGCTGCGGCGATATCCATCACTTCCACCAAGCGGCCCCGGCGGGCATTGCATATCGCCGCGCTTTCCAGAATCAGCATTTCCGTGCGAGCAAAAATGGCACTTTGGCGTTTTTGGTCTTCCACTTCCCGATGCGATTCTTCAAGCAGGCGCGCGACCGCAGCAGCGGAGAAATGCGGCAACTGAGCGGCTTCGCAGGCATGTGAAACAAAAACCGCCGACGCCAGATAAGTATCCGGGCTGGCGATAAAGCTTCCGGCAAAATCCACTTTCACCCGGAAACGGCGCATGAATTCCGGATCGATTTCCTGCAAATCGTAGTATTGATCACGCGATCCGATTAAAACGATTTTGACGTTCACTTCGACGGCTTCCGGCTCGAGCGCAACCGGAGCGTTGGATGCCCAAGCGGATCCCGGCTCTTCAATTTGCAATCGTTTACTGCGCAAGAACCGCCGCAACTTCACCCATAATGGACCGTCGGTCAATAAATCATTGAGATGCAACATTAAAAACCCGCCGTGCGCCTTCAGCAGGTTACCCGCGCGAATGCGCATGAAATCGGTTTTCAGTTTTCCATTCTCGAATTGATAATCGATGCTGCCAAATAAAGCATAGGCGGATGGGTTGTCCTCGATAATGACCGGCGCGCCGCTTTCATCCGCATTGTCCACGACCAAATTGATTTGATAACGCGAAAAGATTTGATTTAATTCTGCTTGCCGCTTCTCGTCATCGCTATTATCAGTCTCAAACAACGCCAGGTTAGCAAGAACATCCGTTTCCATCTGTTCAAAATAACTTTTCAACCGGGTTTGTTGCTTGAGTTGTTTGTGCAAACCATTTTGCACTTTCTTTAATGCTTGATTGACAATCGGCTGCACGATGCGCTGCCGCAACATCGCCAGCGCATCGTCTTTATCTTTCTCAATGCGCTTGAAGTCTTCAAAGTACAGCAGGATCGCATCCCGCAGTGCTTGTTCGGACTGTTCGATCGCAATCCGCCGCGCCTTGGGCAGCTTCAACAAATTCTCCGCCGTCAGAATCTCGCCTTTTTCGTCCAGCAAAGTGAAAACAATCTGCTCATCTTCGCGGTGTATCGCAAAATGCAGTGACTCGGCAAATTTATCCAGCTTGTTATAGGCCTGTCCCGTTTCCAGCTTGAATTTTTTTTCAGCGCGTTCGCTTTTAAGTTTGAAATCCTGCGCATTAAGGCATTGAGTGATTTCCGCCGGCAGTGATTTAGCCAATTGCAGCAGCGATTGCCGTAACACACGCCCTTGACCGGCAGGTAACCGCAAAGCGAGCGGTTTTTCCGGCGCGACAAAGTTGTACAAGTAACATAGATCAGGCGGCGCAGGTAGATTTGCCGCAGCGGTCAGCATCGCTTGATGCAACAAAGAAGATCGCCCCGATCCCTCTTCTCCGAGCACGAATAGATGATAATCCGGCTGCATCATGCTCAATCCGAACCGTGCCGCCAGTTCCGCACGCTCTTGGCCGATCCACGATAACGGGCGTTGCCTAAGCGCCGAAGTATCGGGAAAACCTAAAGAAGCAGAATCGATGGTAAGACGTAACTGGGAAGGATCAAGGGATTGAGTCGACATGTTGTTTAGCCACAATAACGCGATGATATTTCACCGCTTGCCGCTATTGTACCGATTTAAGAGCGACACCGTTACTGCGAAATTTCCGGCGACCCCTGTCTGTTTCATCGTTGTTTTGAAATCACGGGATAATTATCTATGTTCCTCCCGCTTATCCAATTTTCTTCGAATCCATCGACGTTGCGGATGAAAACCTCCCAGTTTTAATAAACATAGGAAAACCGGAAAATTTAACCGTAAAGTTTTTTACGATCCGTCCGAAAAAACCACGCAAATAAAACTTAAGGAATATCGATGAATCGTGTTCTAGTTTGCAACAGTCAACGCGGTGAACTTGAAGCCATTCAAGAAGTGCTGCGAAACAGCTATGCAGTGCATTTAATGTCGTCATGGGATAAAGCACCTTTGAATCTTCAAGGAGTTGATGCGATTGTCCTCGATGTTAATTTCACCCCGGCGCAGGGACTCGATTTTCTGATGGAAGTATGCAGCAATCACTATATTCCGGTGCTTCTCATTTCCCCGCCGGATGATCCTCAATGCGCCATCGAAGCACGCCGCATCGGTGCATTCAATTATTGCGTCAAAACCGAAAGACTCTATTCGGTGTTGGAAATGGCCGTGCGGGAAATGATCTTTGCCTACAATGACCAGCAGGAATTGAAACACACCATCATGGCGCTTAAGGCGCGGATTGCAATCCTGGAAGGACAGTTAAAAGAAAAAACAACCCAAACGCCAGCAACGCCGGTAGCTGCGAAGACGCAACCGAATTCTCAGCAGCAACGCGCATCCATGCTGCAGGAAATTGCAAAGCGATTGAATAATGGAGAAATAAACTTACCCAGTTTACCTAGCATTAGCTATGAATTAGAGGAATTGGTGCGGCAAGATGCCGGGATGGATGCGATCGCCACATTACTCAGAAAAGACATGGTCATCAGCGCCAAATTGATCAGTGTTGCCAATTCACCGCGTTATGGCGGACTTCGCCAGAGCAGCACGGTCGAGCAAGCAATCAACGTCCTGGGTCTTAACACTTCGAAAGAGTTCGTGGATATCATCGCGAACCGCGCTCTGTATATGGCGCGAAATCCACAATACCAGCAAATCCTTAAAGATCTTTGGAAACACGGTGTCGCCTGCGCACACGCTTCGTATCTGATCGCACAACTAGCAAAGCTCTCAAGACCGAGAGAAGTGTTTTTCATGGGTTTGATGCACGATATCGGCAAATTATTTCTGATACAGGTCATTTCGGAACTGCAAGCCCGGAATGTGATCGATCCGCCTTCTTCGAAGAAATCACTGGATGATTTCCTGGAAAAACATCATGGATTGTTTGGCCGGAAACTCCTTGAGATATGGAAGTTGCCTTCTGAAATCGCGGTTGTTGCGCAGTTTCACGAAGCGCTTGAACAAGCAACCACGGTTACCCGTGAATTACTGGCAGTCGCTTTGGGTAACCTGCTCGCGAAACGTGCCGGATACGGCCAATACAACCTGAAAAAAGATGATGCAGAAGTAGAGCGTACGGCCAAATCCATCGGGCTGGAACCAGCTCATATTCAAAAAGTTCTTAAAGAACTGGTAGCCTTCATGGAAGAAACCGGATTGAGCTTTGACTAAATCCAACAGTCGTTGCCTTTTCTTCCAAAAAACACAAGCACAATGGATTAGGCCGAGTGGCGTTGTTGCGAGTTATCCGCGTGACAACCGATATAGCGCTGAAATTTCTTTTCCTTGATAGCATCAATATGCACCAGAATCAGCGCATCGACGCAATTTGAAAATTGCGGGTCGATATTAAAACCCAGAAATTCACACCCGCCAGACTCGCACAATTCGACGTATTGTTTGTACAGCACCGGCAGCTTGACATCCAATCCGTCCAATCTCTCTTTCAGCGCTGCAACTGCTTGCTTATATTCAGCTTCGTCGGCCACTTTGCAATATTGGGAAAATTCCGCTGCTGGGTCAAAACTAAATGGCAGCCTTGGTTCCACGAGTGATTCTTGATTTCCGAATAATGCATGATAAAAACCGGCGATTGTCTGCTGTGCCGACTTGGGCAGCGATGTGCTCATCGACACCGGTCCGGTCAAATAGCGTATTTCCGGGTATTGATGCAAATATGCGCCGATGCCGTACCACAAATAATCCAAACTGCGTTTATTCTGATAACGGGGTTGGATGAAACTGCGCCCCAATTCAATTGATTGTTGCAGGTACGGCAAAAAATCGGCGCCGAACTTAAACAAACTGTGCGTGTAAAGACCATCTTCTCCTCGCGTCTTGAGAATTTCCGCCACTTCACCGATGCGATACGAACCGATGATTTCCAGCTCGTCTTCGTCCCATAAAATCAGGTGGCGGTAGTAACGGTCGTAACTATCGATATCCAGCGCATTGCCGGTGCCTTCCTGTACCTGACGGAACGACAGCTCGCGCAACCGGCCGATCTCCCGCATCACGCTGGAATTCGGCAAGTAATCGAACAGATAAATATGCTTGCCGTCCTGCGTTTTACCGATCAGCTGCGATGCTTTCAATTCCTTGCGGATCTGTTTGGTGCGGACCGGATGAATGATGTTTTCAACCGGTTTGAACAGCTCTTTTTTCTTTTTCTTGCCGAGCAAATAGACCTGCTTGCGCATCAACTTGGCCACGTCTTTTTTCGACAAATTCATCGCAGCGATTGATTCCCACGGAATCGGCTTGCCGATACGGAACGAAATCTCGCCGCCTTGCTTGTTGAACATTTCATTGACCAGCATCATCGTACCGAGCGGCTTGTAAATACTCGATAAGCCGTAAAACATCGCGGAATTCTTGCCGCCGATGTGCACCGGCACAATCGGCGCTTTGGTTTTCTTCGCCAGCGAAACAAAACCCGATTTCCATTTGCCGTCGCGTACACCCAGCGGCGAAATACGCGACACTTCACCGGTGGGAAACACAATGACTGCCTGCTCGGCTTCCAGTGCCGCAACAATCTGATTCATGCTGTCGCGATGCTTTGTAACCTTGGAAAAGTTATCAACCGATATCAGCAAGCTTTTCAACGGATCGATGCAATTCAACAAACTGGTCGCCACGATTTTCACATCGGCGCGAATTTCCGATACCAGTTTCAGCAACGCCAAACCGTCCAAGGAACCCAACGGGTGATTGGCTACAATCAGCACCCTGCGCTGGTCCGGTATCTTCGCCCGATCCTTGCTGGAAACCTGAAACGAAAAATTGAAATGCTCCAGCACCGCGTCGTTGAATTCCAGTCCTTCCAAATGCCGGTGCGTCTCGATGAAGCGATTGATTTCATCCTGATGCAGTACGCGCTTTAACAGCGAAGACGCTGCCTTCATCAGCGGCTTATCATCCTGCGTAACCGCTCCCGGAAAATAACCTTTCAACATCGCATCAACATCCAGCATCCAATGACTCCATTATGAAAATTGCACATTGGATACGATAGTGAAGTTTTGTGACAGAATGATGACGGCGATTGTTAATGCCGATAATTCATGAGTAGAGGTTGAGATAGTCGATAAACTAGCGAAGAGAGACCTTTGCAAAACCCCTGATTTTTTAAAGTCAGGCA
>FRDC01000216.1_pt1 | contig 18723 bp, 17 predicted proteins | sample 1106171 | NCBI WGS metagenome assembly FRDC01 (sample SAMEA3930566, study PRJEB13176) | freshwater metagenome | biome: Drinking water system; feature: drinking water; material: water | place: Singapore | collected 2014-12-20 | reverse complement strand
GATCGATGTGATGCTCGTTCCACCCTGGGTGGTGCGGGTTTCGGGGTCGCGAGCGATGCGGGCAACGAGGATAACGAGATTGGTCATGGGCTTTCTCCTGATCGAGCATTCCGGGTCCATCCCGGCTGCAAACCCGAGCAGAAGCGCCCCGCGGCGAAGCGCACCGAAGGGGAACCCGGAACTGGTTCGGGTGGTGCGGGCAGCCGGGCACAGCCCGGCAACTCGGCCGGACCTGATCCGGGTTGCGCGTCTCGACGGGGGGTGATTCAGGGACAGGTTTGTATCGAAGCCGGGTGGAGCCGGATGCCTTGATAAGGTTTGCCCTGGCTCGTTTCCCTCCGGTCTTGGCCGGATTATCCACCCCAGCCCTCCACCGGAGAACCCCCTCTCAGATCACGGTAGGGACCGCTCCTCCAGCAGGTGGCGCACTCCTGGACGCACCTGCTTCGCCGGGGGCAGGCATATCGATCGTCACTCCTTCAGCACCGTCCAGAGGGTTGCCTCGCAGCATCCAGGCCTGCGGCGTGATCAAGCGCGCCCAGTCCGCAAAGGAGGGGATCGAGCCCAAGTCTTCGCGGACGTGCTGCTCGCCGACCAGTCGCACCGGAACGACCCGGTCATCGGCATTGACGAGGGTCTCGCCGAAGGTTGCCTCAAGCATGAATATCCCCTCGGCATGGTGCCGCAGGGCGCGGTGCCGAGGGTCTGCCAGGATTGCCTTGGACTGGTCGAACCATTGGTGAAGCGGCAGATAGTCATCGACCGTGCCGCCCCATTTCCGGACCGACGAGAGGGCGTGGTAGTAGCAGTGTGCCATGCCGGGTCTCCTAGAGCTCAGTCGAGTGATCATCGGTCGCGGTGAAGCGTAGGCTGCAGTCGAGCACGAAGGTCGCTTCAGCCACATCAATCACGAGTTCGCCGCAGGCACCGTCGTTGATCTCCCAGCCAGGGTGGTGACGTTCGAGCGCCAGATAGGTCAGCTGATCGAGAGCTTGCCCAAGCGACGGCAGCTGCTCGGAACCGGCACCATCCGCCGTATGTGCTTCGCCTTCCTGCAGCGTAACATCAGGGCACGCGATCGCCGCGCCAGCGGCATCGAGGCAGACACATTCCTCGACCGCACCGCTGTCGCCGCAACCGTCAAAGCGGATCTCGACGCGGGCGATGCCGGCTTCCTGCAAGCGCGGGAGAATGACGGTCTTGAGCTGCTGAATCTCTTCGACCACCTGGGTCTGCCGCTCGGCCTGGCGAACGGCAAAGTCGGCCATCACGGCTTCGATATCGATCATGGAATGCCTCCTGTAGAACGGAGCCGACGACCATCCGCTGGCTCCAACCGACAGGCGCTCGCCTTTCCTCTGACGGACGACGCCAGCGCCGATCCGGCGCTGGCGCGAAGGCCGACAGGGTCTCAGTCGGTGCTGGCCGAAGTGTTCTTCGGATTGGTGCCAAGGGGCCCGCGACGATCGACCACGGTGATCCTCCGCGCCTTGGCCTCGATGACCAGGCGTTCGAGTACGCCATTACCCGGGAACGCGATGACGTAGCGCGGTTCGAGCGAGAGCATCCGCTCGTTGCGCTTGAAGCCAGCACGGGCGCCCAGCCGCATATCGAGCGAGAACGTCACCTGCGGAATACCGCGACGTTCAGCCCAGCTCGATGCCAGACGGTCGACGCCCTTGGTGTCGCCGCCATGGATGAGCACCATGTCCGGCACGCGGTCGCGAACCTTGTCGAGCGTGGCCCAGACATTGTTGCCGAAGTTCAGTGCATCGTCTTCGGTAGCATGACGGGTGCGCCCGCCAGCGAACACGACCGGGGTTCCTTCGGGCACGGCCGCACGGCGCTTGGCTTCGGCACGGGCGCGCAGGAAATCCCGGCCTTCGACGAGCGCGGAAGTCAGCATGGCACTGTGGTTGAAACGCGAGCTGGAGACCGGCTTCCAGGAGGAACCGAACTCGTTCAGGTATAGGGCTGCTGCGACTTCGCGCATCTCTTCGAGCGCCAGCATCGCGCTTTCGGCGCACTGCGCCCGCTCAACCTGGGTCTCGAGGTCGTGGGTGTGGACTTCAGATCCATCGGCGGTCGCAATCAGCGCGCGGACCTCATCGGTCGCCCGGTCAAGGGCAGTCGATTTGCGTTCCGCCGAGCGGTGAAAGATGTTGACGAAGGCCCAGCCGATATCCTCGGCGTCGGCTTCAAGAGCGGTCCCCGACACCATGGCGAAGAGATCGGACCAGACCGCTTCGAGGGTTTGGACGACCGCCTCCCGGACTGGGAAATCGCTTGTCGATATGGGGGCAGGTCCGATGGAAAAGCCGGCAAGATCGAGCCCGGCGAGTTGATCGGCGAATGACGTGTGCATGGGGAAGTCCTCCTGACTGACGTGAGGCCGACGCACCCGCTCATGGCTGCGCCAGCGAGAGCCCGTCAGGGTCAGCATTCAGGCAGGGTTGCGCACCCGTCAGGGGGAACCCGGCTTGGCGGGCTGGCGCGGGCAGGCCTTGAGCCCAAAGGGCGGAGGCCAACACGGGCCCGACCAAGCCGGGTTGCGCAAGACTGGCGGCTGGCCCAGGGCCTCTCTCGCATGGCGCCAGGCCATGGGCGGTCGGAACAGGTCCATTGGCAGGGGCACGCCCTATGCCTCATCCATTCACCGCCCCGGCTCGGCTCAAGCCGCTCGCTTGGCGTAGACACCCTCTCCGTTCGACATATGCCCGAGACAGTCATAGTCGCCGAACACGGCATCGAAGCGGGATGCGATTTGGGACAACCAGCGCTGTGCGCGGGGTGAACGTGCCGTGCGCCAATCGGCGTCCCAATAGGCCCCGTCATCGCGTTCGACGATCCAGACGGCCACCAGCCCGCCGTAGACCGATACGCCGAAATCCGCATAGGCATTGCGCATGAGGATCCGATCCTCCCGGCCGCGCCAGCCGTCATACGGGATCAGCGACGGGAAGGCTCGACCGGCCCGCTCGCGCAGGTCGTCACGCAGCCACTCGTATTCGAATTCCCAGTCGTCCTCGGCTTCAACCTCAAGAACCGTGAATGCGACGATTGCGCCGCTGGGATAGCTGACCGATCTGCCCATGACACCCTCCCTCAGGCCGCGAGTGCAGCGCCGTCTGACGCGTTATCGAACTGTTCGGGCATGACCCTACCACCGAGCTTTAGCAGCAGGGTCGAAGCCTCCTCGGCCTTGGCCGCAGCCGTCAGGATGGCGCGATCGTCATCCTTCAGAAGCTTGAGCCAATGCTCAATGTAGCTCGCGTGGCTGTCGAGGTGCGTGACGGGCAGGCCCAGCTCAGCGCCGAGCATGGCGCTCGATAGCTCGGCTACCAGTTCTTCGGCGGCATAGGCCGCCGTGCCGAAGCGGTTCTTGAGATCACGCCCCAGGCGGCTGGCATGGCCGGTCCAGTGCGACAGCTCGTGGGCGAGCGTGGCATAGTAGTGGTCGAAGCCGGAAAACAGGCTGGTCGGCGGCATCGTCACGCGATCCGCCGTAGGTTCGTAATAGGCTTCAGAGCCTTGGTGGCGCAGATTGACGGGGATGGCGGCGAAGAAGGTATCAAGTTCGGCCTCGCGCCCTTCAGGCTCGACCAGATCCAGGGTTGCAGCCGGATGGAAGCGCTCGGGCAGACCTTCGACCTGATCGGCATTGAAGACCGGATAGGCCTTCAGCACCCGGCGGGCCTCGTCGGTCTTTTCGCCGGTCTCGGGGGCTTCCACCTCCTTGGTGTAGCTCTTGTAGAAGATCGCGATGGTCGACTTCTCGCCCTTGCGGACCTGGGCGCCGAGCGACTTGGCCTGATTGTAGGTCATCCAGAACGGGGAGGCGTAGCCGCACATGTCGGCAACCATCCAGAGCCAGAACACATTCATGCCGCGGTATGGAATCCCGCAGGCCCGCAGGGGCCGCGAAACGGGCACACCGCGCCACGGCTTGATCCATGGTTTCGTGCCAGCCTCCAGTCGAGCGATGATTTCCTGGGTTATGCGGGTGGCGGGCGACAAGCCGCCGCTCTGCCCTTTGCGATAGGCCATGATGGTTCTCCTGATCTTGGCATCTGGACAATCGGCGACGGGTTCGCCGGTCAGTGCCACAGGGTCCCGAGCCCGCTCTGCTCTCCTTCCAAAAAGGAAGCGGCCCTCCGGCGTAAGCCGAAGGACCGCTTCTCGAGGTGCGAGTGGCCTTGCCTGTCAGGAGGAGGTCAGGCGGCCAGCTCGCGGGGGGACTGATGTTCGGTATCGACGCGTGGCTCAGCGTCAGTGGCGTCAATCTTGGGCTCGCCAGCCTCTGGCGCGGCGGAAGCGAAGCGCATGACCTCAGGCACCCAGGCCAGAGCCTTCTCGCGCACCTCGACTTCGGTGATGTAGGTGCCAGCGAAGACGCGCTCGGCACTCATCGCGAGGTCGCCCTTCTTGACCGCAGCAAAGCGCGAGGAGAGCTCGAGACCGCCGACGCCGGTCAACGCGTCGAGGATCACCTGCTTCGACACTCGGTCGAAGTAGTTGGCCGCAGTCGGTCGCCACCACTGCGCCATGTCGATGCCGATCAGGCTGCCGAGGTGGTCGTGAAACGGCAGCTGACGCTCGCCCGCCATGTTGAGGCTCGCCTCGAGCGACCGGGCAACGACATAGCCAAGCCAAGCGGCACGGCTGTCATCGGACAGCGCCCGGAAGAGGTCGAAGCGGGAAGTCGCATCGGTGCCCGCGCGCCAGCTTTCGTCGAGACCAGACCTGAGCTCGGCAAGTGCGCTGCTGGCCGGAGCATCCTTGGCTTCGAAGCCAATGATCGGACCTGCCGGAAGAGGCGCACGCAGTGTGGTCGCAGCCCGCGTCCGCCAATCGTGCGTATCGGCATCAGCCAGCGTGAAGACCATGACGTCGAGCGCCAGCCCGGGGTCAGAGGCGACATGCAGCGCAAGGACGTCGCGGCGCTGCATGGCGAGCTCGTCGACCAGGCGCTTGGACAAGGTGGTCCGGCGCTTGTCCGAGCCATCGTCCGCCGGAACGACTTCGATCCCGCTGTCGGCTTCGGCAGGTTCAGCCTGTCGCTCGCCGTAGAACACGGGCTGGAGAACCGGCGTGCCATCGCGCGAGAGGACCAGGATCATGCCCGCTTCGGCCTTGAGTTCGGCCGCGATGACTGGCGGGCGTGCGCGGATTTCCTGACACTCACGTTCGATGGCCTCGATCGCCGCTTCGGCCGCCGCCACGGCTTCCCCGGCACTATCCTCGTCCTCGAGGATCGCCGCATGCTCGTCATAGGAGGCATCGAGCTCATCGAGCCTCGCCAGTTCCGCCTCGGTGAGCGGCGCCGGTTCGGCAGGAAGCCTGACCAACCCTTCGACCAGATCATGGCTGGCATAGGGATCGAGCGTGGGCTTGACCCAGGCGAGACCCTGCTCGGCTGCGACCGCCTTCGCCTGTTCTTCCATCTTCGCCGCCGCGAGGCTCTCGAGCAAGGCGACATCGACCCAGGATTCGCTGTCGTCGTCATCGAAAAGTTCGCGTTCGATGCGGCCGCCAGCGGCGATGTAGGTATCGCGACCAACGAGCCGCGCGCGCGGATCGCTGCCCCGGACGGTCCCGGAGAGGACCATGCGCCGGATACTGTCCGAGTTGGGCGCATAGTAGGCTGAGGAAACTTGCTCGAAGACGCGAGCCTGGATTTCCTGGTCCGAAGTCGCACCGAACGCTTTGGCAATGTCGAGAGTGATTTGACCCGATGCCAGAGCCTCGAACACGACTGGCGCAAGCGTCGCGAGGCGCAGACGACCCTCGACGAATCGGACGGTCAGGCCGAAGCGGCGCGCAACATCCTCGACGGTCGCACCGCCTGCCACGAGCGCGGCAAAGGCTTGTGCTTCATCGGCGGGGTTCATTGCGAGGCGGTGGAAGTTCTCCGCGAGGCTGGTCTCGACCGCGGCTTCGGCGCTGTCTTCGAGCACGAGGCACGTGACTTCGTGATCACGCGCGAGGATCTTATCGTCGGCGAGCGCGAGCATTGCGCGGCGGCGACGTTCGCCGGCTTCGACCTCGAACTTGCCCTTCGCGGCAGGCCGGACGATGAGGTTCTGCAGCAGCCCATGGGCAGCGATGCTGGCCTTGAGTTCGGCATCAGCGGCTGGATCGTCGTGACGGCGGACATTGCGGGGAGATTGAACGAGCTTGTTCAGCGGGATCGACTTGATCATGGGACACACTCCTGATTGTGAGCCAGGTGCATCGACCATCGACGCCCATTTGGCTCAATCAGGGCAAAGCCCCCTCCCCTCTGATGCGTTCGCAGCGGACCTTCTGATGAGCGCGGAACAATGACGAATGACTATGTGAGCAGACGGTCCAGAACGCCCGCTTGAAGCGCGCGAAAAAGAATAGCCGCCATTCGGATACGTAGGAGCCGAGGGTGGAAACACACGACCAAAGATAGCCATTCGTGTCCGTTCAGATGAACCTCCAGTCCTGCCGAACCTGCCTATTTGCCCCGTCAGATTGGAAGTCCTGGAATGCGCCACAGGCCCCTCGATCACCGAACCCATGCGTCAGCGTTGTTGATAGGTGCTACATGTAGAAGCTGTAGCTGACTTGGGGCTTCTCAGCCGGGCTGACGTATTTCATGATGTCGCCGATCTTGCGTGCGCATTCGAGAGTGATCGGCAGACGGCCGTCCATCTGAGTATTATTCCAGTTCATCTTGGTTAGTCCGAGTATCTCCTCGCAAAGGCTCTCGAGAGACGAGTCTTGTTCGTAGACTGTAATTTTCAGAGGCTTGGGTACGTAAGCGCCGGGATAAGTCTTATAAAAATCGACGGTACCGCGGGTGTATAGCAGGCCCTCCGTTTCGGTGATGGAGAGCATGGTACCACGCTTGGGCGGGTAGTCGCCGTCACCGAAGAGGCGAATGTCAGTGTCGGTTATAGCGACGAAATCCTTGGCACGTATACCTTTCTCGTCGAGGGCGCGCAGAAAGCCCTTGCGCTCACTGTCGCGGAAGTGACTTGACTTGTGAATTACAATCCGAGCCGGCATGTGCTGGAGGGCACGGTCGTATTCGTCCAGCGCGTCGCGCAAGAGTTCGTACGCCTGATCCTCGCTCAGGTACGGGTGGCGGTTCTTCTTATCGATGGAGACCGGGGTCCCGCGCAGAATGATGCCGTGACCGAACTCGTCGAAGACTTGCGCGAGACTTGACGAGACTGTTTCACCATCGCGACTTTTGTAGAAGCCGATTCCGATGTAGCAGGAGCGCAACTTGGCGGTGTCCTCAACAAGACGCCAAGGGATGGTGCGGTTGCCCTTGTAATAGAGTGCGGTGCAGAAGTTCCATGCCTTGGTTGCGGGATCCTGCTGTTCCCCGGCCTGCTTCGTTATGAGGATAGTCTTTTCGCGTACGAGCTGCAGTGGCGTCCCGAGATGCATGCACTTCGCCTTGAGGATGCGGCGAAAGTTGTGTTCCAACTCGTTCTCTTCGTCTTCGTCCTCCTTGGAAGAGGTTACCGAGTCGAACATTTCATTTGGCAGGACGCAGACGATGACGTCGACAGACCTGTTCTCGGCCAAGAAGCGGATTTGCTCGTAGTATAATTCGACCGCGCGCTCGACGCGGTCGGCACGTGACGGGAGCTTTACGACCGCAGTAATCTCCGACTTTTGCAGCGTGCGCGTGTATTGGGGAGAGTTGATGAGGCGGGTGAGGAAGCCGTAGCTCTGGTTGATGCCGCCGAAGCCACGAAACAGGTTCAGCAGCTTCGACTCCTTCTTGCGCTCGATGCCGCCGCGACATTGAGCAAGCCACTCGTCTAGCAGGTCGACACCTTCGCCACGGCCGACGATACCGATGCGAAGCTCGGTACGGCGCAGCTCGTCACGCTTGTCGTACACTCCCATGTGCTCGATGCCGGTTCGCGGGCAGATATGGGTGCCGGTGCCAAACTCGAGCAGAGGCTCGGCTAGTGTGGTAAGCTTCACGCGGCCTTCTCCTTGATGTCTGTGGCATCGGCGGCGAACGTCTCGTCGGCATCGTCGGCGACGTCATCGGCATCCTCCCCGACATCGAACTCAACAAGGGTCTGAAATGAGAGCCCGTCCTCGTCGCCAGTGCCGCTTGCGGACAAGAAGTAGGCAATGAAACGCACCTGGTTCCTGACGCTGGCGTTCCGTTCGAGCCGCTTCTGCTGCGAAAGCAAGTCGTCGTGCCAGTTGGATTCGCGGAAACCATCGAACGAGTAGAACCAACCGGGCACGATCTGCGCGAACCAGTCGTCACCGAGCTTCGCGAAGGTCAGATTGAACGATAGGTGCTGGTGATGCGCGACCTTCGCGGGATCTTTCTTCGAAGGGCGAGCGAAATAGACGCGTCGTGTTGCCTTCTGCTTACCGATCCAAGGTTCCTTGCGCTCACTCTGCCCCTCCTCGTTGGCAATGAAGTAGAAGAAGCGATCCTTTGGATGCATACGGACGTGGCGTTTCTTGAGCAGCTCACGGGTTTCGGCAGTAAGTAGCTGCTTGAGCACGTTAGCGTTGTCTGTTTCCGAGGAATCAGCAAGGTCAGAAACGTCAAGCCGTTCCACCGATCCCTCGTCCACAATACTGATAAGGCCGCTGGTCTCCATTTCGTGGAAAGAAAAGATCTTGTTGTCGTGACAGACCCAGGCGTCTGTGTGTACGTCGTTCAGTAGGAGGGCCATCTTTACGACTGATGTCCTGCTCCGAGCCTTGCCCTTGTACGACAGACTACGACGTGCTTGCGCTATCACCTCCTTGTCGTTGATGGTCAGCTCGGCGACGTAGACTGCCTGTGGCATACGAATTCGCTGAAGGTTGGTCGTGATAGCCGTTGGGTCGGGTATGCTGTCAGCCCGGTAGGCGATATAGGCGTCTACCTCACCTAGAATGCGCTGAAACTCTTCAAGGACGCGCTCCTGAGCGGGCAAGCGCAGCGTAGCAACCAGCCCCAGCAGGTCACCGAGATCAATGACATGCTTTTTGGTATTGAAGGCGAAGCGACCGCCTAGGATCTCATTTACGGCGATTTGGCTATAGGACGCCTGCTTCTTGACGAGGGTGAGGATGTACAGTTCGTCGAAGCTGTTGAAGTAGCTGCGGTCTATGAACTGGCGGAGGGTAGCCTTCACCTTCTCGAGCGAGGTGGTCGAGGTGACCTGGAAGCAGACGCGGTCATGATCGTCGCCGAGGTCGATGCCAGGAAAATTTTTCTGCTTCCGGTTGAGATTGATCAGCTGGGGCAAATTGAAAATCGATCTCAGGATCGGGATAAACGCATCCTCGAGCGCTAGGTTTATGTCCGTGCGGCCTTGAGCGGTCGCAAGCTCAACCTGCACGATTATCCGGCTCACGACGTCGCGGAGCTTATTCTCTACTTCTAGCTGCCGCATGCGACTGCCTCCACTTTGCGCAAGCTTGACTGTGGGAACGCAAGGGGAACAATTCAAGAGCCTCGAAATGGAAATCCCCATAGCCGAGGTATCTTACGGCTCCCCCACGACTCAGATTTTCTTGGATCCATCCAAGGCTGGAGCGTCTGCATAAGCCGACAGCAGTCATTCATGTAGCGAGCCGCGAACGACGGCTTCGTCTCCGGGCTTCATTCACACGCCCCATCTGCAACAGCGAAAGGACGACCGGTTCTGACGCGCCAAACTGGCACCCTGAACGTCCCGCATGTGGGCATGCGACGCGGATTGTCCTCAACAACGGTCAAGCCTGGCTCCCGAACCTTGACGAACCCACGGCCCTCACTTATCTCACGTTCATTAGTGAGGATTGTGAAATGATTCGATACCCGATGTTGACCAGCCCAGCCGGCAGCACAACGCTGGCCGGTAGCGCCATGGGGCGGCAGATGCTCGCCCAGTTGATCGAGAAGACGAAGCCGGTGGTCGGGCCGACCCTTGCCTTCCTCGATTTCGCGGAGGTGGACATCGCGACGGGTTCGTTCCTTCGCGAGGCCGTGATGGGCTTCCGCGACTTCTGCCGCAACGCGGCTGGCATGATCTACCCTGTGGTGGCCAATGCCAATGCGACCATTGAAGAGGAACTTGCCACCTACCTTCGGGGTCGCAACGACGCCATTTGGGCATGTGCCCTTGATGCCGATGGCGCGGCCACTGACCCCCGGATCCTCGGAGAGCTCGACGCAGGGCAGATGAGCACCATCCAACTGATTGCCCAGCACCATCCGATTTCCGCGCCCGAGCTGTCCAAGCTCCGCCCAGATGACAAGATCGGCACGACTGCGTGGAACAACCGGCTGGCGACGCTGTCCGCCAAAGGCATGCTGAAGGAAGTGCGGCACGGCAAAACCAAGCTGTTCAGCCCGGTGATGGAGACCGTGTAATGGGTGCTGATTTCATCCGCGAACAGTCTGGCCAGCCCTGGCGCAAGCGCTGGAACAAGGGCGTGGACCGCCTCAAGCAGCCGGGCCTGTTCGATGTCCGGTTCGGGTCACAACAGCGGACCATTACGGCGGACATCGACCCCGGCATGAGCGTGCGGGCGGGCGACGAGCTGGTCGTGCAGTGTGGGTCAGGCAACGCAATGGTGTGCCGCGGGCAAAGCCGCATCGGTGCCGTCAAGGGCCTGCCGTCCGATATGCGCACAACCATTACCGACTGCGGCGGCGTCGCTCTCGGGATCGTTGAACGGGTCAGCCTGTTCGGCAACAGCGTGGAGCTTCGTTTGCAATGAAGAATGCCAACAACAATTCGCTGCCCCGCATCGTCCGCAATTCGCAGCGCCTGTGGGACGATGCAGGAACGATGCCCTGTTCGCTGGGTTGCGTGACCTGCGTAGATCGCCCCATCTGTGGCGGTGCGCACATCAGCGCCAGCTTCTTCGATTGTAGCGATTATTGTCGCTGCGATGACAAAGCGACCTGCGATTTGGTTTGCCGAGGCAATCCCAAGCAGTTTGTAGAACGCCTGCGGGAGGTCAATGGCTTGGACCTCAACAACGCGCCCCGCGCCCCAATCGTCCCCATTGAGGCACTGCCGCCCATGGTTCCGTTGATCGAGCATTCGACGGCGCGTATCGGCACGCTCAACTCTCCGATTGTCGCGCTGCCGCTCCATGCGCTTTTGGACATCAACGCTGGCACGCTTCGCTATCCCGACAGGGACGCGCTAGGTCAGAAGTTCGGTATCGATCCGAACGCCCGATTGGTGATTTCAGGGGTAGCGCGCGACCGGAGGATCGAGCGCTACTGGGCGGCAGCAGACAGGGCTGCCATGCTGGAGCAGCTGTCAGCCTTCGACATCGCGCTGATCACGCCACCTAATTATAGCGTGCTGACCGATGTGCCCCGCACTGACAACATGCATTCCATGAAGCGCATCCTGATGGCGGCGGTTGAGATGATGCAGGCAGGGCTTCCGACCGCGATGCATGTCAACGCGCGGACGGAACGGGATTACGAGCGCTGGGCCGAGCTGATCGCCGAGCGCCCGGAGATTCAATGCCTAGCATTCGAGTTCGCGACCGGTACGGGCCGTGGCGAACGGCTCGATTGGCATGTGACGCAGCTGTCAGCACTTGCCGCCCGCGTGCCCCAACCGCTGGGTTTGGTGGTGCGTGGCGGCATGCGGGCACTGGAACCGCTACGCGCAGTGTTTGCGGCGGTGACGATGATCGATACCGACGCCTTCACCAAGACCCGATGCCGCCAAGAAGCCCAATTCCGCCCCGACGGAAAATTAGTGTGGCGCAAACATCCGACGCCGCGCGGCGCGCCCATAGACACGTTGTTGCAACATAACGTCGCAGCGCTTCACAGCAATCATATCATCTTGGAGCGCACCCACGCAGAGCGGCGGCTCGACGCCGCTTTACGGGGTCTCCGCGCGCCAAATCGCGCTGATCGTCAGGCCCGCGAGGGCTGAGGTATGGCTGAGCCGTTGGTGCCCGTTAAGGGGATCATTTGTCGGACATAGCGTGAGCGCATGATCACCTGAGCGGAAGCGAAGCTCGACCCGGTCTGTCACCATTGACCTGCAAAGCTGGATAAATCCCTGGCCCCGTCCGCTGGAAGCAGGGAACCGTGACACCCCAGGTCGGATCGCCTCCGTCAGCGCCGCACCTGCGTCCGGCAAATACGCGTAGTCAGGGTTTTGCCGCAGCGTCTCCAGCACACCCGTGCCGCGATCCGCAACCACAAACTCGAAGGTGCGATCCGTGACCGCATATGCAACCAGCCCCGTTTGGGCCGCGCCGCTATGCTCATAGACATTGTCCTGCATCTCACCCAATGCCCCTACCAGCGATGCGACGAGCCCGGCGGGAAAGCCTCTATTTTTGGCAGCATTTTCTGCGTGTAGGAGCCATTGCGCCCACACGGGATCACCGGTCTCAACAGGGTTCTCTAACGGCAATGGAAACGCCCCAGCTTGGTCGCTGAAGCCGCCGCCGAACGGCTGGCCCGTTGCCCAAGCATCGCGAACTTTCGGGGCAAATGACCCCGCAAATGAAACGGATGCATACTCGGCCGGAAATTGCTGGGCAGCAGCCAGTAACTCGACAAGTGGACCAATACGTCCTGAGTTTTCGATGATAAACGGACCGTGACCATGCAAATGACCATGCATCGCTTCTCTGAGAAGATCATCTACATCCGAGAACTGTGCCTGCAAGGTACGCATCGTTGCTCAATACCATAAGCACTTGGCTTACGCCTACAATTCTTTGGGTTGAGCACAGCTAGGGGATTATGATTGGGCTGACTCAGGAGCGATGTGCCCGGCGATGTTGGTCACAGACGTCTTCTGGTTTGATAGCTCTGACGCCCCGCATAACTCCCCTGTCTACGACGATGTGAGTGGCGGGTCTCATCATTCCAGCAGCCAGGCCACCAGCTTCAGTGGACGCGCTGGACACCGAACATTATCGTGGGCCGCCATGTTTTGCCTCCATTGCACCAAGAAATTACTTGATCGGATCAAACCCGAGATCGCTGAGCCCGGGCAAAGCGATACCGCCTTGGGCAATTGGTATGCCACGGTGCTGTTCTGGAAGCCGCAAGTCGCTTTGCTGGCTTCTGAGCGCACACTGCTTCCTGTGCTTATGCCGCTAGCCCCAGCGGCCACGCTTACCCGACGATTTCCCACACAATTGGCGCTGGTTCTGAGGGAACACGGCGTCTCATCTGAATTCATTGCCCAAGAGGTCTGGCGGATGGACACCGTCCAGTTTGCAAAGACCGCGAACCGGAGTGTCGTGGGCATCCTCAACGAGTTCGTTAAGCAGGCCGAATTCTGGCTGGCCGCCTATGCCTATGAAAAGGGCGATGATGACGACCTCTTGGCGATTTCCGCCAAGCTAGCGGAGACACCGTGCAGCCCGCTGTACAAGGGCCCGGTTTCGCCGGACAAAGCCCTTCATGAACTCGTGAAGGCTGGCGCACAGACTTGAGTCTGCTGGCCAACCTCTGTGCGCGGAGATCCTACAGCACTCGGCCGGAGGGCCAACTCATGCTGTCAGACAGGATCGGGCGGCAAATCTACGATACGGAAAACAGCTCCCGAACTGGCATCGCGGACAAGGTCAACGCATGCGCCATCCCAGTGGTAGTCGAGGTGCCGCCCTTGAAGGGGATTTGACGCGCAGTCCGGGTAGAAGAGAGCGACGCAATCTCCACCGGGATACCGGATGCTCGGGTAGGCAATCCCGTTTGATCCCGCGCCCCTGAGCTGCCGCGCGACCGCTTGGGATGCGGCATAGCTGTTGGGATCGAGCGCGGGAACCGGCTCTCCCGCGGCGGATCGCAAATCATGGAGGTCAGCATCGACCGACATTACGATCTCTCGGAACTGTGAGGTCCAGCCAGGTGCTTCTCTGGTTCGCGCCATGAAGTGGGCATGGTGGTGGATCGTCTCGAACAGTGCGGTCTCGAACCGGTCACCAACATAGAGCACGCCGTAGCTGCCATCGGTAAAGCGGCTCGTCCGGTCTATGCTGACGTGGGTGAATGGCGCCATGAGGTAGGAGGCGCCGCTGCCGCCAACGCGGCGCTCGACCGGCACCAGATCGAGATTGCCGATCGTCGCCATGATGCGGGGATTGGTCTTCTGCTCTGCCGAGATCAGCAGCGGCCAGTCGGCTGGATCAGCGATGTCCTCGAACAGGTCGATCGGTGGAAAGGCACTGCGGATGATCCTGACAGCGCCCTTCCACTCAACTCGAGAAACGGAGATATCCGCCGTTTCGTTCACCAGCCGCCACGCTCGGCGTCGAGGTAGCGACGCACCCGCATGATGTCGGTGAGTTCGCCCCCGAGCATCACATCAAGCGCGCTGGATCCGCCAAAGGCATCATTGGCTGCCCTGATCCAGGCATAGCCCCGCGTCGCCTCCGAGAAGATGATACGGAGCGCCTTGTGGATGCCCATCAGGTTAGAAAGACGAGCGCGTCCGTCGCGCGAAACGCGCCCGGCACCTTCAGCCTTCCAGCGGCGATAGGAGCGCAATGGCATGTCGAGCAGCGTTGCCGCCTGGTCGTCGGTCAGCTCCCATTTGCCGAACAGATTGAGGACTGCCCGGAACATGGCAGCTGCCTCGTCCTGGGTAATCGGATCGGGACGGAAAGCGGCAACGGCAGTATCAACGGGTTGCAGAGCCAGCATGGCAAATCTCCATATGGCATCATATATGCCACTCAATGCCATTTGGCAATGGCCTATGCGGATGATGCCAATCTGGCAACCACGCTCGCCGCGCCCTCGATCGGCACGAACAGCCGCGTCTGGTAGCGGATGATTTCCGTAAAGCAGCCTTGGGCCTTGTACCAGTCAAGGCGGGCTACGCTCCATCCGGTCAATTCAATTCGCTGTGAACCATTGACCAGGCTGCGCTTGACCATGAGCTGCTCACGGCCAGCGAATTCCATGGCACGGCCAGTCGCCAGAACGGTCTGGACGACGTCATCGGCGGAAAGCGTTTGCTCGCGTTCCAGACCCAGCGCCCGGCACAGTTCCGGAACACAATGGAGAGGAACCTCCCGGCCAAGCAGCGACCGGCCATCCGCCGCCGAGATGCGGCTCACCCTCACGAAATCCGAAGGCAGCTTGTCCCAGACCGGCAGCAGAAGGCCCGTCGCAAGATAGAGGCGCTCGTGCTTATGGCTGGTCCGCGCTTCCTCAACCTCGGCTTCCCAGGCTTCGCGGATAGCGTCGACGGAGATTGCCTCCCAGCTGCTCTCAGCCAGCTGATCCTCGGTGATGTGGCTACGCTTGAGCGGGCGCAGCAGTTCGAAGCGGGAAACGCGTGTGCCGTCATCGGCAAGAATGCTGCGGGCGGGCACCAGCAAGGCAACCCGGCCTGAACGGGCGTTCCGAACAGGTCGCTGCCGCTGCCCAACGAGGCCGTGGAGATCTTCGAGCCTCTTCAGCGTCAGCGGCTTCAGGGCCCGGGCGATTTCCAGTTCCAGCAGATGGGTGGTCGCGCCCGACGCCGGATCCGTACGCAGCAGCGTGTCCGACAGGACCGCGAAGTCCTCGACCGCGATGGTCTCAAGCCCGAGATCGAGCGTGCCGGCCTGACGCGCGGCATCAATCCGCGCCTCGACCAGCCCCATGAACTCATCGAAGATCGCGTTCTGCAAGGCGATGGGAAGTGCGAGGATGCGGTTGAGCCAGCGCTGGATCGACGGAAGATCATCGACCATCGACCCGTCGGGTGCTTCAATTCTGAGGCCTGTCAGGTCCTGAAAGCGCCCGAGGCTAACCGCTTCGAGCTTACCGGTGAACAACAGGCCGAACCACCGGTGGAGCGCTTCCTTGGCGTAGATGCTTTCGAGATTGTCGGCCGGGTCGAACAGGTTCTGGCCACCGGTCTGGCGCTGCCCGCGCGTCAGAGCGCCGAGACTGTCGAGGCGCCGCGCGATCGTCGAGATGAAACGGCGCTCGCCGCGCACGTCGGTCGTCACGGGTCTGAACAGCGGAGCCGATGCCTGATTGGTGCGATTGGTCCGCCCTAACCCCTGTATCGCAGCATCAGCCCGCCATCCTGGCTCGAGCAGGAAGTGCACACGGCGGGCCTGGTTCCTGGCGGCGAGGTCGGCATGGTAGCTGCGCCCCGTTCCTCCGGCATCGGAAAAGACGAGGATGTGCTTGGTGCCGTCCATGAAAGCCTGGGTTTCGGCGACGTTGGCGCGCGGCGACCGGGATTGGAGTTTCTGATGGCCATCGCCACCAATGATCAGCCGACGCGTCCGGCCAGTAACTTCTGCCACCTGGTCGACGCCGAAGCGTTCGATGATGGCATCAAGCGCGGTCGCGATCGGCGGCAAGGCGCAGAGCTGTTCGATCATCCGGTCGCGCGCGGAGAGTGCCGATCGGCACAATACAGGCGCGCCTTGCTCGTCGCTCATCGGCTCGGATCGAGGATTGCCGTTTTCATCGGTGAAGACAGCCATCAGCCGGACAGGAAAGCTCTTGGTGAGGTAGTCGATCACATATTCTTTGCAGTCGCAGTTTATGTCGAGCGTGGTGGCGGGAGGCGCAGGTTTCCTTCGGTTTTCCATGATTTCACTCCAGATAATTACGGTTCCCTCGACCTCAACAAGTCGAAGGAACCAACATGCGATCAAGATCATCATTGCCGTTTCGAGCGGCCCCGCTCCGGGTCGAAGACCCGCCCAGTCACGGCACCCTTCTCACCACATTCCTCTCCTCTCAGTCGCTCGACGAGAAGTCAGGCTGTGCGGTTCTGTATGGCGCGGCGGTCCGCCATTTCCTGCATTGGCTGGGCCTGCATAGGATCGCCATCCGCACGATTGACGATCGGGCTGTCCGGCGGTTCGAAAAGCATGGGTGCCGGTGCCACCGGTATTCGGCGCAGCAAGCGCACTACAAGGCTGACCAAGCAGCAAGGGTCAGGCGCTTCGTCCGGTTCCTGGAAGATCAAGGCTACGTCGAAGTCGACGACGGGATCGACGATCTGCCACGGCACCTCGCCGACTATTCCGATGCGATCGATCGCCTGCAACTTGCCGAGGGACCGGCACAGGCCTATCGGTCCGAGGCCGAGCATTTCGTGGCCTGGCTTCGCATGGCGCGGCGCCAATGGATCGATATCGATGACACGATCATCGACCACTATGCAGCGCATGATTGCCGATGCCCGGTCTGGCGCAAGCGGGGCAAGTTGGTCGCAACGGGCACCAAGCGGCGGCGGCGATGCGCACGGCACTTCGTCGAGTTCCTGCGAGGCCGGGGCGCCATCCCATTGGTTGAACCGGTGGCGGACGATGACCCGCACATGTCGGCTTACTTGGCATGGCTCAAGCAACACCGCGGCGCCACGGACGAGACGATCCGGCGCTACCGGACCGATATCAGACGGCTCATGCCAATGCTGGGCGAGCCTTCGCAATGGGATGCCGCCGGACTCAGGAGCGCATTCCAACGACGAAGCAAGGAGACGCCGGGGTCGGCATCGCTGCTCGTCACGATAATGAGGAGCTACATCCGGTTTCTGGTCGTGCGTGGCGAGTGCCGGCCGGCATTGTTGCATGCAGTTCCATCAGTACAGCGCTACCGCCTTTCGACGCTGCCGCGCCACGTCGACCCGGCAACGATCGAGAGGATCATTGCGGCCTGTCCGACAGATCGTCCGGTGGAAGTCCGGGACAAGGCCATCATTCTCCTGCTCGCCAGGCTCGGCCTGCGGGCTGCCGATATTCAGAACATGCGTCTCGACGACATCGACTGGCGATCCGGCCACCTGACGGTCAAGGGCAAGACGCGTCGACCGGACCGCCTGCCATTGCCGCAGGATGTTGGCGACGCGATCCTGGCATATCTTGCGGCAGCCCGCCCGAAGGCCGCCGAAGAGCATCTGTTCCTGCGTGCACAAGCACCGTTTCGGCCATTCCGCTCGTCCGCTGAGATAGCGGGCATCGTCGCTCGTACGCGCGACCGCGGTGGGATCGAAGGAGTGCCGACCGGGTCGCACATATTCCGGCATTCGCTTGCCACCAACCTGCTGCGCGCGGGCGCAGGCCTGGAGTCCGTCGGGACCATCCTGCGTCACAGCTCGCCCGAGACCACTGCCATCTACGCCAAGGTCGATCTGCCGATGCTCATGAAGATCGCGCAGCCCTGGCCGGGAGAACAGTCATGCTGAACATCCACATTTCCAGATACGTGGCGCTGCATCGCAGCCTCGGGCTGAAGTTCTCTGAACAGGAACGCATGCTGCGCCTGTACGCCGCCTACGCCGGGGGTTTCGGCGATCGGCACACTCAGGTCCAGCGCATCTACGACTGGTGCCATACGTCGAGCTCACAATATGTGGCCCGCCGGAGGTTCGACACCGCACGTAACTTCAGCCTTTTCGCTCACGCCGAAGATTCAGGCCACGAAGTTCCGCCTGCCGGCGTCTTCGGTCGGGGCAAGCGGCCACGCCCGACGCCGACCATCATTGAGCCGGACCAGGTGCGGGCGATCATGACTGCTGCATTGGACGTTCCACCCCAAGGCACGATCAGCCCACACACGTACCATTACCTGTTCGGGCTGCTGGCGGCGACAGGTCTCCGGATTTCCGAGGCCCTCGCATTACAATGCAAAGATCTGGTCGAGGATGGCCTGATCGTCCGCAACGGCAAGTTTGGCAAGCAGCGGCTGATTGCCTTGCAGCCATCGACGCGCCAAGCACTCGAAGCCTATCTCGCCTGTCGCGCGACAATCAGGGTGAGAAAGCG
>FRDC01000221.1_pt1 | contig 18745 bp, 15 predicted proteins | sample 1106171 | NCBI WGS metagenome assembly FRDC01 (sample SAMEA3930566, study PRJEB13176) | freshwater metagenome | biome: Drinking water system; feature: drinking water; material: water | place: Singapore | collected 2014-12-20 | reverse complement strand
AATTGCTACACTAATTATAAAGAATCTATAGAAACAAATTCTTCTAGAGATAAAACTTATACAAAAGAAGATTATATTAGACTAATAGGTTTATCGGTTTTAATGAGAACTATGATTCCTATTTGGGGAGAATACATATTCTTAACAGGTAAAGAATTTGGAACAGGATATAAAACATTTCAAGCTTTTAAATTATTATTTAAATCTCGCATCATGGAATCTCCAGCTATGGAGAAACTATCGACCTATGTAAAAATAACTTCAAACAAAGATAATAATAAACAATATAGTATTTTATCAGGCATAGCTTCAGAAGATTTTGATATTATGATGTTAGGGTTAGTTGTAGTTAGAAGATTATGTTTAGCTGATATTAAAAATATTAAAGATAATGTTAATCCTATAACTTACATCTATATGTATGTAGCATCTAAGATAAAATCTGATATAGATGGAAGTATGATCGAAAAGAAAGAACCAGGAGCTAAAGAGTTTAATAGCGATGAAAAAGTTTCTTCTGTAGATATGTATAGAATTAAAGCAGATACTTCGCCAGGTGACATAGCTGTGTTGGAAAAATCTGTAGAGGATTCTGTTTCGGTAGCTATCAGGTTATGTTCTACTATAGACATAAATTTCTTAGAGAAAAGTATCAATAGTAGTAGTATTTTATTAAACAATATCATAACTAAACCTCAAGTTACTTTATTAAAATGGATCATGCACCCTGTTATATCTACTAGAGGTATAGATTATCTTTCTAAAAATACTTTAGTAAGATTATTAGGTATCATGGAAGCTGTCTTATGGCATAGAGGATTTCATTATCTTGCTGTATTAGGAAGTTCTTATCAACCTACAGGTGATGTTATGACTGTTAGTATAGTTGATAAAATAAGTAAATTAAATGTAAACTTAATTAAAGAAATAAATATCCAATATCCTTACACGAAATTAAAACCGAGCAGAAAAACTGAACCAGTAGAAGAACATTATTGTATAAAATCTATAGAAGCATTAGCTGGCGATTTTATATCTGGTAATTGGAAACCTACCGCCAGACATGAATTATTAGAGTCATTAGAGTTAACTAATATTAAAATGTTACCTATTAAATCAGATATAAAAAATGAGATAGGCGGATTAGTTTTAGAATTAGGTAAGAGAGATTGGGTGTAATTTTATTATATAAAAGGAAATAAAGATGGATCATTTTAACAATATTGTAAGTCGTCTTAGAATAAATAAGTTTGTTATTATGGAGACTGGAACTTATAGTCCTTATTACCAAAGACCTTGGGAAACACATTTTAACCCATCAGCTGTTGAAACTATAGTAGAAAAAGTGTCTGATATGGATAAAATAGGTGTGGCTAAATTAGAACCTGAATTGTTTTCTGGTATAGCTAGTAGTTTTATCCACCCATCTACTAATCCTCAGAAAATGGTTATGTTGCCTAATGGGTGGGATCAAAAAAGATTAAGATTCTTATTAGAAGTTGAGATAGTGTCAGGATTAGGTATCGGTACCATATTTTATTTTCAAGGATACACTGATCACTTAGGTATTGGTAATAGTGGTAGCATAGATCCTGAAATGTTATTTGTTCTTAATTCTTTTATTAAAGTTAATAGGCATAATTATAGTACTTCTTATGGTATAGAAGTGAGAGATGTGGTTACAGAATCAGCACAAATCATAAACGGTATTATTTATAATGATGATAGTATTGGTGGTCAAACATTTAAAATGAGACCTTATGATGTATATGCCGGTATTAGACGTAATTATATAACACAACATCAGGATGATGAAGTTGAAACATTTGATACAACAGTTGTATTATATCCTAGAGAAAGTTTAAAAAGTTCTAGAAGTAATAACTTAGCGTCTAAATATTTAGTTAATATCATTGATTCATACAGACATGCTAACTCTGATTTAGATGGTTTAGGTGGTGGTCAAGATATGTATGAGAGATGTTCTAATAGAACAAATCAAGAATCTATAACTAAAAATGAATTTATTAGATGTTTATCTAATATGTCAGGTAGAGCTAATCAAACTGTTTTTAGATATGGTGATTTATTACAAATAGATAATAATATAAAAAATGTTACTAAATATATTGTTTTATCAGCGGCAGCTAAATCTAAATTAGTAAGAAGTGGTGATTCAGCAGAATGGAAAAGCAGAGATAATGAAACTGTTATGGCTTCATTATTATTAAATTCTATTTCATCTTTAATGGTTGAAAATTATTTAATAAGTGTTCATTTGACAGCTACTAACTATGATGGTGATGTAAGAGTTATAGTATTAGGATATAATAGTTTTGTAAATGCTGATATGTCTAGATACATAGGTAGATTTATCGATGCTGTTGAAAAACAAGTATTATTCGATATGACATATGGTAATCAAATTTCTTTTGAATTAGAGATGATGTCCGATCTTTTAGATAATACGTCTATTAATTTATCTTTAGATGGCGCACCTAGTGTTCTTTATAATGCTTCTTCTTTCTGCGATAGTTTATTAACACCTATTATAGGAAGTGATAAGAACACATATTATACATTAACTAATGATGTTGAACATTTAATAAACTCTATAGGAAGTGATGGTATGTATAGTGGATCATTAGGAAACGGTAATAGTACTACAGGATTTAGTATTTGAAATGAATGAAAATCCTCTACTAAATATTGTACAGGAATTAAGATCTAAGGAGTTAAACTCCTTAGATCAATTACCTAGTATTAATAAAAAATTAAACATGATAGTTATTAACTGTATTTATAGTTTTATTAAATTATGTCATCATTTAGAAAAAACACATATAGATTATAATCAACCAGATCTATCTAGATTAAATAATGTACAGTTAAATTACTTAAACAATATGTTAAGAGATGATATAAAAGTTATAGAAGAATTTAGAAAACTTATTTACCATCTTTATATACAAAATAATAATTCTATATTAACTATTTGTACAGATGAAAATAATAATTTATGGGAGAAATTAGATTTTATCGAAGAAGTAGGTAAATATGTATATAGTAATCAACAGACAGATAATCATCCATTTAAAACAGAAACAAATAAAAGATCTTTAGAAATATATAAATTCTTTTCTCAAATTGTTATTTCTATCTTAGGTTTAAATCTTGTTAGATCTTTCATTGATAATGTAGATACGATTAATGATAAAGATAGAGCAATATTATTTCTTGGAACAATAGATTTAGATAAAGAAGAGATATCTATGAGACATTCTTTATCCATTATGATAGATTCTATTGAAAAATTTATAAAAATATTTTCTAATCATATTTGTATAACAAAAATTAACTAATAAAGGAAATCATGACAGGGATTTTATTAGAAAATGTAGTTAAAAAATCAAATATAGCTTATTTAAAAGAAATGACAAATTCTTTAAATTATTTATTTGGTAGTATTGTAGAAAAAATTATTTTCTGTTCTTTATTTGGTGATAAATATAAATATTATAGTGATTTTGTAAATCCTAAAATAATAGATTTAATTAAAGAAATAAATAACTTAAACGAATACCAAAAATATTTTTTATTAATTATGTTTAATTTTTTATCAACAGCTAATGAAGATAAAAAACATAAAATAATTTATTTTAGTATTAATGCAGTATGTAGTAAAGAAGACAAATTTAAAGATTATCTATTTTTATTATTTAATTACAATCATTTCATTGATAATGTAAAATGCGTTATTGAATTAAAAGAAGAAGATAAAGAGTTATTAAAAAAACTTTTTAATAAAATAACTAAAATAGTATTTTGTAATGAACAGGAATACATAGAAAATAACATTAATATTTTAAAAGGTTATATAGATATAGATAATGTTCTATTATTATCAGATAACCATATAGAAATAGTTACTAGAGATGATTTTACTAATAAATATGTGAGATCATCAGGTATACATATGGAACAAGATAAAACATTATTACCTATAATAGATTGTTTTGAAAATGCTAATAGTAAATTTGGTTTAAGAGTATTTAAATAATTATAACAATATATACTTTATTTGAAATATATTAATACTAAAATTAATAAATTGTAAGAGTATTTAATAATAAGGGAAAACAAAAATAATGAATTATTCAAAAAATATTTTATGTTATGAACAAAGAGTGAATATGTTAATATCTAATTTGTTAAAACATATTCTATCTATACATAGGGAACAAAAAAACGGAAGTATAGATTTATCTCAAATAACAGAAACAGAAAAGAAAATATTAGAGAAATTAAATATTCTATCTGATAGTGAGTTAGAATCATTTACTAAATTTCTGGATATTATAGATTTAGGTATATTAAGATATCTTAATAAATATTTTATTATAGATGTAACTTTTGAACATATTGTGTTTAGAACACTATCTGATCCTTATGTATTTAGGAGAATAACTAAAAAATTAAATAAAGAAGATAAAGATAATAAATTCTTATACTCTATTAAACAAATATTTAATTTTAATTATGATAGATTAATTCCTATATTAAAAGATATTGTAGAAATAGAGAATAACTATCTTTCTATAAATAAAAATGAACAACTAGAACTTTTGTTAGAAAAGAATATACCAATAATAGAAGCTAATGTATTAAATAAATTTATTATTAATTCATTACAACCTAAGGAAAACATAAATGAATAATAAAGAAATTCTAAATAATGTATATAAAGGTATCTTGAAATTTGCAGGATGTACTACAGATGAGAATGGATATATATTTGTTAGTTTAGGTTCAGATGAATCTATTCCTTTAACTGTGGATGGTAAAAGAGTAGTATTACCTACTGAAAATAATTTAAAAAATCCAGATGAAAACACAATAGTATTTCATCCTCTGGCTGAATCTATTTTTAAACAAGAATCAAATATAAGCTTAAAATTAAGAAAAGCTATTAACATTAGATTAAATGCTGTTACAGGTTTATTAGCCAGAAGTCTTCTCACTATAATGAGTGATAAAGATTTTCACAAAAATTTAGAACCAGAACAAATAGAGTTGGTTACTAAGTTAACTGATATAGACAGTAAAACTGTGGAAACATTTATAAAGAAGTTTTTACTGGATAAAGAAATATCACCAGATAAGAATTTCATATTTGTTTATATTAAGAAAAAAGCTAGTATAAAAGAATTAAATGACAAAGGTGTTGAAGAAGAAAAGATTTATAGTAGAGGAGGTATAGTAAGTTTTCCTTTCTATGAAAAACTATCTGAACATAGTGGTAAAACATTTAGAGTCAAAGATCTGAAAGCTTATAAAGATGTCATGGAATATATTTTTACGGATATACATCACACAGATCATTATAATCAAGGATCTTCTTCAAGACAATCACCTACATTAATAGCTTTACTTAAAACAGTTGTTAACATAGCTTCTATTCTAAATGATCATATTTATAGATTTAAGAATTTTATTCCTGATTATGAAGATTTGGTATTTGATTTAGATTTCTATGATTATTTTAATAAAGAAAATAGTGATGAAATTCTTGAGAAATTAATAATTAGTGTACCACCACAAGACGATTCTGGTGGCGTTATAGCTGAGTTACTAAAAACAGAAAAGAAATCTGAACCTATAGTAACTCAACCACAGAAACAAGAAGGTTATAAACCTTTTACTTTAACAAAACAAGAACAACCAAAAACATTGAGAACTGAAAAAGGATTAGATTGGAATTCAGTTATTAACTCTAACGAAAATATCGCTAGAACATTGAATAGAAATCCTGGGTACGGTGGATATCAAATGCAATCTGGATATCAACCTACTGCTAGTAGAAGGCAACCTGGTGATACTCAGTATGGTGGAGGAAGTTCTTTTAGTGGATTTAGTAGAAATAGAAGAAATTTGTTTTAAAAAGAAATAAATTATACTAGGAGAAAATAACTCTCCTAGTATAATTATTTTTTATTGTGTTAGAAATATATTCTTTATATTCTCTATTTCATTTATATCAGGTACAAGAACATATTGATCATTACCTTTATAATCAGAACTAGAAACATAACCATTAAATCTTAAAACTATGTAATGATATTTTTTTTCTATATTTAAATAATCTAATAATCCAAAATAGTCTCCTTCATATTTATAAGCTATTATGGGAGAAAAATCATTTCTTATTTTTATATTAGGAGAAGATCTTAACTTAGTCATAAATGATTCAATATGATTAATAAAATCAATATTAAAATAAACATCTTCTAAATTATCTTTAGTTTCTAATAGGTTAGCTATTTTCATATTTATACCAATTTTTTTTAAATATCCATAGAATAACATAATAAAATATTTTTTAAAATAATTATACTTATATATACTTAATATGAGGTGTTGTGATTATAAACTTTTTAGGAGAGAGTTATGGAAAACAATGAGACAGAGATGAATATACAAAATCCTTTTAGTGCAATTAAGATTAACCCTTTTGCTATATATACTAGTCCTCGAAGAAACATAATGTTTAATAATGATTCTAAATTATTACAAAATAAAGAAGTAACAAAAGAATTGGAAATTAATAATGAAAAAGAATAAAGAGATTATATACTCACAACATATAGGCATACATTCTATAAATCCTTTTGTTATAAACAATAGCAGTCCAAGAAATGTAATGTCTAGTGGGCACTTAGGACAAAGATTAGTTATAGAAGGTTGTGATGAAGAGATAGTACAAACTGGTGTAAGTAGAGAATATGGCAAATATACTTTTGCTGTAAGAATGCCTGCTGATGGAACTATTATAAATATTATACAAAAATATCCACAATCTGTATCTAAGAATACTTTATCTTTCAATCCAGAAACAATAATCATATATGAAAATTATGAAACTAAAGAAATAGATTATATATCTATACCTTATCATAATACATTACATCAGTATTTTGGTTATAAATATAATATTAATGAAGAAGCTATGAGTATGATTAGACACGGTGCTAATATACCTAAAGGAACTGTATTTGCAGATAGTCCAAGTATAGCTGAAAATGGAGGTTATAAATTAGGAGTTAATTTAAATACTGTGTTTATGTCTCACCCTGCTGTAGCTGAAGATGGTATAGCTATAGCTAGAGATGTAGCTGAAAAACTTAGATTCAGAGTATATGATACTAGGATAGTGGAATTTGGTTCTAATAACTTTCCTCTTAATTTATACGGAGATTTGGATAACTATAAACCATTTCCTGAGATAGGTGATTATATCAGAGATGATGGTATCTTAATGATGTTAAGAGATTATGATTTAGATACTGTTCCTGTTAATTTTCATCCTTATTCTACTATGGAACCAGACATGATGTTTGATGCTGCTACATATGTTAGAGGTTCTGGTGGAAGAATTGTTGATATAGAAGTAATAGGTAATAACAATAGTAATAAAAATCTTCCTGAACAAATGAGAGGACAGATAAATAGATATCAAAAAGCTTATATTAGATTCTGTCAAGAAATAATTAACACAGATCAAAAAATAAGACAAACAAGGAAAAAGTCTTACGGTCTTAATAGTGTTAAGTTAAGTCATAGATTTCATAGATTAGTTACTGATTGTTTAGCTATAGTTAATCACAATGAAAACAAATATGATCAAAAACTAACATTACAATATAAAAGATCTTCTTTAGATGAGTATAGAATTAAGTTTGTTATTGAAAATATAATAGTACCTGATTATGGTTATAAGTTAACAGATTATGAGGGAGGTAAGGCGTTTTAAATTGGATTTAGTTTTTCTAAATAATATGTAGAAACAAAATAGGTGGTAAAGATGAAATGCCAAATTAAAAATACATATTATAAATCTATACCTGGAAATGATAATTATTTAATTTCTTTAAATAAAGATATAGTCAATTTAAAAAAAGAGAAAGTTCATTTAGAAAAAGAGAATGAAAATATTATCATTGAAATGTATGGTAAAGAAAGAAAAATAGATCTAGAATGGTTGTCGTTAGTTTCGTATTATGAAATAGATTTACCCCAACCTTTTCAAGAAAGGATTTTTGATATTAAATTTCTAAATTGTGATAATAATATAACTCGTTCAGAAGTAAATAAAATAATGGTATTTAGTAAACCATTAATAGTTTATCAAAAATATAGAATAATACCTAATTTTACAGATTATGCTATATCTAAAGAATCTGAGCTTATTGATGTTAAAACAAATAGAGTAATACCAAGATTTAATAGGGGTAAGTTTAACTATCCTGAAGTATTTATTTATTCAGCAGAAAAAAATGATTATAAACATATAAAGGTACATAGGTTAGTAGCTCTAGCGTGGATTAAAAATAATGATTTTGTTTCAAAACCTATAGTTAATCATAAGGACAAAAATAAACAAAATAATCATTATTTTAATTTAGAATGGTGTTCTCATTCACATAATGTCATACATGGCAGAAGTGGCAGTGAGGATAAATTCAGAGTGGTACCTTGTGTTGTAAAAAATCATTTAACAGGTGAGGTGAGAAATTTCCCATCATTTAGTAATATCAATGAATTTATAGATATTAGTTATAAGATATCTCCTTATTTTTTAAAAAAATATAAAAGACCTAAATTATTTAATGGATTTTTTGAAATTAAAGAAGGACCTGATGACCACAAATGGTATTATGATAAATTATCAGACCCTCTATTTGATTGCAATTTTACTTTATTTTTAAGTAAAGATTCTGAAATTATATATATATTTTATACAATAGAAGAAGCTTTAGAAAAACTTGGAATAAAAAGAAATAATATTAGTTTAATAGATCTTGTAAAAATTATTAAAAAGGATTTTCCATTTTATAAGATTTCTTTTATAGATAATTTTCACTTAGAACCTATAGAGTGTAAAAATTTAAAAGATAATAAAATTTATTGTGCACAAAATTGGGCAAAATTAGCTAAGATTATAAATCAAAGTAGTAAAATATCAAGATATAATAAATATTTAAAAATATATGACCAAGTAAAAGCAAATGGTTTTATATTTAGATATAAAAGTGATAAACCTTGGAATGAAGATATTGAAGATATCTCTATCAGAGGAAAAAAAATTATTGCTAAAAATATTTTTACTAATGAGATTTTAGTTTTTGAATCACATACCTTTGCTATAGAATATTTTAATATTGATATAAAAACAATATTAAGAAGATTAAATAAAAAGAAAGATTACAATGGATGGATTTTTGAAGGCGAATCTAATAATCAATTTTATTTAAACGCCAGGCCGGTTATATCTGAGAAGATATAATTATTCTTCCTTAACTGCGGGAAACTCCTAAAGTTTTAATTACTAAATTTAGATAGCGATATACTAGATGGCTGAATTAATTATTCAGGTATAGTAAAAAGATTAAAAATATATGGACAATCCGCATCCAAGTTTCTCTATGAGAAAAAGGATCAACGACTAAAGCCTAACCAGCTTGTAGAACTCAAGTGAGTTCGAAATGGGAAGCATCCTAACTACATAGTAGAAGGATGAAGATATAGTCTCGTCTTTATAGAAATATAAAGCAGTGGATAAAACCACGGGATGGAAGTAACGATTCCATTTGAAGATTTCGAAAGGTGTAATAACTAAAATAATCGAACCTGAGGACATGCCGGTAGATGAGCATGGTAATAGAGCCGATGTTATAGTTGATGACGCTAGTCCTATTAATAGAAGTAATCTGGGTAGATTATATTATCAATATTTTGCATCTGCTAGTAGAGAGGTTCAATACAACATAAGAAATAAACTTAATTTAGGTAAAAATAAAATAACTTTTGAACAACTTGCTTCTTATGATGTAAATATTTTAAATGATTGTTACAATTATTTATTAACTTTGTATAAAATAGTAGATCCAATTCAATATCAATATTATTTAACTAGATTAACAGATGAGGAAAAATTAGAACATATAGTACATGTTTTGAATAACGAAGTATATTTAAGATTTCCTATAGAAACAGAAAAATCAGCATCAGAAGTAGTTATGGAATTGGAAAAAATAATAAAACCATTATACAAACCAGTTACATATAAAGATCAATTCGGTAATCGAGTCAAAACAGTAAAAAATGTAAGGATAGCTCCTGTATACATGATGTTATTAGAAAAGACTCCGGAGGAATATTCTTCTGTGTCTTCAGGTAAATTACATATAACAGGTGTTCTTTCTAGTTTAAATAAAACCGATAGATATAGATCTCCATATAGAAATACTCCTGCTAAATTCACAGGTGAAACTGAAAATAGGATTCTTGCATCTTACTGTGATGCTGTAGTTGTAGCTGAAATGTTTGATAGAAATAATTCACCTATAACACAAGAGCATCTAGTTAAAAGTATTCTAAATTCTGATAAACCATTTTGTAAGGAAAATTTAGTAGATAGAGATGTTATAGGTTATGGTGGATCTAAATCATTACAACTTATAAACCATATGACAACTTGTGCTGGTGTTAGTTTAGTATACGAACCTGAAGAAGGAATCTAATAAGGAGTAAAATGAGTATTTATAAAGCAAGAGATCTTCTTAATAGAGGAGATGGATGTTTATATGAAGATTTGCCAAAAGAATTTGAGATAGAGTTTGAAGATGGTGTTATTATTAAATCTACTAAAAACAAACTTATTTATTCTAATTATTTTTGGTTATTTCATAGAACATATAATAAATTAAATATTCTATCTACACATTTTGTAGATCATGTTTTAAAAGATAAACCTTTAACAACAGATACACATATAAAATTATTAACTATCATAGGTAGAGATGTAAGAGATACTTACGATTATGAATTACCGAAAGACATTAATAAAATAGCTTTATTAGATCAAATAATAACTAACAATATTTATAATCATGTTACATTCCTAGCATCATCACATGTAACTACTATAGATATATTAGACTTTATTGAAATTACTAATTATCCACCTATTAAAGAGATAGTTGATAATACAAAACCTAATAAAGAATCTATAGCTAGAACTTATAATAGTATTAAAAATATTTTATTAAATGATCCTAATATTTCACATAATAATCTCGTAGGTTCAATAAGATCAGGTATGGTTAATATGGGTCAAGTTCTTCAATGTGTTAGTGTGAGAGGATTTTTAACTGAGTTAGATGGAACTATTTTACCTAATCCAGTTATGACTAATTTCACAGAAGGACTAAATACTTTATATAATATATTAGCAGAATCTAGATCTGGTGCAAAAGCTCTTTTCTTTAATGACACAAAAATTAAAGATACTGAATATTTTGCTAGACGATTACAATTATTATGCATGACTATTGAAGATATTGATTATAATGATTGTGGTACTACTGAGTATCTGCATAAAAGAATAACGCCTCCATATAAAGATAGAGATACAGGTGTAACCTATCCTGGTGATTTGACTTTTATGGTTGGTAAACTTTATTTAGATGAAGAAACAAACACTCTAAAAGAGATAACGGGTGATGATCCTAATCTACATAACAAAGTTATAAAAGTAAGATCAGTATTATACTGTAAAGCACCTAATAAACATCAAATATGTAAAACATGTTTTGGTAGATTATCTCTTAATGTTAACGCTGGTGCTCTCTTAGGTCATCTATGTCCAGCAACGACTACCGATAAATCTACGAGTGCTGTATTAAAAACTAAACATATAGATCTTTCTTCCACAGGAAGATCTATAGAATTAGATGAAGTAGGTAGAAAAATATTTAAGATTAATAAATCTGATAATTTATTTATATTACAAGATTATCTTAAAAGTAAAAATGTAAGAATAATATTTAATAGAGATGAAAGTATTGGATTATCTGACGTATTTACTTTTTCATCTTTAGATAATATTAATCCTAATAGAATAAGTTCTATTACAGAAATAGGTATTATTTATGAAGAAAAAGGTTGTGATGTAAGTTTATCTGTTAATTTAGGTGAAAGTAGTAAAAAACCTATTATGACATTAGATTTTCTTAAATATATAAAACAACATAAATTAGTAACAGATGCTAAAGGTAACTTTATTTTTGATATGAGTAATTGGAATTTTGATCTACCTATTTTAAGATTACCAGAGGTAGAACTTAATTATTCTGAACATTCTAGTCAAATGGCTAGATTAATAGAATCATCTATGGAAAAAATAGATGAGAGGTCTAGACCGGATTCACCAGATTCTACATTAGAAGATTTGTTTATATTAGTTAATTCAAAACTTAATGTTAATATGGTTTGTCTAGAAGTTATCATTTATGCTAGTATGGTTAACAATATAGGAGAACAAGGATTAAATAGAGGTTCTCCTATTAGAGCATTAGGTGTTAGTAAAAATATTATAGCCGGAAGATCTTTATCAGCAGGTCTTGCTTTTCAAGAACAAGATACATTGATTATTAATTCTGAATCATTTATAAAAGGTAATAGACCTGATAATGTTTTAGATGTTAATATAGATCCTAAGGAAGTTATGAAAGCTTTAAAAAATAGAAGAAGAAGAAGATGAAGTTAACAGATAAGAGATATAAAAATATCTCTTATCTGTAATTTAAAAGGATATCTCATGTTAGTAACACATTCAAGATTATGTACTATAACTAAATATTCCCATTTCTTCACTGTTACTAATATAGATCCCTCTTTACATAAACATTTGATGGATTTTTGTCTACATTTTGTTATAAGGACATTAGTAAGAGTAAACCCAAAGAGACCACCAGTATTAAAAATAACTACTATATTCGCATCTAGATTAAAGAATACATCTGAATATAGATTGCATATAGGACAGTTAAATCTATTATTAGATTTTTTGAAATTTAGATATATACATATAGAACTTATTGAAATAATTGAAAAACCTCTATATCCGTTATTAACTATTAATAATACTGTAAGAAGTAGTTGGGTTTTAAGAGAACAACAGTTAGAAGCTGAAGAATTTATATTACAATCTTCAGATAATGATAATAGAAGTAGATTATTAACTATGCCAACAGGTACCGGAAAAGCACAGCCGTTAGACGCACCAATTAAGATACCTGGTGGATGGACAACTATGGGTGAAGTTAAATTAGGAGATACTATCACAGCTTGGGATGGAGAACCTACTATAGTTAATGGTGTTTTTCCTCAAGGACTTAAAGACATATATCGAATAACTTTTTCAGATGGTAGGACTGCTGAGTGTTGTGAGGATCACTTATGGAGAGTGTATATAGGTGACGATAATGAAAAACATCAAGTTATTAGTACTAAAAAATTAATAAAAATAAAAGAATCAATATTAAATAAAATTCATATTCCTTTAATTAAACCAGAACAAGGTGAGGATATAGAATTACCTTTTCATCCTTATTTATTAGGTGTTAATTTAGGAAATGCTGGGTTATTTATTCATACATCAGTATTTATAGTTAATGGTAAACCGATTAGAGATAAATTTATTCCAGATATTTATTTCAATGGATCTTTATCACAAAGATTAAACATTTTACAAGGAATATTAGATACTAAAAGCGAAATAATTGATAATGGAAATATTTATTTTTATTCCGGTAACCCACAATTAGCAAATGATGTACAAAAACTAGTTAGATCGATAGGAGGAATTGCTACAATATCTAGATGTGATACTAGATTGATTTGTATGGAAGAATTTAAATCAAAAAGAATAGTTTATCAAGTTAAAATAAAATATTCAAAACCAAATGAGTTATTCAGTAAGAAAAGAATAAATAATTATTTTAGTCAATGTTTTCCTAATCTTAAACTTAGAGTAGATAAGATTGAAAAAATAGGTAAAAAAGAAGCTCAGTGTATATCTATAAATCATCCTGATAAACTATATATAACTAATGATTATGTTGTAACACATAATACAGTAACAGCATTAACTGCTGCTAGTAAATTTAAAAATAGAGTATTAGTTGTAGTACTTGCTAAGTATATAGAGAAATGGAATAGTGATATAAAGAATATTATAGATATAAATGAAAAAGAAATATTAACTATACAGGGATCTGATAATTTAAAATCATCTATTAATTTAGCTAAAGCTAATGAATTTAATTATAACTATGTGGTAATAAGTTTGACAACTATGATTAATTTTATTAAAGCTTTTGAGAATAATTATTACGATTCTTTAGAGAATTACGGAATAGATCCATTAGAGCTATGTGAGTTATTTAACATAGGTGTTGTTATATTTGATGAAGTACATGAACATTTACATAGTGTATTTAAAACATTATCATATACACACGTTCCTAAAGTAATAGCATTATCAGCCACTTTTCTATCTGAAGATACAATTATTGATAGAATACAAAGAATATTATTTCCTAAGGAAATAAGATTCAATAAAATTAAAATGAAAAAGTATATTAAAGTTATACCTGTATCTTATCAAATAAAAGATATAAGTAAAGCTAGAATAAGAACTAGTGAATTTAGAAGCAGTACGTACTCACATACAGCTTTTGAAAAATCATTAATGAATAATTATACTAAATTAAATAATTATTTTAATATGATAAAAGATTTAATAAATTCTTTATATATTAAAGATTACATAAAAGGAGATAAATTATTAATATTTTGTTCAACTATTAAACTTTGTGAAAAATTAAAAAATTATTTATTAAAGATATTTACAGATTATGAAATAAGAACATATATAGAAGGGCAGTCTTTTGAGAATATTCTTAAGAGTGATATAACAATTAGTACATTAAAATCAGCAGGAACAGCTTTAGATATACCTAATCTTAGAGTAGTCGTGCTTACAATAAACATAGATAGTCCTGTAACTAATTTACAAGCATTAGGTAGATTAAGAGAGTTGCCTGATAGAGATGTTAAATATTGTTATCTATACTGTTCTGATATTCCTAAACATGTAAAATATCATTATAGAAGAAGAGAGCTTATTAAAGATAGAGTTCTCTCTATATCAGATATGCATTATCCTCAACCTATTTAGAAGAAGGAAAATAATGAATAATAGTTTTTTGTTATGCGGTGTTACTAATAAAAATATATATAATAAAGATAAAAAATTAAGTGATTGTGTTAATATTTCTATGTTTGAGAAAACAATAGAAGAATTAAACAGTAAAAGACAGTCTTTATTAAGAATGAGGGAGAAGTTAGATTCTGATCATTTTGTCGTTAGGAACACGTATTTAAGAACTGACTATGGTGTATTAGAAATAGCTGTTGGTTATGCTAGAAATAATAATAGTAACGATGATATAACTAATAATTCTGAATTACAAGATATAAAATATTTCTTAAAACAAATATATGAATTAGAATTAAGTAGAATTAATCTTACTAATTTTTCATATAAATATAAAGGTAATATAGATTTTTGGTGGGATATCAATAATGATATTATGTGGAGTTATGATACAAGATATATTTTAGAATATTTAACAGAAAATATTAAAAATAGTACTAATATATTATTACTAGAAAATAATTAATAAAATATATTAAACTATATAGAGATAGAGCTAAGCTCTATCTCTATATAGTATTTATTTTTTTTTATTTTTGCCCCATTTGTGATTCTATATCTTTTAATATAGTAGACTTTTTTCTTATTTCATCACTACATATATTATCTATAATATTTGAAATATAAGAAGGTAACTCTAAATATTCTAATAGAGTTAATTTAAATATTTCATTTACCTGTTTATCTACATAGTTACGAAATAATCTTTCTAATTTACCACTATAATCAACATTTTCTTTTTCATGTATTATAGAAGATGCTAATGGAACATCTTTATTATTAATATGATCAAAAATACCGTATGTAGTTCTATAAATATCTTTTAATAATATTTCTGCTGATACATTATTTAATTTGGGTATTTTTATTTTTGTTAATTCTTTATAAACAAACTCATATGGATTTATAATAAAATTTTTATTAGCATCTATATTAAAGTTTGTATGCCAGACTGGTAATCCTGTCTTACTTAGAGTCGTCTGATCTTCATTATTCTCTGAGTAAGATGAGAGAAAAAATAACTTAACATATCCAAAGGTATAATTTCTGAGAACACAGGATCATGTACATCAGTTCCTTGTGATTGTGGTTTAGAACAAGCGGAACAATTATAAACAGGTATACCTATAACAGTTACAGTTGATTTAGAAATATAATCACTAACAGCATCAAAGAATTTATTTCTAACATCTTCATCACTAATGAATGTTAAGTAATTTTCTATTGTTTCTCTATCAGATATAATATTTTCTTCATCTTCTCCACGTATTTCTTCTATATTGTTCACATAATGGCAATACTGTCTTATAGAAGTAGATCTACCAGACTCTATCATAAAGTTATCTCTATCATTTTCAGATGAGGTACTGAACATTTGGTTTATTCTATCAGATATTTCCATAACCCATCTTCTGCTAGAATTAATATATTCATTAATAGTAGGAGCTTTAAGAAGAATGTTTACTTTAACTAAATCACTTTTTATTAACTCAACTCGTTTTTCAGACATACAAACTAATTCTTTTTGATATCTTAAAACTTCTTCTTTAGTTTTACTTCTACTTTGTAATCTAGTCATAAAGACTTTTTGCCAATCTGTTAAAGCTTGTCCATTGATATATTGAGCTTCTCTTAATTTCAATAAACCAGATTCAACATGATGGCAATTAGCAGGGTCGTGTGTGCAAGCTCTTTTATAATTAAAACCAGAAGGGTTAGATGTTAACAATATACCCCATAATAGATCAGATAGATCCTGAGTAACAATATAGTCCATAATGTCGTCACCTGGTTCTAATGCTAAACTAGTGTTATAAATATGTTCTCTTACAAAATCTATAATACATTCAGTTACGTAATATGTGGAACTACTGTAAACTAAACCTTTAGTTAAAGATCCTAGGCTTATTTTATTTTCAGCTATCTTTGTATTTAATTCTACTAATTTTCTATCAGTATATGGTTTTAATACAACATGAAACCCACTATTGTATAAAGGAATAGCTTCAGGTTTACCTAAACCTAATTCATATCCAGCCCTTAAAATAGCTTGTTCACCTGTGTTAGTAGATGATTTAACTATAGCTGTTTTAACACCCATATCTTTATTATTATAAACAAGGTTGTTAGTAAATTCAACATTTTCATCTCTAAGATTAGAATCAAAAACATCTAATTTCACATTGTGATCTAACCCATCCCTTAATGTAGTAGACCAAGATCTTTTTTCTTCAGAGTCTTCAAGATTTATATTGTCACTTTTACGAATATTTTCAATAATATTTTCTTGTGAATCTGAAGGAACAGCTATATAATCATCGCCTATATCTCTGTCATCTGGAAAGAATATTTGTTTCTTAGTAGTGACATTTTGTTTATTTTTTTTAGGTTTTTCTTCTACAACTTCTTTTTCTTCTACTATGGTATTAGATTGTTCTGTATCTTGGATATCAGATACATCATGTTGTGTAGATTTAATATCTTCTTCTATATTCTGTACTGTGTTTTCTTCTAAGATAACGCTATCTTCATCTGTTTTTAATTCTTCATTATTATCCATTAGTAACCTCTTGTTTATTATTTTTTTCTTCTTTAAGTTCTGATTCTTTTATAGCTATAAGTTGCATAACTTTACTTTGAATCTCTGTAGCTGTTTTAAATAAAACATCTGATATTAAATTAGCTAATACTTCATACTCATGACCTAGTGATAAATATAGGCTTAATTCTTCTTCTTTAATTAATCCTTTTTTACCTTCATATTTAGACTTTATTTCTACTATCCTATTAGAGAAAGAAGTAAAATCTTCTAAAAAACATTTTTGAAATAATAGTATTTCAGGATCATCTTTAAAATTTACATCAGTTAATAATAATAGTAAATATTCTCTTATTTGTATAACTATTCTTCCTAACTCCATACTTATAGTTTGATGTAAAGGATCTAAATCACTCCAACTTTGTGTAGGCGCACTACTAAATTTAATACCTTGATTTTTTTCTTTAGACATTTATTTTATCCTAAATGATAATTAATTGAAGATAGTTTCCCTTTTATTTAAATAATATTGGTACTATATAATATAATCTTGCTTTATTAATTTTATTTATTATAAATTAGTAATTATTTAAAAAACTTATAATAAAAAAATAAGGATAGATATGCAATACAAAGGTATTAAATTTCGTATCTATCCTACGATAGATCAACAGAAGTTTTTAAATGAAACATTAGGAGCTTGTCGTAAGGTATATAATATATCTTTAGATGAAGCTATAAAAGAATATGAAAATTATAAATTAAATATTACTTTATCAAAACCAAAAGTATCTGGATTCGATATAGTTAAAAAATTACCGATAATTAAAAATAAAGAAGAATATAAATGGCTATATAATTACTCTAGTTGTGCTTTACAACAAAAATTATTAGATTTAGGAAAATCTTTTAGTAATTTCTTTAGAGATATTAAAATTAAAAGAAAAACAGGTTATCCTAAATTTAAAAGTAGATTTCATAATGAAAGTTTTAGACTAACACCTATGTACTTTAAATTAATACATAATAAATTATTTATATCTAAATTACATACAGGTCTTAAAATAAAACTATATAAACAATTA
>FRDC01005132.1_pt1 | contig 18751 bp, 25 predicted proteins | sample 1106171 | NCBI WGS metagenome assembly FRDC01 (sample SAMEA3930566, study PRJEB13176) | freshwater metagenome | biome: Drinking water system; feature: drinking water; material: water | place: Singapore | collected 2014-12-20 | reverse complement strand
CGCAGCCACCAGTCCGGCAGCAGATGAATGTGGTTCCGCAGCCACTCGCGGCTGTCATGCGCAACCTCATCCGCGAGGCTCACGCGGCGTCCTCGAACTCGTCGAACGCGGCCTGCGCGTCAACACTCGCGGCGCCGGAGTCCACCTTCTTCAGCACGCCCTTCTTCAGCTCCCGCTCCCACCGCTCCACCGAAAACAGGCTGAGGAACATCTCGTACAGCTCGTCCGAGATCGGAACCTCATGCAGCGCCCACCCGTCGTCCCGCAGATGCAGCACGTAGCCAGCCTGGATGTCCGGCATGGGAATCTCATCCTCAGGCTTGCCGCGCCACTCGTACCAGCGGCGCCCCCGGGCCGGCGTGACCTGCACAGCGTCCGGGTGGTTCGGGTCGGCGATCAGGAAGTCGGCGTGCGCGTACGCGTTGATCTGGAGCGCGGCGTCCTCGTGCACCGACTTGCCCGTCTTCACGTCCAGGATCGCGAGCCTGCCGTCGATCTCGCAGATCAGGTCGGTCGTGCCGGCGTAGCGCAGCGGGCCGTCGGACCAACTAACCCAAGGACGATCGCCGCGGTGATAGCACTTGCACTCCGCGGCCTCAACGCGCGGCTTGACCGTCTCGACGAAGTGCTCGTACTGGCGCATGCTCGCGCGGACCGGCAGCGGCCAGGGGTCCATGCGGATGCCGAGGTTGTACTTCTCCACATGCGCGTGAATGTTCGTACCCCGGTCGGCAGCCGCGCGGCTGTACCGCTTGCTCGCGCCCTTGACGTACGCGATGCGCTCATCCTTCGTCGCAAGGTCGCGATACGCGTCTTGCTCGTTGAACGCGCACTCAGCCGCATGCTTGCTGCTGTACGCCTCCATCCAGGGCTGAGGGAGCAGCGAGGTGAGTGCCGTCACGCTGACGAACTTGATTGGCTCGTCGCTCATCAGTCGCTACCGAAGGGGGCGATCCAATAGCCGGAACCGTCACGCGCCTGAATGTCGCAGTTCGTCGGGTCGAGCTTGTGATTCTGGTCGCAGATGATCGACACGACACCGCCCGGCTCGACGGATACGACCCGCGCGATCGGCCATGAACCGGCTGCGATCAGCCTGTCGGGGTCATAACGCTCAAGCGCCTCACGAACCTGCCCCACCGTCATGAACTCGCTCACGCCGCGTCCTCCTGCTCATCCATGTAGTCAGCCTCGATGCACACCGGGCAGTCCGGCTCGTACATGGGCGTGCCACACTCGCTGCATTCAGGCAGGAAGGGAAGCTCGTAGTAGTCCGCGTAGAACGGAATGGTCATGCTGCCGCCACATGCTTCCACGTCTTACCGTTTGCGATAGACCAGATCGTGTTCCACGCGACATCGTGTTCTCTTGCGATAGAAGCGATGCTGCGTGACCCAAGCTGAGTTTTGATTGAGGCGACCGTTGCTTCGTCAAACTTGGCGCGATAGTGATTCGATCCCCTCACCGCCACCCTAAGTCCGGTCCGATAAGCGTGGCGCTGATTATCTCCTGGCGTAACCAACTCAAGGTTGGCGATACGGTTGTCGCGCTTATTGCCGTTGATGTGATTGATCTGCATGCCGGCCGGAATGGGGCCGTGAACGGCCTCCCAGATAAGGCGATGGGCACGTACCTTCTTGATTCCACGGCGATCAAGGCCGACGCTCGTGTAACGGCTTGAGAAGTGCCCAACCTCACGAGTGGAGTCAGCGCGCCCCATTACCTTGCCGGCTTCCGCGTCAACCCAGAAACCATGCTCAGCGGGCAGTAGGGTCACTGACTCGCCCATTCGACGAAGTCAATGTGCCACTGGCCCGCCTCAACCTGCCGGCGCAGCATCACGTTCTGCACGCGCAACTCCTCATTCTCGGCGTTGATCGCGTCGATCCGGTCGAGCGCCTCCATCAGGTGGTAGGCGAGCGCGTCGATCTGCTCGGCGTCAGTCATCCGCCGGGACGAACGAGATCGGGTTGCCGTCTGCGTCAACCATCACGGGGAACGGCTCGCGCCACCTGCGCTGGCCGCGAGACTTCCAGATGAGCGCCCCCATCTCCTCGCCCATGATGTGCGCGTTCCATGCCTTGATGATCCGGGCGTGGACGTCGCGCGGCGGGAGCTTCTTGTGGGCCGTCGCCTGCGTGAGGAACAGGTTCCGCAGGTGGTACGCGGCGTCAAGCTGATCCAGGTTGGTGCCAGTGACAACCGAGTCAATGAAGTTGTCCATCTCCTCGGTCAGGCCATGCTGCCGAGCCTTCAGCGCCACGGTCGCCATCGACGCGAAGCGAACCCTGAACGGGGCCGGCCGCAGAAGTCGGACGGACTCGAGCGCGGCCTCGACGCCGGGGTTGCTCTCGAACCAGCGCATCAGGTCGGAGATGCTCGGCGTGACATTGGCGCCGACATACTTGCCGTTGTCCCACAGCCAGCCCATCGTGATCACACCTGCGACGGAGCGCGAGTCGTTGACCCCGTTCAGGCTCAGGATGTCGGACAGGTTGCGCGCGGCCCCCGTGTCGATCGTGTAGACGGCATCCAAGGACACGCCCGTGACGAGGACCGTCTTGAACGGAACGCCCGACTTGACGCAGGCGTGCAGCCGGTGCTGACCGTCGATCAGGGTGCGACCGTTCATCACGATCGCCTCACCGTTCGGCAGCCAGTCGCCGTTCTCCATGTCGTGCGCGTAGCGGTTGACCAGCCGCTCGCGGAGGGTGCGGTTGTTCGTGTTGCCGCGGAGCATCTTCTCGGCCTGCTCCGGCGTGATGGTGGTGATCTCAGCCTTCATGTCAGCCTCCCTAGGCCGCTCTATCGAGTGCTTCGGTTGCGCGCAGGTGTAGGCGCACGTCGTCACGGTGGCGCGCGGCATGCTTGTCCAGCGCGATGATCGACTGCGGGTTCCACTCGTCCGGGAACGGCGTCTTGATCACGACGCCATCCGGGCAGGTGGAGGTGAGGTCGAGGTTGCTCACGCCACGGCCCTCAGGTGCCGACGCTCCTCGCCCGTCCACTTCTTCGTCCGGCGGCGGTCGGAGCCATCCCAGGGCTTCGCCTTGCGGATCGCCTTGTGGTTGCGCAGATCCGACAGGCCGGTGAACAGGGTGCCGCCCTCGTGCTGCTCATCCGGGCCGGCGAGTTCGCGCTCGATGTCGAGCAGCTCGTCGTACAGCTCCCGCGACATGTGCCGCAGACGCAGCACCAGCGTCCGCGCGGACTGGACCTGACCGTGCAAGTCCTCCCGCGCGAGCTGCGCCTCGTCAAGCAGGTGGTACACCTGACCGATGCGAGAATGAGTGGCCATCATCCCCTCCCAAGGGTTCGTGTTTCTCACGCCTTCCCGCGGGTCCGACTAGGCTCGGATACGCGGTGTGTGGAGGACGATAGTGCGGCACTATCTTCCCGTCAAGGGGGAGAGGAGGATTTTCTTGGCCTACTGTGAACTTGCCAAAAACGGCAATCCCACGTTTCCGCTAGTGGCGTTCGGGAACGAGGCGGACGAAAATGCCCGCCGAAAAGGACTTGGCTATGGGAGCCGCGAACTTGTTTGATGTGGCCGTGGACCTCGAGGAGATGGGCCGGCGAATGGACGCCGCACGCGAGCAGGCGGGACTGACCGTCTTCGAACTCGCCGTGAAAACGGTGATCGGGGAGTCCCTGCTGCGCCGCTACCTCAGGGGCGACACGGAACCAGGGGCCAAGAGGCTCGCCCGGATCGCGAAGGAACTCGGGGTGTCGAGCGACTGGCTACTCCAGAACACCGACAACCCCCAGCCCGCCGGGGATGTCTGGAAGAAGGGGAAGTCCCCTGAGCGGCGGGCTAACCCACCGACCTCAGGTGGCGCCCCTTTTGAGGAGATGGACGTCCCGCCTCGACAGAAGCCGCGTAAGCGTCATACCGGCTGAGGTACGACCGGGCACGCTCCGCATAAGGGATGTCCGAGGCCCCAAGGGACTCAAGCTCGGCGAGCTGGCCACGCAGGAAGTACGCCATGAACCGCTCGCACGCGGCGTTCAGCTCATCCTTGTCGATCTGATCCGGCACGGGCCGTTCCCCCAAAATCTGATGAGGACTTCCTTTCCCGGCACGGTATCCGCGGCAAACGCGCCTGCCAAGTCACGAATGCCACAACCCCCCGATCGGGGGGGCATATCAGACGGGAGTATTGTGCCGGGCTAGACTCGCCCCGCGAGCCGCGCAGTCCGGAACGCGAGATAGACGAGCAGGTCGTCCAGCTCGTTGCGGGCCTCGACGAGCAGGGTGTCCGTGTCCATCTGCATGATCCCGCCGGCATGCTCAAGCCAGCCGCGCTGGGACTTTCGGTGGATCCGGTCGAAGTCGGTGATCGTCAGCGGGGAGGTGAGCAGATGCGCCGCCTCCACCTGCGCCGCCGGGATGCCCTGCTTGATCTGCGGCCACACCCGCTCATAGGCGGCGATGAGCTGGGCGGGGGTGATGTTGACGCCGCCCGGCAAGTTCTTGATCGGTGGCGCAGGTGGGAGACGTTCAAGGGTGTCGGTCGCTTTCGCCATTGCTAGACTCCTCCTCGCGTCGAACCCGCCGCTTCATTTCCTCCGGTGCTGGAGGGGCGACAGGTTCCGCCACGGCCCGGGAGCGCTGCAACGCTCGCCGGGCCACTCATGCCCGAAACTTCCAAGTCTTGCCGTTCCCCGAAACGTGGGTCCAACCAACGATTTCCCCCCGCTTCTTCCATTCCCAAAGGGTTGCATGCTTTCCCCAGAAGACTGGCGAACCACCCATTGAGTACAGTTCAATCAGGTGGCTGCAACCGCTCTCGAACTTGACAACGCAAAGCATAGGCTTCACGCAGCCACCTCCACGATGTTCGTCTTGCCGGACCGCTTGGTCGAACGCGACCATCTCCCGCAGTCCTCGCATCGGAACCGCTGGTACCGCCCGGTGTTCAAGAAGGCGTGGCCCTGGGGCTTCAGGTTCTCGCTGCCACAGCCGGGGCACACGTCATCCCGGTCATTCATCGCGCCGAAACTTGGGTGGGATCTGATCCACGGCTTCAGCCGGTGGTACAGATCTTCCAGCAGCGTCACGTCGCGCTCGTTGTAGACGCGCATCTGCTCCCACGCCTTCTCGTCGCCGGCCATGCACTTCAACCACATGTCGAACCCCTCATGCTGGACCTTCCCCCCGAGGCCGAGCGCTTTCGACACGTACGCCAGCTTGTTCGACGGGAAGGAGAAGGCGCGCTTCACCGCCGCGAGCAGGTCGATCTGCTTGTAGGGGGACGGCGGGTTCAGCCCCAACTCGAGGAACTCCCGGTTCAGGTGGGGGATGTCGAACCGCTTCCCATTGAAATGGAGGACGGCGTCGGCCTCGTTGAGCAACTCCCACATCCGCCTGACCATCGCCCCATGGCCGTCGTGGTGGACGGAGCGGAACTCCGTCGTCCCCGGTTCATCCAGCCATTTCGCGACCCAGCAGATCACCTGGACCTGCTGGACCAACTGGTTGAGGCCGACGTTCTGCTCCCACAGGCCCCACACGTACGCGAGGTTCGGCCGCGTCTCGATGTCGAGGATGAGCACCCGCATCGCCGGTGCGTCCGGCACGTCGGGTTCCTCGGGCGCCGGCACATCACAGCCGTCCAGGATGCGCCGCACAGCCCAGCGGGTCACGCCGAGCTGCGCAGCGATCTTGCGTGTGCCTAGACCTTGTGCCCGGAGAAGCTGGACCTCCTCCAGCAGGGACAAGCTAGACCCGCCCGCGCAGCACCATGATCCCGACCACCACGCACAGCACGATCACCGCGATCGGCAGCCACTCCATCAGACGTCCTCGGGAATCTGGTTCTGCGCGTAGAACGTGGCGACGCCCGTGATGAATGCGCCAACCAGACCGGCGAGCACGGCGCGCCACTGGAACATCTCGGAACCGTCGATCCAGCCCACCGCGTTCCAGGAGAGGATCACGCTGATACAAGCCAGCGCACCCGCAACGAACGCCTTTTTCGCGTACGAAAGCACTAAGAAGACCTCCATGTCTTGTCGGAAAGAACGTTGTAGATCGTGTTCTTGTGAACACCGAACTGTTCGGCCAGCTCATAGGCAAACGCACCGTGCGCGTGGCTAGCCCGGATCTCCTCAGCCTTCTCGAAGTCCAAGACTGCGGCTGCGTTTTCCGAACCAGTCTTCACGGGCGGCATGACAAGCCGGCCGCGGGCTATCGCATCGTTCGTGTTGTCCTGATGCGTCCCGCCAAGGAGATGCGCCGGGTTCACGCACGGGGGGTTGTCACACGAATGCCTAACAACATCCGGAGATTCGCCGTACTTGTCTTCGTAAGCGAGGCGATGAGAAAGATGACAGCGCCCGTCTAGCCCGAACTTGCCGTATCCGCTGGGCATGCGCGCTGCCTGCCACTCCCAGCACTCATCCGGTCCGGCGACGCAGACCTTTGACCAGAAACGCTCCGGCAGGGCACTCACTTGCTGTACTTGCGGAGCGCCCACGTCGGGTGAACGCACTTCACGGCGACATAGTGCAGGTCGCGGTTACGCTTCTTCGCGTACCCGCCCTTGATCCACGTCATCACCGACTTGCCGTCCAGGATCCGCTCGAAGTAGTAGCGGGGCTTGCGCGGTGCCGGGTTCAGATGCTCGTTCACCCGCGCGAGGAAGTTCCCCCAGCCGGTGCCATCAGGAACGGTGTCGGTGTGATCATTCCCATCCACCCGGATCCCGCCGAGCGACAGGTCGCGGTGGCCGAAGATCCCCTTGAACGTGTTCAGGTCCGTGCCGGACGGGTCGGCATGCCGGACGGGGATGTTGTACCGCTTGCACAGCCAGGCGGTCAGCTTCGCCATCTCGTCGAGCTGCTTCGGCGTCCACGGCTCACCGCGGCCCTCCGTCTCAATCCCGATGCAATGCCGGTTCGCGAGGAACTTGGCGTGCCACGCCTGCGAGTCGAGCGGCAGGAACTGGTAGACGTCGCCATCCTTCGCCACATAGAAATGGACATCGACGGTGGGTCCGTCGAGGACGGTGATGTCCCCGGCTTCACTGCCGACCGTCCAATGCACGACGATGCCGAGCGTGTCCGGCCGGCTCGGGTGGTTGATGACTGACGGGCGCCAGATAGCGCCTGGGTACTCTGCGGGCACTCGCGCCTCCAGGGTGGAACTATCGGACACGCAGATAGTGCCGGACTTTGTGATTCAGCGCAAACAGCGCCGCTCGCACTCCCCGCTGATCCACCGTTCCTGCCCATCCGGCGGGCATGCGGCGCGCAGGATCTCAAGCCACACGCCGTTGTAGAGATGCCAGAACCACTTGTCCCAGTCGCCCGGCGATCCGAAGGCGACGGACGGCATCGGCATCACGGCCGTACTCATCGCTTCGCTCCACGCGCTGCGCACGTCATGGCAGCGGCCCGCAGACAGGCTCGACATCGGTGACCAAGCCGGCGAACAGGCTGATAATGCGCATCGTCGCGGCGAGGCCGTCCTTGTCCGTGGAAAGCTCGCTGGGCGTGCCGATCCGCTGACGCGTCCGGTTCGCGGCGCCCTCCAGGTACCGGTTGAACCCGCTCGCGAACTCGGCGTTCGCACACGCCACGACCCGGGTGTTCTCGTTCGCCTTCGCCAAGGCATCCACGCGGTTGCTGCTCTCGTTCGACAGCAGCACGTAGCCCACGGCGCAGGCGACGATCAGGAGCACGATCGCTGCGATGTCCACTCGCAGCCAGCGGCGCATCATCCACCCCCGAACAGTTGGAACAGCACGCCCATGAACGCGAACAGGGTGCCGATCAACACCCACACGCCGCGCGTCAGGTTGGTCAGCTTCTCTTTGATCTCCCGGATGTCATCTCGTATGTCACCGGTAATCGTCCCCGGATCGCCCGCTTCTATGCGGTTCGCGCGGCGCTCGAGTTCCCCGACGCGCCATGCGACCCCATTCGGGTATGGCGGGTCAGGCATCGGCCGGGTTATGGTCGTGCCGCATCGAAGTCTCCCTTCGGTGCCACGGGCGGGGACGTTCACGCGTCGCCCGCCCTCTCGCGTTTGACAGGGACATCAGAACCCGCCGCGATGCGCGTTCACCCGGCGCTGCACCGCATTCGGCACACCACGTGCGACGGCGCGCACGGCACTTCCGACACGCTGGGTGGACACGGCGATCTGGTCACGCGGGAGGCGCGCCGCGGCTGTTGCAACCCGGCCGACCGTCTGGACGGTGCGCGGGATGTAGTCGGGCTTCTCCCGCTCGCGCTTCATTCTCCGGTACTCGCCGGAGTAGGTGCGTGCCCGCTGCTTCGCCGTCTGGTGCAGCAGCATGCGCCGGTACGCCATCGCCTCCGGGGATGCGCCGGGATCCTCTAGTCCCTCCCAACCCGGCTGCATCTGGCGGAGCGCCGCGTTCAATGAGGCGAGGCGGATCGCCTTGACGTTCTGTGCGTACGTGTCCGTCTTGAAGCGGAAGTCATCGTTCGGGTTGTAGTACGAGCCGTCCTCGGCCCTGCTGAGCTTCTGCGGGGCATAAGGGAGGGTCCGCGCATAGTCTGGCGCCATGTCCGCCGACACCGACTCAGCCAGCCCCTCCTCAAGAAAACGGTCGTTGCGCGAGTCGCCGTAGCGCGGCCCCTCCTGGTGGAGGATCTCGTGCAGACCGGTCTGTATCGGGTACTTCTCGCCCCCCGTGAAGGTGCGATTCATGCCGAGACTGTTCAGCCCCCTAGCAAGCATCGGGTCATAAAGCGAGATGTATCGGGTGTCGGCGTTGGACGACGCAACCGCCCCCCTCCTGCGGCCAAGAACCGGATTCCGCGGCACGACATTGAGGTAGGGGGGGACCCTCAAATCCGGGTAGGTCTTGCGCACCCATTTCGCCATCAAGTCAACGAACTGCTGGGCGCTGGTGACGTCCGAAGGCATGGGGATTCCCCCAGCATTCGGGCCAGAAACAGCAGGTGGATAACGGCGCGCCATAGCTACCGCCTAGTGTAAAGCTTCGCGAGTTGATCGAGAAGCGCGCGGTTCGTGCCACCAAGATGCAGGTGCGGACCGCCCCCGGTGTGCGAGTCGAGCGTGCCGATCAACTGGCCCGGCTTGATTTTCTGACCTGGCTTCACGTTCGACGTGCCGAGGTGCTTGAAGAACAGGTCGCCCTGTGGGGTGCGCACAGTGATGCCGTAACCGGCGAACTGCGGGTTGCCGCCTGGCTGGCCGCTGATCTTCACGACCGTGCCGCCGATGGGGCTGTAAATCTGTTGGCCCGCCCTGCCCATCAGGTCATACGCATCGTCTGACTGCCAGTTGCCAAGCGCGCGGGAATGGTGTGCGTCCGGACCGCCGCCCATCGTGAGGCCACCCGGCACACCAGTCAGCGCCGCCTGTGCCGCGCCGCTCACCTGCGCGCCGACCTGCTGACCGGCCGTCTTCACCTGCGCACCCTGGAGCGCACCAGCAACCAACTTGGACAGCTCGCGCTGATAGCCAGGCGCCGGCATCTGGCCGGACAGGACTCGCTGGCGCTGGGCATTCAGGATCGCCATGAGACGCTGCACATCCAGCGAGCCGGAGACCGGCTGGATATCCGCCGCTCCGGGGGCACCTGCGGCGGGAGGAACCGCATTAGCCACACCCGGTGCGGAGCTTTGGAAGATGTTCGCATTCGCCGGCAGGCCGAGCTGGTTGAACCACTGGCCCACCTGCTGCTTGTAGAGCTGCGTGTTGTTCTCCGACGGCGGCGCATATTTCTGGATGATCTGGCTCGCCGTGTTCAACCCGGCGCCCTTGTACAGCCCGCTGTTCAGCCCCTTCCAGACCTTGCGCGCGCCCTCCTCCCACGAGGACGACGTGTTCACCTCCGGCCCGAGATGCACCCCCCAGCCCCACGCGTTGTTGCGGAACCGGCCGGACGTCGTGCCGAAGCTGGACTCCTTGCGCGCCAAGGCCGCGAGGAACGCGGCGCCCGCGAGGTTCCCGCCGGTCGCCCGAAGCAGCATGCGCGCGCCGCCAGCCTGCGCGATCGGGTTGCCCTGCCCGATGAACTGGTCGATCGACTGGACGGAGAGTCTTGCCATCAGATACCCCCGCCGGTATATGCTCGGGGCATGTTCGCACTCGTCTTCACCATCGGGCTGCCAACGATCATCGCCTTCGCGTACCTCGGGTGGTTCGCCGCGCTCATCGTGTTCGTCGCGGCATGCATTGGGTCATGGGCGATGTTCGCGGCCGGCTGGCTGGACTGACTCACGGCCGCTGCGCCCTCCGGCGCGCACGCTCAAGGCTTCGGTTCTGCTCGCGGATGCGCCGGTTGTCCTCACGGATCTTCGCCGCCAGCTTGCCCTGGTCGATGCGCCGCACGTTCGCGCCCGTGAGGGCGGAGATGTACGGAGTGGCACCGATCGGCGAGAGCGGACGCCCCTTGTTCTCCGGGTAGTAGAGGAGCCAGTTGCGGTCACCGCCGGACTGGCGGCGCAGGAAGTCCTGGAACAACTCATATGTGCTGGCGTCGTCGCGCGCCGTCTCACCGCCGGAGAACAGTTTGCGTGCGACAGCGGCCTGACCGGGGACAAGGCCCTGAAGAACAGCCTCGGACCCAGACAACCCGGCGGGCTGGGAGCTGACCACACCAGTAACCGGGTTGATGTACTCCTTGTCCCGGCCGAACGGTGCAGCCCCAGGCCGTGGGCTGATGACGTTCCCGAACGTGTTCATCCCATTCGCGTAGGAGAACGGGAGGGTTGCGGCCGGCGTCACCCACCCCTGCGCCTCCTTGATCAGGGCGCGCCCGGGGCTCTCCTCGCCGAAGGCGGTCAAGGGACCGCCAAGCGTCGAGAAGGCATTGGCGGCGTTGACGCCGACACGCAGATCGCCGAACACGAATGCTGAGCGGTCATACCACGGCAGGCTGTAACGCGCGGGGTCGATACCGGCAGCCGACGCGTTCGACAGCACATTCAAGAGTGCGACGCGGGTTGGTGACCGGAAGGGAAGGCCGAACGTCAGTCGGGAGATGACCCGCAGCCACGAGTAGAACGGAATGACACGGCGCATGACTCGCTGCTCGAACTTGTTGAACTTGCGGTAGTTGCCGATGAAGAAGTCCACGTCCCGGGCAATGCTGCGGATCGCGGACTCGGGCATCGTCTCAAGCGCCTTGGCAAGCTCCGCCGAGTTCAGCTTGCTGTAGCGGACGCCCTCGTTGCCAAGCAGTCGCTTCGCTCGGTTCGCATAAGCTGCACGACGCCACAGTTCCTCGAGGCGGTTGTTGATCTCAAAGCCCTTGCGCATCACCGTGAACACCTTCGCATTGCCGCGCGACTCGTGAGCCAGGGTGTCCTTCGCAATCCAGGGTGCGCGCTTCTCGATCGACTCACGGAACTCTCGCGAGTTCCCGCGGAAGATGGCTGACACATCTCCACCGGTCATCACACCGTACTGGAGGGCAAGGCCGAAGGTGTTGTTCAGGTACCACTTGGGGGAGAGGGCGAGCAGGCCACCCTTCCAGTACGTCATGCCGATGTCGTAGTAGCGGGCGAGCTTGTTCCCGTCCGTCATCGCCTCGGTCCACACATCCTTGGAGTCCGCATGAACGGCGATGTAGTCCGACTTCTTCGCACCCTCGGGGATCTTGTCAGCGAAGATTTCGCCGACCTCGTCCTTGTCCATCCACCGCCCCTCGGGCAGTTCGTCAAGAACCTTGAGCGCGCGCTCCAGCTTTGACTGACTGATGAATGCGACCTTGCTCGGGTCGGTGATCTTCGAGAGCATCTTGTTGTCACCGCGCAGGAATCGGTCGGTGCCGGGGATGCGGTACGCGATCGTGTCGATCAGCTCCTCGGTCGCCTTCGCGCTGATCCGGCCCGTGTAGTTCGCCGACGCGCGCGCCGCCTGATGCAGCATCAACTCGGGATGCATGTCGAACCCGGCGCTCGTCTTCAGGTAGCCCTTGGAGCGGCGGGCGTCATCGGGGCCGATTCGGTTCTGGCGCGGCCCCGTCTGGCGCCCCTTCGGTCGCAACGGCTGGGGCAGGCGGTCTGGGATATAGACGGCGCTGTCGCCGACGAGTTCCGGCCGGCGCGGCTTGGTGAACCCGAGCGACTCACGCTCCAACTTGTCCAGCCGCTTCTTGAACGTGTCGCGGGCTCGGGTGGCGGCGCTGATCTCTGCACCGGTGCCCACCTGTTGCGCCTCCGACAGGCGAGTGTTCGACTCGGCGAATGCGGCACGCGCCCGTTCGAGTTCAGGCGTCACACGAGTCGCACCAGCCTTCGCTTCCGCAATCCGGCGGCGGCGCTCAGCAATCCGCTCCCGAAGCTGGCGCTCCAGCCTGCGCGCCTGGACATGGTTCCCGGCAGCACGCTCACGCGTGATCGCCTTGCGGATGCCCTGGATCTTCGGGTTCATGCGGCGCTGAATGGAAGCGACCTCGTCCTGCCACCACTTCGATCCGGCGAGCGCGAGTTCCGACGGGCGGCTCCTGACCGCCTCGGCCGTCTCCGGCGTCACAACACCAGCCTCAATCGACTGACGCTGGTTCTCCGCGTTCACGCGGCGCCCCTCGGACACGGCGTTCGCGACACGCTGCACCGCCGGGTCGCTCAAGTCATCCAGACGCAGCAGCTTGTCCGGGACGCGCTTCACAACCTCCACCTGCGCGCGCGACTCGGCAACCCACGGGCTCTGCTCAATCGCGGCGCGAGCAGTCTTGTAGTCCACACCGTTCTTGCGCGCGTACTGGCGGGCCTCACGGTTGATGCGCTCCTGGATGCCACCTTCCTCGCGGCGCACCCAAAGATCGCGAAGTTCGGACGGCGAACGACCAGCCCGCCCGGATGCGACGTCCTGCCAATGCAGGGTGACCGCCATCTCCTCGGTGCTGATCCGCTCCTTGCCGGGGATGCCGGCCGCGGTCTGCTCCTTCTTCAGGCGGCGCAGGGCGCGGCTCAGACCGTTCACCTTCCGATTCAGGTCAACCTCAGCGCGGGAATCCCACTGGTCCGCCTTGTCGAGCGTGTCGCGCTTCAGGGCGCGGCCAGCCTTCCCCTCGGCGGTGACGGGTGAGAGGCCGAGTGAGCGCATGGTCGCCACGAACCCAGCGTCCTCACCGATGTCGTTTGCGCGTCGCGCCCGACCCTCGACACCGGGGCGGGCGCGGTTGCGCGCCGACTCCATGACACGCTGGATCCTGCGGGTGATCGGGTTGTACGAGTACCCCTTGCGCGGCACCCGCTTGACGATCTCGCCAGCCGTCGGCACACCCGGTTCGTTCGTGCTGACCGTGCTGCGCACCTCGCGGTCGGGCCGGTAACGGTTGCCGTGACCGGGCGCGAACGGGATCGGATTCTTGCCAGCGGCGGCGCGACGCTCGTTCTCCAGGGCATGCGCCCACTGGCGAGTCGCCTCCGGCTGGTCTGAGAGGAACCGGGATGCGCGGGCAGCGGCATTGCTTTCCGGGGCAGCGAGGCGTGCGATCCGCGCTCCGACGTTGCCTGCTCGTGCGACGGCGCCAGCCCCAGCGGCGAAGGTTGACAGCACTCCGACCGGGTCGTCATACGTCCGTTGCCCGAAGGTGCGAAGGTCGCCACGGGCGAGCGGGCCGAAGTTGTACTTGGCCCACTCGTACTGCGATTCCGCGACCGTCTTGTCGATCCCCGCGACACGGTTGGCGTAGTCGTTCGCCCATCCGGTTCCAGGCACGCCAGCCTTGTTGAGCGCCCATGCGTAGGGGGTGGGGCTGACAGGAGCGAATGCCACCATGTTCTCGCCGACGAGCTGGACAACGCCGGGCAGCCCGGTCGCGACATTCAGCCCACCGCGGGCCGCGTTCTGGACGAGCCCGCCGAGCCATGACGTGTCGGTATCGTTGTTCAGCAGCGCCAGACGCGACAGATCCGCGGGGCCACCCGTCTGCACGCGGCGCTCAGGCTGCTTGCGGCCACGCTTGGACTCGTAGTCGGCGACATCCTTCAACCACGCCGCAGCCTCCGGATCCAGCTTGGGCGGCGCCTTGGGCGCAGGCCGGCCAGCGCGGCTCGAGGTGCGCACCACCTGCTTCGGCGTGGTCTTGCGCTTTGCGACATTGACGGACACGCCGGCAACCCCGGCACCCCGGGACTTCGTCTTGGCACGCCGGTTCGACTGGGTCTGCGCGACCCGGACAGTCCGGTTCGTCTCAATGTCGCCGCGGGCCATCTACTTCCAGACCAGCTTGCCATTGACGACACGCATGTAGCCGTTCAAGACGCGACGCGCTTCCTTCATCGGCCTGCCACCGATCTTCCCAAGCACCTGATTCAGCTTGCCGATATCGACGATCCGGCCCGACTTGACAAAGTCGGACTTATTCTCGCGCACCCACGACGCGATCCACCTGCCACCCCCGACAGGATCGTTGTCGTACCGGTACTCGATGCCATCCCCGGATGACGGGCGCCACTGCTGAATCAGGTCCTCGCTGAGGTTGAAGGTGGAGCGCACCTTCTTAGTCTTGGTGCCCGTTCCCGCGCCGGCCGCGCGCTTCGCATACCACGTCTTCGTACCGGGATCCCACACGGGCTGCTTCCAGCCGGGGCCGAGCTTCGGCGGGCTCGACTTCGGCCGCTTCCACTTCCCGTTCATGCTGCTGATCTGGCTCGCCGTGAGCGGCTTGTTCCCACCACCGCCGGACCCGCCGCCGCTCGCTGACGCCTGCGGCACACTCGGGTCACGGACAAGCCTGCCGGTCGCCGGGTCGCGCTGATAGCCGTACGGGGCAGGCGCGCTCGCAGCCGCCTGATCCTGCGCGGCCTCCGTGAGATCCTGGTTCTGCCCGAACGCCTGGTCATCCGCCTTCAGCCCGAGGTTCGCGAACGCGATCGCAGCGTTCGTCTGCGCGTTCTGCGCGCTGATCGCCTCAGTCACCCGGTTATGCCGGGCAGTCTCCTCAGACGTCTGGATGAACTGGTCGATCTTGGTGCGCAGGTCGTTGCGCTTCTGCGCGTACAGGGCTGGCAGACCGGCCTGCATGTCCGCGAACGCGCGCATCGCACCCTGAGCGAACGTATTCGGCTGCATCGTGTTGAGCGCCGACTGCGCCTGGCTCATCTGGATCGCGGCGCTCGAGCGTTGCGCAGATGCCGTCCGGGCAGCCTCACCCAGGTAGGCATTGCTGCCCTGCACGACACCGCCGGGCGTCGTGGCAGACGCCTGCATCGGCGTGGCGATGGCAGCCGCATTCAGCGCGCCACCCACCTGCCCCGCGACATTCGCCATGTACTGCTGCTGAACTGATGGGTTGTAGCCCGGAGCGTTCGGGTCGATCCCGGTCAGCCCACGCAGCCCGCCACTCAGCCAGTCGGCCACGCCAGACGCGTACTGCTTGTGCGCGGCCTCCGTGCGGTCCAGTTCGGTGAGCTGGTTGTACGCCCACGGGTACTGCTTGTAGTCGGCATATGGGTCTGGCGGCGGCTTCGGCGCGGCAACCGATCCTGCGCCGGCGGAAGGTGGCCTATTTCCGGAAGGAGTCGGACCGGGCGTGTACTTGTTGCCCGACGTCGGCTTCGGGCCGGCAGGCTTACCGGCACCGGCGTTCTTCGGCAGCACGTAGAAGCCGTTGCCGGCACGCACCGTCTTGAACCCCTTCGGCTTCACCTTCCAGCGCGCGTTGCCACGCGGGCGGTCGGGGCCGGGCAGCTTCGGGGCCATATCTACTTGCCCGCCTTCTTCGTGTTGCCGGGCTTACCCCACACGTAGGGACTGTCGAACTGGTTCGGGTTCTTCGCGTTCCCCGTGCCGATCACCACCACGTACGTCCCATCACCAGCCTGACGCACACCCAGGTTCTCCCCGGGATGCTGCTGCTGGAGCTGAGACAGGTTCGGCCAATTCTTGCCCTTCCACACGATCGGCGCGTTGTCGGCGGCACGCACACCCCACCCGGCATACGGGTCCGGCGGGGGCGGGGGAGTCGGCGGGTTCTCCATCAGGTACTGGCTGTCCTGCCCGTACAGGCTCACCCACTGGCCAGTGATCTGGCTCACCTGATTCGCGTAGCTCGTCTGCTCATCCAGGATCGCCTTCGCATACTGGTTCGCCACCTGCTGCGCCTCGAGCGACAGGCGCTGCAACGCGGAACCGATGTTCTGGTTGGTGTTCGACGAGTACAGGTCGCCTCGGCGGTTCGCGTTGATCCGCTCCGCCTGGACGGCCTGCTTCTCCTTCTCACCCATCGGACCGCCGCTCTGGAAGTCGAGCTGAAGATCCTCACGCTCCGGCGTGTTCGGATCGTCCTCACGGAACTTCCAGCCGCCATACCCGGCGAGCGCCTGCTGCGCATCCGCGCGGATTCCGGTCAGGCGAGGGTTGAGCACCCCGGGAAGCTGGCCGAGCTGCTGCCCCAGCCACGTCCGCATCGCCGCGTTCGGAGCGCGCGCATCGTCGATCGCGGGCAACTGCGGCAACGTCGGCATCGTGAACTTCGGCGGCGTGTAGGCCGTCGTGGAGCGCGGACTGTAATAGCCGGGCGTCGCACGCAGGGAGGATGAGAAGTTCGATGCCACTAGACCCTCCCAACGCGGATCGGAATGACGGACAACCAGCGGTCAGAGAAATAGGCGTTGCCACCGACGGTCGCCTTGTACTTGGCGGTCAGGGTGACGGCGGTCAAGTCGGTCTTACGGCGGGTGCGGGAACTGGCGGCGGTCACACTCGTCGCGCCCGTCTGGAACGCCTCAGCCAGCGCGTCACCATCAGCAGCCCCAGTCGAGCCGATGTCGTAACTCATCCGGGCGCCACGCGCATCCGTGTCATTGTTCGCCTTCGCACCACCGGACACCATGTAGTCCCCAGCCAATGGGAGCGCGACGGACGGGCCGGCCGTCGCGAGCGCCGCATACGAGGTGGATGCCGTGGACTCAGACGTCGTGACCTCCGCATACAGCGGCGAGCCGCCGAGGAACTCCCACTGGTACTTGGACGGTGCGTTCGCACGAAACCGCAGGCGCCAGACCACGCCGTTGTCCGAGTCGGCGAGGAAGCTGATCTCGTCCTTGTCGCTCGCGGACACGGGCAGTTCCGTCACGAACGGGCGCACAATCGAGTTCTGCGGGAACGACCCGGGCGCGACAGATGACAGCAGCGCCTGCGACTGGAACACCGCCATCGCCTCCTCACGCGCGATGTCCCTCACGTCGCCACGGGCGTTCAGCGGCATCGGGCTGTACGCGCTCACGTCCGGCTCCGGGTGTCACGGAAGCTCGCGTCGATCTCATGGACCTCGAACTTCGTCGCCGCGGTGTTCGTGCCGATCGTGTCCACGTCGATGCGCACCTGGTGCCGCCGGCCGCGCTTGTTCACCCGGCGGTAGTAATGGCGGTCGATCCGATCGACGGAATCTGAGTTGATGTCACTCAGATATGTCTCAGACGTCGCCTCATCGCCGAGCGCGTCCTGCGTCACGATGTACACGTTCGCCGACGTCGCACCATCCGCACCCGCGTCATACGCGTTCGCGCTGATCGCGAGGTCCAGCAGGCGTGTGTCATCGTCGATCGCCGTGCCGTCGATGCCCTCCGGCGTCCAGGCGTACAGGTGCGGACCGTTGCCGTCACCGTCCTTCGCGATGCCTTCGCCGTTGATGGCGGGGGCGAAGTCGATCACACGCCCCTGCTGCACGTTTGCGACCGCAAGCAGTTTCTCCGGCTCGCCAGGCTGGCGGGACGTGTTCATGTAGCGCGGGAAGAAGTTGCTGATCCGCGACTGCCACGAACCATCCGACAGGTCACACAGGTAGGTGCGGCGCGTACCCCCCGCGTTCGTCGTGATGTGCACGATCAGGTGCCCCTGCGACAGACCGATCGTGCAGTAGTCGTTCAGTCCGTAGTCGAAGTCGCGCGTCAGCTCGCGCCACTCCCGGTTGATCCGGCCGGCCGTCAGGTCCACCACCTGACCATTCCGGTACCAGAAGATGCCCGTCTCGCCCGCCCAGAACTGGCCCTCGTCGAACGACTGGGCGGAGCGGATGTCGATGCAGCCGATGCCGTCCTGCACGAGGTTGATCGTCCGCTCCGCATAGTCCCCGTAGATGCCGTAGACGGCGCGTCGCTTCAGCACCAGCAGCGGACCGGAGGACGGCAGGATCGCGACGATGTGATCCCCGTCGTTCGGGTTCGGCACGTCCGAGTAGTTCATGAAGAAGTCGTTCGCGTTCGGCGAGGTGATCGACGTCAACGGGTCATACGGCGTCGGGAACCCGGGGGGACCGGCGAGATCCCACGCGGGCGGGCCGACGTACACGCGGTTCGGGTAGAACGCGTTGCCCGCACCCCACAGGGATTCCTTGTGGCTCGCGACGTCCTTGAAGTTGCAGCGGCGCGTCACGTGGTAGATGGACTTGTCGGTGATCGACGAGCCGGGGCCACCCGTCACCGACATGTTCGTGTGCCCCGTGTTCGTCACATACGTGAACACGGACGAGTTGCCGGTCGGTGGGATCACCACAACCGCGTCACCGCCGTCGTCGATGTCCTGCACGAAGCTGAACGAGTCCCACTTCGTTCCGTATCCGGTGAGCGTGGAGGTGCCGTTGAAAGTCACCGTCCCGGCGCTGTAGACGGACACGGCGGGCCACGCGTATCCGTAGCCGAGGAACACGGTCGAACCGCCCGCGGTGATGCCACCCCCGCCTGCTCCGGCCCGGATGTTCTCGAGCGTCACCGACGACGAGGACGACTCAAGGATCCGGTGCCACATCGACACGTTGTACGCGGCGGTCGTCCGGTACAGCGCGCAATACGC
>FRDC01000540.1_pt1 | contig 18751 bp, 13 predicted proteins | sample 1106171 | NCBI WGS metagenome assembly FRDC01 (sample SAMEA3930566, study PRJEB13176) | freshwater metagenome | biome: Drinking water system; feature: drinking water; material: water | place: Singapore | collected 2014-12-20 | reverse complement strand
GCCCGGTGCCGTCGTACGGCGAGCCCGCGAGCCGTGCGACGCGCCAAACGGGCCCCTCCACGCCGATCGGCTATGCTCTGCCCATGGCGACGGAGCGCCTCGTTTCACCCTCTGCTCAGGCCCACGAGGCCGACGACCAGCCCAACTGGTCGCTGCGCCCCACGCGCATGCGCGAGTACATCGGCCAGCCCGATCTGGTCGAGAAACTCTCCATCACCATCCAGGCCGTCCGCGCCCGCAAAGAGCCCATGGAGCACGTCCTGCTCCACGGCCCGCCCGGCCTGGGCAAAACTACCCTCGCCCACGTCATCGGCGCCGAGATGGGCACCCGCGTCTACACCACTTCCGGCCCCGCCCTCTCGCGCGGCACCGACCTCGTCTCCGCCCTCACACGCCTCGAAACCGGCGACGTCCTCTTCATCGACGAAATCCACCGCCTGCCCGCCTCCGTCGAGGAGTTCATCTACCCCGCGATGGAAGACTTCCGCATCGACGTACCCGTCGATTCAGGGATGCACGCACGCACCGTGCAGATCGCCCTCAAACCCTTCTCGCTCATCGGCGCCACCACCCGCGCGGGGCTGGTCTCCTCGCCCCTTCGCAGCCGCTTCGGCATCGCCCACCACCTCAAGTTCTACTCCGCCGAAGAGTTGCTCATCATCCTCAAACGCAGCGCGACCATGCTCGCAGTCGATTCCCGCGCCGCCTCCTTCGAGGGCGCCCTTGCCACCATCGCCGCCCGCTCGCGCGGCACACCCCGCATCGCCAACCGCCTCCTCCGCCGCGTCCGCGACTTCGCCCAGGTCAAAAACGGCGGCCGCATCGACACCACGCTGGTTGACGAGGCCCTCACGCTCGAAGGTGTCGATGCGCTGGGCCTCGACGAACTCGACCGCACCTACATCCGCATCATCTCCTCCGTCTACTCGGGCGGGCCCGTGGGCCTCGAGGCGGTCGCCGCAACGATGAACGAAGACGCAGGCACGCTTGAAGACGTGCTGGAGCCCTACCTCCTGCAGATCGGCTTCCTCGCCCGCACACGCCGCGGCCGCACGCTCACCCTCGCCGCCACCAACCACCTGGGCCTGCCCGCCCCCGCCGCGGTCGAGGATGGCTCGCCCATTGACTAAATGCCCGGCGCACTTGGCGTTTGGCCCCGAAGGTGCCGCGGGCTGTAGCCACGGGTGGAGCGGCGCGGCGGCGAAGCCGCCCGACCCGCAACCCGTGGAAGGGTCATCCGTTTATTCTCTCCTCGCCCCGGAGGGGCGGAGGATTCCCGATGCCCGGCACCTACTCCCAACTTCTGCTCCACGTCGTCTTCTCGACCAAGGGGCGAGCGCCGTGGATCAAGCCCAACATCGCCGAACGCCTCTATCCCTACATCGGCGGCATCGTCCGGGCCGAGAAGGGCGTGCTCTACGACATCGGCGGCGTCGAGGACCACGTCCACATGTATCTCCGTTGGCGACCCGATGAATCGGTCTCGGACCTGATACGCACCGTGAAGGCGCGATCATCCAAGTGGGTTCACGACACGTTCCCCACACTCGGCGCGTTCGCATGGCAGGAGGGGTACAGCGCTTTCTCCGTCAGCAAGTCGCAGGAGGGAGCGGTCAAGGCGTACATAGCCGGGCAACACGAGCATCACAAGAAAGAGGACTTCAAGTCCGAACTTCTACGGATGCTTCGGCTCCACGACATTGGGTTCGACGAAAAGTATGTGTTCGAATGAGCCGCCGCGCGGCAGGCGCTTCCTCTGCCCCTCCGGGGCACGATCGAGAATCAGACATGCCTTCCACGGGTTCCGTTCCGCCCGCGAAGACGCGGGCTGCGCTCCACCCGTGGCTACATTCCGCGGCCCCGCTGGGGCCAAGCACTGCCGACGCGCCCGTGACATTTCGGACAAGTTGCGCCGTCAGATCCTCGAACGGCAGGTGGCATCGCAGTCCCGCTCACTCCCAGCAGCCCTCGCCCGCCTCCCGTGCGACCGAAGCCGGGCCAGCCCGGGCCCGACTCCCGTGCGCTCAATCCCGGCTGCCGCTCCCCTGCGCCCCCTCTTCCGCCCTCGCCGTTGCCTTCACCCGCTTCTACCATTGATCCGGCACCCATCACGCTTGGGCGGCTGACTCGCTGGGCACCTCAACGCGGAGATGCAGGCTCATGGATCGCACCCGTACCGCTTTCTCTCCCGTTGTGCTCTCACCAGACACCACCGCCTCCGCCGCGCCCGGATCCAAGACCGCCGCGCCATCGCCTGCGCCGCGCACCAACGGCTCGGCCGCTTCGGGCACCTCTCTCCTCACCCCCTCCGACACCTTCTGGCACCGCCACATCGGCCCCGGCGAGGCCGACATCCAGGCCATGCTCGCCTCGGTCGGCTGCGCCTCGCTCGACGACCTCAGCGCCACCACCGTGCCCCAGTCCATCCAAACGAAGCGCCCCCTCGCCATCGGCGAGCCGCGCGGCGAATACGAACTCCTCACCGACCTCCGCCACATCGCCTCCCAAAACAAGGTCATGCGCTCGTTCATCGGCATGGGCTACCACGACTGCATCACGCCCCCGGTCATCCTCCGCAACATCCTCGAAAACCCCGGCTGGTACACCCAGTACACCCCCTACCAGGCCGAGATCGCCCAGGGCCGCCTCGAAGCCCTCCTCAACTTCCAGACCATGGTGAGCGACCTCACCGGCCTCCCCCTCGCCGGCGCAAGCCTGCTCGACGAAGGCACCGCCGCGGCCGAAGCCATGGCCATGTGCTCCAGCATCGGCGGAGGCCACGAAGGCGCACGCAACGCCTTCTTCGTCGCCAACCACTGCCACCCCCAAACCATCGCCGTCGTGCAAACCCGCGGCGAGTCGCTCGGCGTCAAGATCATCGTCGGCGATCCCTCCACGCTCGACTTCGCCGCGCTCGGAGCCTCGCTCTGCGGCGTGCTTGTCCAGTACCCCACCACCGACGGCCGCATCGAGAACTTCGACGCGCTCACGCAGCAGGTCCACACCGCCGGTGCCCAAATGGTCGCCGCGGCAGACCTGCTCGCCCTCACCCTCCTTCGCCCGCCCGGCGAGTGGAACGGCGGCGGCAGCAACGGTGCCGACATCGTGGTGGGCAGCGCGCAGCGCTTCGGTGTGCCCATGGGCTTCGGCGGCCCGCACGCGGCCTTCATCGCCACCAAGGCCGAACACGCGCGCCGCCTGCCGGGCCGCATCATCGGCGTCTCGCGCGACTCGCAGGGCAACCCCGCCCTGCGCATGGCCATCCAAACGCGCGAGCAACACATCAAGCGCGAACGCGCCACCAGCAACATCTGCACCGCCCAAGCCCTTCTCGCCATCATCGCGGGCATGTACGCCGTCTACCACGGCCCCGGCGGCCTCCGCCGCATCGCCAAGCGCACCCGCGCGTTCACGCTCGCCCTGCGCGCCGGCCTCAAGTCGCTCGGCCACGAGATCATCGGCACCGAGGCCGTGTTCGACACGCTCCGCGTAAGGCCCAAGGGCAACAACCCGCACGACATCATGCGTGCCGCGTGGGATCGGGGCCTCAACCTTCGCGATTTCGGCGACGGCTCCATCGGCATCAACTGCGACGAAACCACCGACCGCGCTGTCGCCAAGGCCGTGCTCGCCGCCTTTGGCTCTGCCACGAGCGAAACGCTCGACGCCCTGCTCGCCGCCGCGGGCGGGGCCGATGCGTCCCTCGGCACGCCCCTGGCCCGCGACAGCAGCTACCTCACCCACCCCGTCTTCAACACCCACCACAGCGAAACCGAGCTGCTCCGCTACATCTTCAAGCTCATGGGGCGCGACCTCTCCCTCGCCCAGAGCATGATCCCCCTCGGCTCATGCACCATGAAGCTCAACGGCACCAGCGAGATGATCCCGGTCACCTGGCCCGAGTTTGGTCGAATGCACCCCTTCGCGCCCAAAGACCAGACGCGCGGCTACGCCCGCCTCTTCGCCGATCTCGAAAAGTGGCTCGCCGACATCACCGGCTTCGCCGCCGTCAGCCTCCAGCCCAACGCCGGAAGCCAGGGCGAATACGCCGGCCTGCTCGTCATCCGCGCCTATCACCGCTCGCGCAATCAGGGCCACCGCAACGTCTGCCTCATCCCCGATTCGGCCCACGGCACCAACCCTGCCAGCGCGGTCATCGCGGGCTTCGAGGTCGTCGCCGTCGCCAACGACGCCCAGGGCAACATCGATCTCGCCGACCTCCGCGCCAAAGCGAAGGAACACGCCGACCGCCTCGGCGCGCTCATGGTCACCTACCCCAGCACCTACGGCGTCTTCGAGGGCAGCATCAAAGAAATCTGCAAGATCGTCCACGACTCCGGCGGCCAGGTCTACATGGACGGTGCCAACATGAACGCGCAGGTGGGCCTCTGCTCACCCGGCGACATCGGCGCCGATGTCTGCCACCTCAACCTCCACAAAACCTTCTGCATCCCCCACGGCGGCGGCGGTCCCGGCATGGGCCCCATCGGCGTCGCGGCACACCTGGCGCCTTTCCTGCCCGGCCACCCCGTCAGCTCCCCCGACTCCAGCGGCCCGCGCGCGGGCGGCCCAGTTTCGGCCGCGCCCTACGGCAGCCCCAGCATCCTCACCATCTCGTGGGTCTACATCGCCCTCATGGGCTCCGCGGGCCTCCGCCGCGCCACCCAGGTCGCCATCCTCAGCGCCAACTACATGGCCAAGCGGCTGGAAAAACACTACACCGTTCTGTTCAAGGGCGAGAACGGGCGCGTCGCCCACGAGTTCATCATCGACTGCCGCGCCTTCGACAAGTCCGCCGGCATCAAGGTCGATGATATCGCCAAGCGCCTGCAAGACTACGGCTTCCACGGCCCCACCATGAGCTGGCCCGTGCCCGGCACGCTCATGATCGAGCCCACCGAGAGCGAGCCGCGACCCGAACTCGACCGCTTCTGCGACGCGCTCATCGCCATCCGCAAAGAAATCGCCGAGATCGAAGCGGGCCGCATGGACAAGGCCGACAACCCGCTCAAGAACGCCCCGCACACCATCGGCATGATCGGCTCCGACGACTGGAAGCACCCCTACTCGCGTTCCGTCGCCGCGTGGCCCGCGCCCTGGCTGCGCGACAGCAAGTTCTGGCCCTTCGTCGGCCGCGTCGACAACCCCTACGGCGACCGCAACCTCGTCTGCACGTGCCCGCCCATGAGCGCCTACACCAACTGAGGGCGCACCATGGCCAGCCAACCACCGCGCCGCCCGGCACCCGCCCCGCCGCACCCGCACGCCCTCTCCACCGCCCAAAGACTCGTCGCCCGCGCTGTCGCCGAGTTCCAGGCCGGCCAGCGCGATCGCGCCGCACTCACCGCCCGCGAGGCCCTTTCGCGCGGCGCGGCCGACCCCGACTCGCTCCGCACCATCGCCAGCCTGCTCGGCGCCGCCGGACACAAAGACCAGTCCCTCTTCACCTTCGAACGCTCCCTCAAACTCCGGCCCGACGACCCCTTCACCCTCGAGGAGTACGGCCGCCAACTCGCCGTCTGCGAGAAGCACCCCGCGGCCATCACCGCCCTCGCCCGCTCCATCGAACTCCGCCCCCGCGTCGATCAGGGCCTCATGATGCTCCTCAGCCTGCTCACCGCCGCGGGCCGTGAGGATGACATCGCCCGCGCCGCCCTCGGCCCGCTCCGCCACGCCCGCTCCTGGAACGAAGCCATGAGCGTCCTCCGTGCCCTGTGGCACCTGGGCTCAAACGCGCTGACGCTCGAGCGCCTCGACCGCATCGAGCGCCTGGCAGGCCCGCACCCGGCCATCAAGATCGCCCGGCTCCAGCCGCTCCTCTACTCGGGCGTGCGCACCGAGGACGAAGTCTTCACGGCCCACGCCGAGGGCGGCCGCGCCCTCGCGCAAGCCTTCCCCGCATGGACCACGCCCCACACCAACACCCTCGACCCCGACCGTCCCCTGCGCATCGGCTACGTGAGCCAAGACTTCCGCGACCGCTCCGCCGGGCACTTCATCGAAGCGGTCATCACCGCCCACAACCACTCGGCGTTCATCCCCCACTGCTACCACCACACCATCTCCGAAGACGCGCTCACCGCACGCCTGAAGTCCGCCGCCGTGTGGCGTGACATCCGCCGACTCAACGATCCCGACGTCGCCCGCCAGGTGCAGGCCGACCGCATCGACATCCTCGTCGACCTCACCGGCCACACCGGCCTCGGCCGCCTCGTGCCCTTCGCCTTCCGCCCCGCGCCCATCCAACTCACCTACATGGGCTACCCACACACCACCGGCCTGCCCACCATCGATGCACGCCTCATCGACTCCTTCACCGACCCCGTCGGCTCCGAGCGCTTCGCGACCGAGCGGCTCATCCGCCTCGACCCGTGCTTCCTCTGCTACACCCCGCCCACGCACGCCCCGCCCGTTTCGCCGCGCTCGCCCTCCAGCTCCGCCATCACCTTCGGCAGTTTCAACTCCGCCGTCAAGCTCACCGACCGCGTCCTCCGCCTCTGGGCCCGCCTCCTCCGCCAAGTCCCCGGCTCCAAGCTCATCCTCAAAGCCGCCACGCTCGACTCCGACGCCGGTGCCGCGCTCGTCGCCAGCGCGTTCACCGCCGAGAACATCGACCCATCCCGCTGCACCCTGCGCGGCGAAACCTCCGGCCTCCACGATCACCTCGCCGCCTACGCCGAAATCGATATCGCCCTCGACCCCTTCCCCTACAACGGCACCACCACCACGCTCGAAGCCCTCTGGATGGGCGTGCCCGTCGTCTCCATTGCAGGCCAGAGCCACCGCGCCCGCGTCGGCGTCAGCCTGCTCTCCAACCTCGGCCTCACCGATCTTCTCGCCGCCGACGAGGCCGACTTCATCCGCATCGCCTCCGCCCTCGCCGCCGATGCGCCGCGCCGCGCCGCCCTCCGCACCTCCCTGCGCGACACCCTTGCCAAGTCGCCCATCTGCGACCGCGCCGCCTTCGTCACGCGCCTGGAATCGGTCTACCGCTCCCTCTGGCAAGCCCACTGCCGGCGCTCGACATCTACCCCGCCCGCACCACCGGCAGCGTGATCTCAAACACGCTCCCCCCGCCCTCGGCCGCGCCGCGATTCCGCGCCACCAGCACGCCCCCGTGCTCACGCACAATCCCCTCGCTCACCGCCAGCCCCAGCCCCGTGCCGCGCGAATCCAGCCGCGTGCTCACAAACGGCTCGAACAGCCGCCCCAGCACCTCCGGGTCAATCCCCGGCCCGTTATCCGCAATCGAGATGGTCACCCACGCCCGCCCCTCGCGCTCCGTCGCGGCCGCACCCACCTCAATCCGCCCCGCCACACGCCCCGCCGGCGTCAGCGCATCCACCGCGTTACGCAGCAGGTTCACCAGCACCTGCAGCATCCGATCGTGGTCGCACCGCACCATCAACTCGCCCGCAGCCCCCTCCCCCGCCGCAAACAAAGAGCCCGATCCCGGCACCGCATTCACCAACTCAATCTTCCCCGCCTCACGATCCAAACTCACCAGCGTCCACGCCTCATCCACCAGCGGCGCCAGCGCCACCTCGCGCATCCGCATCGGGCGCGCCCGCGCAAAGTCCAGCAGCCCGTCGCTCAACCGCTCCAGCCTTCCCACCACCCGCAACAACAACCGCGACTCCTCCGCCCCCAGCGACCGATCCGCGCGCGCCTCCAACTGCTCCACCAGCCCCTTGATCACCGCCAGCGGCGTGTTCAACTCGTGCGCCAGCCCCGCGCTCATCATGCCCAGGCTCGCCAGCCGGTCCGCATCGGCCAGGTTCCGCTGCGCCGCCTCCAGCAAGTGGTTCTTCCGCTTCAGGTCGCCCGCCACCGCCGCCAACTGCTCCAGCGCCCGCGCCAACTCCGCCTCGTGCATCCGCAGCGCACTCACCACCCGGTTGCGCGACCGCATGATCTCCCCCAACTCATCCGCCGGCACCAGCCCCTCCGGAATGATCTCCGCCTCGCGCCGGCTCTCCTCCACCGCCCGATCGGCCCGCAAAATCGCCCGGATCGGCCCATACACATGCCGCGGCAACACCAGCACCTCCAACGACAACGCGATCAACCCATACACCCCCAACAGCGCGAGCGTCATGAACACATACAGCCGCACCACCTCGCCCCGCGCCTCCGCCAATCGCACCGCCGCCGCCAACCCCTTCCCGCTCGCCCCATCCACCCACATCGCCACCACCGCGCCATCCGTCAGCCTTCCAGCGCCGCTCTCCCCATTCAACGCATACGCCGCCAGCACGCCGCCCGCGTCAGCCGCCTTGCCCGCGCTCTCTCCCGCCGATAGCCACGGCCTGCCCGCCGCGTCGATCGTCAGGCCAAACAGCCGCACGCCCTGCGGCATCGCGCCCGCCACTCGCGCAATGGCCGCTTCGTCACGCTCGCCCTCCGCCCGCCGCGCCACCAACCCCCGCGCGCTCCGCACCGCCAGCCGCGCCTCGTGCAGCTCAGCCTCCTCCACCACGCTGTTGATCGCCGGCCACAACGCCGCGGCCAATATCCCCGCCAGCACCAGCGAAAACAGCGTGTGCAGAAAGATCAACTTCTTCCGCACCCGCATCCCCGCGAGCAGCCCCCCCGCGCGTTCGGCGCTCGCCTCCCCGCCCACGCCGATCTTCGCACCGCCTGTCCTCACGCACCATCGTTGCACGATCCCCGCCGCCGCGTTCCCTACCCTCGCCCCGCGTGAAGAAGAAGCCAACCGCCAAGCCGCCCCGCGCAAACGATGACCGCGGCCCGCTCATCCTCGGCCCCCGCCGCGTCGAAACCGGCGACCCCGCCCGCGACGCGGCCTTCGCCTTCATCGCCCATCAGGCCGCCAAGTTCCCCCGCCTCGATCTCCGCCCCTTCCACACCCCCGCCCTCGCCGGGCGCGATGCCGCCCTCGCCCACGCCATCGTCGATGCCGTCATCCGCCGCTGGCTCACCCTCGCCTGGCTCGTCTCGCAGCGTTGCCAGCAACCCCTCGACGCGCTCGAACCGCCCCTGCGGGGTGCGCTCCTTGCCGGTGCCGCCCAGCTCGCCTTCCTTGACCGCGTTCCCGCCCACGCCGCGATCAACCACGCCGTCGAATGGGCCAAACGCCGCATCCGTCCCGGCGCGGGCGCAATGGTCAACGCCATCCTCCGCCGCGTGGCCGACGCCGTGCGCGCCAACCACCCATCACCCCTCGAAGGCGACAGCCCCACCACCACCCGCCCCATCTATCAACCCGAAGCGCTCCACCACCTCCCGCTCGCCGACGGCACCGCGCTCGTCCTCAACGGCCTGCAACTCCCCGCCGATGGCCTGCCCCGCACCGAGATCACCACCAGCCACCCACGCGACCTGCTCAAGGCCTGGGCCGCACGCTTCGGCCAGCCCGAGGCCGCACGCCTCGCCCTCCACGGCATCGGGCAACCGCCCGTCATCCTCAACATCGGCGAAGGGGCGTATCTCCCGCTCCCGCCCGGCGCGCTCACCCCGCACACACGCCCCGGCTTCTCCGTCTTCACCGGCGACCACGACGCGCTCGTCACGCTCCTCAATGACCGCGACGACCTCTGGGTGCAAGACCCCGCCTCCGCCGAGGCCGTCGCCACCGCAACAACGATCCGCCCGGAGCCGCGCCTCATCCTCGACCTCTGCGCGGGCATGGGCACCAAAACCCGCCAACTCGCCCGCCTCCTGCCCGGCTCACGCATCCTCGCCACCGACCGCGACGAGCGCCGCCTCGAAGTCCTGCGTACATCGTTCCGCGGCCACCCCCGCGTCGGCATCATCGACCCCGGCAACCTGCTCTTGGAGCACGCCGGCACCGCCGACCTCATCCTGCTCGATGTCCCCTGCTCCAACACCGGCGTGCTCGCCCGCCGCCCCGAAGCCCGCTACCGCTTCTCGGCCGATGCACTCGAAGCCCTGGCCGCAGTCCAACGGCAGATCATCGCCGATGCCATCCCGCTGCTCGCCCCCCGCGGCTCCATCCTCTACTCCACGTGCAGCCTCGAACACGCCGAGAACGCCGGCATGGCCCAGTGGGCCGTCAAGTGGCACCGCTTCGGCATCAGCGCAGAACGCCAGACCCTCCCCGCCGGCGGCCCCGGCCTGCCCGCCGCGGCCTACACCGACGGCTCCTTCAGCGTGCTCCTCACCCTCAAATAAAAAGCCCCGGCACACCCGTGCCGGGGCCTTGAGGTCTCAGGATTCCAACCCGCTCACCGTTTTCAGCGGCGACGGCGGGCCATCACCACCACGCCCGCGGCCACCAGCACGCCAGCGCCCGGTGTCGGCACCGTGGTGCCCCAAGCCAGGCCGAAGTCCTCGTTAGCAGCCTTGGCGTTGAAGTTGTACAGGTTCTGGGCCCAGTTCACCTGGATGAAGTACTTGCCCGTCTGCGGGATCGCGAAGTAGATCTGCTGGTTGAGGTTGTAGGTGCTGATCGACTCAGCCACCAGCACCGCCCCGCCGAGGTTCGTCACCTCGCCACGGAAGAGCTGCAGCGTGAGCCGGTCCTGAGCACCAGCGGCGACCGAGGCCGATGCCAGCGTGTTCAGGTCGAACTGCTCCTTGGCCCACCAGCTCAGCGTGGCGGTAAAGGTGTGCCCGAACAGCAGATCGCTGTCGATCTGGTAGCGGTTGGGAGCGCCCGAACCCACGTTGCCGAAGTCCCAGCCGGTCTGCAACACGTCGCCGCCGCCCGTGCCGGCCACGTCCTTCGTGCCCGCGTTCTGCTGGAAGTACGTGCGCGTCAGGTTGAGCCTCCCCGCGCCCGTGATCCAGTCGATGCCCTGCGTCGTGGTGTTCACGCCGGAGATCACCGTCGCGTTGTTGGTCCACCCGGCCGTCTTGTCGGCCGCGTTCATCATGATGGCCTTCACCACGCGCCCGTCGGTGCCCTTGGCGTAGCCAAAGGCCTTCGCGGCGTCCACCATCAGGGCCGCCCCGCCCGTCACGATCGGCGCAGAGAACGATGTGCCGGCGGTGTTCGTGAAGTACAGGTTGTTGGTCAGGTCGTTGGTCGCCGCGTTGCGGTTGCCGCCGCTCTTGCCGATGTACGCCGCCAGCGTCAACTGATCGCCGGGGGCCGAAATATCCACCGCCGCGCGAACGCCCGGAATGTTCGTACCCGTCGTTGGCCCGGTGGGCAGCAGGAAGGTGCCCGGCCCGCGGCTGGAGAAGCTCGCAACCGTGTTGAACGGAATCGCATCGGCCTGGCCCGTCAGCGCGCCCACCGCGATCGTGTTCTTCGCATAACCAATGTCGCTGAACGTGCCCGCCGTCGGGCCGTTGTTGCCCGCGGAAGCCACCACCACCTTCTTGGAGTCATACGTGATCACGTCGAGCGAGATCACGCGGGTGCTGAAGCCGTTGGTGGTGGAACCACCCCACGATGAGTTCGACACATCCACCGTGCTGTTCACACCGTTCACCGGCACGCCCGTGCGCAGCGTGGAGTTGAACGCGCCCTGCGAGATGGCGAACGTGGTGTTGAACGAGCCGAGGAACGTGCCCGTGCCCACCCAGCTCGTCGCCACGTTGGTGGAGAGCAGGCGAGAGCCGTACGCGATGCCACGCTGGATCGGGTCGTTGCCCGGCGTGCCCACCATCGCCATGCCCACCTGCGTCGCGTGGAAGTCGTAGTTCGGCGTGTTCGCCGGGAACTGCGGCGTCGGCGCAAGCTGAGCGCCCGCCGGAACGTAGTACGAGATGTTGCTGGCCGCCGTGCTCTGGTGCGCGTTCCACACGCTGCCGGCCTCGAGGTTGCCGATCAGGGTCCGCGTGCCCGTGAACCCGTTGGCGTAGTACGTGTTCGTGCCCAGGTACGTGTTGATGTCCATCCCGTTGAAGCCGCCCGGGCCGCTCGAGATAATCGCCGATGCCTGCCCGACGATCACCAAAGGCAACGCCAGACCGCACGCGGCCAAAAGCCTGCGCGCAACGATCGAACTTCCGTGAGTTTCCATGCTCTCTCTCCTCTTTCTGGTTGTCGCCCCGAGGGTCCGCCACGAGAACCGCAGCACAGTGCCACGCACAGAACGCGCATGGACCCACGAGTTACCCAAACTCCGTCGGACCCAGCCTACACCGCCTTCCTGGCTTGTGCAAGCCCATTTGCTCCAATCAACATCAAATGAATATGCATTACAGGCTGCCCATTTTTACATGCCTGCATGGCGTGCGCGCACCACTTCTCGGTCCCGGCAACCGTCTCCCCACCGCTAGCGCGGCACCGGGGCTTGGCTTTCTTCAGGCAAACAAGTCCGGCCGCCTCGCCCTCGTCCGCTCTAACCGCCGCTCCAGCCGCCACTGAGCGATCCGCTCATGATCGCCCGACAGCAGCACCTCAGGCACGGTCATCCCCATCCACTCGCGCGGCTGCGTGTAGTGCGGGCAATCCAAAAGCCGCTGGCCGGGCTCCAACAAAATCCTCTCGCGCTTGGGCGTCTGGCTCGTCCCCTCAAACGACCGGGCCACCCCGAAGGAGTCCTGATCCGCCGACTGCTCATCCCCGAGCACGCCGGGAATCAGTCGTATCACCGCGTCCATCAGCACCATCGCCGCCAACTCACCCCCCGACAGCACGTAGTCCCCCACGCTCACCTCGATGGGCGCGAGCCGCTCAACCACCCGTTCATCCAGCCCCTCATAGTGCCCCGCGATCAACAACAGCCGCGGCTTGCCCGCCAGTTCCTCCACGCGCCGCTGCGTCAGCCGCTCCCCCTGCGGCGAGAGCAGCACCCGCGTCGCCGGACGCGGGTCGAGCGCCTCCACCGCGCACACCGCATCCCACACCGGCTGGCACATCATCACCATGCCCGGGCCGCCGCCAAACGGCCGGTCGTCCGTCTTGTGATGCTTGTTCGTCGTAAACGTGCGGATATCCGTCGCGTGCCACTCCGCAAGCCCCGCCGCGCGAGCCCGCGCGGGAATCGAGAAGTTCAGCGCGCCGGCCTGCGCCACCGGATCAAACATCCCCGGAAACGTCGTCAGGATGTCGAAACGAAGTCGAAGCATGGGGCTCACGGCATGTGAAATGGGCAACGGGCAACGGGCAACGGGCAACGGGCAATGGGCAATGGGCAACGGGCAACGGGCAATCGGCCGACAAACTGTCGGCCCCGACACGGTATGGCCTCTTGCCCCCTGCCTCTTGCCTCTTGCCTCCTGCCTCTTGCCTCCTGCCTCTTGCCTCCTGCCTCATGCCTCCTGCCTCCTGCCTCCTGCCTCCTGCCTCTTGCCTCTTGCCTCTTGCCCCCTGCCTCTTGCCTCCTGCCCGGTGCCCGAGTTTCCCCCACCCAACGAAAAAGCCCCGACCATCCCGGTCGGGGCCTTGATATCCAATCTTGTCCGCTGCCTTCACCAGTGCCCAATGCCTAGTGCCCAGTGCCTTCTACTTACGCCTTCGCGTCGGCCTTCTTCGCACTCGGCGGGTTCGCGGCGATCTTCTCCGCCGCTCTTCTTCTTCGCCTCAATCCTCGCGGCGATCTCCGCCTTGCGTGCCGCGCCGTCCATGATGTTGTTCTTCACCAGCACATCCGTCAGCGTTTCGCTGGGCTGCGCGCCCACGCTCAGCCAGTGCTTGATGCGCTCAACCTTCAACTCCAAGCTGCTTGGCACGCCTCGCCGGCGCAACCGGGTCATACCACCCCAGGTTCTCGATCACCTTGCCGTCGCGCTTCGTGCGCGAATCGATCGCGTTGATGCGATAGAAGGGGCGGTGCGGGCGGCCGATGCGAGACATGCGGATACGAACCACTGGAAAAGCTCCAAATCGAGGCCCACGCCGAAACTCGGCGGGAAGCGAACCCCTCCCGAACCGGCTTCGATAGGGCCGGAACACTAGGCTCCGCACCCCCCGCTGACAACCGGCCAGGGCTCATCCAAACCCGCCCCGCGGCCCGCTATCCCTGACTGCCACCACCCCGCCGCCCGCCGTCTGCCCCGTCGAATACCGCGGCGACTCCGTCCTCAGCCCCGACGACTTGGGCGACTCCATTCACGGGCTGCCCCACATGGTCCACGCGGCCAAGCCCGCACCGTCCCCAAAACGCAACACGCCGCCCTGGCTCACCATCGTGGGCCGGGCGGCGTATCGCCAAGTGCGGTCGAGAGGAGTTGAACCTCCACGNNGACCTCGGCGACTTCATCACCGACTACTTCACCAGCCCGCACATCGCCGGCCCCGGCGGCTACGCCATTTCCTGCCCCGCCAACGATCCGCCCTACACCGCCGGCTACAAGGCCGGCTACACCAGCAACGGCGCGGGGCAGTGCAACCCGCCCTTCCCCGACAACCTCGGCGACTACATCACCGACTATTTCACCGGCTGCCCCGCCTGAGCGGTCCGGTTCCTCGCTCAAAAAACGCAACGCCGCCGAACTCCTGCTGGAGCCCGGCGGCGTGCCAAGTGCGGTCGAGAGGAGTTGAACCTCCACGGTATTGCTACCACTAGAACCTGAATCTAGCGCGTCTGCCAATTCCGCCACGACCGCGTGGGAGCCAACCTTATGCGTTGTGCCCCGGCCCGGCAAACACGCCGCGCCAAACACACCCGCCGCCCCTCAAGGCCTCACAAAGGGATTCGTCCGCTTCTCCTGACCGATCGTCGTCGCCGGCCCGTGCCCCGGATACACCACCGTCTCCTCCGGCAGCGTGTACAACTTCGTGCGGATCGACCGCTCCAATGTCTCCGGATCGCTCCCCGGAAAATCGGAGCGTCCCACCGACCCGGCAAACAACGTATCGCCCGCGATCAGCGTCTTCGCCGCGCCGCAATACAGCCCGATCCCGCCCGGCGAGTGTCCCGGCGTGTGCAGCACGCGCCACTCCGTTTCCCCCAGCCGCAGCGTCTCACCATCGCGCAACAACCGATCGGGCGCGGCACACACCACCGGAAAGCCCGCCAGCGCCGACAGGTTCGCCTGCGGGTCGGTCGGCCAATGCGCCTCGGCCTCGTGGATCAGGATCGGCAGCCGCGGATACGCCGCCCGCACCTCGTCCACCCCCGCGATGTGGTCGAGATGCGCGTGCGTGAGAATGAGCAGTTCGGGGGTCAGCCCCAGCCGCTTCACCTCGCGCACGATCGCCGTGCCCCCGAACGAGGCATCCACAATCCAGCACGCCCGGCCGTCGCCCGCGGCCACGATGTAGCAGTTGGTCGCGTAGGGGCCCAGTTCCAGGCCGCGCACGCTCACCGCGGGCTCGGGCACGGACCGCGGGGGCTTGGGCCGGGGGGTCTCGGGTTGGGTGGGCCTCAATGGGCTGGATTCGGTCAAAAAGGGCTCCCAACAACTCCGCCGGACGGTCGATAGACTAGGGCCGTTCCCGCTTGCCGGAGCCGTCCACGATGGCCGCGAAAGCACCCGACATGTTCGCGCGTGAGCACGAAGAGCAGGCCACCTCGCGCCACGAACGCCTGCGCGCGGTCCTGCTCGTCGCCGTGGTCGCCACCCAAGCCTTCGCGCTCTCGGTCGTCGTCCTCCTCCTCATGCGCGGCGCGGGGTGGATCGGCTCGGGCCGCCAAGAGACCCTCGTCCTCTGCGGCCTCGGCGGCCTGGTCCTCTGGCTCGTCGGCGGCCCCGCCACGGTCCTGCTCGCCTTCATCGCGCTCGAAGCCTCCACCCTCGCCCGGCGCGTCGATGCCATGACCGTCGCGGTCCGCACGCTCTCCGCCCAGGCCGTGCTCTCCGACGATGCCCGCCGCGTGCTCAACCGCTCCACCGAGCGCGAAGTGCTCCGGCGCGCCATCATGGACGACATCAGCGTCGGCGACTGGGAGGCCGGCCTGCTCCTCTGCCGCGAGCTGGCCGACCGCTTCGGCTACCGCGCCGATGCCGAAGAGCTCCGCCAGAAGATCGAGGCCGCGCGCCTCGCCTCCATCGACTCCGAGGTCCGCGAGGGCATGGCCCTGGTCGATGGGCTCATTCTCCAGCGTCAGTTCGCCGCCGCGGCACGCGAGGCCGGCCGCCTCGCACGCCTCCACTCCGAAGAACCGCGCGTGGCGGCCCTCCCCGCCCGCGTGGCCGAAGAGCGCGACCGCTACAAGATCGAGCTCAAGCAGCGCTTCCTCGACGCCGCGAAGATGGAGCAGTCAGAAGAGGCACTGAAGCTCATGCGCGAGATGGACGCCTACCTCAGCCCCGCCGACGGCGAGCAGCTCCGCGAGGTCGCACGCGGCGTGGTGGGCAAGGTCCGCGACCACCTCGGCGAGCAGTTCCGCCACGCCGTGCAGATGCAGGACTGGGGCGACGCCGCCAACATCGGCCGCCGCATCGTCAACGACTTCCCCAACACGAAGATGGCCACCGAGGTGCGCGGCATGCTCGACAACATCCTGGCCCGCGCCAACGGCAACGGCACGCAGGCCGCGTGAGGCCGTTCCACCGTCAGCATCCGCCGCCGAAGTAGTCCGTGATGTAGTCGCCCAGGTTGTCCGGGCCCGGCGGCGTGCACTGCCCCGCCCCGCTGCGCTGATACGCCGCCTTGTACCCCTTGTCGTACGGCGCGGCGTTCCCCACGCACGCAACCGCGTAGCCTCCGGGGCCGGCCAGCGCGGGCGACGTGTAGTAGTCGCTCAGAAAATCGCCCACATCATCCGGCGACACGCCGCCGTCGTTGTTGTAGTCGATGCGGCAGCCCGTCGAAGCGCGGAGGTTCACCGTCACCGTCGCGTACGGCCCCGCCGCGGAGTACGCCCGCCAGCCGGTCGCATCGAACCGCATCGCGCCCGGCGTGCCGTCGGCATCGCGCCCCACCGCGAGCCAATACGCGCCCGCGGGCAGCGTGTTGCCGTTGTCGTTGGCGTAGGGCCGACCATCGCCATCGGCCGGGCGCACGCCTGATGCCGCGCCGCCGAAGGAGAGTTGCCCCAGCCGAGCACCGGGCCCGGTGCTCGGCCCGCCGGCGCGGTCGAACGCGATCAGCGCCCCCACAGCGTTGTACAGGCCCAGCGCGCCATCCACATCCAGTGTGCCGTTCATGTTGATGTCGATGAAGTTGCTGCCCGCGGCCGTCACCGCGCGCTCGGGGGGCACATCGAAGCGCACCCAGCGCACGTGCGTGTCGCCGGTGCGGAGCACATCCATCGTGGTCACACCGCCGGGCAGGCTGCCGAGTGTGTCGTGCGAACGCACCTGCGGAGGCGCGGCGGGCGTGTTCGGGTTGTCCGGGCTCGTCCCCTGAGACCCGATGTTGGACGTCAGCACCAACTGCACCGACCCGCTGCTCGTCGACGCACCGTCGTTGAACGGACGGATCGCATCCCCGTAGTCCGTCTCGGGACCGGACACGGCCAAGTAGTACGTACCCGCGGACAGTTCACCATCGCGTCCATCGAACGCGTAGCCACCGGCCTGCGCGGCACGCCTCCCCACTCCGAACGAGAGCATGCCGTACAACCCCGCTGTGTCGGTCTCGATGTCGCACCCGCCGCCTTCGCCATGGTCGAACGCAAGCACGTCGCCGCTCGACGTGTACAGACCCAAGGAGGAAGGCACATCGACGGCCGCCGTGGGGTCGCGCTCCAGACGAATGTCGTAGTACACGCCAACATCGCGCCGGACCGGCCGGCTCACGTACACCGCAAACCACTCGGTGCGTTGCGGCGTCAGTTCGACCCTGCGCACTGCGGGCACGTTCGGGTAGTCAACCCCATGACTCGCGTATTCCTCGTACAGACACAGCGGGTTGTTGACCAAGGCATCCGTGACCAAGTACAGCCTCACGTTGCGACGGTTCGCCGTGTCCGTGATCGACGCCGGAAAACTGTCCGCGAAGTTCACCGGCCTGGTGCCGTCGAGGCTGAACGTCGGGTCGTTCCACCGTCGTATATCGGATGTGCCGCGATAGAGCGACATCGGCCCCTGGGTCGCCGGCACAATCACGGACTGGCTGGCCGCGTTGCCCGGCCACAGCAAGTTGGTCCCACCCTGGAAGATGCGGATTTCGTAGGCAAAGGTCTTGGTGGGGTTGAGGAGCATGGGCGGGTTCAGGTCGATCCGCTGCTGACTCCAGGGGGTCGCCCAAGAGGGGACGAGTCCCTCCAGCCGAACCACGCCATTGGGCACCACATGCTGGTAGAAAGGCACCGTGGGTGCCACCAGTGCATTGATATCGATCGTGTCCTGGTACACCGTCAACTGATAGTCGAACGTCCCCGGAACGGGCGGGCCAAAGGCCACCCAATCGACGTAGATAGTGTTGATCGGGAGCGGATTGGGCACGCCGCAGTGCCCAGAGAACGTCTGGCGGAGGAGTCCAACATCCACGGCGACCGCGGAGCCTGCGTTGCCACGCACGCGCCCCGTGACTTCATTCTCCGACGGCGCATAGACAGTCCAATCACGCCGCGTCTGCGCCACCGCGCTACTGGCCACACTCACCGCGCACCCGGCCATCAGCACCGTCCACGCCGCGCCCGACCGTGTTCTGGTGTGCCCGACCATCGCCGATCTCCTTGCACGCCCCTCGCCTTCCGCGAACCCAAACCACCCCACACCCGCCGTCATCCTTCATTGAGAGCATACATCGGCCTTCTCCCCCGCACCACCCTGTTTCCGCGCGGAATACGGCCCAAACGCCCCAATCCCGGCGGTTTCGGCCTGTGGAGGGCACTTTCTTCATCTCTGCCAACGCTGGACCGCCATAGAGGGGCGGGCGGGCCTGCCTGTGGAGCCCCGCCCCGTAAGACGCGCGCAAGTGCCACCGATCGGCGGTTCCTCCGACGATCGGTGCTGAGCAAGCCACAACGCACAGCAT
>FRDC01003523.1_pt1 | contig 18752 bp, 20 predicted proteins | sample 1106171 | NCBI WGS metagenome assembly FRDC01 (sample SAMEA3930566, study PRJEB13176) | freshwater metagenome | biome: Drinking water system; feature: drinking water; material: water | place: Singapore | collected 2014-12-20 | reverse complement strand
GACCCCGATCTGACCGACGCCGCGCTGTTCGACGCGATGATGGCGCACCCCATCCTCATCAACCGGCCGTTGGTCGTCTCACCGCTTGGCGTAAAGCTGTGCCGCCCGTCCGAGGCCGTACTCGACCTGCTGCCGCAAGCGCTGCGAGAGGCCTTCGTCAAAGAGGATGGCGAGGTCGTCGTCGACCCGCGCGGCTGAAAACGGCACTAGCGCCGCGCGGCGATCCACGCATCGACCTGCGCTTCCAGCACGTCGAGCGGCACCGCGCCCTGGCCCAGCACCATGTCGTGAAAGCCGCGAAGGTCGAACTTGTCGCCCAGCGCGCCTTCCGCCTTCGCGCGAAGCGCGCGGATCTTCAGCTCGCCGATCTTGTAGCCCAGCGCCTGGCCCGGCCAGCTGATATAGCGGTTCACCTCGGCATCGATGTTGGCGTCGGTCAGCGCGGTATTGTCCTTCATGAAGGCGACCGCCTGCGCCTTGGTCCAGCCCTTGGCGTGCAGCCCGGTATCGACCACCAGCCGGCACGCGCGCCACATTTCGTAGGACAGGCGTCCCATCGTCTTTTCGGGCGTGTCGTAGATGCCCATTTCGATGCCCAGCCGCTCAGTATACAGCGCCCACCCTTCGACAAAGGCGGTAAAGCCGGCGGCATATTTGCGGAATTCGGGCAGGTCGAGCTCCTGCTGCAGCGCGATCTGCAGATGATGGCCGGGCACAGCTTCATGCGCGGTGAGCGCGGGCAGTTCCCACAAGGGACGCTGGCTGAGCTTCGAGGTGTTGACGAAATAGGTGCCGGCAATGCCCGCCGGTGGCGCGCCCGGGCCGTAATAGGCGGTGGTGGTGCCTTCGGCCGTTTCCGCCGGGATCGGCTTGATGCCATAGGGCAGGCGCGGTAGCCGACCGAAAAAGCGCGGCAACAGCCCATCATGCCGCTTCGCTTCCAGCGCGGCGGCGGCGAGCAGCTCCTCGGGCGTTTTGGTGAAATATTTTGGGTCGGTCTTCAGCGCCGCGATGGACGCTTCGCGCGTGGGAAAGCCCGCCGCCTTCGCCGCTTCCACCATCTCGGCGCGGATGCGCGCGACTTCCTTCAGGCCGGTCTGGTGGATTTCCTCGGGCGACAGGGGCGTCGTGGTCATCTGCCGGACGCGGAACGCATACCAGGCGGCGCCATCGGGCAGCGCCGCCGCGCCCACGGTCTTGCGGCACTTGGGCAGATAGTCGCGCACATAATAATCGTGGAACGCGCGATATTCCGGGTTCAGCACATCGGTGACCAAGCTGCGCGCGCGCGTCTGCAGCGCGGACCAGTCGGCCGCCGCGATTCCGGCCGGCGCGTCCTTGCGGAACGGTGTGTAGAAGCGCGAATCCTCGGGCTTGGCGGTGATGACGCCGGTGATGGTCTTTTCCACCCCGCCGATCGCGTCGCAGGGCTGGGCATAGCCAGCGGCGACACCGGCGCGCGTGATCCGCATCGCCTCACGGTTGAGCGCGGGATATTGCGCCAACCGCTTCAGATAATTGTCATAATCGCCGCGGCTGTCGAACGGCAGCCCCTCGGCCAGCCCGGCAAAGGACTGGTGCCAGCCATAATAGGTGGTGAACAGCACCTGCCGCGCGCCGAAGCGGTTGCCCTCCACCTGTTCGGCCAGCAGCCGGGCCAGGATTGCCTTGTTTACCCGCTCCGCCGCCGACAGGCCGGCATCGGGAACTGCGTTCAGCCGGTCGAGAAAGCCCTGCGCGGCCGCTGCCTGCCGGTCGGCCTCGGCCAGGCTGATATCGCTGATCTTGTCGTCATAGCGCCGCTCGCCCAGCGACGTTGCCTGTTCGGGATTGGTCGCCAGCCACCATGCCCAGTGATCGGCCAAGACACGCGCCAGATCGTCGGACGGTGTGGCGAGCGCGGGGCTGGCACTGGCCAGCAGCAGTGCAGCGATCAGCTTCTTCATCGGCTTCCCCCGTGATTGTCTGGGAGAAGGCTAGCCCAATCGCGGCGCGGTGCCAATTTGCCGGCCACCACGCCAGACGCCCCTACCGCGCCTCCGCCACCAGCGCGCGGCTTTCGGCATCGGTCCAGTCGCGCCCGCCCGCCACGCGCCACACTTCGCGCCCCTGCGAATCGAACATGATGGTGGTCGGCAGATTGGCCTTGAAGCCCAGGCTCATCTTGGCATCGGTGTCGAGCATGGGCTTCAAATGCTTATAGCCACCCTGCGCCAGGAACGGCCCGACCTTGGCCATGCCTTCCTGATCCTGGCTCACCGCCAGCACCGTTACCTGCGGGCCGAGCGTGCCGGCCAGCGCATCGAGCGCGGGCAGTTCCTTTACGCAGGGCGCGCACCAGGTTGCCCACAGGTTGAGCAGCACCGGCTTCCCCGCAAAGCTGCTGAGCGCGACATAAGTGCCCTTGGCATCCTGCACGGTAAAGCTGGGCGCGGGTTCGCCGGCATGGCTGCGATCGACCGCGCCCTCGCGCGGCGCGGCGGGCTTGGCGGGCGCGGCAGTCACTTCATCGGGCATCGGCGCGGTCGATCCGATCGTCGCCGGCGCTTGTAGGTTGTCGGCGGATTGCCTATCGCACCCCGCGACCAGCGCGGCGCCGAGCAGGAGACCGATGAGCGAGCGGGACGATCTTGAGTCCAAAGGGCAGGGCTCCAACAGCATGTGGGGCGGCCGCTTCGCCGAAGGGCCCGCGGCGGTGATGCGCGAGATAAACGCCTCCATCCCGTTCGACAAGCGGCTGTGGCGGCAGGACATCGCCGCTTCGCGCGCGCACGCAGCGATGCTGGGCGCACAGGGGATTATCGCCGCCGAGGATGCGACGGCGATTCTGGCGGGGCTGGACGCGGTTGCCGCCGATTATGCCGCCCACGGCGTGCCCGACGACCTGACGCTCGAAGACATTCACATGCTCACCGAAGCGCGGCTGGCGGAAAAGATTGGCGCCGCCGCCGGCCGGCTGCACACCGCGCGCAGCCGCAACGACCAGGTGGCGACCGATTTCCGGCTGTGGGTGCGCGACGCGATCGACGCGGTCGATGCCGGGCTTGCCGCGTTCCAGCAGGCGCTGCTCGACCGGGCCGAGGAGCATGCCGACAGCGTGATGCCGGGCTTCACCCATCTGCAAAGCGCGCAGCCGGTGACTTTGGGCCATCATCTGATGGCCTATTACGAAATGATCGCGCGCGACCGCAGCCGCTTTGCCGATGCGCGCGCGCGGCTGAACCAGTGTCCGCTGGGCAGCGCAGCGCTGGCCGGCACGCCTTACCCCATCGACCGGGCGGCGACAGCGGCGGCGCTGGGCTTTGCCGAGCCCACGCGCAATTCGCTCGATGCCGTCTCGGACCGCGATTTCGCGCTCGATTATCTGATGGCGGCCACCCAGTGCGCGCTGCATCTGTCGCGGCTGGCGGAGGAATTCATCAACTGGGCGTCGCAGCCCTTCGGCTTTGTCGCCTTGAGCGACCAATGGTCGACCGGCAGCTCGATCATGCCGCAAAAGCGCAATCCGGATGCGGCCGAACTGGTGCGCGGCCATTCGGGCCGCATCGCCGGGTGCATGGTGGCGCTGACCATGACGATGAAGGGCCTGCCGCTCGCCTATTCCAAGGACATGCAGGACGACAAACCGCCTGTTTTCGAGGCGCATGATCTGCTTGCGCTGTCGATCGCGGCGATGACCGGCATGGTCACCAGCGCGACCTTCCGCACGGAACGGATGCGCGCGCTTGCCGAAAGCGGCTTTGCCACCGCCACCGATCTGGCCGACTGGCTGGTGCGCGCGGCTGGGGTGCCGTTCCGCGAGGCGCACCACATTACCGGGCGCGTGGTGAAGCGGGCCGAGGAACTGGGGCTGCCGCTCGACCAGCTGCCGCTTGACGCGCTGAAGGCGATTGACTCGCGGCTGGATGCAGGGGTCTATGCAGTGCTCGGGGTGGATGCGTCGGTCGCGGCGCGGACCAGCCCGGGCGGCACCGCGCCGGTGCGGGTGCGCGAGGCGATCGCCGCCGCGCGCCGGGCCGCCATCGGCAAGGGAGAAGCGTGATGCGCACAGGGTTGATCATCGCCGCGCTGCTGCTTGCCGGCTGCGGGCAGAATAACGGGCTGAAGCCGCAGGCCGGCAAGGCGCTGCCCCCGCCCGCTTATGGCGCGACCCAGTCGCCGACCGCCGCCGAGCTGATCCGCCCGTCGTCGCAGGCGCGGCCACAGCGTAGTGACGAGTTGCTGCGCAAATCCGAGGAACGGCGCGGCGACGAATTCGATCTGCCGCCCAGCTGAACCATGGACCATTTCCACCTGAAGGACGGCGCGCTGTGGTGCGAGGACGTGCCGCTTGAGCGCATTGCCGAAGCGGTCGGCACCCCGGTCTATGTCTATTCCACGGCCACGCTGGAACGCCACGCGGCGGTGTTCCGCAAAGGGCTGGCGCCGGTTGGCGATGTGCATTTTGCATTCGCGGTAAAGGCCAACCCCAATCTTGCAGTGCTGCGCGTGCTGGCCAAGGCGGGCTATGGTGCCGACATCGTCTCGGGCGGGGAACTCGCGCGCGCGCTGGCGGCGGGGATGGCGCCAGCCGACATCGTGTTTTCGGGCGTGGGCAAGACTCGTGCGGAGCTCGTTGCGGCGCTCGATGCCGGGATCGGCCAGTTCAATATCGAGCTGGAGGAAGAAGGCCGCGTGCTCGCCGCGCTCGCCGCCGAACGCGGCCAGGTGGCGCAGGCGGTGCTGCGCGTGAACCCCGATGTCGATGCCGGCACGCACGCCAAAATTTCGACCGGCAAGGCGGAAAACAAGTTCGGCGTCGGTGTCGATCAGGCGCCGGCGATCTTTGCCCGGCTGGCGGGGCTGCCGGGGCTCAACCTGCGCGGCGTGGCGATCCATATCGGCAGCCAGCTGCAGACGCTGGAGCCGCTCGAGGCGGCCTATGCCCGGATCGGCGCGCTGGTCGACGAACTGCGTGGCGCCGGCCATGCGATCACCCATGTCGATCTGGGCGGCGGCCTCGGCGTGCCCTATCGCGCGGGGGACAGCTATCCCAGCCCGGCGGCGCTGGGCGAGATGATGGCGCGCGTTACGCGCGATTGGAACGTTACCTTCATGGTAGAGCCCGGCCGGGTGATCGCCGGCAATGCCGGCGTGCTGCTGACCCGGGTGATCTGGGTGAAGCCGGGGGTGCTTTACCCGCATGTTATCGTCGATGCGGCGATGAACGACCTCGCCCGACCGGCACTCTATGACGCCTGGCATGATTTCGCGGCGGTGCGCCCCACCGGTGTAAACGAGACTGTCAACATAGCCGGGCCGGTGTGCGAAAGCGGCGACACTTTCGCCACCGCGCGCCGCATCGACCGGGTGGCATCTGGGGATTTGGCGGTGTTCCGCACCGCCGGCGCTTATGGCGCGACGATGGCCTCAACCTATAACAGCCGCGCGCTGGTCCCCGAAGTGCTGGTGTCGGGAGACCGGTTCGCCGTGGTCGCCGACCGGATCGACCCGGCCACCATCCTGGCCGCCGAGCGGGTGCCCGAATGGCTCTAGCCGAAACCGGGCTGCCGCTGTTCGTGCGGCTGGCCGGGCGGCCGGTGATCCTGCTGGGCGCGGGCGACGCGGCAGAACCCAAGCGCCGGCTGCTTGAACGCGCCGGCGCAGTGATCGTGGACGAGGCAGCCGATGCAGCGCTGGCCATCGTCGCCATCGAAGACGACGAAGCGGCGCAAGCGGCGGTCGCGCGGTTGAAGGCGCGCGGCGTGCTGGTCAACGCGGTCGACCGGCCGGCGCTGTGCGATTTCACGCTGCCCGCGATCATCGACCGGGCGCCGGTCGTGCTGGCGATCGGCACTGGCGGCGCTTCGGCGGGGCTGGCGGCGGCGTTGCGCCAGCGACTGGAGGCGCTGCTGCCGGCAGGGCTTGGCGCCCTTGCCGAAGCGTTGCGCGATGCCCGGGGCACGCTGCGCCGCATATTCCCGCAAGCCGACACCAGGCGGCGGGCACTGGCACTGGCGCTGGGGAGCGGCGGCGCGCTCGATCCGCTGGTTGATCATCCTGCCGGCGCGGTCGATGCCTGGCTCAGCGATCCGGCCCTGCCGCGCCATGCGCTGCACGGCCTGGTCATTGCCTCGCCCGATCCCGATGCGCTGACGCTGCACGAGGCGCGGCTGCTGGGCAGCGCCGACCGGCTTTACCTGGCCGATCCGATCCCGCCGGCGATCCTTGCCCGCGCCCGCGCCGATGCCGACCGGATCGATGGCCCCGCCCCCGATCAGGTGCCGCCCGGCCTGTCGCTGGAGCTGCGCCGGGCATGAGCGGCTTTGCCTATGCGGTCGACGCAGACCGGATCGAGGCGCTCAGCCCCCGCGCTGCGATCACCCGGCATGGCGAGCTGGTCTGGGTTCACCTCACCAGCAATAACGAAGAAGCCCAGGCCTGGCTGAGCGGCGAGGCCGGGCTGCATGAATATATCGTCGATGCGCTGACGGCGGTCGAATCGCGCCCGCGCTGCGGCCAGATCGACGATGGCGCCTATCTCAACCTGCGCGGCCGATCGACCGATGACATGCCGATGTCGGACCCGCTGGCCTCGGTCCGGGTATGGGCGGTCCAGTCGCGGGTGATTTCGGTCACACGGCGGCCAATGCCGGCGATCGATACGGTGGCGCGCTGCGTGCGCGATGGCCGCATCCGCGACCCCGGCGACCTGATCGCCGAACTCGCAACCGCGATCACCGAAGAGCTTGACCCCGAAGTTGCCGAACTGGGCGACGCGCTTGACGATTGCGAGGAGCAGCTGGACGCCGCGCGCGTGTTCGAGCTGCGCCGGCTGGTCACCAAGGTGCGGGTGACCGCGATCGGCTATCGCCGGTTCCTGAGCCCGCAGCGCACGGCCATCGAAAAGCTCGCCGGCCTCCCCGTCAGCTGGCTGTGCGACGATGACCGGCTGCATTTGTCGGCCGCCGCCGATCGCGCCGCGCGCATGACCGAAGAGCTGGAAGCGATCCGCGAGCGCGCCGCGCTGACGCACGAAGCGCTCACCGATCTGCGCGCCGAACAGATCGACGCGCGTGCGCTGGTGATTGCGATCGTGGCGATGATCTTCCTGCCACTCACCTTCCTCACCGGATTGCTCGGCATGAATGTGAAGGGCATTCCCTATGCCGACGCGCCCTGGGCCTTCAACGGCGTGGTCGCGGTGTGCGGGGTGATTGCGGTGGCAATCACCGGGTATTTCATCCAGCGACGCTGGTTCCGCTAGCGCCGTCGATCCGGTCGTTCAGACGCTGAAGCGACGCGATCAGCCGCAGCCGGTCCGCGCGCGTTTCAGCCAGTTCCGCGCGGGCCTCGCCCAGCTCCATCGCGCGGGCGGCAATCCGCGCATCGAGCGCAGCGTTAGAGCGCTTCAGCTCGGCAATCCGGCGACCGCGCGCAATTACGCGCTCGATGCGCGCGGCGAGCACGTCGAAATCGAACGGCTTGGCGACATAATCATCGGCGCCCGCGGCCAGCGCTTCGACCACGGCCTCGCGGTCGCTGCGCCCGGTGATCATGATGACGGGAAGATCGGCGGTTTCGCGATTGCCGCGAATCTCGCCCAGCATGTTGAGGCCGGACATGCCCGGCATGACCATGTCGATCAGCACCAGGTCAAAGCCGCGCGCCGCGATCAGGTCGAGCGCTTCCGGGCCATTGTCGCACAAGGCGACCAGAAAGCCGAGTTCGGTCAGCCTTTTGCCGAGCACGCTCAGCGCGGTGCGGCTGTCGTCCACCGCCAGGATGGTGCGCAGCTGGCGACGGTTGCCGGCTTCCTGCTCGATCTCGCTGATCATCATCGGCTCATCATCGACAAATCTTCTCAACCGTAAGTCATAGGCCGGGATCGTCACGATCCGGTTAATGGCTCGACAACCATCGCGGCTGCGGGCATCGGAGTGGTGATGGGCTGGGATGTGATTGTGATCGGCGGCGGGCATAACGGCCTGGTCTGTGCCTGGTATCTGGCACGCGCCGGCAAGCGCGTGCTGATGCTGGAACGGCGGGAAATTGTCGGCGGCGCGGCGTTGACCGAGGAATTCGCGCCCGGTTTCCGTAACTCGACCGCGAGCTATACAGTCGGCCTGCTCGATCCGGCGATCGGCGCCGATATGGGGCTGGCCGCGCATGGCCTGAAGGTGCTCAACCGGCCCTATGCCAATTTCCTGCCGCTGGAGGATGGCCGCGCGCTGCTGATGGGCGGCGGGCAAAGCCAGGCGGCGGTCGCGCGCTTCTCGCCGCGCGATGCCGAGGCGCTTCCGGATTATGAGCGGCGGCTGGGCGCGGTCGCGCAGGTGCTGCGGCTGCTCGCCGATCGCACACCGCCCGGCACCGATCTAGGCGGCATGTTGCGCGCGGCGGACCAGGGCCGGCGGCTGCTGGGCCTGCCGGCGGAGGCGAAGCGCGACGCGATCGACCTGTTCACCCGCAGCGCGCGCGAATTTCTGGACGGGTTTTTCGAAAGCGAGCCGGTGAAGGCGGTGTTCGGGTTCGATTCGATCGTCGGCCATTATGCCGGCCCGTCGACGCCGGGCAGTGCCTATGTCCTGCTCCACCATGTGTTTGGCGAAGTGAATGGTCGCGCGGGCGAGTGGGGCCATGCAGTGGGCGGCATGGGCGCGGTGACGCAGGCCATGGCGCGGGCCTGCGTGGCGGCGGGCGTTACCATCCGGCTCAATGCCCCGGTCGCGCGGGTGCTGGCCAATGGCGGCACGGTGGAAGGGGTTGAACTGGCGGATGGCGAACGCATCGGCGCGCGGGCGATCGCCGCCAACGTCCACCCGCGCACGCTGCTGCTGGATATGGTCGCGCCAGAATTGCTGGCGCCCGATCTGCGCGCGCGGCTTGCCCGCCACGCCAATGGCTCGGGCACGTTCCGCATGAATGTTGCGCTGTCGGGCCTGCCGCGCTTTGCTGCGGCCCCTGATCCGGGTGCGCACCTCAGCAGCGGCATCATTCTGGCGCCGTCACTTGATTACATGGACCGCGCGTTTGACGATGCTCGCAGCTTTGGCTGGTCGCGCGCACCGATCGTCGAAATGCTCATCCCCAGCACGGTCGATGACAGTCTGGCGCCGCCCGGCGCGCATGTCGCGAGCCTGTTCTGCCAGCATTTCGATCCCGCCATCGCCGGCGGCTGGGACGCGCACAAGCCCGCCGCGATCGAGGCCGTGTTCGACGTGGTCGAGCGCTTTGCGCCGGGTTTCCGAAAGCTGGTCGTGGGGCAGATCGCGCTGTCGCCCGATGATCTCGCGAGCCGGTTCGGCCTGGTTGGCGGCGACATCTTCCATGGCCGCATGTCGCTTGACCAGCTCTGGGCGGCGCGGCCGCTTTATGGCCTTGGCAGTTACCGGATGCCGGTCAAGGGCCTGTGGCTGTGCGGATCGGGCGCGCATCCCGGTGGCGGGGTGAGCGGCCGGCCGGGCCGCAATGCCGCGCGGGCAATGCTTGCCGCGCGGGCAGCGTCAGGCTGATTTGACCTGGCGCCATGCGCCGGCGATTTCCCGCATGTTGCTGGCAACGTCGAGAAAAGGCGCCGGATCCTGTTCAAGGCTGGCATCGAGAATTGCCTTGCGCGCGCCGCGATAAAGCCCGCCCAACGTGCGTGCGACGGTGCCGCCACGCTCATAATCAAGGCCCGCTTCGAGCGCGAAGAGAATGGCGACCGCGCGCGCGATCTTGTCGCTCTTCACGGCATGATTGCCGGTACGGATCGCCACCGCGACAGCTCCCAGAGCATGGGTAAGCTCGTCGTACATCAGTTCGACGAGGCCGTGCGCGTCGGCGGTGGCCGTGCGACCGGCAAGGTCGATCTGGCGATAGGCGGCCTCGGCGCTGCGGCCGATGCGGCTGGCGAAAGCGGTCATCGGTTGCTGCCGTTCCAGGCATCAACCTGCTGCTGCATGAAGTTCTGGGCCGAGCGATAGGCGGCGACTCGCGCATCAGTGCCGCTGAACTGTCGTGTCAGCCGCTGGCGCATTACTTCGGCCTCGTCGGTGGCGCGCTGCTGGTCCCGGCTCACCTGCTGGCGCTGGTTCGTGTAACGCAGCTCGCTTGCACCAAGCCCGCCGACCGTGGAGTTCGCCCGACTGGCGAGCGCGTCGAACGCGGCCGCCAGTCCACCATTGGTTGCCGTGGCGCCGTCGGCGAACATCGCTTCCACGCCCTGTGGTGACTCACGAAGCGCCCGTTCGAGCTGGTCGGCGCGCACGGTTAGCGTGCCGTCGCGGGTCGTGGCGACGCCGATCTCGGCCAAGGTGCGCGGTGCGCCGGCAATCCCGTTATTCGCAAGGGAAATCTGGGTGAGCCGGCCCAAACCCTGTTGCAGATCGCGAGCGGCGATATCGGAACGCAACGGCCCCGTTTGCGGGTCCGTCTGGGTCCGCACGGTACGGATCACTTCATTATAGGTATCGACGAAATTCTGGACGGCCTGGCGCAGCGATTCGGTCGGCGGGGTGTTGCCCAGCGCCACCTGGGTGCCTGGCTGTGCCGACACCAGATCAAGCCGGACGCCCTCGACCAGATCGGTGATGCTGTTTGATGGCCGCGAGAAGGGGAGGCCATCGACCATGAGTTGCGCATCCTGCGCAGCCGTGCCGATCGACGTGCCGCTGGCGCCGACGCCAACGTTCAGCGCCGCCAGACCCGGTGCGCCGCCATCTTCGGTGGCGGTCAGAGTGAAAGCCTGCGCCGCGCCGGTCTGGCCGCGCAGCATCAGCCGGGCGCCGCCGGCGTCGTTCACCACGCTGGCGGTAACGCCGGCGCGGGCTGTGTTGATCGCGCGGGCAATCCCATCCAGGCTGTTGTTACTGCCATCGATGGTGATGTTGACGGGCGCCGCCGCACCGGCGGTGAAGCCGGTCATCGCGCCATTGCTCACCGTCGCGGTGCCGAGCGTCAGGGTAAGGGTGCCAGTGCCGACCGGCGCGGCGCGGTCAGCAATCACAGCGCTGGCCGATGATTGCGCCTGGGCAATGCGCCGCACCTCGATCTGTGCCGAAAAGCCAGCCAGTCGGGCATTGGGCAACGCGGTTGCGCGCACCACATTGGTATTAGCGCTGGTCGCCTGAGTTGCCAGTGAACCGCTTTTGGTAAGCGTCTTCAGCGAATTGGCGAAATCGCGGATCGTGCTGCGCAGCGAACCGGCGGCCGAAAGCTGGGCGGTAAGCTGGTCGGCGCGCTGCGTCAGCCGCTGGCTTTTCGCCTGGAACTGCGCATCGACAATCGAGCCGACCAGCGCATTATAGTCGATGCCCGACCCTGCCCCCAGCGACTTTGCGATCGAGTCCATGCGCGTATCCTTCCCTTGTCTAAGATAACGGTCATGGCGGCCCGATCCTTAGGGTCGGCCGTCAGTTTTTGGGCGCGATCTTGCGCCCTTCCTCATCGAAGCAGGCGGTGGTCGGCACCTCGATATCGGGCTGTTCGGCTTCGGCGTTGAGGCCGAACACGAACGCGAGCACGGTCGCGATCGCCTGGTACAGATCGTCGCGGATTTCCTGGCCCTCGCGCGTGGTGAAATACAGCGCGCGGGCAAGCATCGGATATTCGAGCATCGGCACGCGCGATTCAGCGGCCAGTTCGCGGATCGCCAGCGCGCTCGCGCCACGGCCCTTGGCGACCACCACCGGCACCTGGTCCTTGCCCCGGTCATAACGCAGCGCGACCGAGAAATGGGTGGGGTTGGTGAGCACGACATGCGCGGTTGCCACGGCCTTGCGCATGCTGCGCTTGGCAATTGCCTGCTGGCGCTGGCGGATGGCGGCCTTCTTTTCGGGGCTGCCTTCGCTTTCCTTGTGCTCGTCCTTCACTTCCTGCTTGGTCATGCGCAGCTTGTTCATCAACTGCACCAGCTGCACCGGCACGTCGATCAGCGCGATCACCACCAGCCCGGCCGCCATCGCGAACAGGGTGCCGGTCAGCATGCCGCCCAGCGCGCCGATGCTCTGGCGCACGTCGCTGGTCACCAGCCCCACGGATTGCTGGGCAATGGCGTGCAGCGTGTAATAGCCGATCGTACCCAGCAGTACGACCTTGAGCAGCGACTTGAGCAGCTCGATCCAGCCCTGCGGCCCGAAAATCCGCTTGAGACCCGATGCCGGGTTGATGCGCTGGGCCTTGGGCGCCAGCAGCTTGGCATTGAAGCTCAACGCGCCAAGCCCGGCCTGGCTGAAGATCGCCGCGGCGATGGTGATCGCAAACAGCGCGAGCATCCCCGGCGCGAGCTGCCAGCCGGCGCTGGCGAGCGGGCGCAGCGGCTGGAAATCGGCGATATCGGCCACGCTGAACGACAGGCTCGCCATCATCAGCGCCCGGCATCCCGCCATCAGCTGCGGCCCGAACAGCGCGAGCCATGCGCAGCCCGCGAGCACGGTGAGCGCGGTGGCAAATTCGCGCGAGCGCAGCAGCTGGCCTTCATTATAGGCATCTTGTTTGCGCTTTTGTGTTGGCGCTTCCGTCTTGTCGCCGAATTGCTCTGCCATCAGCCGAGCACCAGGCTGTTGATCGCGCCCAGCCCTTCACGGACGATCACGACCATGTAGTCACCCATCGCCGGGAACGCGACCGCAAGCGCGGCGACGCCCACCGCCAGGCTGATCGGCAGGCCGACCGCGAACAGGTTGAGCGACGGCGCCGAGCGCGACAGCATGCCGACGATCAGGTTGAGGCTGAGCAGAATGAACCCTACCGGCAGCGCGAGCAGGAAACCGGCGGCAAAGGCATAGCCGCCGAACACCGCGATATCTCTCAGCTGCATCGGGTTGAGCCAGGCGCGGCCCGGCGGCAGCGCCTGATAGCTTTTCGCCAGCATGTCGACCAGCATCAGATGGCCGTTCACCGACAGGAACAGCAAGGTCATCAAGACCAGCAGAAACTGGCCAAGCGCGGTGGAAGACCGGCCGTTCTGCGGATCGATGGCGGAGGCAAAGCCGATGCCCATCGAATTGCCGATCAGTTCACCCGCGACGAGCGGCGCGGCGAATGCGATCTGGAGAATGAAGCCCATGGCGAGCCCGACCAGTGCCTCCGCCACGATCGCCAGCATCGTGGTGAGCGCGAAAATCTGGGCCGGCACTTCGATCTGGCGGCTGTTCATGATCAGGATGGCGATGGCGGCGGCGAGCGTGACGCGCACCGGCAGCGGCACCGACACCGCGCTGAACACGGGCGCGGCAACGAACGCCGCGCTCACCCGCACCATCACGAACAGCAGCGCCCACAGCTGTGGTTCGATCGAGAGGCCGAAGCCCAGCATCGTCAGTGCACCAGGTCCGGAATCCGTTCAAAGATGCCGATCGTGAAGTCGCTGAGCAGCCCCAGGATCATGCTGCCGAAAATCACCAGCGACACGCCGACAACGGCAAGCTTCGGCACGAAGCTCAGCGTCTGTTCGTTGATCGAGGTGGCGGCCTGCACCATGCCCAGGATCAGGCCGGCGAGCAGCGCGGGGATCAGGATGGGGGCCGCGGCCAGCGCCAGCACCCACAGGGCTTCGTTGGCGATCGTCAGGAAATATTGCGCGTCCATCGGCCTATCTCATGAAGCTGGAGGCAAGGCTGCCCATCGTCAGTGCCCAGCCATCGACCAGCACGAACAACAACAGCTTGAAGGGTAACGAAATGATCGTCGGCGACACCATCATCATGCCCAGCGACATCAGCACTGTGGCGACGATGAGGTCGATGACGAGAAACGGCAGGAAGATCAGAAAGCCGATCTGGAACGCGGTCTTCAGCTCGCTGGTCACGAACGCCGGCAGCAGCACCGAATAGGGTACTTCGGCGGTGGTCTTGTAGGGGCCCGTTTTGGCGATGTCCGAAAACAGCTTCAGGTCCTGCTTACGCGTCTGCTTCATCATGAAGACATGGAGCGGCAGCCCGGCCTGCTTGATCATCTGCGTCGCGCCGATCTGGCTGGCGGCATAGGGCTGGATCGCGGTTCGGTTCATCACGTCGAGCGTCGGCGCCATGATGAAGAAGGACAGGAACAGCGACAGGCCGATCAGCACCTGGTTGGGCGGCGTCTGCTGCAGGCCCAGCGCCTGGCGCAGCAGCGACAGCACGATGATTATGCGGGTGAAGCTGGTCATCATCAGCACGATGCCGGGCAGAACCGACAACAGGCCCATGATGATCAGGATTTGCAGGCTCAGCGACAGCGGCGCATTGCCACCGCCCAGATCGCCCAGCGCCCGGTCGACCGCATCGCCAACGCCTGGTGCGCTGGGCGCGGCCGGCGGCGCGACCTGGGCAAAAGCCGGCGTCGCCAGGATCAGCAGGAACGCCGCGCCCAGCAGCACGACGATCAGCCAGCCGATCAGACCCTGCCGTGCGCGGGCCGGCGGCGCGGTGCGAAACAGGCTGGGGCCGGTGCCGAGCCGGCGCACTTGGTGGCTCATTGCCCGCCCCGGTCGACCAGGGTGACGCCCGAGCGCGAGACCGAGACGAGCAGCTTGGCCCCGTCAAACTCGATCACCGCGAGCTTCAGGCCGGGCGACAGCATCATCGTTTCGCGGACCTGGATCATCCGCTCGCCCTGCTGGCCCGGCAGCCGGCTTTCCAGCCGCCGCCATAAATAGAGCGAGCCGATCATCAACCCGCACACCAGCGGCAGCAGGATCACCAGCTTCAGGATATATTCCCACATCATCGCTAGCGGCTCGCGCGCTTGTCGGGAGCGACCAGCTCGGTCATGCGCACGCCGAAGCGATCGCCCACGGTCACCACTTCGCCGCGCCCGATCAGCGTGCCGTTGACGAACACGTCGAGCAGATCGTTGGCGGCGCGGTCGAGCTCGATCACGCTCGCTTCGCCCAGCGCCAGCAGATCGCGCAGCGACAGGCTGGTCGATCCGATCTCGACCGTCAGCTTGACGTCGACGTCCTGCAGCAGCCGGAAATTGGCGGCCACCGCCCCGTCGACCGGAAATTGGCCGGTCATGTCGTTCATTGCAGGTCCCCTTCGTCCTTGCGCTCGAATCGCGTGAGTTTCACCGCCGCGCGGCCATTGGCAGCGCCCGCCGTCGCCATGCCCAGCCGGTTGTCGCCAACCATCACCGGCACTTCGGCGCCAAAGCTGATCGGGATCACATCGCCCTCTTTCAGCGTCATCAGGCGCGCGAGCGGGATCATCGTTTCGGCGAGCACGGCCCGCACCCGGAAATCCACCGCCATGGTCGCGCGGGTCAGCCCGTTGCGCCATGCGGGATCGACGCCGGCGCCGCGCGCATGCACCTTGCCGGTGAGCTGCGGGGCGTGCGGCTTGAGCGCGAGCACGGGATAGAGAATGTCGAGGAACACCGGCTTACCGCTGCCGCTGGCGATGCCGAAGCGCGTGACCACCACCGGGTCTTCGGCGTCGAAGCCGCTGATCAACGCGACATTGCCCTCGGCCCGGCCGGGGGTGAAAGTCATCCGGGTCAGCGGTTCCCAGGCGCGCTGGAGCGGCTTCACCAGCGTATCGGCCAGCCGGGCGATCATTGCCTCGGCAGCGGGCGAGAATTCATTGGGCAGCGGCCCATGCACTTCGCCCGCACCGCCGAAGAAATTGTCGAGCAGTTCGAGCACGAACTTGCCATCGATCACCATCAGCGCCTGGCCGGGCGTGGGCGCCATGCGCAGCGGCTGCCAGGCGGCCAGTGTGTCGGGCCGCTCGTTGCGGTAGCTCGCAAAGCGTTCCACCGCCAGCGGTTCGGCCCAGACGCGCACTTCGCGGCGCAGCTGGGGCTCGAACACGCCGCGCATCGCCCGCGCGAACAGCGCCGACAGATGCTGAAGAGTATGCAGATCCCCAAACGGGTTCACCGCCTGGCTGCCGAGCAACGCGCTATGCGCTGCCTCGCCGCGCGGGAGCTCCCGCGCTTCGGCGTCATCAGCCAGTGGTGATCCCCCGTTAACCATGCAGGGTCACTGAACAACAAAATTGGTAAAGTAGACGTTACTAATCCCGCCGAAGCCTTCTTTTTGCTTCAGCACGGCGTTGATCGCCTTGGTAAGGTTTCCCTGCAGCATGCGTTTTCCCTCCACCGAGAAAACCTGATCCTCGCTCGCATCGCCCAGGGTGAGCAGGATGGCGGAGCGCACCGCAATCTCATGGGTCTTCAGACCCTCGATCACGCGCTCGTCATAGGGGGTGGAGACCGCCAACCCGACCTGGATGAAGTGGACGCTGTCCTTCAGGTTGGAGGTGAACTCCTTCTCCATCTGGTAGTAGCTGGAGGCATATTTGTCGCCGCCGGCACCCAGCGGCGCGCCGCCATGGCTGCTGCCGCCCCCGCCATGGCCGTCCTCGCCGGACTTGGCGCGCTTCTCCTCGGCTTTGGGCACCAGCTTGGGGGCATCGAAATGTTCGCCCTTCTCGCCGCCGCCCAGCATCCCGCTGCTCATCGCATAGATGCCACCGGCGACACCGCCGCCCACCAGCAGCACCAGCGCCACCACCGCCACCAGGATCTTCACGATCCCGATGCCGCCCTTCTTCGCTTTCTTGTCGTCCTTGTCGTCGGCCTTCGCCATGGTCCGTGTCTCCGCGCTGTTTCAAGTGATCAAGCAATCCGCCCGTCGGATTCCGCCTCCGCCTTTACGTCAACTGCACTTGCAAGATGGTTAGCGCGCGGCGGCGCAGGCTGGGGTAGCGGGCGCTGGTTCTGCCCGCCCGGCTGCCCCTGCGGCTGGGTCGACGTGCCCCCATCGACGCTGGTCTGGCCAAGCCTTAGGCCGCGCTCGGCAGCGAGATCGGCAAGCCGGGGCTGCGCTTCGGCCAGCATCATGCGGGTCTGCGCCTGGTCCGCCGAAAGCCGGACGTGTAAAGTCTCGCCATCCTGGCGCAGCTGAACCTCGATCTTGCCCAATGCCTCGGGCACCAGCCGGATGCGCGTGTCCTGCGCATTGGCGGCGTCGCGCACCGCCTCGATGCGGTCGATCAGCCGGTGGGGCCAATCCTCGCGGTGCAGGTTGAGCGGCGCGCGCTCGACAATCTGCGCCGGGCGACTCTCGGCAACGGGTGTCATGGGCGTCAGCATCTGTGCTGGCGTATCTTCGTCTGCGGCCCTGCGCACGCGCGGCCCGGCGGCAGCGATGGCGGCGGCAAAGGCTCGCGCTGCGGGCTGGGCGACGCCAATCGCCGGCGCCAGCAGCGGCGCTGAGGGCGCGAGCCGCTCGATTCGCGGCGCGGGGGCCGGGATGGCTGACGGCGCCGCGACCGGCTGCCTGGTGTCACCGGCGGGTGCCGTGCCACCTGGCGCTGGCGTGATGATAGTCTCTGCGCCGATGCGGGGTGCGCTGAGCGCGGCCGGCGGGTTGCCAGCGGGGTTGTCGATCGGCGTCAACGGGCTCTGCGTCGTGACCGTCGGCGCTGCGGGCACTGGGCCGGTCTGGGCGGCAGCCGGCGTCGGCGCGGATGGCACGGGCACTGGCGCCAATGACGGGCTCGCCCCTTGCGTCACCACCGGTGCGGCGCCCGTCGCGTTAATCGCGGGCATGCGGGGCGCCAGAATTTCGAGCCCGGCAGCGCGTGCCTGCGCAGCAAAGGCCGCCGGAATCGGCTTGCCCTTAGCGCTGCCCAGATCAGGTGCGCCGGCGGGCGCCTGTTTGAATTCGGCCCGGGCAGAGGACAAGCCCTGGCCGCCCCGCGGCGCGACCGGCGGAAGCGGGGGGGCTACCGCGATCGGCGCCAGCGTCGCTTCGACCGTCACCAAGCGCTGGGTGGCCGGGGCGATGCGTGGGCTTGCGACCGGCGCACTGGATGCCGGGGTGATCGGCAGCTGGACCGGTGCCGGGCGGACGACGGTTTCGGCTGCCAGTGCGATGATCGGTGCGGCGCGGCCGTCGTTCACATCTTCGGGCATAGGCTCGGCCTGCGGTTCGGGCGCCGGTGCTTCCCGGCGGGGCCTGTCGTTCACGACAGACGCTTGTCCGGCAAGCGCGGGCGCGGCGGCGGTGCGCGGCAATGTAGGCGCGCGGGGCGGAGCAGCCTGGGGCAGTGCGCCCGGCGTGGATGGCGTCGGCTGAATGGGCGCGGGCACCGGTGCGGGCGCGGCGGCGCCTGGCACCTCGACGGCGATATACGCCGGCGGGGCGACGGGGTCCTGCATCGCCAGCGGCACGGGAATGTCTTCGGCCTTGACAACGGGCTGATCGGACGCGGGCATGTCGACCATCGGGGTCACCCTTGTCGGGTGGGCCGGCATGCGATTCGCGTGCCGGGGCGGCTGTGGCTGGCCATGCGCAGTGGCGGGCGCCTTTTTCGGCACGGCTGCATCGCCCTTCGCTTCGCGCTCGGGCTTTGGCGGCACGGCGGGCGGCAGGGCCAGCACCGGCGCCTCTATTGTGGCCTGCTCTGCCGGCTTGACCCCGCGCAAATCGACGGCGGCTGCAGCGGGAGCGGCAAGATTTTGCCGTGCGCCGGCAAGTTTCTGGCCGGTATCCCCGGCAATTTCGGCAAGAAGCACGCCGCCGGTGGCGTCTGCCGCCGCGCCAGCAAGCGCGCTCGCCTGATGGTCGGCTACGGCCGACAGCAAGGGCGCTTTGGCAGGTACAGCTGGCGGCGCCAGCTGTACCACGGCCGGCAGGGCCTCTGGCGGCATGGCGCTCAGCAGCGCCGCAAAACTCTCCCCATCGGCGCCGCTACCGGCGCCGGACGCGGGCAAAGCGCCCGGTGTGGGCGGCGGAACAGCGGCACTGAATACTGAAAGCATGCGGTTCATCCCATCCGGACACACTGGCCCGGGGA
>FRDC01003730.1_pt1 | contig 18761 bp, 20 predicted proteins | sample 1106171 | NCBI WGS metagenome assembly FRDC01 (sample SAMEA3930566, study PRJEB13176) | freshwater metagenome | biome: Drinking water system; feature: drinking water; material: water | place: Singapore | collected 2014-12-20 | reverse complement strand
CGACTATGTCACGATCATCAACTTTTCGACTCATTCTCGCCGCCCGCGCATGTTCATCGTTGAAATCGAAACCGGCGATGTCGAAGCGATTCACGTCGCTCACGGGTCGGGCTCGGATCCCGACTGGACCGGATACGCTTCGCAGTTCAGCAACCGCAGCGGCTCGAATATGAGTTCGCTCGGGTACTATCTGACCGCCGAAACCTATTCAGGAAAGCACGGTTACTCGCTTCGCCTCGATGGCCTTTCGAAAACCAACTCGCGCGCACGCGAACGCGCGATCGTGATTCACGGCGCGAAGTACGTGCGCGATCAAAACGTCAAGCAAGGTCGAAGCTGGGGTTGCCCTGCGGTTTCGATGGCCTATCGAACGAAAGTCGTCGATATGCTCAAAGGCGGAAGCTTGATTTACGCTGGTCAATCGACGCGCTAATCACTTTGCCAAGGCTGCTTCGAGCACGAAGCAGCCTTCCGGCGTACGAAAACGCGCCGCCACCACGAAGCCCTTTACCACATGCCGAATCTGATGGTCGGCTCCGTAGATCACGGACGGAATCGCTGCCTTTAGATCGTAGCCTTGAGTCGCGAGTTTGCGTCGCGAGTACGCGAAAATCTGCCCGCAGATTTCGCCCGCCACCAATTTGATTTCATCGTTCACTTCGACTTGCGGTTCTCCGATCATTCGAGTCGCGATACCAAGCAGACATTTTTTTTCGAAGCTGATGGTCAGAGTCCCCTGACGATCGTCGGTCGTGAGAGCGACGACCGCCGAAAGGTCTCCGCTGATCGCATCGGTCTTGCGCATGAACACGGACTCGCGCTCGGTCTTCGTACTGCAAGTCGATTCCAGAACCGCCACAGTTCCTTCAACAAAAGGATTAATGAAGTTCACATCAAGCGGAACCTTTTTCGCTGGTGACGGCGGAGCGATCGCGGCGCCCGCGGGTACCACCGCCGGCGCTGACGTGGCTTGAGCGGCCGACGGAACATTCTGCACCGCTGTCGGTTTTGCGCTACCTTCGGTCCAAGTCTGCTGAGCGAGCTTCGCTTGAAAAATCTCTTTCGCGACATCGGCGATACGCGCCGGCAAATTCGCTTTTTCGATGAAATGCGTTTTGCCCACCTTCGGAACTTCATTCACGCGCCCGAAAGCGACCACCACACCATACGGCTTGCGCTCGGGTATCAATCGTCCGATTTCATCGAGAAACGTGCCCTGCTTATTCGGAAGTTCATAATCCGAAATCACCAAATCAAAGCGCAGCTTCTCAAGTTTCGCGAGAGCTTCAATGGCTGTCGGTGTATCGACGACAGTCGCCGCCGGTACGGCGTGCTCAATCGCTTCGCGCGTGGCCGCACGCGATGTCGCATCGGCGTCGACAATCATGATGAGAATTCGGTCGTTACCCGATTCCATTGACTTAGGCCTCCAAGCTAGGCTGATTAAGATGGTAGAGGAAACCCCCATGGCCGTCACGGCCGATCTCGCAAGGTCCAGCCCATGTCTCACAAGGTCCGCGAATTCGAAATCGAATCCATCGTACCACCGCGCGACTCCACGAAACTTGAGGCGTGGATTCGAGCCGGCTCCAATTTGGATGCGCCACTCGATATTGAAATCGGATGCGGAGTCGGATGGCATCCGATCCGTTACGCGACTCAGAACCCCGAACGCCGTCTTGTCGCCTTCGAGCACACACGCTCGAAGTTCGAACGCTTCGCCAGTCGACTCAATCGCCACCCCAACCTCAACAATCTCTTTGCCGTAAACGGCAATGCCATTCATTGGCTCGCGCGCTTTCCCGAGCCCGAAAGTGTCAGCCGCTGCCTGATTCTTTATCCCAATCCCGAACCCAAAGCGGTCAATAAACGTTGGATGCGCAGTCCGTTCATGCATCGTCTCGTCGAACTGCTCGAGCCCGATGGCGAGATTCAGATCGCCACCAATGAAGAATGGTATGCCGACGAGGCGCTCGAATGGGCCGAGCTGGCTTGGTCGTTGCGCTTGCTCGAATCTCGCAAACTCGGGCGTGACGACGCCGCCTGCGCCCGGACACATTTCGAAAAGAAGTACCTTTTGCGCGGAGAAACCTGCTTTGACCTCCGATGGCGCAAGGTGCGAGACTGAGCGAATGAAATCCGTTTTTACCGTCGACTCGTTTTCTCCGTTGGCCAAAAAAATGCGCGCCGATTTCGACGAACGCTTCCGCGATCCCCGCGAGGCAAGGTCTGATCGTTTCATCTGGGATTATTGGCATGTTCCCGGTCAGTACACGGCTTTGCGCACACCGGCTTATCATTTTTTTCCGAAACGGATTTACGATGAGTTCCACAATCGATTGGTGTGGTGGGGACGACGCGAACTCGGCTGCCACGACGTTTCGCCCCCTTGGATGAGCTGCTACATCGATGGCTGCAAGCAAGAACTGCACGGCGATCTCCCGCATGGACCTTGGGCTTTTGTTTTCTCGCTTACGCCTTGGACGAGGCGCAAGTTCAGCGGCGGTCAAACGCTCTTGGTACGCGACGAAATTCTCGACTATTGGAATCGCTTCGATTCAAGCCAAGGTCTCGAGCGCGATCACGTGTTTCGTGAAATCGAGCCACGCTTCAATCGGCTCACGGTTTTCGATCCGCGCGTTCCGCACGGTGTGCGTGAGGTCAAAGGCGTGCAGGATATCTGTGATGGACGTCTGGTCATTCACGGTTGGTTCGCGAATCCGCGACCCTTTATCGAGGGTCCGGTCACTCCTTCTGACCTGCAAGAAAAAATCGACGGCTTGAGTCTCGAGCTTGAGAAGGTCTTCGCCCATGGTATCGAAGTTCGAGGCGTCGTTTCGATTCGTATGAATGTTTCGGCCCAAGGCCGCGTCACCGCGACCAAAACACTTTCGAATTCCCTGCGCAATCCACACGGTGACGTTCGCGTCGAGCGGGCGCTTTTAAAGCTCATCTCGAAATCACTCGCGGGCGCGCGCTTTCGCCCAAGAAAGTCGCCATCGACCATCACGTTGCCATTGATCTTCGAGCTCTAAGAATCGGCTTCAAGCTCAGGCCTTTTTGAAGCAATTTTCATTGCGCGTGACAATTCATGGCCGCTTTCGAGACTCCATCGCACTGCAAAGCTTACCAGGTCGTCCAAGGAGTCGGCACCCTGCCCGGCATGGGATTGGCAAAGCCCTGCCCCGTCGAATCTATTTCAAGGAGTTCAAGATGAAATCAGTGTTCTCGATGTTTGTGGCAGCGGCTCTGTTCGCATCGGCCGGCGAAGCGATCGCCGCTCCGAAGAAATTCAATATGAAAGGTCGAGGCATCGACGGTTCGGCTTGCGCCGTTCAAGTGATCAAATCGGGCGACAACCAAATCCAATCGATCAAGCTGCTCGGTAACGCAAAAAAGTTCCACATGAAGAAGACCGGCTTTTTGGCGATGCCGAAAACTTCGTTAATCGTGGGCGGCGCGCCTGCGGTTGTCGAAATGTACACGAAAGTTCCGATGCTCTATGCTTCTTTCCAGCACAAGGGCAACCCCGATCGCCGCGAGCGTTACAATTTCGACTCTGAGTCGGTTCCGATGGCGCAAGAGTATATGGACAAAAACGCCAAAGGCGCGAATCTGCTGACCCAGATCGATCTTCGCTACCGCAATGGCAAGCTCGTTGAAGTCGACGCGAGAACGACCATCAAGGCGACGTTTTTCAAGGTCTACGAAATGACCTTTGCCTGCGATATCTGATTCTCGGCTCTCGGCTCGCGGGTCTTAGGCTCGCGAGCTGATTTCGACTTTCTACTCTCTCAGGAACTTTAGCACGGCTTCGACAAACGATGGTGCTTTAAGAATTTTGCGATGGCCCACGCCGGTCAAAGTGACGAGGCGCGAACCTCGCCAGCTGACCGCGATTGTCTTTCCATTCGAGTAAGGTACATCCTCGTCTTCCGGATCGTGCGCGATCAATGCCGGCACTTCCAATGACTTCGCGAGATAAGCGATACCCACTTCGCCGGTCTTGAATCCGGCCCAACGCTCAAGGCGCTCGCGAAACACACGCGCGACTGTGGCCGACATCTTTAGACGCCGACAGTAACTCTGCACCACCCATTCGAGGTCCGATGGAGCCGCCACCAAAACCACGCGCTCGGCTTTCATCCACCCTCGCGCCAGAGCGAGAGTCGTGGCGCCAGCACCAAACGAATGGGCGACCACGCATTTGACCGGACCGAGTTCAGTCACGACTTCGGCCATTTTTTCAGCGAAGATTCGCAGATTCACACGCTCACCGCTCGAGTCGCCGTGCGCGGGTGCATCCCAACCGACCACACGAAATCCAAGCCCGAGAATCGGTTCGACGAGTTTGCCGAGCTGAGCTCCCCGACCGGCCCATCCATGCACCAACAGAACGATCGGCGCCTGTCCTTCGCCCCAGATCGTCGCGCGCGTGCCGTTGGCGAAACTGAGCGCGCGACCCTTTTGCATGAGTTCTGATTCCCAGCCGGGCCTCGGAAAATGGATCGGCGAAGTGAAACGCCGAAGCGCGATTTCACCGGCGAGGCTTGGCGAAAGCCAGCCGACGAGCTTGAGAAAATACGGAAAGAGCCTCAATAGAAAATTCGCCATAACGAAACCTCATGACACTCTCGAAGACAGCCACCGTCAACTCATGGTTTCATGGCTCTGATGAAGTCAGCAGCTTGGCAGCTCCCCCGCGACGTGCTACTCGAATTGGCATGAGTCGCTCGCGAGACCTCGCAAAACAAGTCCAGAGCATTTTCGCTTCAGTCGATGATGCAACATCTGAGTTCGCGAGGCGCGCGCATTTGAGATGCGCAACTGGCTGCGGCCGGTGCTGCGAAACGGCCGATGCTTCAGCGACGGTTCTTGAGATGTTGCCAATGGCCTGGCACTTGATCGATTCAGGCGAGGCCGGCGAAAAGCTCGTCGAGATGACTCTCGACTCAGAACGAACGGACGCCCTCACCCAAAACGAAAAGCGCTGTTGGCTCTTCGGTCGCAGCGAAGCCGGTCGGGGACGCTGTCGCGAGTACGCGAACCGACCTCTGGTCTGTCGCGCGTTCGGGTACTCGGCGCGAACCGCGAAAACGGGAGCGAAAGAATGGCTAGCGTGTTCGATTCTGAAAGAGAAGAGCGTCGACGCTTCACTAGCCCCCGGTTGCGAAGGATTTAGCCTTGCGCTCGCGGCGCTCGATCCCGAACTCGGCACGCGGCTCTTGCCAATCCACCGCGCGCTTAAGCTCGCGCTCGAAAAGGTCTTGCATGAATCAGCCCTCGAAACCGCCGTCGAAACCTCCATCGAAACCCCTGGTGGCGAAGGATGAATCTCATCCTCCTCGATCAACTCGATTTCACGTCACCTACAACGGTCATCTTGCGCGATCGCAGACTCACGCATTTGCGTGAGGTTCATCGCGCTGGAGTCGGCGCGAAACTCAGAGTCGGTTTGATCGGCGGCCGCATGGGCCATGGGCACCTCACTTCGCTCTCTGAAAACGAGGCGCACCTCTCGCTCGAACTCGGCGAGGATCCGCCGACGCCTCTGCCACTGACTTTGTTTCTGGCTCTTCCGCGGCCAAAGTTTCTCGCGCGCATCGTGCAGGCAGCGACGAGTCTCGGTATCAAACGGGTTTTTCTCTTCAACTCCTATCGAGTCGACAAAGTCTATTGGAGCTGCGCTCAGCTCGAGCCCGCCGAGCTTCGCGAAGCTTGTCTTCTTGGCCTCGAGCAAGCGCGCGACACGATTCTACCCGTGATTCATCAGCGTCGACTCTTCAAACCCTTCGTTGAAGATGAACTGCCCGCATTGATTCGCGGCACGCGCGCATTCGTCGCGCATCCCGGCGCAAGTGAAAGCTGCCCCTACGGACTGCGCGAACCGGTTTCACTGGCGATCGGTCCGGAAGGTGGATTCATCGAGTACGAATTGGAAAAATTCGAAGAGGCCGGATTGACACCCGTGCGCACGCTCGAACGTATTCTCAAAGTCGAAACGGCACTGACTTCGATCGTCGGCCGGCTGATGTAAACCGAAGACGTCATAAATCATCGCCGAACGCGTTCTTTTCGATTCCCCGTTTGCGAACTTCGCGTATGATCGACTCATGGAAAAGTTCAAACGCATCTTCAGTGATCGCAATATGTTTATGGTCTTCGCGATGGGCTTTTCGTCCGGCCTGCCACTGCTTCTTACGGGCGGCACCCTGCAGGGCTGGTTGACGACGGCTGGGCTCACCCTCACCCAGCTTGGACTCGTGAGCCTCATCAAGCTTCCGTACAACGTGAAATTTCTCTGGTCGCCGCTGATCGATCGTTATGTGCCACCGTTTCTCGGTCGCCGGCGCGGATGGCTGATGATCACTCAGCTCGCTTTGATGGCGGGACTGATTGCGATGGCTCTGTGCAATCCCAAAGAGGGCGCCGAAGCCATTGTGCTGATAGCGATCGCGGTCGCATTTTTTTCAGCGAGCCAAGATATCGTCGTCGATGCGTATCGCCGCGAGATTCTCCCGACTGAGCAGCTCGGGCTCGGAAGTTCGCTCTATGCGACTGGATATCGTTTCGGGATGATGCTCGCCAATGGTGGTGCCTTCATCATGGCCGACTTCATGCCTTGGCCGGCGGTCTATGCCGTCATGGCGGTCTCGATGGGAATTGGCCTCATCGTCACGTTCTTTTCACAAGAACCGGCCACACAGCATGCACCACCGAAGAATATGCGCGAAGCGATCATCGATCCGTTCAAAGAATTTTTCTCGCGCAGGGGCGCGGTTTGGATTTTGGTTTTCATTCTTCTCTACAAACTTGGCGACAATATGGCGTCAGCGATCACGACGCCGTTTTACATCAAGAGCGGCTACACCAATCTGCAGATCGGAGCGGTCGTCAAAGTTTTCGGTATATGGGCGATCATTGTCGGCGGACTCGCCGGTGGCGCCGCGATGGTTTATCTGGGACTCCGCAAATCGCTTTGGATTTTCGGAATCCTCCAAGCCGTATCGACCGTGGGCTTCGCGATTCTGGCGCAGCTCGTGCCAACGATGGGCGCCGACACGGGTCTGCTTGCGGCTGTGATCAGTATCGAAAATTTCACCGGAGGCATGGGCACAGCCGCATTCGCCGCTTACATGGCGAATCTAACGAATAAGAAATTCACCGCAACTCAATACGCCCTTCTCACGAGTTTCATGGGCGTCCCGCGCGACATTTTTCCGGCCACCTCTGGTTTTTTAGCCGAAAAGCTGGGTTGGTTCTGGTATTTCAACTTCTGCGCGCTCTTGGCCATTCCAGGTCTCTTGCTGCTTCTGAAGGTCGGCAAATGGGCCGATGCTGAGGCCGAAAAGGCGCCGGCGGCTTGATCAGACTCCGACATTCGCCAGCTGATGCGCGATCTGCCCGATCGGCGATCGATAGATCGCCGCTTGTAGATCGACTCTCAAATCGTGAAGCGCGCTTTCATTTCCTTCGAGCAGCGCACGCAAGAGATCATCACTTGTCACGATTCCGACGACGCGCGCGCCCCTCGTGACGACCAAAGATGAAATGCGCTTGTCGAGCATCATCATCGCCGCGTCAGCGACCGAGCGCGATTCTTCAATCGATTCCACCGGCCAATTCATATAGTCGCGTACGCGAGCATTGGGATCGAAAACGGGACGCGCCACTTTGCCCGAGACGAAGTCCGGCTGATCGATCTGCATCGCCCGTTGAAAATCGCGGTCCGAGACGATGCCGATGATTGTCGATCCATCATCGACCACCGGCAGATGGCGCACTTGCGAGGCGTTCATCACGCCGAAGGCATCTTCCATTTTTTCCATCCAATGCACGACCACCAGGTCATGAGTCGTGAAGTCGCTGAGGCTTGGCTTTTTCATCGGTGGCGCTCCTTTGCTCGCACCGATATTTTAGCATCGATGAACTTCAGAAAATTTGTGCCTTTTGCTCACATTTCGCAACAACGCCGCGGCATTTGCGCTCAGGAGCGATAAATCGAGTAATGAGGATAATGCTCAGGCGCCTTCACTTGCGAAAGCCACGGCTGCCCCCGTTCGAGCGCATCGCGCGAGGCGCGACCGCGCCCCACCACGACGATTTCACGGTCTCGAGCAATGAGTTGCAAATCGCCGAGCACTTTCTCGATCGCTCGGCGCGTACCGAAGTCGTAAAGAAAATAAAAGTCGGCCGACGCCGGCCGAAAATCCTCGCGCCCCAGATCGATGCACAAGAGAAGAAAATGGTCTTTGTTTATACCGCCGAACCTCTCACCGAAACAGCGACAGCCCTCGTCGACCCGCGCTTTGACGAGTTCATAACCGATGAATTTCGTGTTTGGAAAATGTCGGTTCATGACAAACCCGATACGTCCATAAGCGGCACCGAGATCGACAAGAGTCGCGCCAGACGCAGGCTGCAGGCGCTCAAGAACTTCACGAATTTCAGTGTAGGGCGTCAGCAAGCTCTGCGGTTTAAGGCCCGCCCAGAGCTGGTGGTCTTTGCTGCGTTCGATCCCCGCCTCAACCGCGTCCACGCGCAGTCCGAGCCACGCATCGACTTCGGCCGCATGCGCTTGAGCTTGCGCGTAGTTCATTCCCTCTAAAGGCGCTGGAAAAGGATCCGACGGATCAAAAAGCATCGGCGCCGAGATTAGAGGTGAAGGGCCTTTGGTGCAAGTGCGTTGGCAAGGGCATGAGTCCTATGCTAGCTTGGTTTTTCTACAGATTTTCCCCTGGCCCTGGAGTCATTTATGAAGGCCGATCCACGCTCGAAGAACAAGACCTTTTCAATGGAAAGCCCTATGGCTTACCTGAAAGAGTATGTTTCGGCGCTCGAACAAACGATTCGCAAAGTCCCGGCGGCCCCGCTTCAGGATGCAATCAATCTGCTCGAAGCGACAATCAAAGCGAGTCGACGTATTTACGTTTGCGGCAATGGGGGTTCGGCCGCGATTGCCGATCATCTCTGTTGCGATTGGACCAAAGGAACGAAGGTGGTTGGGCAACCGGCCTTGAAAACGCATTCATTGACCGCCAACGGTGCGATGATGACGGCACTCGCGAACGACTTCGGATTCGAAGACACGTTTTCGGCGCAAGTCGAAATGTACGGCGAAGCGGGCGACGTTTTGGTCGCGATTTCGAGCTCAGGCAATAGTCCAAACATCGCCAAGGCCGCCGAAGCGGCGCGCGCACGAGGAATGAAAGTCATCGGCCTCAGTGGATTCTCCGGTGGAAAACTTTCTGAGCTTGCCGACATCAGCCTGCACACGCCCTTCGACAATTACGGCCTCGTCGAAGACTGTCACCAGATGCTGATGCACGTCTTGAGCCAGTACCTCACTCGTCGCCTCGAAGCTCGAGCCTAATTGCGATGACTTCACCAGTTCTTGTTATTCACGGTGGCGCAGGTTCGCGGATTTTGAACGATGAGCAAGCCGCACGTTATAAAAATTCATTGCTGGCCATACTCGCCGATGTCTACCCGCGACTGAAGCGCGGCGCGAGCGCGACCACTTGCGCAGTGAGAGCGGTCGAGCTTCTGGAAAACGACCCTCTTTACAATGCGGGCAAAGGTTCAAAGATACAGAGCGACGGCCACATTCGCATGAGCGCGGCTCTCATGGACGGTGCGCGCGGACATTTTTCAGGCTGCGTGAACGTCGAGGGCGTAAAAAATCCGATTCACTTAGCTCGCGCGCTTCGCGCCCATAAAAATCGCGTCTTAGCCGGATCTGGTGCGCGTACTTTCGCTCGAGAAATCGGATTGACCTTTGCCTCTCCCTTTACTGCGCGCGCTCGAGCGCAGTACAAGAAGCGACGGATCGGTAAATCCGGCACCGTCGGCGCCGTTGTTCTCGATTCAAAGGGCCACCTTGCGGCCGCCACCTCAACCGGTGGTCTCGGTTTCGAATATCCTCATCGAGTTTCTGATTCATCGACGGTCGCCGGCAATTTTGCGAATCGTCACTGCGCGGTTTCCGCGACCGGTGTCGGCGAACGCATCGTCGACTTCGCGGCAGCCTCTAAAATCTGCGCACTTGTCGAGAGCGGCCTCGCGCTTGAGTCGTGTTCACGCGCCATGATCGCGAAGGCACTTCGCGAGCGGGCCGAGTTCGGATTTATCGCCATCGATCGTCGCGGTCGCATCTTCGCTGATACGTCGACCGAACTCTTGCTCTGGGCCAGCGCAAGCCGCATAGGGACGCGAAGTTTTTAGAGCGCGTCGTTTCGCCCCGGTCCTCGGGGCATCGGTTCTCGCTTAGCGAATCTGCTCCGCATTCGCACTGATCCGACGCTAAACTGAGCTCGGAGACGAAACATGCCCTTCGGGCGAGCGCATATTCCCAACCTTTTATCACTTTCGCGAATCGCGGCGGCGGCGGTGTTTCCATTTCTTCCCGCGGATTGGCGATTGCCGGCGATTCTCTGGGCGCTCGTCAGTGAATTTCTTGACGGCTTTCTCGCCCGTCGTTGGCACGCGATCACGCCACTCGGCCAGCTGCTGGATCCGATTGGCGATAAACTCTTCATTCTCGCGACCATTGCCGTATTGATCGTGGAGCGACGCTTGAGCTGGTTCGATTTTTCTTTGATTGCAATGCGCGATATCGTGGTTGCGATGGGCTCGGTATCTGTCCTGGTTGAAACGACGCGCGAAAGACGACTTCCGCTTCTACCGCGAGTCTCGGGCAAGATCACGACCGGATTTCAGTTCGCTCTCTTAGTTTGCCTGTTCGGAATTCCCGAACTATCGCGCTCGATGTTCGTCGCGACGGCGATCGCAAGCTCGTTAAGCGCCATCGATTATCTCTATTATGTGCTTCATCAACGATTCGACTATGCGGCGCCAGCGGCCACGCCAGATATCAACAATGAATCACTGGATCGATAGATCGTGAAGGCGCGCTCCGAATTCTGTGGCTCCGCGACCAGCCACGGATGTCGCGCATCGATTAAATAGCGACAATGCCGACCTCGGCCGACCAGACTTAACGTTCGCGTGCGCGCGATACGGCGCAAATCATATAAAGTTTTTTCGATCGCTTTCAGGTTTCCGTAGTCATGGATAAAATAAAGGTCGGCGTCCGCCGGACGAAAGGTCTCTGAAGCGAGATCGGCGTGTTCCATGACCAATTCCCTTCGCGAATAAGCGTCGACGGCGAAGGCATTGAAACACCGTCGCGTCTCTTCCACACGCTCGCCGACATATTCATATCCGATGAACCTGACGCCGCGGTGGTGACGGGCGAGAACGAATCCCATGCGACCGTAGGCCGCGCCTAAATCGACGACCGTTTGCCCAGGGCGAAGATGAAATCTCTCGAAGAGCCAGCGTAGCTCCACATACGGCGTCAAGAGTGCCTGCACATCGAGTCCTAACCAGAGCTCTTGAGTTTCACCGCTCGAATCTCGAGGTGAACGAAGTCGATGTTCGGCGATGGCGAGCGTGCGCTCAATTTCGAGGGTGCGTAAGCCGAGCCACTTGTCGACAGAACCCGAATGCGCCCGCATTTCTGAAATCGAGCGGGCCTCGAGATCAGGCAGAAGGGGAAAGGGATTCGCCGGCTGAAATGTGATCATCTTTTTTTATTTTCCACTCCGCGTAAGAAATCTTTCCACTGGTGTACGAATGCGACCTATAAAACTCGACTTTCGCAGAGCTGAAATGGCCGCTTTGACCCTGGTGCAACGGTTTCGACGGCGCGAGAGTGAATTCACGAGGCGCTCAAGGCCGGAGTGCATTGGCGCGCTCTTTGAAATCTTCTTCGGACTGAGATCGTCAAAGTTGGAAAACGAACCAAAAGGAAGGATCGAAAAATGAAAAAGACTTTCATCACATTCACGGCACTCGCACTCGCGGCTTGCTCCAGCGGCGGAGGGAGCGGCGGCGCACCCGCCAACCCAGCTAACCCATCGGGCGGACGGCAAGACACTCCTACGAATATCGTCGGTGAAAAAGTCGTCGGTCAGGATTTCAAGATCGGAAAAGCCTTAGCGATCGTCGAAACTCTTCCGGAAACCAACGAGTCCTTTGTGTCTGTTCACATTTTCGACCAAAGCGCGAACGTGACTTGCGAAAATCTTTATAGTGAAGAGGCGCGAACGAAGTTTGAAGTCGGCGGCATGCTCGAAATCGGAAAGGCGCTTGTCATCAGCGAAGCGACAGGCGCTGAAGAAACCGCGGCGAACGATGCAGCGGCGAACTCGGAAGATGTGATCGTTTCTCCAATCACGCGCGTTGCCGCTCTCGCCGAGTCGGATCCCGATTTGACGATTCCCGCGGGAGTTGCGACGTCCGAAGCACCGGCCGATGGCATTTTCCTGACCAAAGACGGTGGCGAAGACGTCGCGGTAGCGGGTTACCTAATCGTCGAATCGCGCACGGGAAGCGAAGTCCGAGGCGTGCTCGCCGCCAAGGGCAAAAGCGCCGACAAACCCTCGAAGCTCTCGAAAACCTCATTTGTCGCCGAAGTCTGCGCCCTACCGGCTGAAGTGAATCAGTGATTCAGGCTCCCAAAGCGCTATAAGCGACGTCTCGAGGCCGAGGCGTCGCTTTTTTGCCTCGCACTGCTCGCCAACGCCCGCAAAATCGAGTATTCGATTCTCTATGGAATCAGTACGGCAGCAGCTTTCGCGTGTGTTCGCGGACGTATTTCAAAGCAAAGGTCTCGACGGCAAATTCGGCATGGTCACGTTTTCAGATCGTCCCGATCTTGCTCAGTTTCAATGCAATGGCGCTCTCGCTTGTGCGAAAGCTGCGAAACGCAATCCACGCGAAGTGGCGCAAGAGATTCTGAGCGGAGTTCAAGCCGCAACGGATTCAAAATGGGGTCCGAACTCGCTCAAGCTTTCAATCGCCGGACCCGGCTTCATCAATATCGTTTTAAGTGATGAGCTCTTGGCTCGATTTGCTCACGAACAGACCGAATCACCACGCTTGGGAACACCCGCGGTCGTAAACCCACGCACGGTCGTGATCGACTACGGCGGCCCGAATGTCGCCAAGGGAATGCACGTCGGACATTTGCGCTCGGCGATCATCGGCGATAGCCTCGCGCGCTTGCACCGTTTTCTCGGCGACAAAGTGATCGGCGATAACCATGTCGGTGATTGGGGAACACAGATGGGTATGCTCATCTGCGAACTCAAACGCCGCGCCCCTGATCTCGCCTACTTTGACGCCCATCACACCGGAGAGTACCCAAAACAATCTCCCGTGACGCTGCCCGATCTCGAAGAAATGTATCCGACCGCGAGCAAGCGCTACGAGGCCGATGAAGCGTTTCGCGCCGAAGTTTTGCGCGCGACAGATGAACTGCAATCGGGTCGTCGCGGCTACAAAGCGCTTTGGCAGCATTTCGTCAACGTGACGGTCAGCGATCTGATGCGCGACTATCAAAAACTCGGCATCACCTTCGATCACTGGCTCGGCGAAAGTTTCTACGAAGATCGTATGCCAGCGATGGTCGAAAAGCTGAAAAGCAGCGGGATCACGCAGATGAGCGAAGGTGCGCTTGTGATTCCGCTGGCCGACGAGAAAGAGCCCGAGCTTCCACCGCTGATTCTCGTTAAATCGGGCGGAGGTTTTCTCTATCATACGAGTGACCTCGCCACCTGCCAGTACCGTGCAGAAGAATTCAAAGCTGATCTCGCGTTGGCCGTGGTGGACAAACGCCAGACCTTGCATTTTCACCAGGTTTTCAAAGCGGCGCGCCTCACTGGCCTCGCGCGCCAGTGCGAGTTCGTTCATCTTCCATTCGGCACGATGAATGGAACTGACGGTAAACCCTTTAAAACTCGCGCCGGCGGTGTTCTTAAACTCAAAGACCTGATTCAAATGATCAGCGACGAAGCCCGAGCCCGTCTCGGCGAGTTGAAGACCGATCGACCCTACACGACCGAAGAGCTCGAAGACATCGCCGGCAAAGTCGGAATCGCGACTTTGAAGTACGCCGATCTCAAGCACAATCGCGCCGCTGACTATGTTTTCGATCTCGAGAAGTTCGCGAAATTCGAAGGCCACACCGGCCCGTATCTGCTTTACGCGACTGTGCGGATCAAATCGATTTTCCGCAAAGCTCTTGCCCAGGGATTGCAATTCGGCCGCATTCTCCCAGCAACTAAAGACTCCGAACGCAAATTGCAACTTGAGTTGCTTAGACTTCCCGATGTGCTTTTCACGGCGTACAACGAAGGTGAACCGCACCACATCTGCGAATACGGCTTCAATCTCTCGCAGGTGTTCAACGCCTTTTACAGCGAATGCCATATTCTGCGCGAAAGCGACCCGGCTCGACAATCGTCGTGGCTCGCGCTCAGCAAACTTTGTCACGATCAAATCGAACTCGCGCTCGGGCTTCTGGGCATTTCAGTTCCAGACAAAATGTGAGTGAGACCTTAACGAGCGTGACTTAAGTCTCGCTCAGCCGCGCGCGCCCTCTGGGCAAATCAAGATAAACCCGCGATCCGCCGAAGAGTTTTCACGCGGAGGTGGTTGATGCGTCGGCTGTTTTACGGCATCTCGTTCGGAGTTTTCGCGACGATCGGGGTACTTTCATATTTTTGGCCACTCACACTGATTTCAGTCATTTTCTTCGGCCCGATCTTCGTGATCGGAATGCACAACGCGCTTCAAGAGAAAAAAGCGATCCTGCGGAACTTTCCGATTCTCGGAACTTTTCGCTATTTCTTCGAAGCTATTCGTCCCGAAATTCAACAGTACTTCGTTGAGTCCGACACGGATGGAGTTCCCTTTCCCCGCGAGACACGCTCGGTCGTCTACCAACGCGCGAAGCAACAAACCGACACGCTGCCTTTCGGAACCCAGCGCGATGTCTATGCCGAAGGTTACGAGTGGATTTCTCACTCACTCGCACCACAACACGTCGACACCGCGAAGCTGCGCGTGACGATCGGCGGTCCCGCTTGCAAGAAGCCTTACTCAGCGAGCGTTCTCAATATATCGGCGATGAGCTACGGCGCTCTCAGCAAAAATGCGATTCTCGCTCTCAACGGTGGCGCGAAGCTGGGCGGCTTCTATCACAACACGGGTGAAGGCGGATTGAGTCCTTATCATCTCAGCGAGGGTGGCGACTTGGTTTGGCAGATCGGAACCGGCTACTTCAGCTGTCGCAAAGAAAACGGTCAGTTCTGCGCCGATTCATTCAAGGAGCGCGCGAATCTCGAAAACGTCAAGATGATCGAAATCAAACTTTCGCAAGGCGCGAAGCCTTCGCACGGCGGAATTCTCCCGGCGGCGAAGATCACTCCTGAAATCGCGGCGATTCGCAAAGTGGCGCTCGGTAAAGACGTGATTTCTCCGCCGGCGCACAAAGAATTTTCCACGCCGAAAGAACTTTTGGCCTTCGTCAAACGCCTCCGCGATCTCTCGGGCGGAAAGCCCGTCGGCTTCAAGATGTGCGTCGGACGACCGTCGGAATTCATCGCGATCTGCAAAGCCATGGTCGAAACCGGAATCCAACCCGACTTTATCACCGTCGACGGCGGAGAAGGCGGGACCGGCGCGGCGCCGCTTGAATTTTCGAATAGCGTCGGTATGCCTCTCGAAGAAGGTCTCACCTTCGTTCACGACGTGCTCACGGGATTCGATCTCCGACAGAATATTCGCTTGATTTGCTCGGGCAAAGTTCTGACCGGATTCAGCTTATTCTCGCGCATGGCCCTTGGCGCCGATCTATGCAATTCGGCGCGCGGGATGATGCTCGCGCTCGGCTGTATTCAAGCGCGCAAATGCAATTCCAATCATTGCCCGACCGGTGTTGCAACCAGCGACCCCGAACTCGTACACGGCCTCGTGCCGTCGGATAAGCGCGTGCGCGTGAAAAATTATCAGAACCACACAGTTCACGCCTTCGCCGAGCTGCTCGGAGCCGCCGGTTTCGAACAGCCGAATCAAATCGATCGCGCTTCAATCTATCGACGAATTTCGGGAGACCAGGTCCGCACCTATGAGGAGCTGTTTCCGTCGGTGAAGCGCGGTGCCTTTCTCAAAGGCGATATCCCCGCGGCCTATCGCCAGGCGTTCGCGCACGCTTCGGCCGAAGGCTTCGTCACGGCTCGAGTGGAAAAGCTGCGCGCGGCTGCGTAAGAACTTGGACGTCGGAGCTTCCTACGGATAAGCTCTGATCCGATGACGAAAATTTCTTCGCGCGCCATCGGGGTCATGCAAATTCTTCTTTCCGGACTCTGTTTCGGATTTCTCGTTATCTTCGGCAAAGGCGCTTTCGCAAAAGGACTCACGCCGGGAGAGATCTTGAGCCTGCGCTTTTCATTGGCCGGCCTTCTTCTCTTCTTGGCTTTGATGACACTCGCGCGAAAGCGGTTACGACTTACAAGTTCGCAAGCCCTTTGGTCGATCGCGCTCGGAGTCATGGGATACGCCGTTTTTTCATTCTGCTATTTCAGCGCGCTTGCCGGGCTCTCGGCATCTTTGACTGTGTTGCTTCTCTATCTATACCCAGTGTTTGTCGCCATCGGCGGCCGAGTCTTTCTCGGCGAGCGAATTCCTAAATCGCGCTTTCTGGCCATCCCGGTCGCGATGATCGGGCTCATCACTCTGGTTTGGGGCGAGTTTTACGTGCGCGATCCGCTCTCGCTCGCTTTCGGAATCGGCTCAGCGATATTTTATTCGATCTATATTCTTTGTTCGCGGCGATTTCTCGCCGGAGCCGACAGCCTCGCTTCGGCTTCGATCATGCAAGTTTCCGCCGGCTTCGCTCTTGGCTTTTTTCATTGGCGCGAAAGCGCGCGCGTGTTTCACATCATTCATGAAGCTTGGCCGTGGATTCTCGGGCTATCACTGATCTGTTCGATAGCGGCGATGAGTTTGTTCTTAGCGGGACTCAAGCGTCTCCATAGCTGGGAGGCCTCGATACTCAGCACGTCGGAACCGGTGACGGCGATCGCCCTTGCGTATATGATTCTCGGAGAGCGCTTGACCGGCATACAGACTGTCGGAGCCCTCCTGGTTCTCGGCGCGCTGTTGGCCGTTTCACTTCCGGAGCGAGGAGTTTCGAAATGATCGTCAACGAAATGAACCTCGGCGAATTCACCTGGGTCGACGTCGCGGATCCAGACAAGAACGCCCTCGAGAAGATAGCGTCGCGGTTTTCCGTTCAAGCAAACGCTCTCGGCGATTGCATGGAATCTGAACATCTTCCGAAGTACGAAAATCTCGAGGGCACTCGCTTTCTCATCCTGCGAGTCTTCGATCCAAAAGCCGACAAGAAATCCGATACGGTCCAGGGACTCACGCGCAAGATCGCGATCTACATCGGCCCGTCATTCTTGATCACCGTTCATCGCGACGAACAACTCTATGTTCAACAGGCTTTTGAAAAATGGAAGCGCGTCGAGACGCCGTCGGTTTCCACGAACTTGCTCGGATTTCGAATCGCCGCCGATCTCACCGGGCGCGCGATTCGAACCTACGAGCCGGAGGTGCTTGAATCCTACGGTCGATTCGACGCGTTTGAATCCGATGTCTTCGCCCAGAACAAGTCGCTGCGCTTGACCAAGAGCTACTTCCTCAAACGTCGAACTTCGATTATGAAGCGCATGATGCTGATGATGGATAGCGCTCTCGGCGAGCTTGTTGACGATTCGCCGCCTGAAGCGACCCCATTTCTTCAAATAGCGAGAAATACGATCGACAAGTTGACATTTCAGATCAACGAAATCGAAGACAACCTCACCGGACTTCTCAGCTTGCAGGTCTCGCTCGCGTCTCAGAAAACCAACGAGGCATCGCACGCGACCAACGAGGTCATGCGCGTACTGACGATCTTCTCCGTTTTCTTCTTGCCGCTGAATTTTCTGGCCGGAATTTACGGAATGAACTTCAAACACATGCCGGAGCTCGAATCACTGTGGGGCTACCCCTCGGTTCTGACCTTGATGGCGATTGTCGCCGGCGCGATTTATTTCTGGTTCCGCCGTCGCGGTTGGATGAAATAGTCGGACTAGAAGTTGACGCCGACTCCGAGTCCCGGGCTTACGTACGTACTCCCGAGAAGGTTGAAAAGCGCGAATCGCGTTTCGAAATACGAATACGGGTTGAAAGCGAAAATCGTCATGCCCACGCCGTATCTCGGAACCGAAACAACGGCCTTGGTTCCAGCCGAAATATCGAAATAGTCGTAAATCAAAAGCTGACCGAACATATACGTATTCACCGGATAGATTTTTCCATCGCGAAGCGATTCGCTCTTATTGCCGAATAGAAAAAAGAATCCGGGAAAGTCGACTTTCATCCCGCCGCCATAGCCGCGCATGAAAACTTGCAATTGCGTCGCCGATTGCGATGGGTCAGGATTCGTGAAATTCGAAAAGACCGCGGTAAGGCTGAAGACCGATTGCAGCCGTAAATTGAGCTCGAGGTCCAGATTCGAGGTCGGTTTCGCGCTCCCGCCCCCGGCGACATAACCATAGTAGAGGCTCTCGATGCTCACGTACTCTTTATCGACGGTCTTGGCCGCGTGAACTGGCGGCGATATCGACAAGAGTCCAGCTGCCGCTATCAGTCCGCACCAAGCCTTTGCCTCATCGATCGCCTCGATTAAACTTGAAAGAACGGCGAGCGCTGTAAGCGCTCGTCGACAAGTGGAGCAATGTGAAGCAAGGATCGCGTTTTTCACTCCAGAAAATTGTAGCATCGGCCCGATTCATATTAAATCGGCTTTTGGTACTGGCTCTCGTCGCTCACGCGGTCTCGTTCGTGCCCGCGCGGTCTTT
>FRDC01002607.1_pt3 | contig 18766 bp, 15 predicted proteins | sample 1106171 | NCBI WGS metagenome assembly FRDC01 (sample SAMEA3930566, study PRJEB13176) | freshwater metagenome | biome: Drinking water system; feature: drinking water; material: water | place: Singapore | collected 2014-12-20 | reverse complement strand
GCAGCCGCTTTCTGTGGGCTGCCGCTGCTCGCGTGAGCGGATTCTGGCACTGCTTTCTTCTATGTCGCCCGCAGAACGCGCCGAGATGCTGCAATCCGGCCCCGCGCGCGTGCATTGCCAATTCTGTAATAAAACCGAGCTGTTTACTGCGAGTGATTTGAATATTCCGGTCGTTTAGTCGACTCTCTTAATCTTCATGAAACTGTCATGCGACCGTCATCAGATTGTCATCTCTTGCGGCTACCAGCTCCGTTGGTAACAACCTTTGTTGGGAGAGAATGATGGAAGAGCATATTACTGAAGAAATAAGGCAATACCTTGATAAGCAAAAGGCGGTTGAAATTTGGCGGGGCACGTTGGAGGAGCTTGAAAAGATGCCGGACCGTCCCGATTGGCAAACAAATAAAATGGAAGGCATGAAGGAGGAGCTTCGGGATTGGGAGCGCGAGGCAAAGAAAATGTACGATGAATTATCGCGAGACCAACAGCAGATAGCCAATAAAGAGATGGCAAAATTCAGACGAGAAGCGCTGAAAAAAAATGTCGATATGGTCGTAAAATTAGGCGAAGTGACGTACGCGCGCCATCCTTATCAATCTGTTGACGGGCCAGGCGAAAGTCCTCGCGATAACCGTCGTGATGAAAATAAAGGAGCAGATCACGGAAGAGGAGGAGCCCATGAAAGTGGGAAAGGATCGGCTGTTGGGGAGAGGAGTCCAGGGGTAAGGCCGCGTTAGTTGGAACGACTATACATCATAAATTAACGATGTGTATCGCTGCAGAAAAAATTCGCTTGTAATTCGTCCCCCTGCCACTATTTTGGCTGAACATTCAATTAGAGGCCGCGTAGGCCCTGCAATGTTTCATCGGCAAGGAGACGGACTATGAGTCGGGCGAATGTCAAGGACAAGCGCAAAGCGCAACTTATTGCGGCGGCGCTGGATTCGATTGCGCGGCGTGGGCTGCTTGAAACCACGATTACCCATATCAGCAAAGGTGCGGGCATGAGCCGCGGCATCATTAATTTCTATTTCAGTTCCAAAGAAATGCTGATGCGCGAAACGCTCAAAACCCTCATCGATGAATATGAAGAGGAATGGAAAGACGCGCTGTCAGGCATCAACGACGATGGGCATGCGCGGCTGACAGCGCTGATTGAGGTGCATTTCGGCAAAAAACTTTGTTCGGCTCGCCGCTTAAACATCATGACAGCGTTTTGGGGCCATGCGGCAACGCAAGCGGCGTATCGCAACCAGCTTGAAGCATCGGATCTGCGCATTGAAACGGCGTTTACCGAATCCATGGCGCATATTTTGGGCGGCTCGCTGGAGGACGCGCAAGCGGCTGCCCGCCAGCTGCATGCGCTGATCCGTGGCCTGTGGCTTACCTTCATGCTCAACCCGCAGGATGTGGAACGCAGTGATTTGGCCCGCCAGTGCTTTAATTTTATTGACCGGCTGACGGGTGCGCCCGTGCGGATCGTGCGTGATCGCGCGCGGGAGACAACGCCTGTCGTTTCAGCAAAACCTGCGCGCAAGGCCAAAGCGAAAGCTGCAGAGCCAGTGCAACTTGATATTGAAGATCTCTTCGCCGCGCGCGGGTAATTAGCGCTGAGGTTCTTTGGCTTCAAGCGCGTCGAGCTTGCGTTTCATTTTGCGCATTACGCAGCGGTTGCAAGGCGGGCATTCCACTGCGCAAGGTCGGCAAGAGCGCGGGAGGTGTAGGCCTTTGCCCGCGCGTCTTTTTTTACGGATTGGGTAAGCGGGGGGAAAAGCCCAAAATTAATATTCATCGGTTGGAAATTCGTGGATTCCGCACCTCCAGTAATATGGTTGAGCAACGCACCCAGCGCCGTGGTGGGTGGGGGAAGATTGATGTCATTCTGAACGGAGCGAAGAATCTCCTGCCGTAATGGGTGAGATCCTTCGCTCCGCTCAGGATGACCTTCTAACTCCTCCGCAGCGAAGCGGCCGGCGAGTAGTCCACACGCAGCGGATTCTACATAGCCTTCCACACCAGTGATTTGCCCGGCGAAGCGGATATGCGGCGCGGATTTAAGGCGTAAGGTGGCATCCAGCAGCACGGGCGAGCGGATAAACGTATTGCGATGAATGCCGCCTAACCGTACGAATTCGGCCTGCTCAAGCCCGGGGATCATGCGGAAAATGCGCTGCTGCTCACCATATTTGAGCTTGGTCTGGAACCCTACCATATTGTATAGTGTGCCGAGTTTGTTATCCTGGCGCAGCTGCACCACAGCATAAGGCTTTTCCGTGCGGTGCGGATTGGTGAGGCCTACCGGCTTCATCGGCCCAAAGCGCAAGGTTTCCGGCCCGCGCGCAGCCATAACCTCAATCGGCAAACAGCCTTCGAAATAGGGCGTGTTTTTTTCCCACTCCTTGAATTCGGTTTTTTCGCCCGCATTGAGTGCGGCGATAAAGGCTTCGTATTCAGCCTTCGTCAGCGGGCAGTTGATGTAATCCTTGCCTTCGCCCTTATCGTAACGCGATTGAAACCAGGCCTTGCCCATATCGATGGATTCGCGGGCAACGATGGGCGCGATCGCATCAAAAAACGCGAGATACTCTTCGCCCGTATGCGCAAGGATAGCTTTCGAAAGTGTATCGGAAGTAAGAGGGCCGGTGGCAATGATGGTTGGAGTTTCTGGAAGCGTTGTGATTTCTTCGCGCAGGATGCGGATATTGGGATGACTGGTCAGCGCTTCCGTGACGGCGGCCGCGAACCCCTCGCGATCGACCGCGAGCGCGCCACCGGCAGGTACTTTATGCGCGTCCCCGCAACGTAAAATAAGCGAATCGCAACGGCGCATTTCTTCATGCAGCAAGCCGATAGCGTTATTTTCCCAATCATCCGAACGGAAGGAGTTGGAGCAGACAAGTTCCGCGCATTGGTCGGTATGGTGCGCTTCGGTTTTCTTCACCCCGCGCATTTCATGAATGATCACTGAAATGCCGCGATTCGCCGCCTGCCACGCCGCTTCCGAACCTGCAAGACCGGCGCCGATAATATGGAGTTCCGGTTTCATTGCCGTAAAAATTGCAGCGCTTCGACATGGGTGCGGGCGTCGCCCGCAGCGATGACGGCTTCGAAGTTGGTAAGGGTAACAGGCTTGCCGTGCCAGCCGGTGATAAGCCCTCCTGCGCCTTCGATGATGGGGCGCAAGGGTAAAATATCGTAAGGTTTGAGGTCGGCTTCGACGACGAGATCAAGCCCGCCCATGGCGAGAAGACCATACGCATAGCAATCGCCGCCATATTGCACTTCGCGGCATTGTTTGCGCAGGGTTTTAAAGCGGGCTTTGCGTGCGAGCGGAAAATAATGCGGCGAGGTGGTGGAGATCACCGCTTCGCTGACCGAAGAACAAGAGCGGGTACGTACAGGCTTGCCGTTGAGTGTGGTTTCGCCGCGATACCCTACCCAGCGTTCGTTGGTGATGGGCTGGTTGAGAATGCCAAGTAGCGGTTCGCCGCGATGGCATAGGCCTATCAGTGTGCCAAATTGTGGTTTGCCCGCGATGAAGGAGCGTGTGCCATCGATTGGATCGAGCACCCAGAGATATTCGCTTTCCAGCCCGGTATCTTCATCTTCTTCGCCCAGTATGCCATGATCAGGGAAATGCTGATCGATAATCGTCCGCATGGCGCGTTCGGCTTCGCGGTCGGCGAGGGTAACGGGGCTTAAATCGGCTTTGATTTCTACATCAAGAGGCTGGCGGAAATAGGGGCGTACAATGTCCGCCGCGGCATCCGCCATAAGGTGAGCAGCGGCAAGAAACGCTGGATCATAGTGCGGATCGTGAGGCGTGATATGCGATGCTGCCTGGTTCATGCGAATGCCGGAATGCCCGTGATCGCGCGGCCAAGGATGAGGGCGTGGATATCGTGCGTGCCTTCGTAGGTATTCACCGCTTCGAGGTTCGCCATATGGCGCATGATGTGGTATTCGTCCGAAATGCCGTTGCCGCCAAGCATATCGCGCGCGGTGCGGGCGATATCGAGCGATTTGCCGCAGGAGTTGCGTTTCACAATCGAGATCATGTCGGGCGACCAATTCCCCTCATCGATCAAACGGCCTACGCGTAACGCGGCATGCAGGGCGAGGTTGATCTCGACCATCATGTCGGCGAGTTTTTTCTGAATCAGTTGGTTTGCTGCAAGCGGGCGGCCGAATTGCTGGCGCTCTAATGTATAATTACGAGCGATTTCAAAACAGCTTTGCGCTGCTCCCGTTGCGCCCCAGGCAATGCCGAAACGCGCTTTGTTAAGGCAGGAAAATGGGCCTTTCAACCCGCTGACGTTCAACTCGCGCTCATTGGGCACGAATACATCATCCATCATAATCATGCCGGTGGTGGAGGCACGCAAGCTGAGCTTTCCTTCAATTTTCGGAGCTGAAAGATTGCCCTTATCACCCTTTTCGAGAATGAATCCGCGAATGGTTCCGTCCTTCACTTCCGGGTGGCCGTAGACTTTCGCCCAGACGATAAAAATATCCGCAATCGGCGAGTTGGTGATCCAGTTCTTTGAGCCGGAAATGCTCCAGCCACCGTTTACTTTGGTAGCTCGGGTTTTCATACCCGCGGGGTCGGAGCCATGGTCCGGCTCGGTGAGGCCAAAGCAGCCAACCAGTTCGCCGCTTGCGAGTTTGGGCAGGTATTTTTCTTTCATGACAGGGCTTGCGAAGGCATCGATCGGGTGCATAACGAGGGAGGATTGCACCGAAAGCGCCGAGCGATAGCCGGAATCCACCCATTCCACTTCGCGTGCGATTAAACCATACGCCACATGGCTTACGCCCGCGCAGCCATAACCTTTAATAGTGGAGCCAAGCAGGCCTTGCTCGCCCATGGCGCGCATCAGCTTGCGGTCAAATTTTTCATGTCGATTGGCATCGATAATGCCAGGAAATAATACCTCGCGGGCGAATTTCCGTGCAGCATCGCGCACCAGGCGCTCGTCTGCGGTTAAGAGTGATTCGATGTCGAGCGGGTCTTCCCAGTTGAGTTCGGTTTTCATATACGGCCTCTAGGCCACTCTTTTAGCGGGATTTTTGTGCTTGTCACGCGAATCCGGCGTCGCCCTTCACACGAGGAGATTCAAAATGCTTCCGCGCGCCCAACGCACTCCGCGCGAAAGGGCAGAGAGTGCGCCGTTCACCAGTTCGGTCAACGCCAAATCATCCGGGATAAAATTAAGGCGTGCCTTGGGTGTATTGCGGGTTTTTGGCTCTACCGGAACCACCATCGGCACGCCGGATTTACTGCGGATTTGCTCCGCCCGCTCGATAAACGGGTTGCCTTTGGTGCGAATGTCGTTGGTCATGGGCTCATTATAAGTGAGAAATCAGTTAACGGCAACGACACCGTCATTCCCCGAATTTGTTTTGGCAAATTCTAGGGGAATCCAGCTGGATCACCCTAGAATCGCGATGCGATTCGGGTGATGACGGAAAGCTAAAGTCCAATTCCCTGTGGTATCAGCCAGTTAAGAACGGTTCGGATATGATGCTCTTCCATCAACGATGGGGCGTGGCCGACTCCCTCGATGACCACCGATTCGGCGCGCGGATGGGTGGCTTTCATCGCGCGCACGGTTTCTTCGCTTAAGATATCCGACAGCGCGCCACGCAAAATAAACGTAGGCTGGCGGATTTTTTCCCAGAGTTCGGTGAGGGAAACATCGGCGACATCGGTAAACTCCTGGGTAACGGCACGTAGTGGTTCTAAAATATTCGGATCACAGGCGAGCTTCACGCCACCTTCTGCATGTGGCAGCAGTGAATATTCTACAAATACCTGCCAATGGTCCGGATTTGTAATGTTAAACGGTGCGAAGGTTTTTCGTAAATACGCGTCCGCCGCCTCGCGGGTTTCAAAACGCCGTGGCATGGTTTGGACATACTCATAAATGCGCGCGAGCGCTTCTTTGGGCAATTTCATGCCTACATCGTTCAATACCAGTTTGCGGATGCGATCGGGATGTTGGGCGGCGAGCATCATGCCGATAATCCCACCCATCGATGTGCCGATCCAATCGACGTTGCGGATGTGGAAATTATCGAGCACCGCAAGGCAGTCCGCCGCGTAGCTGACATAATTGTAATCAATAGGGTTCGTGAGCCACTCGCTTTCGCCGCGCCCGGCCATCGAAAGCGCAAACACGCGTTTGCCGCGTGCGGCGAGGGTACGCGCAATCGCATCGAAGTCGCGCGCGTTACGGGTGAGGCCATGGACACATACTACGGTGCTGGTGGCATTGGCATCGCCCCAATCATACACCGCGAGTGCGTGTTTTCCTTGGCCCGCCATCAGGTTCGGCACAAGGATACGATGCATGCGCAGTTCAGTCATCAATAGCGCTCCAGCGTGAGTCCTTCGAGCGGGATCTCGACCGTGCGTTTCATGATGATATCCGCGACAATGCGCGCGGAGCCTGCGGCCTGTGTCCAGCCCAGTGTGCCATGCCCGGTATTGAGGTAAAGATTAGCAATGGCAGTCGCACCAAGAATGGGTGGGCCATCCGGCGTTTGCGGACGAAGGCATGCCCATTCTTCCATGCGCGACAGATCAGCTTTTGGGAATAGTTCCTGCACACCACGCAGGAGCGGTGCAATACGCACCGGGCGAATGGCGTGATTATACCCTGCGAATTCCGCCGTACCTGCTACGCGTACGCGATCACCCAATTTGGTATAGACTTGTTTGCGTGCGGAATCGGTGATGCTCACGGTGGGTGAAAATTCATTGGCTGGGATAGTGATCGTGTAGCCTTTCATCGGATAAATCGGTACGTGCACGCCTACTTCGCGAAGGTGGGGCGTGCTGTAAGCACCAAGTGCCATCACATAGACATCGAACCCATCCATGATTTCGCCGGAACCTGTGGTAAGATGGGTGATTGCACCTTTTTTCTGATGGATGCGAGAGAGCGCTGTATTGTAGCGGAAGGTAACGCCGTATTTCGCCGCGATCAGGCGTGCTAGGCGCGTGGTAAAAAGGTAAATGTCGCCCGAGGAATCAAGCGGCATATGGATACCGCCTAAAATATCGCGCGTGGCGTGAGCAAGGGCAGGTTCGAGCGCGTAACATGCATCGCGTGTCAAAATCGCCTCAGACAATACGCCCTTCGCCGCAAGCGGGCGGTAGTACTCCCATTCTTTTTTGTCAGAGAACACATGCAGAATGCCTTTATGCAGCTGGTGGCAATCGATGTTTGTATCGGCGAACAGGGCCTCGAATTTCTTTTTGCTGTAAAGATTGATCCGCAGCATGGCCTCTTCGTTTCGCGCGGCGCGGGCGGCGCTACAATTGCGTAAAAACTGCAATCCCCAGCAGAGCATGGCCAAATCGGCCCGTGGGCGCAGCACCAGCGGTGCATCGTCTTGCCACATCCAGCGCAGGACTTTTAAAAACGCGCGCGGATTGGCCCAAGGCTCCGAAGCGCTGTAGGAAAGTTGGCCGCCATTGGCAAAGGAGCATTCGCGCGCAGGCTCCGGCCCGCGATCAATCACCGTTACCTGATGCCCGTGGCGCGCAAGCTCGTAGGCGGTTGTCACGCCCAGCACGCCTGCGCCCAAAATACAGATCTTCATACGCTCCCCGATATGCGCTATCGTCGCTCCGTTCCGTAAGGCGAAACGCGATGCGATTTAAAGCTTTTTGGCTTCTTCCAGCACCGCTTGCGCATGGCCTTCAACGCTGACTTTGGGCCAGATGGCGGCAATTTTTCCTGACTTGTCGATCAGAAAGGTCGCACGTTGGATACCCATGTATTTTTTTCCGTACATATTTTTTTCAACCCACACACCGTAGCGTTCGCACACGTCGTTTTCCGTGTCGGAAGCGAGGATGAAGGAAAGGTCAAACTTATCGCGGAACTTGCAGTGGCTTGCGATATCGTCCTTCGATACGCCGACAATGGTGGTGTCGATACGGTCAAAATCATTGGCGAGATCGCGGAAATCTTTGGCTTCCACCGTGCAGCCCGGTGTGTCGTCCTTCGGGTAAAAATAGAGCACGATGTTTTCTTTGCCCTTAAAGCCAGCAAGGGTGATGTTAAAATTACGGTCAGTCGGCATGTTAAAATCGGGCGCGACGTCACCAACGCTTAAGGTGGCGGCTGATTTTTTTGCTGCGGTTGCCATACATGCTCCTTTGCTGTGGTATGTGGCGTTATAGCGTGGTTATTCTTCGCGTAAAAGCAAAAAGGGAATCTGTTACAAATGCCCGCCGCTCATGGCATCAAAACTACTTAGTACTGTGCGCTGGTGAGCTAGCACTTGCGCTTTCAGCGCTTCAAAATTTTCCATACGCATACCCTCCACAAGCAGGCGTTTTAGCCCGGTTGGGGCATCGTCCTGAATCACGCCGCCGGGAGCAGAAAGTCGGAGTAGGCTCAATAAATCCGATAAAAATTTCTTTGCCTGAATCAGTGACATCGCGGTGGCTTCATCCACTATCTTTGCGGCCAGCGCTTGCTCGAATACTGCACGCGCGCCACGCTGCCACAGCGCGGGATGTGTATGTGCGTGGCGCAGCACCAAGTATTGCGCGATAAAATCAATATCCACCATGCCGCCGCGCACATGCTTTAACGCCCAGGGGTTTGTGGTCGGAAATTCCTTAGCAATGCGTGCGCGCATATCGAGCACATCACGTAGCAACGCATTAGAATCGCGGCGTTTGAGTACATGAGTGCGCACCACGGTTTCCACGTTGGTAGCAAAATCCGGGTTATTGGTGGCAACGACGCGCGCCCGGCTTAAGGCCATATGTTCATAGGTCCAGGCGCTTTTTTCAAAATAGGTATCGCACGCACTTAGGGCCGTTGCGAGGGGACCGTCCGTGCCGCCTGGACGTAGGCGGGTGTCCACCTCATAAAGCCTGCCTTCGCGCGTGAGCAAGGTGAGGGCAGATACCAGCCGTTGGCTCACACGGTGTAAATGCGTGCGGATTTCAGAAGCGCTGTCTTCCTCGTCTTCATAAAGGAAAATAATGTCAAGATCGGAGTCGAACGTCATTTCTCGCCCACCAAGTTTACCAAGACCAAGTACGGCAAACGGCGTATTTTTCTGGAACGCGGAATGGGTTGCGTATTCCGCCCATACTTCCTGCATGGCGGATTGCAGGATAACTTCCGCCAGATCCGATAAAAACGCACCGCAGCGCTTGGGTGTGGCGAGGCGTTTGAGAAGATGCACGCCGGCTTGAAAGCGTTTCTCGTTATTAAAAATACGCAGGTAACTCATTTTCTGTTCGTAGTCATGGCTATAGCGCAAGCGTTCGGTCAGCAGATTCTCAAGCTCATCCTTGGTCGGAAGATCGGTGAAGAAATTCGCCTCGAGTACGCCATCCAGAAGCGAGGGGTCTTTGCTTAATGTATCGCCAAGCGCCGGGGCGGAGCCTAAAATATCGGCTACCAGTGTTAAAAGTTCAGGCCGCGAATGAAATAGTGAAAAAATCTGCGCGCCGGAAGGCAGCCGGTCGATAAACGCGTCGAAATGGAAAAAGGCCGAATCGGGATTAGCGGTTTTGCCAAATGCCGTCAGCAAGGCGGGCACAAGCTCGGTGAGCACCTGGCGCGAACGTTTGCTTTTGGTCGAACGGCGGTGGCCGCGATGCCAGCCTTGAATAATGTCCGACACACGGGTGGTTTCCTGATACCCCATGCGCTCCAGTGTGCGTAAGGTTTGCGGGTCGGCCTCAACGCCGGTGAACACCAAATTTCCATCCACCGAAAGTGGTGGCTCGTTTCCGTTCATCGATTCGCTGTAAATACTGTGCACGGTGGATAATGTTGCAAGGCAAGTTTCACTAAAATGCTCGTAGGCGGAGAAACCCATGAACATACTCAGTGCCTGCATCTCTTCTGCGGATGCGGGAAGTGTGTGGGTTTGCTCGTCATTGCGCATTTGCAAGCGATGCTCAAGCATGCGTAGAAAATGATACGATTGCGTGAGAATATCGCGCTGGGCGGGCGTCACCAGTGCATGTTCGGTGAGCCTATCGAGTGCAGCCAGTGTCGGCGCAACACGAAGCTCGGGAATCCGCCCGCCCCACACCAGCTGCTGAGTGGCGACAAAAAACTCAATCTCGCGAATGCCGCCAATGCCGGTTTTGATATTGTGGCTGGCAAGCGTGATCGTCTGGTCGGCGGCAATATTCATTTGCCGTTTGATCGAGTGAATGTCGGCGATTGTTGCGAAATCAAGGGTTTTACGCCAGATAAAAGGCACAAGCTCGCGCAAGAAAGCCTCGCCCGCCACGTGATCGCCGGCGATGGGGCGAGCCTTAATCATCGCCGCGCGTTCCCAATTTTGGCCGACGGTTTCGTAATAAGTCAGCGCGGCCGGGATGCTCACCGCCAGCGGAGTGGACATCGGATCCGGCCGTAAGCGTAAGTCGGTACGAAACACATAGCCTTCCGGTGTGCGCTGCTCGAGGATGTGCACCAGCTCCTGCGTCAGCTTATTCAGAAATGCTTGTGGGTTCTTAGGGCCGGTATAGGGAAGTTTTTCTTTATCAAAGAGGACAATCAAGTCGATATCGCTGGAATAATTCAGCTCTCTTCCGCCAAGTTTTCCCATGCCCAGCACAATGAGCCCTGTGCCATTTTCAGGTGTGGCGCTGACGGTGTTAAGTGCCAGCTCACCCTTTGCCGCGGCCTGGCACAACAAAATGCGCAATGTGCGGGTCACGATTTGTTCGGCAAATGCGCTCAATGCCGCCGTTATCTCCTGCAGGTTCCATGCGCCTGAGATGTCGGCAAGCGCAATGCTGAGTGCCGCACGCGCCTTGAGGTGGCGTAAAGAGCGCATGCATTCGGCTTGCGTTATGTCAAACGGCAAGGCGGCAAGTTCACACTCAATGAGATTCAGTGCATGCGCTGGTCCGTGTATCAGATGGTGGCTTAACTGTTCAGGATGCCGTCGCAAAAGCCGGGCCAGAAATGGTGAATTCCCGGCGGTTGCATGAATCAGTGCCGCGGCATCCGGTTCCTGCAGGAGTGATGAAATTGCAGGATCCTCGCGCAAAGCGGCAAGGCAATGTTCGGCTTCTTCGGGTCTGCTTGCTTTCGCGAGCCTTCCGGTGATAACGCTAGCATTCATAGCTTACTGACACTACGTCTTACTCCGATGGTCAAGCGCATCTCACGCCTCGTGCTGTATTTTTTACTCGCCGTGCTGCTCGCGGCGGGCGGCGTCATGCTATGGCTGATGCAGGAAGTGCGTACGTTTGAATCACTCAAACCACGCCTTGAAGCGGCTCTCAATCCAGTGCAAGCGCCGTATCAGATACGTTTGGGCGCTGTGGCTGTCGACTGGCGAGATCCATCGCGCATCGGGCGCATTAGCGTTGAAAACATGGTGGTTACTTTGCTCGACGGTACGGCATTTGCCGCCGTGCCGAAGGTCGAGATCATGCTCGATCCGCTCGGATTTTTGCCTAAACGCACGGCGCTTAACAGTATTATTCTCATTGCACCTAAGCTTTACCTCACCCGCACGGCGGAAGGAATCATCCGCATGGGTCTTGAAGAAGGCGGGCAGTCGCTACCGCTTTCCCAGCTTGTTGGTTTTTTTTCCGCAGGTGATAGTGCAGGCAAGTCGGCGATGCAGTTGCCGTTCCGTTCGATCATGGTAGAGCGCGCGGGGATGACGCTGAAAGACGAAGTTTCCGGTGCAGCGGTGCTGCAAAGCACGCCGTTAACGGTGCGGCTTTCAAAGAACAGCTTGGGCGATGTCACTGGGTTTCTCAGTATGCCGTTTCTTTATAACGGTAACGCCGGGCGGATTGACGCGCGGCTTTTAGGCTCGCTCACCAGTAGCGACCACTCGCTTTACCTAAGCCTTTCGCGCGTGCCGGTAGAGCTTGCATGCCAGTTCGGCGTTTGCCCACCCGATATGCAAGGCACAGGTTTCGTCAGTGGTAAAGCGGGCTTGGTGCTAAGCAAGCATTTGCAGCTTGTGGCAGGTAATACAGCGCTACGCCTTCGCGACGGTACATTCACTGCACCTACATTTTTTCCGGAACCGCTTAAGGTCAAAGATGCCACGGTGAGTGCGCATCTAGCAGAACATGGCCAGCATCTCGTGCTCGATAAAGTCAAGCTCGCGATGGAAGATATTACTTTACATCTTGCGCTTGAAATTATCGCTCGCGGTGATGATTGGCGGCTCATTCTAAACGGCACAGGAAGCCCGCTTGATGTTACCAAACTCTATAAATACTGGCCCAAAGTGCTTGCCCCGAACTCACGCGAGGCGCTTACGGGCTTACTAAAATCCGGCCGTGCGGAAAATTCCCGCGTGCATCTTGATATTGATAGCGCGATGTATGCGGTGAATAAATTTCCGCGCGAAGCCGTCTATGCCGTGGTCGATGCGCGCAACATTACCACCGAATATTTGCCTGGATTCCCGTTGTTAAAACAAGCAAGCGGCCAAGCAAAATTTATTGGCAATAGCTTGCGCGTGGACGCGAGCTCCGGTCTGGTGCTGGAGAATACGCACGTGATTTCTGCTATTCTAACGGCAGATGATTTGCATGCGCCACGCGCGCCCATGGTGGTGCGCATGCGGTTGAATGCGCCTGCTTCCGATATCGCGACGTTTCTAAAACTAAAACATTTTTCCTTTGATAACGAGTGGAAACTCAATCCCGCCACGCTAGGCGGTTCGGCCGATATTGGCATGCGGCTCGGGTTTGATAGTTTTTCCGATAATCCTGAAAGTGGGTTGAATCTTGATGCAGTGACGTATGACATCACCGCCAATGTCTCCGCGCTTTCGCAGCCGGATCTTTTTGGCAATCTTGCCGTGCGCAGCTTGGATGGCACGCTGCATACCTCCAATAATACATTGAAATTTGACGGACAGCTGGGGCTTGGCGCATCCTCCTTACTCAATGTCGATCTCGCGCAGGATGAAAAAGGCAAAATCAGCGCCGATATCTCCGGTAATATCCCGCGTAGCGAATTTGCCGCACTCGGCATACCGAATGATAAACGTTATGTAGGTGAGGGAACACTTGGCGTAAAAACCCATCTTCTGTTTGGCAAGGATACGGTTGCCCCGCGCCAGGCGACGTTGAACCTGACCGATCTTGAACTATTGATTCCAGAGCTGAGTTGGAAAAAATCGCGCGGTGTGCCGGGAACATTAATGATCAACGTTGCAGAAGGGGAGGGGAACTATAACGCCTCGCTCAATGCTGCGGATTTAACGGTTGTAGATGCGCGCATATCGCTTGATGCCAATCAAAATCTGCGGGCGATTGCATTGCCACGAGTGAAAACTTCCCGCAATAATTTTGCCTTGGAATATGCCGCCAAGGGAGCAGGCTATGCGGTAAAAATCAGCGGCAAGCGGCTTGATGTGGCAGATCATTACGCCACATCGGACAATGGGATTCTTGCCGATTTTCCGGCGATAGATGTCACCCTTGATCTCGCCGAATTGATACTCGTGCCGGATAATCCACTCAAATCTGTACGCGGAACACTGCTTTGCACGACGGAACGCTGCAACTCCATGCAGATGACGGCAAGCACCGGCAAAGGTATACTCAATGCGGTGATTAAACCCGCCATCGCCGGACAAATAAAATCACGTCGCGAATTCTTGCTCTCTGCAAACGATGCGGGTGAATTGCTGCGCTCCCTTGGCATTACCGACAGGGTGTATGATGGCAGGTTAGAGTTAAGCGGCCGCTACGAGGATACGCTTTCGCCGCCATTGCTGAATGGCCGCTTGCTGATGACGGATTTCTCGCTCAAGAATTCCGAGATCCTGGGGCGTATCGTCTCGCTCGCCTCCATCACCGGAGTGGGGGACGCGATTACGGGTAGCACCAAATTCGAGAAACTGGGTGCTGGGATTACGCATCAAAAAGGTATTGTTGGCATTAGTAAAGGCCGCGCGACGGGTAATGCGCTTGGCATTACGCTTGAGGGGCGAATTGATACCGCCACCACGCAAATGAACATTAAGGGCGTGCTTGTACCGGCGAATCTCATTAACTCGCTGTTCACTAAAATCCCGATCATCGGCAAACTCGCTGGCAAAGAGGGCGAGGGGTTGATCGCTTTCAACTATAAAGTGGATGGGAGTTACAGTGATCCCGATGTCAGCGTGAATCCGTTCTCCGGCCTTACGCCCGGCGTTCTGCGCGGTGTATTTAGTGGAGAAACAGCACCAGGCCCACAGCCTTCCACTCCGAAAAAGACTGTAACCCACTAATATTTAATGTTCTTCTTTCTCTCCGTCATAAAAGCTTCACATGACTTACCACCCATGAATGCTACACTGAAATCAATATCAACAGGCTAAGAATTCATGGGAAAAGCCGTCACCGAGACAGCCGCCTCGCGCGAGAATCCTTCTGCGCCGCCCGTTGTCGCGCCCGATAAAAAGTCCGAACATTTCAGAACCGAAGGCGAGAAAAAATTTGACCTCGAAGCCTACCGCTTCTGGGGCTATTACATGAACGTAGCGTTAAGCCTTGTCGCCGTATGGTGGGTGGAGCGCACGAAATCCGGCCAGGCACTCATTAACGCGCTAACCAAAGGATTTGGAAAAATTGGAGTCAAAGAAGAATCCGCACGATTTTTGGCGAGGAAATCCTTCTTTCTCACCGGTGGGTTTGCGGTGATCCCACCGATTAAGGCACTGGAAGATAAAAAAGCCGAGCTTGTTAAAAAATATAATCGCGAAATTTATGGCGCGAAGGCGGATACGGATCCGCAAATTCGCCAATCCGAAAAAGAGGTGGAGGACGCGCCGAAACAATCCTGGAAATCGGTGATTGTCGGGCGATTGCTGGCGCTGGTTCCGTTTTACATCACGGTGGGATTGCTGTGGGATCATACGAGTTTGCTGGGGCGAATGACCAACCCGCACTTCAAAGGAAAAACCTCGGCTGAGTTAAAAGCCTGGAAAGCAAGCAACCCACAAGCCTTTGCTGAAGCGGCAAAAGAAAGCATTTGTTTTGACCGTTATATCAGCAGTTTTTCGCGCTGGATCGGTAAGCAGACGGCCAGTCTGCTGGGGCATAAAAAAGCAGGCGAAGTGATGGCATCGCTCGATAAAACCGCGCCTGCCGCTATTAAGTCCGAGCGCGATTTAACCGGAAAAACCATCAGCGATCCCATGCATTCGACCGGCCCGTATTACTTCATCAGCGAGGCGATTACATCCGCCATGGTGGCGATTGGTCTTTACCTCATCACCCGTGTGACGGGACCATTCTTCGACAAGAAAAATCCCGATGCACCAAAAAGCAAAATGGATACATTGCCGATGGTGGTAGCTCCAACCGCCGTGCAACGGGATGACAAAACGCCGCAATCGCACATATCGACTGCTGTGGTGGAGCATGAAGCCCCCGCAGCGCAGCTTGCGGTGATGCGTTAATTAGAGCCTACAGCCCACAGCTAAAACTCTGCATGTCATCCTGAGCGAAAGCGAAGGATCTCAAGCAATCTGGCACGAGATTCTTCGCTACGCTCAGAATGACAGAGTGGGAAAGCTTGTGGCCGACACCAGTAGCAAACAGCCAACAGCGTAAGCATTTACCACCATCCACTAACCACTAACCACGTTTTAATTTAACGAGCGCATGGCGCTTTTTGCCGGCGGAGAGTTTGATATAGCCGTCGTTCGTGAGTTGCGATGATGATAACCGCGCGGTTTCTTCGCTCACTACCGCATCGTTGATACGAACGCCGTTGCCTTTAATAAGCTTGCGCGCCTCGCTGTTGCTTGTCGCAAACCCTGCGCTGACCAAGGCTTCGTAAACCGGAATATCGAGTAAAGGCACAATCACTTCCGGTAGCGTTTCGCTTACGCCGCTGCCGCTGAATGTATCGGCAGCAGTTTTGGCGGCGGCTTCAGCTTTTTCGCGGCCGTGCAGCAAGGCGGTTGCTTCGGTGGCGAGAATTTTTTTGGCCTCGTTGATGCGTGATGAACCCAACCAGCTTTCGTATTCTTTGATTTGCTGCAGCGACAGCTCGGTAAAAAGTTTGAGGAAACGGACGACATCCCCATCTTCCGTATTGCGCCAGAACTGCCAGTAATCGTAAGCCGAAAGGCGATCTTCATTCAACCAGATCGCCCCATCCGCCGTTTTGCCCATTTTTGCGCCCGAGGCCGTGGTGATGAGCGGCGAGGTGATGCCAAAAATTTCCTGATATCCAAGGCGGCGATTTAGTTCAATTCCGCAGGTAATATTTCCCCATTGATCGGAACCGCCCATTTGTACACGACAACCGTGATGTTTGCTGAGTTCGATAAAATCATATGCCTGTAGCACCATGTAATTGAATTCAAGGAAAGAAAGATTCTGTTCGCGTTCCAGACGCAATTTTACACTATCTTTGCTGAGCATATAGCTCATTGGCAAGTGGCGGCCGACTGTTTGTAATAGCTCAACATAGCCAAGCTCATCGAGCCAGTCGGCGTTATTGACCATGATAGCAGCGTTGGATGGATTGGCATTGCTGCTAAATTCAAGAAACTGACCGAATACATTTTTTAACCCACTCATGTTTTTTTGGATCACGTCGTGCGTCATGAATTTTCGCGATTCGTCCTTCCCACTTGGATCGCCAATTTTGGTTGTGCCGCCACCAAGCAGTACAATTGGGCGATGGCCACATTTCTGCCACCAGCGCAACAGCATGATCTGCAATAACGAACCAACATGAAGGCTGGGCGCAGTGCAATCAAAGCCGATATAGGCACTGTGCGGTTTTTTAGAAGCATCGGCAAGCAGCGTGCGCAAGCCTTCTTCGTCCGTGAATTGGTGCACGAACCCGCGTTCTTTAATGATGTTTATAAAATCGAGTGACATGGTACGCTTCTGTATCATAAAAATGGCGGTGACAAGAAATTCGTACATTGTCATTCCCGCGAAGGCGGGAATCTCTGTTGCAAAGATTGCGCACGATAGAGATTCCTGCGTGCGCAGGAATGACAAATCAAAGGGAATATAAACGTGCAAGTAGTTCCAAAATTTCCCTGCTGGATTATCGGCCTGATGAGCGGCACGTCCGCCGACGGGGTGGATGCTGCCCTGTTATTCACCGACGGTAAAGACATCGTGGAACCTGGCCCCAGCCTCACCATTCCGTATAGCGATGCGTTGCGTAGTGATATCCTGGGACTCATGAATAATCGCGGCGATCTTTTGGCCACGAGCAAGGCGTTGACAGAAGTCCACGTCGAGGCGGTAGAAAAACTGCGCACCCAAATTAAAGAGCCGGTGGCGCTGCTCGGCTTTCACGGGCAAACGATTAAGCACGCGCCGCGCCAAGGAATTACTCGCCAGATTGGTGATCCCAAGCTGCTGCTTGAAAAAACCGGCATCAGCGTGGTGAATGATTTTCGCTCCCGCGATGTGCGTGAGGGTGGGCAAGGCGCGCCACTGGTTCCGCTCTACCATGCGGCGCTGGCAAAGAATGTGCCCAAACCGCTGATGATGGTGAATATCGGTGGCGTGGCGAACGTGACATGGCTTAGCCAGTCGCCAGTCACCAGTCACCAGTCACCAGAAAAAACAAGTGATTCTATTATCGCTTTTGATTGCGGGCCAGGTAACGCATTGATTGATGATTGGATGTACCAGAAAACCGGCCAGCGTTATGATGAAGAGGGTTTTGTGGCGCGTAGCGGTAAGCTTGACGCCAAGCGGCTTGCCGATTTCCAGAACGACCCATTCTTTGCCGAAGCGCCGCCCAAATCGCTCGATCGCAATCATTTCACGCTGGCGCTGGTCGATGGGCTTTCAACCGAAGACGGGGCAGCAACCTTAACGGCCATGACCGCTTCTGGCATCGCCGCGGCCTGCGAACGCGTGCCCGAAGCGCCCAAACAGCTGCTTATTACGGGCGGCGGGCGACATAATCTTACCTTGCTTTCGATGATTGAGCGCTATTCCGGAAAAAAAGTCATGCCGGTGGAGCATATGCATTGGAATGGTGATGCGCTGGAAGCGCAGGCCTTCGCCTATCTTGCCGCGCGCAGCGTGCAGGGGCTTGCCCTCACGTTGCCAACAACTACTGGGGTAGCTCGGCCGGTAACTGGCGGCGCTTTCTATCCGGCCGCACGCGCGGGCGGGTCTTCAGCTCCTCCATCCGGCGGACGATAAATTCATCCACCGTTTCGGTGAGTGCGTCCATTTGCGTGCGGTAGTAATGATCGGCCTGAGGGATCACTTTATATTCCACCTTTGTGCCTTTTTGCGCGCGGAGCTTATCCACCAATGTCGCAACCGCCGGCTCGCTCACGATATCGTCGCGATCGCCCTGGGTAATGAGGCCCGAGGCAGGGCAGGGCGATAGGAAACCGAAATCATACATATTGGCCGGCGGCGAAACGGCAACAAACCCTTCAATTTCTGGCCGGCGCATTAACAACTGTAATGAAATCCATGCGCCGAAGGAGAAGCCGCCAATCCAGCAGCAGGAAGCATCCGGATTTTGCAGCTGTACCCAGTCGAGTGCGGCGGCGGCATCCGTCATTTCGCCGATACCATCATCAAACTTGCCGACCGAACGGCCAACGCCGCGGAAGTTAAACCGCAGCACGGAAAATCCTTGCTTGGCGAAGCTGGAATAGAGTCGGTAGACGATTTTATTATTCATCGTACCGCCGTAAAGCGGGTGCGGATGCAGAATGACCGCAACAGGCGAATGCTTATCCGGATTGTGGTGATAGCGGCCTTCGAGGCGGCCTTCGGAGCCTTGGA
>FRDC01004558.1_pt1 | contig 18779 bp, 22 predicted proteins | sample 1106171 | NCBI WGS metagenome assembly FRDC01 (sample SAMEA3930566, study PRJEB13176) | freshwater metagenome | biome: Drinking water system; feature: drinking water; material: water | place: Singapore | collected 2014-12-20 | reverse complement strand
TTGTCGCCGCCCGAGGGGCCGATGCCGAACTGGCCGCCCGAGATGCCGATCGAGGCGCCGCCGTTCGGGCCGACCGACCGCTTGCCGCCGAACAGGCCGAACAGGCCGCCCGCCGCCGCGCCGATGCCGGCGCCGATCGGGCCGCCGATCAGTGCGCCGATGCCGGCGCCGGCGCCGATGCCGGAGATCACGTTGCCAGCCTTGCCGCGGATCAACTGGCCGCCGATCGTGGCGATCAACGCCGCCGGGCCGATGAACGAGCCGAAGCCGCCGACGGCGCCCAGGCCGGTCGTGCCGCCCGTGATCAGGGAGCCACTGCCGGCCGCAACACCGCCACCCTCCAGCAGACCGGCGGCTGGCAGCACGCCACCCGCGCCGCCGTATGCCGCGGCCCCCGCAATGCCGAGCGAAGCGTCAGAGGCCCCGAAGCCCAGCAGCCTCGAAATTCCGTTGCCGGCCGAGCTGAAGAAATTGCCGGCACCACTGAACAGGCTGCCGGCGTTGCCGACCAGTCCGCCGGAGTTGACGAAGCTGCCGAGGCTGCCACCAGAGCTGCCGCCACCACTCAGCAGCGACAGCGGATTGAACCCGGCGGCGCCCGCGCCGGAGAATCCCAAGGACGAGGCGACGCTGCCCAACCCGACCGAACCGAGGATCGAGCCGACCACGGGGCGGAACACCAGGAGGGCGGCGATTTCCGCCGCCAGCTTGATGAACACCTGCTTGATGACCGAGGCGAAATCCGAGAACGATTTCACGCCGCCGGAGAAGACCGAGGCGAACATGTCGGAGAACGCACCCTGGATGCCCTGGATCGCGTTCTTGAACGGCTCTAGCCATAGTTCCTGCTCGCGCTTGGCTTCGGCGATGCGGCCCTTGGTGCGGCCGATTTCGTCGCTCAGCGCGAGTTGCTGCCGCTTCTGCTCCTCCGTGAGCCCGACACCGTCCCGGCGCAGCCGCTGCTCCTCGCGTAGGTGCTCCAGCGCCTGTTGCCGCGCCTCGTCGGTCTGGTTGATCAGCGCAAGCTCCGTCTGCGCCAAGGCCAGCTCGTCCTTTTTCGCCTCCAGGGCGGCGTTGTTGCGCGCCTCGACATTGGCGGCGGCATTCCGCTTCAGAAGGTTGTCATACTGGGCCGCCAGCTTCTCGATCTCGTCGGCTTTGACGCCGGCGGCGGCTGCCTGCAGCTTGAACATATCGACTTCGTTGAGGCGCTGCTGCTCAACCACCGCAGCGTTGCCCTTGGCGAACGCCGCATTGAGTTTTTCCTGCGCTTCGGCCTGCAGTCCAAGCAGCACGGCATTCTTCTGCGCATCGGCCTGGAACTTCGCACTGTCTACGCCGCGCTGGACAGATAGCTCGGCCGCGAAGCTCGTACCGGGCGTGGTAGCCGCCCTGATCTGCGCGGCCAGAATGCGCTCTTGCTCGGCGCCACCGGCCAGACCGCCGGACCGATAGGCCGACGCCACGCCAAGCAGCCCGCCGCCGAAACCCGGTACCAGGCCGGCCTGGATGCGGCCGGGCAACAAGGCCGTCGATGCGGCAATTCCCTCTTGTCCGGCGACGATGGCCTGCTGCTGCAGCGCATATGCCCTGGCATCGGCGACGCCAGGCGGCGGATTATTCAGCGCATTGAAATAGGCCTGAAGCTGCGCGCGCTGCGTGGGTCCGGCAGCGGCAAGCCGGCGTTGCTGCTCCAGCGTGAGGCGCGCGGTCTCGTCGGGCGTGCGCAAGGCATCGAGTTGCACCTGCGCCCGCGATTCCGCCAGCCTGTCGCGATCCCGGTCGGCCGCTGAGCGCGCTGGATTGGCGGCAGCGGAGCGGAGGGAGGCAATTTCATCCTGAAGGGCGCGCCGCTGATCCTCGAAGCCAAGGAACTTGTTTCCGGCGGCAGTCGCGGCAGTGAACGTCGATGAAGCCGACGCCCCTCCGGCAGGGCCTTGAGCGAAGGCCTCCTGCACCGCGGCGATCGCAGACTCATATGAACCGTCGCCCTGCAGGCGCAGGTACTCAGTCACCTTGCGCTGCGTTTCCGGGCTATTGACGCCGCCACGCAAGAACGCGGGCGTCTGTAGATAGCTTTCGATGCCCGCGCGCGTCGTTCCGCCCACGGCGCGCGCCACGCCATCGAGCAGTGCGCCGATACCGCGCGCGGCGGCCTGGATGCCGGTGTTATCGGCCAACGAGTGCGTCAGTCGGTCCCACGCCTTAGCGAGATCGTCGGTGCCGCGCTTCAGGTCAGTCATCGCGCCGCGCGCCAGACCAGACATGCGATCGCCAAGGCCGCGATACAGTTCGCCCTGCGCCTCAGCGAGCTTGCCCTGGCGTTGCAGGCTTTCGATGTGGCGGATCTGTTCGTCGGTCAGGATGCCGAGTTGGTCATGCCAGTGTTGCGCCGCCGTAGCCGGACTGGCGAACGATTTGGCGAGATCCTCGGCCGCCTTCGGCACGTCCTGACCGGTCGCCTTGGCATAGTCGCCGACGATCTTGGTCAGGTCGACCATCAGCGTGCCGCCGATCTGGCGCACGCGCGTGAATGCCGCGACTGCTTGCTCTGCCGCCTCCCGATTCACGCCGGGAAGTTGCGCGGTCTGATTGACCAAGGCCTTCAGGTCTGCGGTGCTTGCCTGACTGGCGCGTCCAGTCGCCGCCAGCCCGGCCTGCATTTCACTGAAGACGCGCGCCGTGCGTTCCGACGCAGCGACCATGGCGGCGAGCGCCGCCCCGACGCCGGCCACGCCGGCAATGGTCAAATTCAGCGGCGTGGCGAGCGCCTTCAGCGTGTTGCCAATACCGCCGAAGATCGGCGTGATCTGCGAACCCTGCTGCAGCAGCACCCGAAAGGCGTTCTGGCCGCCGGCCAGGGATACCACGACATCGTTCAGCTGATAGGACAGATTCTGTAGTTGGAACGCGCTCAGGCCGGCTTGCACGCCCACTTTGCCGAGCGATTCCGCCGCCGGCGTACCACCACGGCCGATGGCTTCCAGCTTCGATCGCAGCGTGTCGGCGCGCGTCTGTGCTTTGTCCAGCTCGCTCGCGAGTGCGTCGGCTTTGACCTTCGCAAGAGCGGCTTCACCGGAAGAGCCGAGGCTCTCGAGGGCGCGCTGGAGTGCCTGCGCGCCGAGTTCAAGACGGCCGAACTGCGGATCACCTGCCATGGCCCGCCCCAAGATCCGCGATCACATTGAAGGCGCCCGCTTGCTCAACCTGATAGCGGCTTTGCCGGATTCCGTTCGATCGATTGCCGCGCACGTAGCTGGACACGATCACGAGGCGTCCTTGTGTTGACCAACGCAGGTGCGCCCGCACGGCATGCTCGGGGCTGCTGCCATCGCCAACCCAATCGCGCGGTCGGATCGCAGCGCGGGCCTTCGCCGTCAACCGGACCAGCGTGAAGGCCAGGTAGGGAAACTTGCCGGCTCGGACGCGTGCACGATTGACGCGATCGAGCACTGGGCGGTGCGAAACGCTAATGCCGTGAGAAGCGATCACGCCCAGCAGGGGAAGAACGCAATTCAGTTTTCTCTGAAAGATCTCGGATAGGGCGGCTGCAAAAACCTCTTCCCCGGCAATAGCCAGCGGCCCTTGCGCGATGAACCGCGGCCTGTCAGCGCCATCCCGGCCGAAGAATGAAAAGCGCCCGGTTCGGTGCGGCACATCATCGGTATCGAGCAGGCAGCCAAACTTGATTCCGATTGGCTTTCCCCGTTCGTCAAGATTCGACCATTCGACAAATGTCAGCGGGAACGGCGCGAAGAGATAAGGTCGCGCGCGCTCAAACTGCTCCAGGTCGCTCGATAGCTGCTCCGCAGCGAGGCAGGCATCCGGCTCGAATATGAAGCGCCGGGCCCTGACCACGCCGCATAGCGCATCCTTCCAAGGCCCTTCGGCCAAATTGCCGGCGCGCAGCTCGGCCGCGAGCGCGTCTGCGAGGGAGAATGCGACCTGCTCTCGCGGCATCGTCATCCCCCGGAATTCGGCAAGGCGCGCCAGAACAGTTGCTCGACGCGGGACTTCCACGCGGCGACGGCCTGCTCCGGCGAGAGCAGGCGCGGCAGCTTCACCTGGCGCAGCAGCACGAACATCGGGACGCTGGCGCGAGCGCGCGCTGCGGCGTCGGCGGCGCCGAATGACCGCTTGAACCGGCGAGACCGCGCGCCACGCGCCTTGTCCAGCACCAGGAGCGGCGGCTTGCCGCGCCGCGGCGCGAACCGCAGCTCGATGTTGAAAAAACTTTCAACCTCGACCGGCGACATCTTCTTGCCGCCGCCGCGACCGCCCTTGCGCGGCACGGCCGGCAGCGGGATCGCCAGATACTGCCCGTGCTTGCCGCGGATCACCGAACCGTCAATGAAGCCCTTCAGGATGCGCGCGGCAGCCGGCGTTGCGGTGACCTCCGATGCCGCCCGCAGGCTGACACGGCCGCCGCCCGGAAAGGTTTTGTGCCGAATGCCAAGGGGCAGCTTCTCGCCCAGGCCGGCAGCGCGCACCATTCCGCGAAGGTCCTGCTTCAGCCCATTGCCGGCGGCGTCGACGGCGAATGTCGCGGCCCTGGCGAGCTGATCATGCTTCTGTTTGACCCAGGCCTGGAATTCGCCCGGCGGCATCAGACCAGCCATGCGTGCGGGCGTCCTTCGCGCTATAGTTGCGCAGGGCTAGGGAGTGAGACCCATGCGCGTCTTCGCGTTTCTGTTCTTTCTGGTCGGCTCGTTCGCATTGCTGGTCGGCCTGTTCGGACCGGTACTGCCGGCAATGCAGGCCACGGTGTTCGGCGGATTGATGTTCGTGTGCGGTTGCGTGCTCGCGGCCGGCAGCAGCATCGTCAGCGCCCTGCGACCCAAGGCGGAACCGCCATCCGCCGAAACGTCCGCCGAGCCGGTGGTTTTTTAGCCGTCCGTCTCCCCCGCCCTGATCTCCGCCTCGGCCGCGTTCATCAGGTCGAACGCCTCGATCATGATCGCCGGCTGGTCCATCACCCCGCCGGCGTCCGGCAGCAACCCCGGCGTCCAGCCGTGAATCGCGCCACCGCCGCCCATGCCGACGAAGTGGCCCTTGGTCTCGCCGCCGCGGTAGAGCCGCCAGAGCGACACCATCTGCCAATCGGCATCGCTGACCTCAAGGCGCGGATTCAGCTCTCGCTCGTCGTCGTAGAAGCGGAAGTTTCCGCCGTCGGGGCTTCGCTCGCCACAGGCAAAGTCGGCGGCGAAGTGGGCGACCCAGACGGCGCGGCGGAGTTTTTTTCCTGATCCTTGCCGACCCGCATCAGGCTGAACGCCTTGAGCCCGATCGCCATCAGGTCGTCGGGCGGGAGCATCGAGCGCGCCGCATCGTCGAGGCCGGTGCGCGCCTGGCCGTCCGGCCCGTTCTGCCAGCCGGTCAGGAACAGCCGCGCGGCCAGCACCGGCATGAACTGGTACCAGCGCGTGTTGGCCGAGACCAGGCGGGCATAGGCCGGCCACAGCTCCTGCAGCATCGCCTCGAGCTCGTCCATCACCGGCTTGTCGTCCGCCGGCAACGGCTCCAGATCCGGCACCTGCACGGCGCGCTCGATCATGGCGAGCAGCTCGCCGGCATTCGCCGGCTCCAGCACCTCGACGGCGCGGCGCATCTCGGCGCAGAACTCGGCGCGGCCGACGAAGCGGGCGCGCCGCTCCAGCAGCGCGCAGTTGAACTCGGCCTTGTCCTCGACCGTCGGCACGCGCAGGAAGTAGACCGGCTTCGGCTCCTCCTGCTCGCGCCAGGGCGGCGTGAAAGCGACGCGCCGCTTGGCGCTCACGGGCAGCATGAAAGTCCTTTCGATGTGCTCCGCGCGGCGTGCGTGCCCCGAATCTCAACCCAAGGCTGAGCCCAGCCGCGCACCGCCCGGCGGATGCCGGGCGGAACTACCAGAGGCAAATAAACGCGCCGGCGTCCTGGCCGACGCACTCGAACGGCACCTCTTCGGTCAGCAGCCCGGAGCGGTCGCCCAGGTCGCGGCCGGTGTACTGCGCCGCCGGCATGGTGATGGCGCAGCGCACGCCGGCCGCGGCGTTGACCCGGGCGTGGATGATGCGCTGGGTGCCGGCGCGGAAGTCGGCCATGATGTCGCGGGTGGCGATCAGCGTCTTGTAGGGGTCCATGCGGCCGGTCATGCGGGCGCGCACGATCTCCGCCGGGTCGTGGCCCTCCTGGGTGTTCGGGTTGTCCGGGAACACCACCTCGTTGCCCATGTCGTAGTCGAGCCGGGACAGGCCGGTCGCCAGCCGGTTGACCAGCATGCGGGTGTAGCTGTTCACGCTGGCGTCGCGGAACACCGCCGGGCGCGAGCCGTCGTAGGTCGGCGTCGGCACCGCCTGGTCGGTCTCGTCGAGCCACAGGCCCATCATGCGGAACGAGAGCTTCGGCGGGCCGCCGGACGGGAAGCTCGCCTGCATCGAGCCGCGGCAGCCGACGAAGCGCCAGCGCACGCCGTCGGTGTAAATGTAGATGCTGGCGGACTTCAGGTTCGACGAAGCCGGCTTGTACAGCACGTTGGCCGGGATCTGGTAGTTGCTGGTGGCGGTCAGGTTGCCCGACATGGTGTCGGTCAGCACCGCCAGCTTCGCCGCGCTGTAGTCGCTGATGAAGGCCGGGCCGGCGACCGCGCTGGAGAAGATGATCGGCATGCCGCGGTAGAGCTGCGCGGTGCCGACCGCGCTGGCGCCGAGCGTGCATTGCGTGGCCGAGGCACCCGCGGCGAGCGCCTCGGGCGCGGCCGGCACCGGCGAGGCGGTCAGCACCGAGGCCCAGCGGCAGGCCTGCATCACGGCGTCGAACTCCGGCGCCACGCCGGCGGTGCCGCCGCCCTTCAGGTACAGGTCGAAGGCGATCTCGTGCGTCATGCCGCCGATGATCGGGCCGTTGCCGTCGAGCGAGCCGGTGACCTCGTCGGTCTGCACGATGTTGGCGCGTGGCGCGATGCGGATGTTCTCCACCCGGAAGGCGTTCGAGCCGGCGGTGGGCACGGCGTCGGTGCCGACCGTGGTCTCGACCTTCGCCAGCGCGACCGAGTTCTTGCGGCGCAAAACAGGCATGATCAGCTCTCCTCGCGATCAGCGGCCGGCGGCGCCGGCGGAATCGGGGTGTGGAAGGTCCCGCCGTCCTGCGGCGGCGCCTGCCGGATGCGATGCGGCGGAACGGGATCGTCCTCGGCCGGCGGGGCCGGCACGGCGTTGTCGTCGATCATGCGGGGCTCCTAGGCTGGCCCGAGCGCGGTCGGGTCGTTGCTCTTGGTCCAGAAATCGATCTCGATGGCGACGCGGAAGGCGCCGATCGCGTTGCCGGTTTCGCCGTCCAGCGCCGGCTCGTCCATCGCGCCCTCGCGCAGGTCGATCGCCAAGCCGCCCAGCGTGCGGTCGGCGAACAGCGCCGCCATGGCCTGCACGTAGAGCGCGTTCATGGCAGTGCCGGGGTTCTCGCCCGAGGCGGCCCAGACCCGGCCGTCGACCGCGGCGCGCAGCGTGTAGGCGGTGGCGCCGTAGGTCTCCTCGTTGGCGCTCTGCCCGCCGTCCTGCACGATCAGCCGCGGCGTGCCGTCGGCCTCGGTCGACATCGGTTCGTTGCGCAGCACCTCGACGCCGTCGATCGTCTGCAGCGCCGTCACGATCGCCTGCAGGATGCGCTCGCGGATGGAAAGCGCCATTACAGCCGGCACTCCAAATAGAACGGCTCGACGTGCGGCGTGGCGTAGCTGCCGCTGGCCGACGCGGTGAGCCGGTAGAACTTGTTGGCCGCCGCCGCCGGCGCGGTGATCCGCACCTGTACCAGCGTCTTGCGCGTCGCGCCGTCCTTCGGGCCGACCGTGGGCATGCCGATGGTGAGCGCGGTGCTGGCGACCCAGGGGCCGTCGATCGAGTCCGACGACTCCTGCACGATGGCGCCGGCCGAGGCCAGATCGTCGCCGTCGATCACCGATTCCATGTCGAGGTTGAACAGCCGGCTGGTCTCGCCGGGCCGGATCAGCTCGGGCCGCACGTAGGGATGCATGCGCTACCTCGGCCGAAGGGTGCGGCGCCGCACCCTGGCGCGCAGGGTGCGGCCGCGGGCGGTCGCGCGCAGGATGCGGGTCACGCCTGAAACGAACAGGTCGAGATGCACGCCGTCGAACTCGACCGCGAGCGTGGCGTCGAACCCGGTTTGCGCCACCAGCTCGACCTGGCCGGTGCGGTCGATCCGCACCGTGGCGAGCCATTCCACCGGCGCCGCGCCGTCAAGCCGCAGCGTCGCGGCGAGCTCGGCCAGCACCGTGCCGTCGGCAGCCAGGCGCGCTAGGCTCTCGACCGGCGCCAGCGCGTCGCGCAGCAGCCCGGCCAGATCCTCGATCGCCACCACCTGGTCGCGCCGCAGGCTGGCTAGGCTCTCGACGCCGAGCGCGGCATCGCCGCGCAGCGCGCCGGTCCACTCGACGCCCAGGCCTGCGTCGACCGTGACCGCCAGGCTGCCGCCGAATTCGACCGCGACCTGCCCGTTGGCCTGCGCGCCGGCCAGCGCTTCGGTCAGCACGCCCTGGTCACCTTGCGCGCCAGCCAGGTCTTCGGTCGGCAGCACCGCGTCACGGCGCAGCGAGGCGAGCGCTTCGCTCTGCACCGCCTGGTCGACCCGCGACCCGGCCAACGCCTCGGCGGCCAGCGCGCCGTCGCGCTGCAATCCGGCGAGCGCCTCGGTGGCCGCGCCGGCATCGACGCGCAGCGTCGCCAGCGATTCGACCTGAAGCGGCGCGTCGCGACGCGGCGTCGCCAGCCATTCCAGGCCGAGGCCGGCATCGAAGATGACCGCGGTCGAAGGCGACTTGAACCCCAGCGGCCAGCGCAGCGGCGTGACGATGCGCTCGGAAGGGAAGGTCGGCGCCTCGTAGATGATCTGGCTCGGCGTCGTCATCGGTTCAGGTGAACGTCAGGTTGCTGATCTCGTCGCGGATCGGCTGGCCGGCGATCATCGGCATGCGGATGATTTGGTTACCGGGATGCACCGTCATCGGGTGGCGGCGCCCGCCGGTGATCTCCTTGCAGCAGTCGACCGGTGGCGCGAAGTCCCACCAATGGAACTGGCCGACCGAACCGATGAAGTACTCGCTGAAGTTGTCGTTCGCGATGTAGAACAGCGTGAAGGAACCGGACCATGCTCCGATTGCGGCGCCGGTGCCGAGCTGCGCGCCGTTCATGTAGAGCGCCGTTCCGGTGCTGTCGTAGGTCACCATGAGGTGCGCGAGTGAGCCGGCGACCAGCGGATTAGGATTGATGTTGATGTTGCTGCCAGGGTAAGCAAAGCGCAGATAGATGCCGCCGATGCTGCCGTCGCCGTGGTTCAACTCCATTTCACTGACGGAGTGGCGCAGGTCCCATATTTCCTGAATGCCGCTCTGCGAGCGCACGTGCACGATGCACGACACTGCGCCCTTGGTCTTGTCGACCTTGCCGGCGAGGGTCGAGCCGAGATTGATGTAGTTGCCGCTGGCGGACATCCGCATGGGCGGGCCCCGCTCAGCTCAGCTTGGTGTTGCGGTAGAGCGCCCGGTACTTGACCAGGTTCTCGGTCGCCTGGCCGGAGGTGCCGGCCAGCGTCAGGCCGGAGTTGTTCTTCATCGCCGCCTTGAACTTCTTCGGCGGCGGACCGCGGAACGCATCCGACAGGTTGGCGACCTCGGAATACTCGGTGGTGTTCGCGGCGTTGATGGTCTGCGGGATGCCGACCGGCAGATAGTTGCTGGCGCTGGCCGGGTAGTTGGTGTCGTCGGCCGGCGCGGCGACATAGGTCTGGACGTTCGGGTTGCTGCCGAGGGTGCCCGAGGCGGTCTTCGCCTTGGAGCTGATCTGCACATCCTCGACGTTGTCGAGCGCGGAGAGGTCGATCTCCGCCGACAGACCGGACATGTTGCCGTTGGTCACGCCGTCCGGGCCGCTCGCCGACCAGGTGATGTCGGTCCAGGCGGTCCATTGCAGCGCGGTATCGCCGACTGCGCGCGCCATCTAAAGCTCGCCCCGCTGCATGCGCAGGCGGATCGAGGCGACCGCCGCCTCGTCAATGGTGTCCGGCTCCCAGCGCGCCGTGGTGGCGGCCGGCGCCGCGGCCAGCGCGGCGCGGATCGCGTCGGCGCGCGCCTGGGTCAGCACGCTGCGCGCCACCAGGAAGGCGAGCCCGGCGGCGAAGGTCGCGCCAGCCAGATCGACCGGCCGGCGGCGCGCCATCAGCCGGTCGAACCAGTGCTCGATCTCGGCGTCGGTCAGGCGCTTGGCCGCGCGCCACTCCTTCGGGCTGAACGCGTCGATCACCTCGTCCGGCTCGGCCTCGGTGCGGCCCGGCGGCGCCACCGACACGGTCTTGGCGTCGAGCACGGCGGCGGCCGCGGCATTGCTCAGGCCGTCATAGGCGCCGGTCCTGAGCTCGGCGGCGATGCGGGGGTCGTCCATCGTCGCCCCTCAGGTGGTGGTGCCGCCGACGCGCAGCGTGAAGGCGCCCTTATAGGCGGCGACGCCGGCCGGCAGGGTCTGGCGCAGCCACACCGCTTCGGCGTTCGCCGCGCCGCCGTTGCCGGGCAGCACCTGGCTGTTCGCCGCCATGTTCTGGCTCTGCGGCAGGCTGCCTGACGTGAAGGTCAGCGCCGAGGCGTCGCCGTTGGCCGGCAGGGTCTGCCGGTTGGCGGCGGTGGCCGTGTCGTTCAGCGCCTTGCAGGTGGCGATGTCGATCGCCGCCGCGCCGGGCAGCGCCGGGCTGACGGCTTGTGCCGTGACCTGAACCCCCTGCAATGAGGTCGGCGTGGTGTTCTGGTTCGAGATGAACACCTTCTCGTAGAACGTGCGCGACGAGCCGCCGGCGACGTCGGCGGCCGAGGTGGCGAAGGCGCGGGTCACCGCCTTGATCGGCTGCGGCAGGATGTCGAACAGCATGCCGCGGTGCACGTCGTAGGTGGTGCTGCTCGAGGGCACGGTGCCCCAGTCGCGGTTGACCTGCACCACGTCGCCCGAGACGGCGATGATCTCGCGCAGCTGGTTGTTGGCGCCGGACGGCGTGTTGTTGGTGATGCGGATGATCATGCCGACCGAGACCGACGCGCCGTCGCCGGACTGCAGCGTGATCTGGGCCGGCGCCGTGCCGGTCTCGGCCGCGGCGGCCTGGGCGGTGCGCGCGCTGAGCACCTTGGTGTTGCTGATCAGCGCCACGTCGCCCACCGCCGCGGTGCCGGTCGGGTCGGCCAGGCCGGCGATCGCGCCGCCGCTGATCACCGCGGCGATCAGCCGCTCGGCGGTGGTGGCGCTGGCGGCGACCGGGGTGGTGCCGGTCAGGGTGACCGCGCCCGCCGTCTGCACGACGCCGGCGGCGTCGCGGAAGCTCATGTTGCCCTTGGTCGCGGTGTCGCTGGCCGAGCTCGACACCCAGTTGAAGGTGCCGTTGGCGGCAAGATCGCTGAACGTCACCTTCTTGGTGAAGTCCACCGCGCCGCCGACGGTGGCGCCGTCGGCCTCGGGCATGTTGGCGCAGCCGTAGTACTTGATGTTCGAGAGGATCACGGAGGACATGCGGCTCTCCCGGGTCTACGGCTCGCCGAGGGTGAGGTGCCAGATCAGGCCGCCGCTTTCGCGTTCCGGCGCGGCAGCAATCGTGTATGTCGCCGCGCCAATGGTGATGGCGTCGCCCTTGCGCGGCTGCGCCACCTCCGAGCTCCGCAGCCGGCAGGCAATCGCAGGCGCAGAAACGGCCAGCCCGCCAAGCGAAACCTCGCGCGTCGGCCGGTCGACGATCACCGACACCGCGACATCCGGCCCACTCGCGGGCCGATAGGTCGCGGCCTCGGCGAAGTCGTCGGTGCTGAAGAACGCCGCCAGGTCGGCGGCGTTCTCGACCGGCACGCGCTAGTCCTTGGGCTCGGTCGCGAGTCGCTGCGTCGCCTCGGCGGCCGGGCTGCCGACGGGCGCGCACTTGTTCCAGGAAATCATCTCGCGCGCGAAACCTTCCGGCACGTCGAGCTCGGTGCCGATCTCCTGATGCTCGCCGTTGAACAGGATCGGGGTCAGAACGATGACTTTCATGGTTTTGCCTCGCGAAGCTTCGGAATAGGCGGCGCCGGAGATCAATCCGGCGCCGGAGAGGTGATCGAGCGCCATGGCCTGATCGAGATCAGGTCGTGAGCGCGTCCAGCATCGCGGCGAAGCTGGCCGCCTGACGGACCGCGATGTCGATCGACTGGAAGGCGACCACCCGGACCGTGCCGGCGGGCGAACCCGTGTAGGGGTCGACCACCACGTCGAGCGCGCCCCACTCGCCGATCAGCAGGTCGGCCCAATTGCCGAAGAAGATCGCGGAGCAGATGCCGGAGGAGGTGCCCTTGGTCAGGGTCGAGCTCACCTGGTTGGATGCGCCGGCCTTGTAGCCGTTCATCTCGCCCAGGGGCGCGAAGCTCGAGTCCGAGTCCCAGAGCGCGTCGGACCCGGCGGCGCTGAACTTGAGGGTGCGCTTGGCCTTGCCCCGGACCTTGGTGTTGGTCAGGTAGCCCAGCATGCCGAGGTCGGCATTGGCATTCGCCACCGCCGATTCCAGGTCGACGATATTGTCCCAGGTCGGGGCCGCGCCGTTGGTGCCGCCCGCCACCGAGCCGATACCGGAAGTCGAGGCGATGCCGGTCGGCTGGTTGGACGAGCCGGAACCATGCAGCGCCGCCAGGTCGATCGCGAGCGCCAGGATCATCGACAGATCGTTGCGCACGAACGCTTCGACATCGATCGAGGACTGGAGCATGAGCTGCCGGCCGAAATCCGTGAACCCGGTCACGGTCTTCGGGCTCATCGTCACCTGGCCGACGGTCTGCTGGCTCTCGGCGCCGGCCGCGTTCTCACCGACCCAGTAGGCGGTCGCGGCGGCGGTGTGCTTCGGGATCGCGATGCTGCCGCGCAGGCCCGACAGCATGGTCGCGCCCATCTGCTTGACCATCATGCGGTTGCGCAGCAGATCGATGAAGCTCTGCGAGAGCAGATCGGTCGCCACGAGATTGCCGCCCGCGGTCACGGTGCCGACCACCAGGTCGCGCTTCTCGACGCCCGGCAGGTCGTCCACGCCCTTGAACATGATGTCGCGCGGCACGAAGAAGCCCTTCGGCACCGCGTCCAGTTCCTTGGCCGCGGCCTGGCTGCACTCGACCTCGAACTCCGCGCCGCGGCCGCGCGTCGCCGGATCCATGTGGGCGCGGATCAGGCGCGTCAGGCTGTACTGACGCCGCTCCTTGGCCGAGAGGCCGATCTGGCCCTCGCGCTGAAGTACGGTCTGGAAGCCTTCGGCGCCCACCGCGTCGAGCACGAGGCCGCGGAACAGGTCGAGCGCCGTGCCGTCGCCGATCGCCTTGTCGGCCAGGTCGCGCTTGTTGAACTTGGCGCCGATCGCCGCGATCTCGCGCACGCGCCGGGCCTCGGCCTCGCGCGCTTCCGCGATCTGTTTGTTCCGTTCCTCGGCCGAGAGGATGGCCGCCGCCGCGGTGGCAGCGGCGGGATTGGCCGGCGCGGCCGGCTGGGCGGTGGGTTCCATGGAATTGTTCTCCTGTTGACGGGTCACGATGATGGGAAAGCTCCGGTCGGCCTCGCCGGAACGGCCCACACCGACCTCGGGGTCGGCGGGGATCGGCACGATGCTGGCCTCCAGGGGTCGCCAGTCGGTGATGCGGTACTCTTCGCCGGCATCATCCTCGGCCGTGAGGATCATCCGGTTGATCTGGTAGCCGACCGACACGCATTGCCGGATGCCGTCCGCCACCTCTTGCATCACCTGATCGGCGAGCACGCTCTTTGCGAAGCGCACCAGGGCGCGACCTTTCCGGTCGTTGCCGATCCACGCGCGTTCCACAACACCGATCTGCTGGTCGGTATCGTGGTTGAGCAGCAGTGGCGCGCGACCAGAGGCCATGAACCCCATGTCGCATTCGCCGTTCTGATGCCCCAGCACCTCGGTCCCCCACCACCGCTCCACGGGGGTTTCGGACGAGAAGCTGATCTCGATCGTGCGCGCTTCCGGGTCCAGCCCGGCGCGGTTCATCGGCTCGCCTTCGCGCGTGAGCTTCGGCAGCGCGCGCGTGGCGCCCAGCCGACGCGACTTGGCGCTGGCCTTTGGACTGGTCATCGCAGGGTCACCCCGCTGGTTGATCGGATGGGCTCGGCCGCGGCGCATCAGTGCGCGGCACGCTCACGTCGACGCTCTTGGTCCGGGCATATTCCTGCTCGGCCGCGATCTCGTCCACGACTTCGCGCACGTCCCGGCCCTGACGAGCCGCAATAGCTGTGCGGCTGTCGACGCCGAGCGCGACCGACTTGGCCGCCGCATCGATGTCCTTCTCCGGATCGACCCAGGGCCAGCCGCGCGCCCGGAACACCGGCGCATTGAACTTGTCGAATTTCGAGATCGGCAGGTTGACCGCGCCCTTCAGGAGCGCGATCGAAAGCCATTCCTCGAACACGCGCTCATGCAGCTCCGCGATCACCCAGCGCTGCAACAGGCGCCAATTGTCGCGCTCGTCGAGCAACCCGGCCCTGACCGAGCTGTAGTTCACGCCCTCGAGGTCGTTCGCCAGCGTGTTGTAGGCGACGCCCAGCCCCGCAGCCACGCCGCGCAGCATCGCCTTGATGAAGTTCGGCAGTTCGCCGTCCGGATAAGCCGGATTCCACTCCTTGAATTCGGTTCCGGGCGGCAGTCGCTCGAAATGGCCGGGCTCGGCATCGCGGATCGCATTCCCATACGGATCGACCTGCTCGCCGCCGCTGGTCGCTTCGTCCTCGATCCGAGCCTCGGGCTCCTTCTCGGAATAGAACCCCATCTTGGCCGCGCCGACACGCGCGGCAACCAGTGCCGCCTCCTCGTAGGCACCCAGCATCTTGAGCCGGCCCATCGCGGTATGGGCCCAGGGCACGCCGCGCGATTGCACCAGCCAGTCGGGCACGAAGATGTGGATCAGGTCGGATGCCGGCACACGGATGCGGTTCTGCTGCTGACCCTGCCGGCCAACCCAATTGACCGGGTTCTTCTCCCAGAGATGAAACGCGACCGCCCGCCCCCACCCGTCGCGCTCGATCCCCATGCGGATCGGATTGCCCGTACCCGGCGCGTCGGCGTTGTAGGTCTCGTCCAGGTGGTCGGCCTCGAGCGGCTGCAGCGCGAAGCCGAACTCGTTCGGAAAATTCCGTACGATCCTATGCAGCGCCTCGCCGTCGCGCGCGACGGTCTGGATCGTCATGTGCTCGAGCGATGTCCAGCTCAAGCGGCCGTCGACCGTGCAGTTGTTCTTGCGGGTCCAGCGATACCAGGCGGTCTCGATCTTGTCGTTGGCGCCGGGATCCGGCCGATCGCCCTCCCGCACGTTCATCTGCAGCGTGATGCCGTCCGGGCCGATCACGTTCTGCCGAACACGGCCGAGGAACGCCCTGAAATAGTCGTTGTTCATCGCGAGCTGGCGCGAGCGCGAGCGCAATGCGCGCAAGGTCCAGCGAATCTCGCCATCAGCCGAGAGCGACGCGGTCGACCAGTCGGCACTCAACCGCGTCACGGCAGCATTGTCGAAGCCGCGCCGGCCGGACCACGCGCGCAGCAGGTCCGGCTGCGGCAATCCGGCTCGTTGCGGCTGCAATTTGGCTGCGGCGGCGCGCCCGTCGCCGAACACGGCCTGATAGTCGCGCGGCACGGCCATGTCAGCGCGCCGGGAAGCGGGTCAGGATCAGCCGCCCGTCGCCTTGCCCCTTGGCGATCTGGTTCGCCGCGATCTCGCGCGCCACTTCGCCGCGGTAGAAGGCGCGCCACTTGAGCAGATCGGCGATCGGCATCTTCTTCAGGCTGCGGTCGCCGATCGTGTAGTCCTGCACGTCGCGCCGACCCTCGATCAGGGCCTCGATCGACTCCAGCACCTTTCGCGCGTGGCTCCGCGTGTCGACCGCAGCTGACGCGCCGGCCAGATCGGGCTTGACCCTGATCGAGCCGGTGAAAACCGTATGCTTTTCCGCTCCCTTCGTGACGCGTCCCGCCAGCGCATAGAGCCCGGCGGCATATCCGGCGGTGGTCGATGCTGCGACCGAGACGGCGAAGAAGGCGCCATCGGCCGTGGCGCTGAACTGATACCGCTGCGACGCGTTGATCAGCTGATAGCTCAGGCTCCAGCCGTCATTGGCCGGATAATCGTCCGCCAGGTCCTCGCGGCGCCACTGCCAGGTGTCGCCTGCGATCAGTAGCGCCGGCTCGACGGTAGGGATCGCGGTCATTCAGAACCTCCACGATCCGACGAAGCCTCCGGGTCGACGCGGCATCGGCCTCGGCGCCGGCCTAGATGCCGCTGGAACAGGCAGAGCCATCGCCTGGGGCGCTGTTTCTGGTCGCGACGGGCTTGCAGCACTTGGCCTCGCCTCGCTCGGCGCCGGCGTGGCAACGGGCTCGCGCGCGGGCGGGTCCGGCAGGCTGACGCCTCGCGCGCGCGCAAGCGCTGTCCAGCGCCGGGTTGTCATCTCGTCGATCCGGATCTTCGGATGCCGCGCCGCCGCCATGGCGTAGACCCGGCAGTCGAGCGGCTCGTTCGGTCCCGTCTTGACCCAATCGTCGGTTTCGCGGCCGGGCGCCTCGGACCGGACCCGCTTTTCCGCGGTCGCGCCTTTGAACCACTCGGGGCCATATTCCGGCACATGCACATAGCCGGGCGGAAACGGCTTCCCGGCCTCGCGCGGCGGCTCAAGACGCAGCAGCCGGTACCATTCTTCCTTCAGCACGCGCGTGCCGATGATCCGGATCGTCAACGCGTGCTTGTAAGTGCGCTGACCGATCTTCAGGTCGACCGGCTTGGGACCGCTGATCGCGATGGCGCCGCGATTGTTCGATCCCTTGATCACCATGACGCGCTCGCGCCGCCGTGCCCAGGCGTAAACGCGCTGGGTCTGGAAGCCCGAGTCGATCGCCAGCATGTCGATCTGCCAGTGGCGCTCTTCTTCGTCCTCCACGCCCTGGGCGATCAATTCGTCGAGATCGCGCCAGACCTGATCCTGGCCCGGATCACCTTCGAGAACGCGATAGCCAAGCGACCAGCTGGTCTGGCCAGGCCCCCAGCCCACGATCTCGACCTCGAGGCGATTGCCCTGGACGTCGACCCCGGCCGTGATCAGCAGCACGCCTGGCTGCACGCGGGCGATAGGATAGGGCTCGCGGCGATCATAGAGCCGCTCCCATTCGGGCGCCTCGCCTGGCTCGTCCCAGGCCTCGCCCAGAATGGTGTTGAAGAACGTCTTCTTTAGGCTGTCATCGGCCTGCGCGGCTTCCCACTTTCGCGCGATCTCTTCCCAGCTGAGCCAACCGACTGGCGAATAGAGCGAGCTGATGTGAAAACCGACGATGGTGCGGTCAGCCGGCGTCACGGTGGCGCGCCACTGCCCGGCACCCAGCATGCGCGGCTTGTGGTGCTCGGCAATGGGCCGCTCGCAACCGCGACACACGTAGGCGACGCTCTGCGGTGCGCCTGGCGCCCAGCGCAGGCGTTCGAATTCAAGGTCCTGGTATTCGCCGCAATGAGGGCATGGCACGAAGTAGCGGCGCTGATCGCTCATCGCGTAGTACCGCGTGATGCGCGAGCCCAATTTGAGCTTTGGACTCGACGGCATATAGACCTTGCGCCGCCAGCTGAAGGTCGCGGTGCGCGCGATCGCGAGATCGACCGGATCGCCCTCGTCGTCCAGGTCGGCCGGATAGGCCTCGGCCTCGTCGAGGAACAGGTAGCGGGCCGGCATCGAGCGAAGCCCGACCGCGCTGTTTGCGCCGGTCATGACCAGAATGCCGCCCGGAAACTCCTTGCTCAGGACCGTGTTGCCGCTATCGCGGGCCCGCGCTTTCTTCACCTTGCTGCGCAACGCCGGCGTTTCGGCCACCAGATCGTCGATCCGCTGGCGGCTGAAGCGCTTGGCCATTTGCGTCGTCGGCTGCACCGCCAGGATCGGCCCAGGCGCGTGGTCGATCAGAAATCCGAGCCAGTTGTTGCCGAGTTCGGTGAACGCGAGCTGCGTTCCCTTCTGAACCACCACGATCTGCGCCGGGTGGGTCGGCGACAGGCAATCCATCGGCTCGCGCGTGTAGGGGACACGCGAAGTGCGCCACAGGCCGGGCTCGGCCGAGGCGCGCTGGCTCAGCACTCGGTTGTGGTCTGCCCACTCCGACACGGTCAGCGCTGGATCCGGCCTGAGACCCTCGCGCCACGCGTCCAGGATCGCCTGCGCGCCGGCGAAATCAGTCCATGTCGAGCCTTGGCTCGGCGAGCTGGGCGAGGTGCTCTCGGACATGTCGCTCCAGCACGGTCAGGGCGAGGTGTGGATCGGCCCCGAGGTCGGCCGCCACCAGCGCGGCGATGCGCGTCGGCCACTGCGACCACGCTTCCCGCTCGCGTCGCGCCAACTCGAACACCAGGGCGACCGCCCTGGCGCGCTCGACCAGCTCTCCGGCCTCGCGCCGAAGCTTCAGTTCGGCCCGTCGGGTCTCGATTTCCGTCAGCCGGGTGCGCGCGGCGCCAAATGTGCCGGCCCCGGCGCGTTTCGCCGGACTTTTTCCGCCTCGATGCTCTGTCAGATGCTCGTCGAGCGCCTGATCGGCGGCCTCCGGATCGATCAAACCCTCGGAATTGGCCTCGATCAGTCCCTTCGCGACATGCTGGCTGACCGCCTGTTGGGTGATGCCGCGCCGCGCCGCGTAGGCCGTCTGGGTCAGCCGTTCCATGGTGGCACAAGCATCAGGATTGACCTGGCGCTAGCTCGATCGCGCGCTTCGTTTCAGAG
>FRDC01004900.1_pt1 | contig 18785 bp, 20 predicted proteins | sample 1106171 | NCBI WGS metagenome assembly FRDC01 (sample SAMEA3930566, study PRJEB13176) | freshwater metagenome | biome: Drinking water system; feature: drinking water; material: water | place: Singapore | collected 2014-12-20 | reverse complement strand
ACAAGGTCATCGACATCGACCAGTCGCCGATCGGGCGCACGCCGCGGTCGAACCCCGCGACGTATATCGGCGCCTTCACGCCGATCCGCGACTGGTTCGCCGGCCTCCCCGAAGCCAAGGCCCGCGGCTATCAGCCGGGGCGGTTCTCCTTCAACGTGAAGGGCGGGCGGTGCGAGGCCTGCGAAGGCGACGGCGTCATCAAGATCGAGATGCACTTCCTCCCCGACGTCTACGTTACCTGCGACGTCTGCCACGGCGCCCGCTACAATCGCGAGACGCTGGAGGTAAAGTTCAAGGGCAAAAGCATCGCCGACGTGCTCGACATGACCGTCGAGGATGCCGCGGAATTCTTCAAGGCCGTGCCCCCGATCCGCGACAAGATGGAAATGCTGGTCGAAGTGGGCCTGGGCTACGTCAAGGTCGGCCAGCAGGCGACCACCTTGTCGGGCGGCGAAGCGCAACGCGTCAAACTCGCCAAGGAACTCTCACGCCGCGCCACCGGCAACACGCTCTACATCCTCGACGAACCGACGACGGGCCTGCACTTCGAAGACGTGCGCAAACTGCTCGAAGTCCTCCACGCGCTGGTCGAGCAGGGCAACACCGTCGTCGTCATCGAACACAATCTCGACGTCATCAAGACGGCGGACTGGATCGTCGATTTGGGGCCGGAAGGCGGCGTGAAGGGCGGTGAGATCGTCGCGACGGGCACGCCGGAGGATGTGGTGAAGGAACCACGGAGCTTTACGGGGAAGTATTTGAAGCCGTTGTTGAGGGCGCGTGCAGATGATTCGGTGGCGGCGGAGTAATTAACGGAAGAGTGGACCTGGGTCGGTTCCAGTAGCCCGGCCCGGGTCGCCCGCCCGTAAAGCGTGCAGGATACCGTACGTCTCGGCAACATCGCTGACGATACGATCGTACTGGATTGGTTCAGCCCACTCGACCACCGGTCGGATTGTCCGCGCATCATTATTTGCGAACTTCCAAGCCTCGAAGCGGACAGCGCCAAAATCCGGATTCAAAGCACGAAAGCGTTCGTGCATGATCGAAAATGCGACGTGGCATCCCGTCGGCGAAAGTCCACCTGTTCGCCGAAGGTCAAGAAAGACGATACGCGCAACGCCCCTATAACGAACAATCATAGGCGCCCAAAATTCGTAACGCATGCCCGGATGGAGCGTTATTGGCAAAGACTCGAGAAAGTCAGCCTCTACTTGTTGCTCATCAACAAAGCGCCGAATTGCACGCACGGGTGCCAAGTTCATCTTAATGCGGTCGACGTTGCCCTTGCAGGCGCGAATCACCAATTTTTCAAGCTGTTCGAGCGTAGTGCGTTCAAGATCGGGTATCAGCGGAAGCTCGACATTTGCCGCTTCGGCAACGCTGTGCCGGAGAGGCTCATACGAGCCCTTAATTTGCTTCGGCCTCAGCCAGTTGGCAAGAAAATCGACCTTGAAGTCGTATGACCTAAACGCAAGGTTTGCGATATCAGTCTCCGGAAGGCGGATGCTCTTCAAAGCCGTCTCCATGCGCCATGTCACTGACAGAACGTTTGTGGAACCTGAAGTGCCTGAGAATGGTCTCGTTGTCGAGTCTCAATCCCCATGTGCGTCGATTGCCTACCTTGCTTATTACATCCCAAGGAGAGTTCGCCGCGTGCGACAGGTCAACTAACTGACGAGGGCTCATCGAGAGAAGCGGTTCCGACTCGCGTCGCACGAATGCCCTGACGTTTGCGTCTGGAATCATTGGAATGGCGGTCCAGCTGCCCGAGAGAATATCACGCCTCTGAATAGGGGAAGTAAGCGGCGCACTGCCCAAATGCCTCAGCGCGTTGTATAGCATCGGATGAACCGGACCGTATTCCCACGCTTCAAAATAACCACTAACTAGTGGATTTCGAGTGGACAGCAGATACTGCCCGTGCAGGAAATAGGCGATCTTCTGCGCGGACAAATTACTGATGCGCTGCCGCGGATGGGCGTCCAGTATCTCGTTGATGACAGAGCGCACGTCTTCCCCGTGGAGAGCCATTTCGACGCTGCCTTCTAACTTGTACGCCCTCTCAGTATGCGGAACAATTATGGAACGCAAGCGGGTGCGATCGTTGGTAAGGTGGCATCGCTGCACAATCTCGTCGCCTTACGCCGCGCCGCATTCATCCATGCTTGTAAGCCAAGCCTGCTCGCCCGGAACCGCTCAATCACACCGGGTCGAGCCTCAAAGTCACCCCCATCTTCCGCCCGCCACCACGGCCCTATACGTTTCCTTGGATGACCGACCTAATCCCTCTCGAGTGGGAATTCTCGACCGGCGAGGAAGCCGCCGCTCACGACGCGTGGTTCCGCGCCAAGATAGAGCGGGCGATGGCGTCCACGGCATCGAAAATCCCGCACGATCAGGTAATTGCAGGGATGCGAGCGATTATCGATCGGCACCGGACAACCTGACGCTCGCCACCCGCGCGCACGCTGCCGAGGTCTGGACAGTGTTCGCACGCGGAGGCGCGGAGGACGCGGAGGCGTCGCGCCTGCCGGACGCTCCCGCCCTCCCTGCACGGCGAGACAAGCAAAAGACGCTGCCGCGCACGCCCCCTCTCTGCGCCCTCCGCGCCTCCGCGCGAACACAATCCTACCTCCCGGCAGACGCGCCGATCGCGAGGAACCCTAAAGCCCCGCCGCCTTGCGCAGCGCCGCGTTCATCCGCCCCTGCCAGCCCGGTCCGTCCGCGCGGAATCGCTCAATCACATCGGGGTCGAGCCGCAGTGTCACCTGGCGCTTGGCCTGCTCGCGCAACGGTGGACGGCCACGTACGACACCATCGGGTCCGAGATAGCCGCTCGCCGGGCGAACGACCCTGCCGCCGACGCGAACCTCAGCGATCGCCGCCATGTCCTCCGTCAATTCGGGGGCGTCATCGGGATCAATCCAATCCGACATATCTGATCTCCCATTGGTGCATCCGTCGCATCGAGATCACGCGGCATGCGCCGTCGCGCTCCGTCCAGACCACCGCCACCGCGACCTGCTCCATCCAGCCATACGTGATCTGCCGCACCTCACCGTAATCGACACGGTCGTCGATGACGGTCCGGCTTCGCCCCTCGAACACCCGAGCTGCGGCGGCAAAGTCGAGGCCACGCTCACGCAGGACCTTATCGCGTTTCTTGGGATCGAAGCTGTCTCCACATCCGCCCCCTTTATGTAGCTACACATACATCCATGTTGGACATTCCACGAGACAAACTGTCCTACACGCCCCGCCTCGCCTACACCGCGCGACTCGCTGTCCGCCGGAGCCGCGCGCCGCTGATGCCCGATCCCGCCGCCCTGCCGCCCGCAATGCTGGCTTCCGCGAAACACGTGCGTGGGCGTGACTTTTGTGACTTTCCGCGGCCGCACGCCCTGTCCCCTCGCCCCGATCCATGGCATCCTAAGCCCATAGAAAAGAGAGAGGATCATCCATGGCCACCGCTCTACGTCCCGATTCCGTTACGGCGTCGCGGCGCGACTCGATCAGCCCCGAGGAATGGGCGCTGCGCGTCGATCTTGCCGCCGCCTATCGCCTGGTCGCGCATTATGGCTGGGACGATCTGATCTTCACGCATCTGTCCGCGCGCGTGCCGGGGCCGGAGCATCACTTCCTCATCAACCCCTACAATCTGATGTTCGAAGAGATCACCGCCTCGTCGCTGGTCAAGATCGACCTCGACGGCAACAAGATCGACGATACGCCCGCGCCGGTGAACCGCGCCGGCTTCGTCATCCATTCGGCGATCCATGCCGCGCGGGAGGATGCCGCTGCGGTGCTCCACCTCCACACGCCGCACGGGCAGGCGGTGTCGGCGATGCGCGAAGGGCTGCTGCCGCACACGCAGACCGCGATGATCGCCGGCCACGACGTCGCCTATCACGACTTCGAAGGCATCGCGACCGAGCTCGACGAGCGTGAGCGGCTGGTCGCGGACCTGGGCACGAAGAGCAGCATGATCCTGCGCAACCACGGCACGCTCGCGGTCGGCGCCAGCGTCGCCCAGGCGTTCGTGCGCATGTACTTCCTCGAACGCGCCTGCGAAGCGCAGATCCTGATGCTCAGCGCGGGGCGGGAGAACCTCAACAATCCCAACCAGGGCGTCGCCGAAAAGGTCGAGGAACAGTCGAGCGGCGCCGGCATGGCGATGCTCGCGCAAGGCCTCGCTTGGCCCGCGCTGCTCCGCAAGCTCGACCGCATCGATCCGAGCTATAAGGAGTAATCGTTCACGCGAAGACGCGAAGACGCAAAGAGGGCGCACCCGGCGAAGCCGCCTCGTCAGCCCTTAGGCGAAGACAGACTAAGGTCCTTCCCGATCGCAACACCTTGGCGTCTTCGCGTCTTCGCGCGACCATAAAGATGCGCTGACGCGCGCAGGTAAAGGCAAGCCCGATGCCCCATTACGGCGACTATCAGAACGCCATCTACTTCGCCGGCCTGTCGGGCGTGGTGCCCAAGGTGCCCGTCGACTTCGCCACGCTCGCCGCCCGCGCCACCGCGGCGATGCCGGCATCGGTGCGCGATTACGTCCAGGGCGGCTGCGGCGACGAATATACGCAGGATCATAACGCCGCCGCCTTCCGCCACTGGGGCATGGTGCCGCGGATGATGGTCGATTGCGCGACCCGCGACCTGTCGATCGACCTGTTCGGCCTGCGCCTGCCCAGCCCGATCTTCATGGCGCCGATCGGCGTTACCGGGCTGATGACCCCCGACGGCCACGGCGACCTCGCCGCCGCCCGCGCCGCCGCCGAGACGCGCGTGCCGCTGGTCGCCTCCACCTTGTCGAACGATCCGCTGGAGGACGTGGCGGAGGCGATGGGCGACACCCCCGGCTTCTTCCAGCTCTATACGCCCAAGGACCGCGACCTCGCCGCCAGCCTCGTCTCCCGCGCGGAGGCGGCGGGCTACAAGGGCATCGTCGTGACACTCGACACATGGGTGACGGGCTGGCGCCCGCGCGACCTCAACACCGGCAACTTCCCGCAGCTGCGCGGCCACGTGCTCGCCAATTACTTCAGCGACCCCGTCTTCCGCCGCCTGCTGCAAACCCCGCCCGAGCAGGACCCCGCCGCCGCGGTGCGCAGCTGGGCGGCGACCTTCGGCAAGGTGCTAACCTGGGACGACATGCCCTGGCTGCGCTCGCTCACCAAGCTGCCGCTGATCCTGAAGGGCATCTGCCACCCCGACGACGCCCGTCGCGCCATCGATACGGGCGCCGACGCCATCTATTGCTCGAACCACGGCGGCCGGCAGGCGAACGGCGGCATCGCCGCGATCGACATGCTGCCGGGCGTCGTCGCCGCGGCGGGCCGCACGCCCGTCCTGTTCGATTCCGGCATCCGCTCGGGCAGCGACGTCGTGAAGGCGCTGGCGCTGGGCGCCGCCGCGGTCGGTGTCGGCCGCCCCTATAGCTACGGCCTGGCGCTCGACGGTGCCGCCGGCGCGGCGCACGTCCTGCGCTGCATCCTGGCGGAGGCGGACCTGCTGATGGCGGTCAACGGCTATCCCGATCTCGCCGCCGTACGGGCCGCGGGTGCGTCACGAACGGCCTGATCAGTCTTGATGACAGTATTTTCATTCCCTTTTCTACATTTGACTTGATCTACCTATCAATTCGGGTCGCCGCAGGGTTGACGCGCCTTGTCTGTTGTCTAGGGCTATTATCAGTCAAAGGAGCAAACTATGACTGATGAAACGTCCGACCTGAATGCCGTCGAACTGGCAACCGAACTGACGATTGCTTGGCTCGGCAACCCCAACACCCGTATTTCCGCTGATGAGGTTCCGGCCTTCCTCGGCAAGATGCACGACACCGTCTCGGCGCTGCTTGGCACCGGCACCACGGAAACGGAAAGCGCACCGGCGACTGAATATACGCCCGCGGTTTCGGTGCGTAAGTCGCTGGCGTCGAAGGATCACATCATCTCGATGATCGACGGCAAGCCGTACAAGACCTTGCGTCGTCACCTCGCCACCCATGGCATGACGCCGGCCGAATATCGCGAACGTTATGGCCTGAAGCCGGATTACCCGATGGTCGCCGAAACCTATTCGGAAAGCCGCCGCGCGATGGCCAAGAAGATCGGTCTCGGCCGCAAGCCGGGCGCACGCAAGGGCGACGGCGCCGCTGCTGCCAAGCGCGGTCGCAAGCCGGCGGACGCCGTCGAGGCCTGATCGGCCACGCCCCTCCGCCGCCGCCCCCACGGCGCTGGAGGGGACGAACGCAAGACCCGCGCGGAAGGGATGCCTTCCGCGCGGGTCTTTCGTATCCGGCGATGACGAGGAGCCGCTATTGGCCGAACGCGCCCTTGCGATACAGCAGGGTGATCGCCACGCGGCGATTGCGCGGATCACCGGGGTCGTTGACGACGATCGGCTCACGATCCGCCACACCCTCGATCCGCTCGAAGCGCGATTCCGGAATGCCGCCCAGCGCCAGCCGCCGCCGCGTCGATTCCGCGCGGCCCGACGACAGCATCCAGTTGTTCATCGCCCTGGGGTCGCCATAGGGCACGCTGTCGGTATGGCCGCGGATCATGATCGTGTTGGGCGTCCCCGCGATCGTGCCGGCGATCATCCCGATCAGGTCCGACGCCCGCGAATCCAGCGCCGTCGTACCCAGCGCGAACATCGAATAATCGGCATCATCGACCAGATCGATGCGCAGCCCGTCCTGCGTCGGCACGAAGCGGATATGGCTCGCGAGCTTCGACAGGCTCTTCGAACTCATGATCTGCTTCTCGATCTCCTGCTTGATCGCCTCGAACGCCTTCTGGTCGAGCGCGGTCGCGGTCGGATTGCGCAGCGATCCCTTGTCGCCCGTGCCGCTGCGGTCGCCGCCGGTCTGCATGATCGGCACGCCGATCGACGCGATCGGCGCCGCCGCCGCCTTCGGACCCAGCTTGTTGTTGCTGAGGATCGATTCGCCGCCCAGCACGCCATTGCCGCCCAGGCCCAGCGACTTCTTGTCGATCAGCGTCGGCGCGAAATAGTCGGCGATGCCCTTGCGCTGCTTCTCCGTGGTCGCGCCGAGCAGCCACAGGAGCAGGAAGAACGCCATCATCGCGGTCACGAAGTCGGCATAGGCGACCTTCCACGCACCACCATGGTGACCACCACCGGCGATGGTGATCTTCTTGACGATGACGATCTTGGGCGGCTGGTTGTTGCCGTGCGGTGCTGCGCGCGCCATCGGATCTTACTTGCCGCGCAAGCCGTCGAACACCTCGGCGAAGCCGGGCTGGTTCTTGTGCGCGATGCCGCTTCGCGCGGCCTCGATCACCAGCGGCTGCGGGTGGCCGTGCAGCGAGGCGATGATGATCTGCTTGACGACGTGATAGATGGCGGCGTCGGCATGGATGATCTGCTTCAGGCGCCCGGCGAGCGGATTGACGATGCCGTAGGCCAGCAGCACGCCCATGAACGTACCGACCAGCGCCGAGCCGATCATGCCGCCGAGCACCGACGGTGGCTTGTCGATCGAGCCCATCGTCTTCACGATGCCGAGCACCGCGGCGACGATGCCGAGTGCGGGCAGCGAATCGGCGAGGCTGGTCAGCGTATGCTCCGGCCCCTCGACCTCGTGGTGGTGCGACTTGATCGCGTGATCCATCACCTCTTCCACCGCATGCACGTCGAGCGTGCCCGACGACACGACGACCAGGCGCAGCGTGTCGGCGATCAGATTGACCAGCGTATGATCGGCGAGCAGGCGCGGATATTCGCTGAAAACCGACGACGACTTGGGGTCCTCGACATGCGGTTCGAGCGCGATCGGACCGTCCATGCGCAGCATCTTCATCAGCTTGCTGACGAGGAAAATGACGTCGAGATAGTCCTGCTTCTTGTACTTGGGTCCCTTGAACACCTTGGCGAGGCCGCCGCCCATCGCCTTCAGCTCGGCGCCCGAGTTGCCGATGATCAGCGCGCCTGCTGCGGCGCCGCCGATGATGAGCATCTCGTGCGGGATCGCCTCGAACACGGGGCCAAGGGCACCGCCGGTGATGGCGAAACCGCCGAACACCATGCCGAGTAGAACGACGAGACCGATCGCAGGAAACACTGTGGGAACCCCCGTTTTGCCGGCGACGCCGACTCTTGTGGCTTACCGGGTTAACCGCATTTCCTAGACAAGTGGTTACCATGTCCCGGATTTGGCCGTTCCGGACAAAAACCTGTGGCAACGCCCCGCCGCGCGAACGGCACATGGGCCCGACCGCCGCTCGCGCGGCGACGGGACATCACGTACGTCGGCCTTGGCCTACGTTACTTCAGGTAATCGAACAGCGAGAGCTGCGAGAGCTTGGTGAAGCTCGCCTGCGACGCCGACAGCGCGGTCATCATCTGCTGCAACTGGACGATCGCGTCGGTGACGTCGACCTGCTCCAGCTTGCCGCGCAGATCGGCGCGATCGGTGCTCGCCGTGGTCAGCAATTGCTGTTGCAGATCGACGCGCGCCGACCGCGACCCGACCGAGGCCTGCACGTTGGCGACCTGGTCGACGGCCTGGCTCAGCGAATCAAGCGCCGTGCTCATCGACGACGACACGTCGCCGCCGCCGTTCAGCGTCGCCGCCATGCGGCTCAGCATCGCCAGCGTATTGTCGCCATTGCCCAGGTCGAAGATCGTCTTGGCGCTCTCGGTCGCCTGGATCGTCTGGCCATCGGCGATCGGCACTTCGGACACGAGCGTGTTGTTCGCCGGGAAGGTGAAGGTGCCGTTGCCATTGTCGGTCACCGCCTTGGTGCCGTCGACGGTGCCGAACAGCGGCTGGCCGCGCACGTTGCGCGAATTGGCGAGCGTGACCAGCGACTGGACGACCGAGGTGATTTCGGTCGCGATGCTCTTGCGCGCGGCGTCGGTCTGCGTGCCGGTCGCCGCCTGCGTCGCGAGTTCGGTCGCGCGCGTCAGCTGTGCGGTGATCTGCTTGAGCACACCATCCGCCTGATCGAGCAGCGAGCTCGCCAGCGTCAGGTTGGTGCCGTACACCGCCGCATCGGCGTCGCGACGATCGAGTTCGGCAAGCTGCTGCGCGCCGGCGGGGTCGTCGGACGGCTTGATCAGCTTCTTGCCGGTCGCGATCTGCGTCTGCAGTTCCTGCGCCTTGTCGCTCATCTTGGTTAAGCGGCTGGAGGCGTTGCTGTAGAACAGGCTGGTCGAAATCTGCATGGGCAATCCTACCGCATATCCAGAAGCGTCTGCATCGTCTCGCGCGCGACCTGGATCACGCGGCTCGAGGCGGCATAGGCCTGTTGGAAGCGAATGAGATCGACCGCCTCCGAATCGAGATTGACGCCGGTCGATGAGGACAGCGCCGTCGCCGCGCCATCGCGGATCGACGTCTGCGCGTCCGCGATCGTGTTCTTCTGCTTGTAGGCGGTGGCATTGTCGGTCACGAGTGTCGTCAGCTGCGCCTCATAGCCCTTGCTGTTGCGCGTCGCTTCCAGCGCGGCGAGGTTCGACGCATCGCGCGATCCGCCACCGGTGCCCGCCGCGATCTGGCTGCCGACGAAACCGGTGGCGACGCTCATCTCGGTCGCCGGCCGCGTCTGGTCGATGACGAACATCGCGGCGCCGGTCTGGTTGTTCTGGTCCTTGCCCGCCGCCTGGTTGTCGTTGACCGTCTTGACGAACTGCCCCGCGACCGAATTGAGCACGTCGCGGATCGACGAGGCGCGCTGCGCGCCATCCACCAGACCGCCCAGCGTGCCGCCGCCGGGGGTGATCTGCGTCTTCTCGATCCCCACCGTGATGCTGAAGGCGATCTTGCCGGTGTCGTCCCGCGCATAGGTGACGGTGCCGGCACCGGTGCCGCGCACGAACGGCGCGCCGCTCGATCCGCCCAGGTTGACCGTCGCCCGCCCGATCGAATCGAACGTCGTGGTGATGTCGCTGAGGTTGCTCATCTGCGACAGGACGTCGTCGCGCTGGTCCATCAGCTGCGCCGCCGCGGTGCTGCCCGGCTGTGAGCGGCTGATGCCTTCGTTGATCTTGGACAGCGACACGCCGAGCGACGTCAGGTCCTGCGCGGCCTGGTTGCCGGCGGTATCGATATCGGCATCGATCTGGTCGAACGCCCTGCCCGTCGCGGTGAAGGCGATGGCGGCGGACGTCGCGGCGCTGACCATACCGGTGCGCAGCGCGGTCGAATCGGGTTCGGCAGCGAGCGCCTGCGCCGCGCCGAAGAAATTCGTGACGCGCGACGTCAGCGCATTGCCGGTCAGCGCGCCCTGGATACGGTCCAGCCATGCCGCACCGCTGGTCGTGCGCGACAGGTCGCTGTTCGCGGCGCGCAGCGCGCGGCTGGAATAGATGTCGGTCGATCGGGTAACGCCGGTCAGCGTGACGCCGTTGCCCGCGGCATAGGCGAAGGTCGTGCCGACGCCGGCCACTTCGTTCAGCGCGACCTGTCGACGCGTGTAGCCGGCCGAATTCACGTTGGCGATGTTCTCGCCAACGGTCGCAAGCGCGGTTTGATACGCGCGGACGCCGGACGCGCCGATCGACAGCATATCGCTCATTTGGGCGGATCTGCCGTGGAGTCGTTAAGATCCGATTGCTTCTTGGCGAGGAAGGCGGTCATCGCCTTGCCGATGCCCAGCGGCGTCGTCTCCGACATTGTCTGCGCGACGCGGGCGTCCTGCATTTCGGTAAAGGTATCGATCGCCTTCGAATCGAACAGCGGATCGGCCAGCTTCGCCTGCCGCATGCTCTTCAGCATCATGCCGGTGAACACCGCTTCGAACTGCTGACCCGCCTTCTTCAGGTTGTCCGCGGTCTTGAGGCGCGACGTATCGGTCGAGATACCCCCGGCACCGGCGACGCCAGTCGAGATCGATGGCCCGGTCACAGGACGATCAACTCCGCCTTCAGGCTGCCGGCTTCCTTCAGCGCCTCCAGGATCGCGACGAGATCGGCGGGCGACGCACCGATCGCGTTCACCGCCTTCACCACATCGGCGAGCTTCGGCCCGGGCGTGAGCAGGAACATCGGCTTCTTCTCCTCCTCGACCGACACGTTGGACTTGCGCTCCAACGCAGTCTGGCCCTGGCTGAACGGAGCAGGCTGGCTGATCCGCTGGTTCTCGTCGATGCGCACGGTCAGCTTGCCGTGCGTCACCGCGGCCGGACCCACCCTGACCGCAGAATTGATAACGACCGTTCCGGTGCGTGCATTTACAATTACTTTTGCCGGCGGCTCGGCCGACACGACGTCGAGGTTCTCGATCGTCGACATCAGCGTCGCGCGGACGTCGGCGCCCGGCGGCGCGCGCACCGCGATCGACACGCCGTCGATCGCCTCGGCGGTGCCAAAGCCCAGCTTCGCGTTGATCGCTTGCGCGACATTCTGCGCGGTCGTGAAATCGGCCCGCGCCAGATTGAAGGTGAGGTTCGGCGTCGAATCGAACCCGGTCGCGACCGCACGTTCGACGGTGGCGCCATCGGGAATGCGCCCGGCGGAGGGCACGTTGACGACGATCTTCGATCCGTCCGCGCCCTCGGCCCCCAGGCCGCCGACGGCGAGGTTGCCCTGCGCCATCGCATAGATCTGGTTGTCCGCACCCAGCAGCGGCGTCAGCACCAAGCTGCCGCCGCGCAGGGACTTCGCCTTGCCCATCGAAGCGACGGTGATGTCCAGCTTCTGCCCCGGCTTGGCGAAGGGCGGCAGGTCGGCGGTGATCATGACGACCGCCGCGTTCTTCATGCCCGGATTGGCCCCCGGCGGCAGCTGCAGGCCGAAGCGCGACGCCACGGCCTTGAGCGACTGCACAGTATATTCGAGATTGTCGTCGCCCGTGCCGGGCAGGCCGACGACCACGCCGTAACCGGTCAGCTGGTTCGAGCGGATGCCCTGGAACCCGCCCAGATCCTTGATCCGGTCGGCCTCAGCGGGCGCAGCGACGAAGGCCAGAGCGGCGGCGAGCGAGAGGATCAGACGGCGGAACATGGGCAGCAGCCTGCACTTCCTATGGTTAACAACGCGTCAAGACGGCCGTCAGAACGGCGACACGACGGAGAAGAAGCGGCCGAGCCAGCCCTGCCGCCCGGCGCGCGCGACGTCGCCCTTGCCGGTGTAGGAGATCTGCGCGTCGGCGACGCGGGTCGACAGCACGCGATTGTCGGCGCTGATGTCGGCGCTGCGCACCAGCCCCTTGATCCGCACGAATTCGTCGCCGCGGTTCAGCGTCACGCGCTTCTGCCCCTGCACCAGCATCGTGCCGTTCGGATAGACCGCGGCGACCGTGACGGAGACTTCGCCCGACAGCGAATTGGCCTGGTTCGCCTGCCCCTGTCCGTTGAAGCCGCGCGTACCGCTCATCGACGCATCAGTCGCGCCGAACAGGCTCAGCGGTCCGGTGGTCGGCGGCGTGATGCCGCCCTGCCCGCTCGAATCGAGCTTCGAGCTCGATGACTTGGAGGCGGCCGTGTTCTCTACCAGCACGATGGTCAGCGGATCGCCCACGCGGCGCGCGCGCCAGCCTTCGTACAGCGGCGCATAGCCGTCGCTCGCCTGGAAGATCGCGCCATTGGCCGGGGCCGGCGGCGGCGTCATCGGCGCGCGCACGACAGTGAAGTCCTCCGCCGGCTTCTTCTTGCCGAAGATGCTGGCATTGGCCTCGCCGGGCGTGAGCGCGGCAAGCACGAGCAGGCTGGACGCCGCGGCGAGCGCGATCTCGGCCCAGTGGCTGACGACGAAGGCGCCGGGGCGGAAGGGGTTGGGTGCGGAGGCCATGTTACAGGTTCTGGTTCACGTATTTGAGCATTTCGTCGGAGGACGAGATCATCTTCGAATTGACCTCATAGGCGCGCTGCGTCTCGATCATGTCGACGAGCTCCTCGACGACGTTGACGTTCGACGCTTCCAGACTGCCCTGGCGCACGTTGCCGCGGCCGTCCTGCCCGGCGATGCCGAGGTTGGCGGCACCCGACGAGGCGGTTTCGCGCAGGTAATTGTCGCCGGTCGATTGCAGGCCGGTGGGATTGGGGAAGCTCGCGATCTGGATCTGGCCCAGCGTGCTGCCCGTCGTCTGCCCCGGAATCTGCGCGGTGACGGTGCCGTCGGTGCCGATCGACACCGAGGTCGCGTTCGCCGGCACGGTGATGCCCGGCTGGACCTGATAGCCCTCCGACGTCACCAGCAGGCCTTCCGGGCTGCGGTTGAAGTTGCCCGCGCGCGTGTAGCCTAGCTGGCCGCCCGGCATCTGGATCTGGAAATAGCCGTCGCCATCCAGCGCCAGATCGAAGCTGTTGCCGGTCTGCGTCAGCGACCCCTGCGTATCGATCCGCGCCGTGCCCTGCACGCGCACACCGGTGCCGAGGTTGAGGCCGGTCGCGTACTTGGTTTCCGCGGTCGACTGAGACCCCGGCGCCGTGACCGTCTGATAGGCCAACGTCTCGAATGCGGCGCGATCCTTCTTGAACGCCGTCGTGTTGACGTTCGCGAGGTTGTTCGAAATGACTCGCATGCGCGTATCCTGGGCGTCGAGCCCGGTGCGCGCGATATGCATGGCGGAGGATGACATGCTCTTCGTCCCTTAGCTCGGCAGGCGCATCACGGATGAGCCGCCTTCGTCCAGTTCCTTGGCCGACTTCATCAGATTGGCCTGAATTTCGTAGCTGCGCTGGTTTTCCAGCATATCGACGAGCACCTGCGTCATATTGACGTTGGAGCCCTCCAGCGCGCCGCCCTGCACCTTGGCGTCGAGGTTCGCGGGCAGCGTGCCGCCGCCCTTCACGCGCAGCAGGTTGTCGAGGCCCTTGACCGTCTGCGACCCCTTGGTGTCGACGATCTTCAGCCGGTCGACCACCTGTGGGTTGGCGGCATCGCCCCCTTGGGGCACGATGCTGATCGTCCCGTCGCCAGCGATGGTCAGGCTGGTGTACGGCGGCAGCGTGATCGGGCCGTTCTGACCCTGCACGATGAAGCCGTCGCCGGTCTGCAGCACGCCCGACGGCGCGACCTCCAGGTCGCCGCGGCGGGTATAGGCCTCGCTGCCGTCGCTCGCCTGCACCGCCAGCCAGTCGTTGACGCCGGTGACGGCGACGTCGAGCGCGCGGCCGGTATGCTGGATGGCACCCGGCGCGCGGTCGGCGTCGGTGACTTCCTCGCTGGTCGGCGCACGCGCCTCCAACTGCGCGCCACCGCCCTTCAGCTCGATCCGGTCGAAGATGACGCGATCGGCGCGAAAGCCCGTGGTGGACGCGTTCGCCATATTGTTGGCGATCGCGGCCTGCGCCTGCATGTGCGCGCGCAGACCCGTCGCCGCCGTGTAGACCAATTTGTCCATCTAGCGCTCCCGCGTCCCCACCGACTCGTTTAGCCGCGGATCTGGATGATGGTCTGCGAGACCTGGTTCGCGGTATCGAGCGCCTTCGAGTTCGCCTGGAAGTTGCGCTGCGCGGCGATCAGGTTGACCAGTTCTTCGGTGATGTCGACGTTCGATCCTTCGATCTGACCCGACATCAGCGAGCCGAAGCCGTCGGCAGCCGCCGACCCCATCGTCGCGGTGCCCGACAGACCCGTCGCCGACCAATAGCTGTTGCCGATCTGGCGCAGGCCGGTCGGCGTCGAGAACTTCGCCAGCGCCACCTTGCCCAGCGGCACGATGTCGCCGTTCGAGAAGCTTGCCTGAATCAGGCCTTCCGATGTCACCGTCACGCCGGCCAGCTGGCCGACGGGCACGCCGTCCTGGCTCTTGCTGTTGACCGCGAAGGCCGACGCCAGCTGCGTCGAGTTGCCGAGGTTCAGCGTCAGGTTCTGCGCGGCAGCGCCCGACAGCGGGATGAACGTGTCGTACTGGATCGGCGTCGCAGGCGTCTTGATCGCGCCGGTGTTGGCAAAGGTGATTTCGACGGGATCCTTCTTGCCGCCGACTTCCAGCTGCTTGTCGCCGACGAACGTATAGACCGCCCAGGTGCTGTCCGTGCCCTTGGTGGCATCGGGCACCGCGGTGCGCACGTAATAGCTGGTCATCGTCATCGGATTGCCGTTCGCGTCGTAGACGCGCGTCGCGACCGAGTTGTTGTAGGTCGTCGTGTCGGTGCGATCGAACGTCTTCTTGTTGACGGTCGTCGTGCCCGACAGGTTGATCGCGGTCGATACGGACTGCGTCGCCTTCGGCGTACCGCTGGTCTGCTGCAGCTGCAGGTTGGTCAGGCCATCTTCACCAGTGGCGGTGACGTTGCCGTCGCCGTCGACCGGATAGACCATCAGGAAGCTGCCCTGGCTGTCGACGACGTTGCGGCTGGCGTCGACCGAGAACGAACCGTTGCGGGTATAGGCGATCGCGTCGCTGGCGCCGGTCGTCTTCACCGTGAAGAAGCCTTCGCCCATGACCGCCAGGTCGAGCGCGTTGGTCGTGCCCTGCAAATTGCCGTTCTTGAACTGCTGCTGCGTCGCCTTCACGATGACGCCCGACCCCACCATCTTGCGCGGATCGGTCGACACGCTTGATGCGATGACGTCCGAAAACTCGACGCGGCTCTTCTTGAAGCCCGTGGTCGAGACGTTGGCGAGGTTGTGCGAGATGGTGTCCATGTCGGTCTGCGAAGCCTGAAGACCGGACAGCGAGGTGAAGAAGGACATTGGGTTTCTCCTGGAATTCGGAAAACGGGGGGAAGATCAGGCGGCGGAACGGACGTTGGACGGATCGACGTCACCGACGCCGACGACCTTCAGAACGGGCTTGCCGCTGGATGGCAGGGACACGGATTCGACCGGCGCCCAGACGAGCGTGCGGCTGGTGATCGTCTTGTCGCCACCGGTGGCGAAGGCACTGATCGTGAAGGGGCCCTTGCCCGCGTCCTGACCCGAGCCGTCCTTGCCGTCCCAGTCGAAGGCGATCGAACCCTTCTTCTGCGCGCCGAGGTCGAGCTGGCGCAGCATGCCGCCATTGGCGTCGCTGATCGACACGGTGACCTGCGTCGCATCGTCGTCCAGCTCGACCGCACCGTCGATCCCGCCGGTCGAGCGCGGATAGGCGGTCGATCCTTCGGTCAGCACGGTCTTGCCGACATAGCTCATCGCATCGCTCGCGCTGGTCGAGCCGAGCTTGTTCGAGATGCCGGTCAGCGACTTGTTCATCTCGCTGATGCCGGCGACGGACGAGAATTGCGCCATCTGGGCGACCATCTGCGTGTTGTCCATCGGCGCGAACGGGTCCTGGTTCTTCAGCTGCGTGGTCAGCAGCGTCAGGAAGTCGGACTGGTCCAGCGTCGTCTTGGTCACGCCGGTAACGGTCGATGCACCGCTGGCGGTCGTCGTGCCGGTGTTGCTCGCGGCGCGCTTGATGCCGAGGTTGGCGAGCGTCGTATCGAACGACGAACCCGATGTGGAGGTCGTGGTGGTCATGGGTTAGCGGCCCAGCTTGAGGGTATCGATGGTGAGCTGCTTGGCAGTGTTCAGCACCTCGACGTTGTTCTGGTACGAGCGCGCCGTCTCCATCATGTCGACGAACTCGCGGCTTTCATCGACGGCGGCCTGGTAGATATTGCCGTCCTTGTCCGCGACCGGGTTGTTGGGGTCGTAGATCTTGGTCGGCGCCTCGCCCGCGGTGACGATCTTTTCGACGTCGACGGTGGCAAGGCCGCTCGCGGCGTCGAAGCTGGTGCGGAACACCGGCTTCATCGTCTTGTACGCGGTGTCCGCCGACCCGGTCGTACCGCCGGCATTGGCAAGGTTGGATGCGGTCGTGTTCAGGCGGACGAGCTGCGCGCTCATCGCGCGGCCTGCCACCTGAAAGACGCTCATCGGATCGGCCATGGCCTTACTCCCCCTTCAGCGCGCGGGTGATCTGGCCGATGCGGCCGTTGAGGAACGACAGCGTCGTCTGATACTGGACGGCATTTTCGGCGAAGGCGGTCTGTTCCTGGTTCAACTCGACGGTGTTGCCATCCATCGAGGTCTGCACCGGCACGCGATATTTGGTTGCGGCGGCGATGCCCTTTTCGCCGATATCGCTCTCCATCGACGCGAGCGCCGACTTGAAATCGATATCCTTCGCCTTGAACCCGGGGGTCGAAGCGTTGGCGATATTCGACGCGAGCACGCCCATGCGTTGCGAACGCACTTCCAGGGCGGATCCGTGAATTCCGAACAGACTGTCAGCGGCCATCGGGCCAAATCTCCGGCGCACCATTGCGCTGCCGAGACGCTAAGCAACCGCCGTGCCAGTTTTTCGTGGCAGGAGGGCGGGGGTCCGGTTTTTTCGCGATTTTACCCCGTTGCCGGGCGGGCGGCAAGCCGGCCGGCAATCGCTTGCCGGTATTTGCCGGAGGGACGGCAAGGCTTGCCGCCCTTCTTCGTCACCCCGGACTTGGTCCGGGGTCCACCAGGCCGCGTGGGGACGGCTTGTCGCGTTCGTCGCAGATACAGCTTGTCCGCTACTTTCGTCATCCCGGCGCACGCCGGGATCCATGGAGGCGGTGAGGCCAATGGCGCACGTCAACGGCCGCCGCATCGTATCCATGGATCCCGGCCTTCGCCGGGATGACGAAGGGGGGTGTGCAGCCGAACCGACGCTCCCAAAACCAACTGGCCCACCCCTTGCATTATATCCGCGCATGATCGCCCAGCTCTTCGATCCGATCGCATTCGCCATCGTCGGCGGCGGCACGCTCGTCGCCACGCCGCTCCGTGCGCCGCTCCGCGACGTCGGCCGCGCGGTGGTGGCGCTCCGCGTCCTGCCGCGCCGCGCCTTCTCCGCCGATCCGCTGCTCGAACAGATCGCCGCGCAGGACCGGATCGCCAAGCGCCACGGCGTCGTCGCGCTCGACAAGTCGGTGATCGCCGATCCCGATGTCGCCGCCGCCATCGCCGCCATCGTCGACGGAGCAGTCGCCCGCGAGGTTGAGGCCCTGCTGCGCTTCCACCGGCAGAAACGGATCGACCGACAGGCTGCCGCCGCCGACGTCTGGTCCGGCGCCGCAGAGGCCGCACCGGCGATGGGCATGGTCGGCACGCTGATCGGCCTTGCCGGCATGTTCGCGCAGATGACCGACCCGCAGGCGATCGGCGGCGCGATGGCGGTGGCGCTGCTCGCGACGCTGTACGGCGCGCTGTTCGCCAACCTCCTCTTCATGCCGGTCTGCCACCGCCTGCGCGCCGCGGGCAAGATCGAGGCGTTCGAACGCGCGCGGATCGAGGCGCCGCTCGTCGCGCTCGCGCTGCGCGAAACGCCGCGCCACCAATTGCACAGCGTCGCATGACCGCCCCCGCGCTTCCCAGCTGGCCGGAACCAGCGCCCGCCCGGCCCGTGTGGCTGGTGACGCTCGCCGATCTCGCACTGCTGCTCGTCGGCTTCTTCGTCCTGTTGCAGGCAAGCGAGAAGCCCCGCGCCGTCACCGATGCGCTCCGACGCAGCTTCGGTGGCGAGGCGGCACCGCACGCTCCCCCGCCCCCGCCGATGCCGGTTATGGCCGCGGGTCTGTTCGATTTCGCCCCCGGATCGGCGGCGCTGCCCGGCGGTTCCGCGGCGGTCGTCGCCTGGGCCAGAGAGGCCGCGCGCGACCCGCGCGTCGCGCTCACCGTCACCGGATCGACCGACGGCAGCCCCGCCGACGTCGATGCCGCGACCGGCAGTGCCGCGATCCTCGCCGCCGACCGTGCCCGCGCGCTCGCGGCGCTGCTGGCGCCGGTCAGCCGCCGCATCACCGTTACCACCGCGCCGCGGCCCGGACGCCGCGCCGCGATCGTCACGCTCGCCTTTGCCGGAGACGCTCCGGCCACGAGCGGCCCCCGCACCGACCCTCAAC